>Ga0209588_1000100_pt1 | contig 26866 bp, 28 predicted proteins | sample Rivendell_Oct201_10_FD_188351 | JGI IMG/M metagenome (GOLD analysis project Ga0209588, IMG submission 188351) | Vadose zone soil microbial communities from the Eel River Critical Zone Observatory, Northern California, USA -... | ecosystem: Host-associated > Plants > Roots > Rhizosphere > Soil ...
AGACGTGACGGCGCGGCGTTTGTCGGAGCAGGCGCTCGGGAAGGCACAATCCGAGCTCGCACACGTCGCCAGGGTTACCACCCTCAGCACTTTGACTGCGTCCATCGCGCACGAAGTGAACCAGCCGCTCTCGGGCATCATCACTAACGCGAGCACCTGTCTGCGGATGCTCGCCGCGGACCCGCCGGATGTCGACGGCGCGCGCGAAACCGCACGGCGGACGATCCGCGATGGCAACCGTGCGTCTGATGTGATTGCGCGAGTGCGTGCCCTGTTTACCAAGAACGAATTGACGACCGAATCGGTAGACCTGAACGAGGCCACGCGAGAGGTGATTGCGCTGTCGTTGAGTGAGCTTCAAGGAAATCAGGTGAGTCTGCGGGCTGAACTTGTCAGCGACCTGCCGCATGTCACAGGGGATCGTATCCAGCTGCAGCAGGTCATCCTGAACCTGCTCCGGAACGCCTCAGATGCGATGAGCGGCGTCGACGATCGCCCGCGGCAATTACTGATCCGAACCGAACGAGAAGGTGGGGATCGTGTGCGCGTGACCGTGCGGGATGCCGGTGTCGGCATCGAGCCACAGGCCATGGACAAGCTGTTCGATGCGTTCTACACGACCAAGAGCGGCGGCATGGGTATCGGGTTGTCTGTCAGCCGCTCGATAATCGAGCGGCATCACGGCCGTCTCTGGGCAGCACGGAATGATGGTCCCGGCGCCTCGTTCTCATTCTCCATTCCTCGCACCTCCCGGACGCCTCCGGTGTCGGTCGCGGAGAACGTGGTGAGGCACTCATGATGGACCGAGCCTCACTCGTGACCGTCATCGACGACGACGAGTCCGTCCGGGAGTCGCTGCCCGACTTGCTGCGGGAGTTAGGCTTTGCGGCCCTGGCCTTCTCCTCGGCGGAAGCGTTCCTCGCATCCGATCGCGTCCACGAGACCAAGTGCCTGGTCATCGACATCCTGATGCCCGGGGGAATGTCAGGACCCGATCTCCAACGAGAATTGACGCGTCGCGGCCAACAGATTCCGACCGTCTTCATCAGCGCCAACGGAGATGAGACCGTCCGTCAACGCTTGCTCGCAGAGGGAGCCGTGGCATGTCTGTTCAAGCCGTTCAGCGAGACGGCTCTGCTTGAGGCGATCAATGACGCACTTGGAGTGAGCTGAGGGATCCGCGAAGCGAGGGCCTCCACTTATGACGGACGCCATGCCAACGGTGTTCGTTGTTGACGACGATATCTCGGTACGCGAATCGCTGGAATTGCTGATTCGCTGCGCCGGCTGGCAGGCGGAGACATTCGTGTCGGCACAGGAATTCCTGTCTCGCCCACGAGTTCTTGCTCCGAGCTGCCTGGTACTGGACGTTGGTCTTCCGGACCTCAATGGTCTCGACCTGCAGAAGCGCGTCGCCGTCGATCGGACTGACATGGCGATCATCTTCATCACCGGTCACGGTGACGTGCCGATGACGGTGCAGGCGATGAAGGCGGGGGCCGTCGAGTTCCTCACGAAGCCATTCGGCGACGAGGTGCTGTTGAGCGCCATCCGGAGCGCCCTCGAGCGCAGTCGTGCTGCACTGAGTCGCGAGGCGGAGATGCGGGAGCTGCAAGACTGCTACGCGTCACTCACCCCCCGTGAGAGGGCCGTCCTGGCGCTGGTCGTCTCAGGCCGGTTGAATAAGCAGGTCGGTGGCGAGCTCGGCATCAGCGAGATCACGGTGAAGGCACACCGAGGGAACGTGATGCGAAAAATGAAAGCCGGCTCGCTCGCCGACCTGGTAAAGATGGCTGCGAGCCTCCGTCTCGCACCTGCGGCGCCTCGAAAGCAACCTCCCTCTGCTCATCGTCCCTCCGTTCATTGAGACCTTGGTCTAAGAGACCTTCGTCCAATTGTCGCACCGGTTGACTCTCGCGATCCTGTAGCCGTCGATAGTCGAGGACCATCCCTTTCGAGGTGATGAGCCATGACGGCCACAATCGCGGTGAGCATGCCGAACGAGCTCTACTTGCAACGACTCCGTGTCCTCGGCGCGTGGTGGCGGCTGGGGTCCAGCGCCCTCAACGCGGAGCTGCTCATTGAGCACGTAGCTTACGGAGCCCTTCGGGAAGGCTATACGCCATGCGACGTGCCGGCCGGCCGCTGTTGAGCCTGGGCGTGCGCACCGCCCTCCTGGCGCTCGGCCTCGCCGCCTTGCTCGCCGCCTTGCTCGCAGCGCGGAATGCGTCCCCACACCCTCTCCGAGCGTCGTCGGGTGACGCACGCGTTCTCGTCCTGTCAGATCAGGCCCGTCGCTATCTCGCGCTCCAGTTCCGGGCGTACGCCACCGAGTTCATAACTCGAACGCTTTTTGACTCAGGGGGCGGGAACCTTTCGGGCGATGTAGTTCATTCATGAACTGCAGGGGCTGGCGGCACCAACCATACCGGAGCGGGAACAACTTGCGCGGAAGAATCGAGGCACTCATCGTCGCGGCGGCGCTGACCGCCGGCCGGACGGGAGCCCTCGCCCAAGCTCCGCTGCCCGCGCCGGGCCCGAGCGTCGCGCTCTTCCCATCGTTGCTCGCCGACCCCAAGGAGCCGCAATTCTTCGCCACCTATCTGTGGCAGCGGTCCTCGCGCCTGGCGTCCCGACTCGGCTCCGTCGGATTCGGCCAGACGTTCGGCGTGCTCGGGACACGAGGCTGGCAGCTTTCGATCGCCGCCGGGGTGTTTTCACAGTTCGACCTGTCGTCCTCGAGCGCCGACTTGATGAACACCGACTTCCTCGTCGGCCTCCCGCTGGTCTACCGGCGCGGGGGCACGACGATGCGCCTGCGCCTCTACCACCAGAGCTCGCACCTCGGCGATGAGTACATGATCCACGCGCACGCGCAGCGCGTGGACCTGAGCTTCGAGGCCAGCGAGCTGCTGCTCTCACGCGAGCTGGCACATTGGCGAGTGTACGGCGGCGGCGAGTACCTGTTCACCCACTCCCCAGCCGATCTGAAGCCCGGCGTGCTCCATGCCGGCCTCGAATACCGCCGGCCCGGGTCGCTGGTGCGGCTCGGCGGGCTCGTCGCCGGGCGGCTCGTGGCGGCGTTGGACGGCAGATCGGTGCAGGACCGCGGCTGGCAGATCGGCTGGAGCTTCGTCACCGGGCTCGAGCTGGCCGACCCGCTCATCGTGCCGGGATCCGGGTGGCGGTGGAGCCTGCTCCTGAAAGGGTACAGCGGGCCCTCGCCGTACGGGGAATTCTTCCGGGACCGCGTGTCGTCGCTCGGCTTCGGGCTGGGGTTGAGCTTGTGACACACGCGTCGGCTTCGGGAACCTTTGGGGGCATATAGTTCATTCATGAAGCATCGGACACAAGCAACGCCGCCACACGGCGTTTTCCCTGGGGCCAACGCCCCGAACTCATCGCCCGTTCTGGAGGGTATCATGGTGAAGCGTACGATCTCCCTGTTCTCCGTGGCGCTGGCCCTAGCGGTGGCGCCCTCCGCGCTGCTCGCTCAGGCGAGCACCCCGCTGTCCGCGAGCAGCCGTCCCGTTTATGACGCCGTGACCGTGGCCGGCGCGTTTGGCGGCCTGTCCGGCGCCGCCAACCTGAACCAGGCCGCCGATTGGCGGCTCGGTTGGGCCGCGTCGCTCGATGCGACCGGATGGCTCAACGACTACGTCGGCGTCCGCGCCAGCGCTGGCTGGGCCCAGGACAGCATTCGCGGCGCCACCCTCACCGGCCGCGGGAAGCTCAACAAGTTCACCTACGACGGCGACGTCGTCCTGCGCTATCCCGTGCGCGCCGGCTCGGGCACACTCAGCCCGTACCTGCTCGGCGGCCTGGGCGCGATCAGCGTCCACCAGCTCGGCTCGGACAGCACCTGGTCCAAGTTCGCCGGCAACTATGGGGTGGGTTTCGAGTACCGCTTCCGGCGCGTCGGCATTCGCGCCGAGGGCCGGGACTTCGTGTACAAGTTCGACCGGTACGGGTTCGACAAGACGCAGCACGACATCGCCTGGCAGGGCGGCCTCACGCTGTCCTTCTAGACGTCGTTCACCCGAACGGGTGGGAGGACCCACCCGTTCGGGTGAAAGTGCGCTGGCCGTACAACCTCCGCGGAACCTTTCCCGCACATAGTTCATTCCTGCACTATCACCCTGCTCGGTCTAGTTGGAGCACCACACGGAGAGGATTCACAATGACGCGTTCGATCAAACCGCTCGCATGGGTCCTGGTTGGAGTCGGCGCACTCGTCCTCACGGTCGGCGCCGCCGTGTTCCGCCGGCCCCCCAGTGCCCCCGCAGCTCCACCTCCTTCGGAAGTGTCCGTCCTGACCGTCGTTCCCGAGACCGTTGCGGCGCGCTACGAGTACGTCGGCCAGGCCGAGGCCTCGCGCTCGGTCGAAGTGCGCTCCCAGGTCACGGGCGTGGTCGTCGCGCGACCATACGCGGAAGGCACGGACGTCGCCAAGGGCACGCTGCTGTTCCGGATCGACCCCACGACCTACGAGGCCGCCTACCGCAGTGCCCAGGCGCGGCTCGAGAACGCCGAGCGGAATCTCGCGCGGCTGAAATCGCTGCTCGCGTCGCGCGCCGTCGCCCAGAAGGACGCCGACGACGCCCAGACGGCGTTCGATCAGGCGCAAGCGGCGGTCGACCAGACGAAGAAGGATTACGACGACACGTTCGTCCGCGCCGAGATCACCGGTCGCGTCGGCCGCGCCCGGCTCGAGCTGGGCGCCCGCGTGACGGGACCCGGCGATCTGCTCACGACGGTCGAGCAGGTCGACCCGATCTACGTGAACTTCAGCCCGTCGGACCAGGACATTCTCCGCTGGCGGCGCGACGCCGCGACCGGTCAGCTGCTGATGCCACACGCCCTGTCGGTGCAGGTGGTGCTCGCCGACGGGACCGTCTTGACCGACGCTGGTAAGCTGAATTTCGTGGACCTCGCGTTGCAACCGGAGACCGGAACGCAGCAGCTCCGCGCGGTGCTGCCGAACCCGAAGCACGTGCTGCTCCCGGGACAATTCGTGCGGGTGCGGCTGCTCGGCTTGAAGATCCCGAAGGCGATTCTGGTCCCGCAGCGCGCCGTGCAGCAGGGGCTGAGTGGCGCGTTCGTGTACCTGGTGGCTGACGGCAAGGTCGCGGTGCGCAACGTGGTCGCGACATCCTGGGATGCCGGATCGTGGCTGATCGCGGAAGGGCTGCAGGCGGGGGACCGCGTGATCGTGGATGGCGTGCAGACGGCGGCCCCCGGCGTGCCGGTCAAGGCGGTGGCCTACCAGCCGGCCGCGGACAGCGCCGCGAGGGTCCCGTGAGCAACGCCCCGCAGATCCGCAACCTCTTCATCCGGCGCCCCATCTTCTCGGGCGTCATCTCGATCGTGATCGTGCTGCTGGGGTTGTTCGCGCTCCGCAAGCTCCCGGTGAACAGCTACCCGGCGCTCACGCCGCCAGAGATCCAGGTCCAGGCGGTGTACCCGGGCGCGACCGCGCAGGACGTCGCCGCTGCCGTGGCCGCGCCGATCGAGCAGCAGCTGTCGGGGCTCGACGGCTTGCTCTACTACAAGTCGTCGAACTCGAGCGCCGGCGTCATGAACCTGTCGGTCTACTTCGACATCTCGCGCAACCCGGACCTCGCGGCGGTGGACGTGCAGAACCAGGTCGCGCTCGCCGAACCGCAGCTGCCCCAGGAGGTGGTGCGCAACGGGATCACCGTGCAGAAGCGCCAGACGAGCGTCCTCCTGGTCGGCGCGCTCAGCGCGGACGACCCGCGCTTCGACGCCGAATACCTGAGCAACTACTCGAAGATCTACGTCCAGGACGAGCTCAAACGCATTCCCGGCGTGGGCGACGCGCAGACGCTCGGCCAGCTCGAGTTCTCGATGCTCCTGAGCCTCGACCCCGATCGCATGGCGCAGCTCGGGTTGACCGTGTCGGACGTCGCCGGCGCGGTGCAGGAGCAGAACGCGACGAACCCGGCCGGGCGCATCGGGCGCGAGCCCTCGCCGCCGGGCACCCAGCTCACGATCCCCGTGGTCACGGCCGGCCGCCTCACGGATCCCGCCGACTTCGGGCGGATCATCGTGCGGGGGCGGCCGGACGGCTCGCTGGTGCGCGTCAACGACATCGGGGAGGTTCGGTTGGGGGCCCGCAACTATGACGTGGTGGGGCGGCTCGACGGCAAGCCCACGGCGCTGTTCCTCGTGTTCCTGCGACCGGGAGCGAACGCGCTCCAGGTCAAGCAGGCGGTGCTGCAGCGCATGGACCAGCTGGCCAAGAGCTTTCCCGCCGGCGTCCGGTGGTCGGTACCGTTCGACACCACCCCGTACATCACCGCCTCTATTCACGAGGTCGTGAAGACGCTGTTCGAGGCCATGCTGCTCGTGACCCTGGTGGTCTTCGTCTTCCTGCAGAGCTGGCGGGCCACGCTCATCCCCGTTCTCGCCGTGCCCGTCTCCGTCATCGGCGCCTTCTTCGGCATGCAGGTGCTGGGCTTCTCGATCAACCTGCTCACGTTGTTCGGCCTGGTGCTGGCGATCGGCATCGTGGTGGACGACGCGATCGTCGTGATCGAGAACGTGGAGCGCATCATGGCGAGCGAGGGCGTGTCGCCCGCGGTGGCGGCGGACCGCGCCATGCGCCAGGTGAGCCGGGCCCTGATCGCGATCGTGCTGGTGCTGTGCTCCGTCTTCGTCCCCGTAGCCTTCCAGGGGGGCATCACGGGCCTCATGTACCGACAGTTCGCCATCACGATCGCGATCGCGGTCGTCCTCTCGGGCATCGTGGCGTTGACGCTCACGCCAGCGCTGTGTGCCGTGCTGCTCAAGCCCACTGACCCCGGACGCAAGTCCCGGTCCCCGCTGAGCCGGTTCTTCTCGGGGTTCAACCGTGGCTTCCGGGCCTTCACGGAGCGCTACCTCGGCGCGGCGGGCCGTGTGATCGACCGCCCCCGCACGTTCTTCGCCGCCTTTGGGGTCGTCGTCGCGCTCGTCTTCGTGCTCGTCCGCACCGTGCCCAGCGGGTTCATCCCCAGCGAGGACAAGGGGATCTTCGCGATGCTCGTCGCGCTGCCGGACGACGCCTCCCGCCAGCGGACCGAAGGCGTCGTCGCCGGGATCGAAGCCTTCCTCAAACAGCAGGCCGCCGTCTATCACGTCGTGGCGTTCGTCGGGCTGGACTTCATCCAGAACGCGAACCAGACGAACGCCGCGATCGTCTTCGTCAGCATGAAGCCCTGGGACCAGCGCACGTCCCGAAAGGACCAGATCAACGCGGTGCTCGGCGCCGTGAACGGCTATCTGTTCGGGATGCGCAACGCACGCGGGTTTGCGTTCAATCTGCCGGAGATCATCGGGCTGGGCACGACCGCGGGACTCGAGATGAACTTGCAGGATCGCGGAGTGAACGACGTGCAGCGGTTCGGCGCGCTCGTCAATGATTTCACGCGCGCGGCCAACGGGCAGCCGGAGCTGCGGGGCGTGTACTCGACTTTGCGCGTGAACACGCCGCAGCTCTACGTCCAGGTGGACCGGGAGAAGGCGAAGGCGCTGGGGGTCTCCTTGACGGACCTGTTCCAGACGCTGCAGGCGTTCCTCTCGACGCTGTACATCAACGACTTCAACCTATACGGGAAAACGTACCGGGTGCAGGCGGAGGCGCAGCCCAGGTTTCGTCAGACGCCGGAGGACATCGGCCGCCTGTACGTGCGTGGTCCCAATCAGCAGATGGTGCCGGTCTCGGCGCTCACGCACACGGAATTCCGGGTCGGGCCGAGCGTCCTGACGCGCTTCAACGGGTTCACGTCGGCGCTGGTGATTGGCGCGCCCGCGCCGGGCAAGAGCTCCGGCCAGATGCTCGACGCGGTCGACCGGCTGGTGCGGGAGAAGTATGCCGGTCAGGGTGTGGGCTACGCGTTCAGCGGCCAATCGTACCAGGAGCGCGCCTCGGGCGGTCAGGGCGGCCTGGTGTTAGTCCTCGGGCTCGTGATGGTGTTCCTGGTGCTCGCGGCGCAGTACGAGAGCTGGTCGATTCCGTTCGCGGTGCTCCTGGCCGTGCCGTTCGGCACGCTCGGCGCGCTGCTCGGCGTCTGGCTGCGCGGCATGCCCAACGATGTGTATGTCCAGATTGGCCTCATTGTCGTGGTCGGCCTCGCCGCGAAGAACGCGATCCTGATCGTCGAGTTCGCGAACGAGCTGCGGGCGCAAGGTCGCTCCATCAAGGAAGCGGCCCTCGAGGCGGGGCGCGAGCGGCTGCGGCCGATCCTGATGACGTCGTTCGCGTTCATTCTCGGCGTTGCCCCGCTCTTGACGTCGAGCGGCGCCGGGGCCGCGAGCCGCCATTCGATTGGCACGGGCGTGTTCTTCGGGATGCTGGTCGCGACGGCCGTCGGGATCTTTTTCATCCCCTTGTTCTTCGCGGTGATTCGGGGCTTGAGCGAGCGGGGCCTGTTCCGCCGCGGTGCGAGTGCCGTCGTCCCGCAGTCCGCGCCGGTCGCGGTGGAGGGCGACTGAGATGCGCCGCATCGTCTTGCTCGCCTCTGTCGCGCTGATCGCTCTCGTGGAGGCGTGCGCGGTGGGCCCGCGCTATCGCCGCTCCCCCGTCGGCATGCCCGACGGCTGGCGGCGCCCGGCGGCGTCGGAAGACTCGCTGCGGTCGTTCTACGACTCGCTGCGCACAGCACGCGACACGCTGCTCCCGCCGGGGACGGACACGGCGCGCGTGCCGTTCGCGTACGATACGACACTGCCGGGGCCGCGCGGGGACTCGGGCGCAGCGCTGCGGTGGCTCGAGCTGATCCAGGACTCCGTGCTGCGCCAGCTCGTGGACACGAGCCTACGGGCGAACCGCGACGTGCGAACCGCGCTCGCCGTGATCGACGAGTTCCGCGCCCAGTACCGGGCCACGCGGGGCGCGCTGCTGCCCGAGCTGACGGCCAACGGGCAGGCCGGCCGCAACCAACAGGTGTTCGGCACGTTCGGGTCGTTCACCTTCGATACGTACCGGGCGACGGCCGACCTGCGCTGGGAGCTCGATCTCTGGGGCCGGCTGCGCCGCAACACCAGCGCCGCGCGCTCAGACCTCGTGGCGCGGGAGGAAGACCGGCGCGCGCTGCAGTTGGCGCTGATCGGCGACGTGGCGACGGCGTATTTCGACCTCCGCGCGGCCGACTTGAACCTCGCGATCGCGCGCCGCACGCTCGACTCGCGGCGGCAAACGCTCGCGCTCGCCCGGCAGCGGCTCGACCGCGGCTTGATCTCGGAGCTGGACGTCCGCCAATTCGAGGCCGATGTGGCGAGTCCCGCGGCGAGCGTCGCCGACTTGGAGCGCCAGGTGGCCCAGCAGGAGAACGCCCTGAGCGTCCTAGTCGGACACAACCCCGGAGCGATCGGGCGGGGCCGCGGGCTCACGGAGATGGCGGCCCGGATCCCGGTCCCCGCGGGCGTACCGTCCGCGCTGCTCGGCAACCGGCCGGACGTGCGGAGCGCCGAAGCGACGCTCCGCGCCGCCACCGCGCGGATCGGCGTGGCGCAAGCCGCCTGGTTGCCGACCTTCACGATCACCGGGCAGTACGGCACCCAGAGCACGGAGTTCTCGAAGTGGTTCGGGTCCGGGACGAACATCTGGCAGGCGTTCGCCGGCGTCTCGATCCCGCTGTTCAGCCAGGGCCGGCCGGGGGCAGGGGAGCAGGTCAACATCGCGCGGGCGCGGGCGTCGCAGGCGCGGTCGCGCTACGAGCAGACGGTGCTCGTGGCGCTGCGCGAAGTGGAAGACGCGCTGGTGGGATTGCGTAGTGCCCAGGATCGCAGCTCGGCGCAGGAGCGCCAGGTGATCGCGCTGCGCCGGGCGCTCGAGCTCGCCACCATGCGATACCAGAACGGCGTGTCGAGCTACCTCGACGTGCTGGACGCGCAGCGCGGCCTGTTCGGGGCGGAGCTCGCCCTCACCCAGGCGGAGCGGGACCAGCTCGTCGCGGCGGTGCAGCTGTATCGCGCCGTCGGCGCCGGGTGGCCCGCCGCCAAGCAATGAGCCATAATCGGGCGATCCGTACGCGTTCCCGAAACGGCGCGCGCCGCCCGGCGGCCGACTCCCTCGTGTTCTCGTTCCTGAGCGCGGCCGATGCGGTCGAGGCACGCCTGGAAGCGGCCTTGAGCCCGACCGGGTTGTCGCTCGCGAAGCTCGCGGTGCTGCATTTCCTCGCGGATGCGAAGCAAGCGTTGCCCTTATCCGATCTGGCCGCGCGCCAGCACTGCGTGCGCTCCAACATCACCCAGCTGGTCGATCGCCTCGAGCAGGACGGTCTGGTCCGCCGGCGCGCCGATCTCGACGACCGCCGCAGTGTCCTGGCCGAGCTCACGCCGGCGGGCCGGCAGGCGCATGCCAAGGGCGTACGCGCGCTGGCCGGTGCGCAACGCGCCATCGTGAGAGCGCTCGAGGCGGGCGAGGCGACGAGCCTCCAAAACGCCCTCGGCGCGCTGTCTTCCTGACTCGTTCTCCCACCATCGAAAGGAGATTTCCGTGGTCTAACTCGTCCCCGTAGGTCGATTCCTTTTTTCCGCGATCTTCTTGATGACGGTGTTGGGGCATTTCTCCCCAGCCTTCATCGGATATGCCGCGCAGCAGGGAGTGCCGGCGGCCGCGTTCCTGGTCCCGCTGTCGGGCGTGATCGCCACGCTCGGAGGCTTGTGCGTGACACTGTGGCTGTTGGTGCTGTTCCTGGTGCCGGTCACGCTCACGATGCACAACTTTTGGGCGGTGCCCGACCCGATGATGCGCGGGATGCAGATGGCGATGCTCATGAAGAGCGTGTCCATGCTGGGCGCGGCGCCGTTGATCACGCATTTTGGCGCGGGCCCGCTGAGCCTGGACGCGCGCGGGCGCCTCTTGCGGCCGTGTAGATGCCCGAGCGGGCGGCGCGGTATTATTTTCATTCATGAACTATCGCGCGCGGAAGCGCCCACGGCGCTCGCCGGCCCCCGACAAGCTGGTCTTCTCACTCCTCGGAGCCGCGGGAGCGGTCGAGGCGCGGCTCGAAGCCGCCGTGAGCCCGTTGGGGCTGTCCCTCGCCAAGCTGGGGTTACTCCGGCTGCTGGCCGAGGCGAAGCAGCCGCTGCCGCTCTCCGAGCTGGCTCAGCACCAGCGCTGCGTGCGATCCAACATCACGCAGATCGTGGATCGGCTCGAGAAGGACGGGCTGGTCCGCCGCCGCGCCGACGCGGACGACCGTCGGAGCGTGCGCGCCGGCCTCACGCCGGCCGGGGAGCGGGCCTACGCCAGGGGGATGCGGGCGCTCGCCCAGGCGCAGCGCGCCATCGCGAGCTCGCTCAAATCAACAGACGCGAGTAGTCTCCAGGCCGCCCTCGAAGCCCTGGCCCGCTGAGGGTCCGCGCGGGGCGCCACTCGGCATCGGCGCGGTGCGCTCCGCGTGGGGGCGTGCGACCAAACGCGCGGGGCTGGACGGGATGCTGATCCATGATCTTCGGCGCACCGCGGCTCGGGACTACCGGCGCGCTGGTGTCTCCGAGGGCGAGGTCCATGAAGTTGTGCGGTTGGGAGACGCGCTCGATGTTCGACCGTTACAACATCATCGATGAGGCCGACCTGGCCGCGGCCGTGGCGAAGCGGTTCGGCAACGGCAAACAAGCGGCAAACAAAGAGCCTACCACGGTCGCACCGGATTCTGTAACTTCCTCTCGCAGCAGTTCCTAGGTCCGTAGCTCAATTGGTAGAGCACCGGTCTCCAAAGACGGCGGGTCCATGCGGGCCCGCCGTTTTTGTGCTCACGCCCCGCCCTCCAGGACCCCCAAATCTCCGACGCGAGGAACTCCTCCGCTGACGAAAACGCTTGCGACGCAAAGCCAAACTCCCTGAGCAGGTCGGGGAGCGATTCTCGCACTGACTCGTCGTCATCGACCACCGACACGAGCGAATGCGTGGCAGTCACGGGCTCCCCATAACGGACGCCGTCCCCGTCAGGGGAATCATTTCTCTCAAATGACAATTTACGCGATGGTCAGCAAGCGGCACTCGCTCTCGACGTCCCGAATCAAAACCATCGAGCATGGCGTTCTCGATCTTGAGAGCATCCATCAACGCGATGACGTCACGCCGGCCCGCCCGAGTCCGTGGACGCGCTCGCGACAACATCATTGACGAGGCCGAGCTGGCCGCCGCGCTGGCATCGCCCGTTCTCCCCCAACCTCCCCGAGGACCTCGCGAACCGCCTTCAGGATCTGATCACCCAGCCGGGGGTGGACCTTCAGCACGGCTCGAGACACGGCTATGCCGCCGATCATTGCAGCCACGATCGCCAGGGCTCGTTGGCGTGCGGTGGCGCTCGATTCGCTCGGCCCCAGCGCCTCCTGAATTGTCTCGACCGTGCGTTCGAACCCCTCGCTGAAACGGGCACTGATGGACTCGTCCTGCCGCGCGATCTCGCTTGCCGATGCCGCCATGGGGCAGCCGCCCGCGAGATTGTCACGCAGCCGGCGTGACAAGTAGAGGTCGAGATACTCGGTCAGCCCAGGGGGCTGTTCATCCTTGCCGGCGGTCATGTAGGCGTAGCTCCGGTCCAGTCCAGCCGCCAGCGCTTCAGCCGCCAGCGCCTCCTTGGTAGGGAACTGGGCGTAGAGCGCTCCATGGGTGAGGCCCGCGGCCTGGCAGATCTCCGCCACCCCCACGCCGTCAATGCCCCGCTCGCGAAACAGGCGGCCCGCCGCCTGAACGAGCGTCGCCCGATTCTGGGCCGCCTTTTCCTTGGTGACCTTCATCGCAGCACCCCTGGGAACCTTCCTCGGCGCGGCACGGTTGCGCTGGTCAACCCGGCGCTATTCATTGCGATCGCAATGATAATGCGGCGCAGCCGAATGGGAAGCCGTCTCGTGGCCAAGCTTAGCGCTTCGAATACGATACCATCGTGCAATGGAATCGCCTTCACTCTTGTCGCATCTATGCGTCGGCACATGCCGTGGAATTCTTTCGGAGCTAGCCGTTCGGTGCCCGGGTTCGGTTCGAACAGCGAGATGAGGGCGGAGCGATGCGAACCCGTCGATTTCCAGCGGCCGGGTGCGACTACTGAGCGACGGCCGACGTCCCAGCGCCCGGCCGGCGAGGAACTGTGTCGCGCCGGAGATTGTACATGCATGAATTAATTGCGCGGGCACGGCTTTGACCCTGCGGAGGGCGGTGAGGAGCTTCGGGTCCCCGCACTAAGGAGGTTCGGATGAGGTTCAAGATCTGGGGAGACGGGTCTCGCCTTCGACCAGCTCGCCGCCTCAATCGCGAACACGTTGAATCCGTGGTCATCGGCGCCCTGGACGGATCTGTTACCGGTCCTGCGCCTGACCTGCCGCGCCGTCGCCTGCTGCGCCTGGGACTCGTCGTCGCCGTTCTGGCGATCCTTTCCGGCGGCGCCTGGCTGACGATTGGAAAGGATACCGGAGATGGGCAAGCTCGACGTCAAGATTGCACTCGTGACCGGCGACAACACCATCAACCCGAGCATCGGATGCGTGAGATCTACACCTCAAGGAGACCGAGTATGTCCAAAACAATCCTGATCACCGGCGCTAGCAGCGGCTTTGGCCGTGACACAGCGGAAACCCTGTTCCGCGCTGGCCACACTGTGTACGCCTCTATGCGTCGTGCGCAGGGCAAGAACCGAGAGGCCGCTGAGGCCCTGCGGAACCTCGGCATCAACACCGTGGAATTGGACGTTAGCGACGACGCGTCTGTCGAAGCGGGCGTCAAGGAAGTGCTGGCGGAGGCCGGCAAGATCGATGTGTTGGTCAACAACGCCGGCATCGCGTCGGTCGGCGTAACCGAAGCCTTCACCGCAGAGCAGGCGAAGGTCATCTTCGATACGAATGTCATCGGGCTGCTTCGCGTCACCCGCGCCGTGCTCCCGTCCATGCGCCAGAAGCGTGATGGCCTGATCATCAACATCGGTTCGGTCCTGGGCCGCGTGACGTTCCCCTTCCTCGGCATCTATGGCGCGAGCAAGTTTGCCGTCGAAGCGCTGACCGACAGCCTCCGGTACGAAGTCTCGCAACTCGGCGTCGAAGTCGTGGAGGTGCAGCCGAGCGGTTACCCGACCAACTTTTTCGCCAGCATTCAGACGCCCGCCGGCACTGAAGTGACGAAGTCCTATGGCGAGGTCGGCCAGATCCCCGAAGCCATGTTCAAGAGCTTCATGTCGAGGTTCGAGGGCAAGGACGCCCCGAATCCGCACGATGTCGCGGAGGCCATCGCCAAGCTCGTGGGTCAGTCCAAGGGCAGCCGCGCTACCCGCACCGTCGTTGGCGCGCCGGCGTTTGGTTCCGACAAGGCCAATGAGGACATCGCGCCTGTCCAGGCAAAAGTGGTCGAGGCCCTGGGCCTCAGCCATCTCGGAAAAATCGCCTGAGGCACAGACAGACGGGAGCGTTGGGAGTCCATGAGGTTCGTATTGGGCGCGCGACGGCGCGCGCTGGAGATCGTTCATGAATGAATTAATTGCGTGGGTAGTGGAAATCAACGGCGTGCGGCTGGACGACTATGCCGCGGCGCGGGTTCCGGCTAGCGATCGAGAAGGGGCTCCTAGCCGTGGCGCCCATCTTCAAGCTGCCGAAGGTGCCGAACGCACGCGCTGGCTTCTTTGAGGATGGCGAGTTCGCGGCCTTGATGTTGGAGCTCCCGGCTGACGTGCGGGACTTGGTGCAGTTCCTGCGGGCCACCGGGTGGCGGCGGGACGAAGCGCGGCTGCTTCCATGGGCCGCGGTGGATTTGGCCGGCGCGCCGGCGTCTCCGAGGGCGAGGTCATGAAGCTGTGCGGTTGGGAGACCCGCTCGATGTTCGACCGCTGGGGCTCGAAGTCAGCGATGTCTCATTCGATCGCAACACCGTGACGTTCCGGCCGAACGAATGGCGGCGGCTGAAGACCGCCTCGTCCTTCCGCACCGTCCCGCTGTGGCCGCAGCTTGAGAAGATCCTGCGACCATACGTGTTTGCTGCGGACCGACCACCCAGCCGCTTGTTATTCCCGTCGTACCGGACGGGTCACGAAGCGATGATTGCAGACTTCCGCAAGCTCCTAGATGCAATCGCTGTTCGCGCGGGATGGAAGGCCGCTGAGATTCGCTCCAAAGTGTTCCGGCACTCCTATTGTGCAGCGCGGCTCCAGACGTTAGACAAGGGCGCACCGGTTAGCCCCTATACCGTCGCGAGGGAACTCGGTCACGGTGGGGATTCCATGGTAAAGCGCGTGTACGGGCATCTGGGACACGTGCGTCACCGGGCCAAGGTGGTGGAGTACAGAGTAACTCAACACCGGAAGGTGCTCGGTAAGCGGCTGGCGGCAGTGCGCAGGGCCCCCCCGTTTGTTACCACTGTTGTTACCACGAGGAAGCCTGCGTTGTAACTTGATGCGCCAGCCGCGATTCGAACGCGGGACCTTCGGCTCCGGAGGCCGACGCTCTATCCAGCTGAGCTACTGGCGCGTGCTCAAGAAAATGTCCGATGATCAATGTCCAATGATCACTGAACATTGGTCATTCTTTAGCCAGTCGGGGCGAGTGGATTTGAACCACCGACCTCCTGGTCCCGAACCAGGCGCGCTAACCGGACTGCGCTACGCCCCGTCTCTCAATCCTACATGCGCCCAGGAGGACTTGAACCCCCAACCTCTTGATCCGTAGTCAAGCGCTCTATCCAGTTGAGCTATGGGCGCGCATGGGCGGTACTAGACTCGAACTAGTGACCTCCACGATGTCAACGTGGCGCTCTAACCAACTGAGCTAACCGCCCAAACTACTAGATGCCTAGGTGTCGAGACGCCGAGACGCCTAGGTCGTCGCGCCACCCCTCGGCGTCTCGGCCCTCGGCGTCTCGGCGTCTAGAAGTAGCGGGGGTGGGATTTGAACCCACGACCTCCGGGTTATGAGCCCGGCGAGCTACCAGACTGCTCCACCCCGCGTCGCTTGTAACCGTTGGAACGTTGGACAGTTGGAATGTGAAAAGGTTGTTCCGTCCAACTTTCCAACCTTCAACTTTCCAACCTTCCAGAGCGGGAAACGGGACTCGAACCCGCGACCCCAACCTTGGCAAGGTTGTGCTCTACCAACTGAGCTATTCCCGCATGCCGGCAGCAAATGTAACCACTCAGTCGGGACTCATCTACCGCCCGGGAAGCCATGGAGGCGAGGGGGATCGAACCCCTGACCTCGTGAATGCCATTCACGCGCTCTCCCAACTGAGCTACGCCCCCGTTATATTGCCCCCCCCCGAATTGCCCGGGCGGGAACACGGCATCTTATCGGGGCGTTTAGGCGGTGTCAAGCGATTTCACGCCCGTTTCATGAACATTTTTGCTGCGTCTGCGTACTAAAAAGCACCCAAATAGGGCGAACCAATGCCGCGTACCCGGAAGAATGTGAAGACTGCACCCGCCGCGAAGGCCAAGGCGAAGGCGAAGGCGCCCGTCGCTACTGAGCGACGGGTCGTCAAGCGTCGCGGCCGGCGCCGTGGTCTGCTCTCCGGTCTCGGCTCTCACGAGCACGAGCGCGACATCCTCGACCAGTACCTGCACGAAGTGTCGAAGACTCCGCTGCTCACGCAGAAGGAGGAGATCGCCCTCGCTCGAAAGGTGCGGGCCGGCGATCAGGAGGCCATGCAGGAGCTGGTGAAGCGCAACCTGCGCTTCGTAATCTCGGTGGCGAAGAAGTATCAGAACCGCGGGCTGCCGCTCACCGATCTGATCGGTGAGGGCAACGTCGGCCTGCTCACGGCCGCGCGGAAGTTCGATCCCGATCAAGGCGTGAAGTTCATTTCCTACGCCGTGTGGTGGATCCGGCAGGCGATTCTCGCCGCGCTGGCCCGGCAGGGACGGACGGTGCGGGTGCCGCTGAACCGGACGGCGGATCTGTCGCGCATCGTGCGCACGGCCGAGTATCTACGCCAGACGCTGCGTCGCGAGCCGACGCCCGAAGAGATCGCCGACGCGACGAAGCTGTCGCTCGAGGTCGTGCAGTCGCTCGCCGCGCTCAATACGGGCGACGTCCGGCTCGATGCCCCGCTCGACCCCGACGGTGACCGCTCGCTCATCGAGCGCTTCATCGCCGAGGATCTGCCGGACACGGAAGATCAGGCGATGGACCGCTTCCTCTCCGACGAGATCGAGCAGGCGCTCAACACGCTGCAGCGTCGCGATGCGAAGGTGCTGCGGCTCTACTTCGGTCTCGACGGTGGACGCGAGCACACGCTCGAAGAGATCGGCGGGATGCTCGGCGTCACGCGTGAGCGCGTTCGCCAGCTGCGCGATCGCGCACTCAAGCGACTGCGCGATGGCGACGTCGGCAAGGCTCTAGCGAGCTTCGCCGCCTGAACAGAGTGGCCAGGAGAAATCCTGGCCACTTTCGTTTCCCGCTGTAGCTTCTCCTCCCGTGATCGATGTGATCGGTCGCCGGACTGTCGCCGCCATCGAGGACGTCGGTCGGGTCGGCCACTTCGTGATGGACATGCTCGCGGCTCTGTCCGACGTCCGGACATGGGCGCGACCGTTGATCGTGCAGATGCGCCGCGTCGGCGTCGATTCGCTGCCGGTGGCGCTGTTCATCGCGGCGTTCACAGGTGTCGTGCTGGCTCTCCAGGCGTCCTACACCTTCACCGGCGCCGTCCCGCTCTACTTCGTCGGCACGCTCGTCGGCAAGACCATGATGCTCGAGCTCGGCCCGGTGCTCGCCGGGCTCGCGCTCGCTGGGCGCGTGGGCGCGAGCATGGCGGCGGAGCTCGGCACCATGAAGGTGACTGAGCAGGTCGACGCTCTCGAGACACTCGCGTACAATCCGCAGAGCTACCTCGTCCTGCCGCGCGTCATCGCGGGAACCCTGATGTTTCCCGTGATCGTCGCGTTTGCGATTGCGACCGGCATCATCACCGGCTGGATCACGAGTCTCGTGCTGCTGGATCTCTCCACCCCCGATTTCATCAAGGGCCTGAAGCTGTTTTATCAGTTCAAGGACATCTGGTTCGGGCTGCTGAAGAGCGCCAGTTTCGGCTGCACGATCACGCTGGTCGGGTGCATCGTCGGGCTGTCAACCCGGGGTGGTGCCGAAGGAGTGGGACGCAGCACGACGCGCGCGGTGGTCTATTCCGCGATTCTCATCCTCGTGCTCGACGCATTCTGGGCGGTGGTCCTGTTGTGATCGAGTTCCAGGAGGTGTACAAGGCGTTCGATGAAAAGCCCGTACTCCAGGGTCTGTCGCTGAAGATTCGAGACGCCGAGACGGTCGTCATCATCGGGTACTCGGGAACCGGTAAAAGCGTGGCGCTGAAGCACATCGTCGGGCTGTTGCAGCCGGATGGAGGTGACGTCATCGTTGACGGCCGGGCCGTCAGCACCCTCGATCGCGAGGGGCTCACACTGCTGCGTCAGGGGATCGGGTACGTCTTCCAGTTCGCGGCGCTGTTCGATTCGCTCACCGTCGCGGAAAACGTCGCGCTCGGGCTGCGGCGGCGCGGACTGTACGACGAGGAGATCGGAGACCGCGTGCGTGAGGCCCTGGCGCTCGTGGACCTCTCGGGCACCGATGACCAGCTGCCGGCCGAGCTGTCCGGCGGGATGCGGAAGCGGGTGGGCATCGCGCGCGCGATCGCGCTGAAACCGCGCTACATCCTGTATGATGAGCCGACGACTGGTCTGGACCCTGTCACCTCCGCGATCATCGATCGGCTGATGGTGCGGACGCGCGAGCACCTCGGGGTCACGGGAGTCGTGGTCACGCACGACATGCGCAGCGCGTATACGGTGGGCGATCGCATCGCCATGCTGTACGAGGGACGGATTCGCCAGGTGGGGACGGTCGAGGAGATGCAGCAAACGGAGGACCCGGTCGTGCGCCAGTTCATCGAGGGACGTCCCGAGTGAAGCGCGAGAACGAGTTCGCCGTCGGGCTCGTCGTCATTGCGGCGCTCGCCGTGGTGATTGGCGGCGCCCTCTGGCTGTCCGGCGCCCATCTCGGCAAGACCGACGCGGCCCATACAGCGCGCTTCCGGACGGTCGGCGGACTGGGTGTGGGCAACCCGGTCGTGTTGCGCGGGGTGCGCGTGGGCCGGGTGGAGGCGATTCGGCTCGCGCCGGGCAACTGGGTCGAGGCGGACTTGAAGATCTATTCCGGCGTCACCCTGCCCGAGAAGCCGGCGGTGATTGCGGCCTCGGCCTCCCTGTTCGGCGAATGGGCCGCCACGCTCATCTCGAGCGACCCGCTACCCAACGATCCCAACGTGCGCCAGGCCCTCGTCGAGGCAGAGGCGTCGGGTGTGGGGAAGTGGCCGGGCGCCACACTCCCCGATATCGGCCAGTTGACGGCGCAGGCGAGCCGCATCGCGACCGACATCGCCACCGTCTCGACCCGCATCCAGACCGCATTCGACTCATCCGCCGTCTCGGACCTGCGGCGCTCGATCCGCGACTTCGGCCAGATCGCCGACCGCCTAGCGCGGGTCACAAACGAGCAAGCCGACGTCATCGGCAATGTGGGATCCAATCTCCAGCAGGGCTCGCAAGCTCTCGCCCACGTTGCCACCGATCTCAGGACAACGTTGGGACGCGTGGACACCGCGACGAACCAGGGCCAGCTGGCTACCATCCTCAATAACACGGCTGCTTCGGCCACCGACCTGCGGAGCGCGTCGCAGGATTTCCGCCAGCTCATGGCCGCGGCGAATCGGAATCAGGAAAGCCTCGTGCGCGTGCTGCAGAACGCCGACACAGTGCTGTCCCGGATCTCGAACCGCAGCGGCACGCTCGGCCTCCTCGTCGCCGATTCAGCGCTGTATCGCGAGACGACCCTTACGATGATTCAGCTGCGTCAGCTGCTCTCGGACATTCAGGCGAATCCGCGGAAATACTTCACATTCAGCGTGTTCTGACCAATGGCACGCCGTTCGCGTAAGCGCAGTTCCCAACCCCGCGCGCAACGGGAGACGAGCGCCGGCGGCGTCGTCTTCCGCCGCGGGCCCGATGGACAGGTCCGCTTTCTCTTGATCCGCGACTCCTACAAGAATTGGGGGTTCCCCAAGGGGCATCTCGAGCGCGACGAGCCACCGGCCGAGGCGGCGCGGCGCGAAGTCGCGGAGGAGACCGGCCTCGAGGAGCTGCAGCTCCACGGCCCGATCAAAGTCATCGATTGGTATTTCCGCTTCCGCGGCAAGACCATTCACAAGTATTGCCACTTTTTCTTGTTCGAATCGCGGCGCGGCGATCCGGTCCCCGAGGACGCTGAGGGCATCACCGCCTGCGTCTGGCACCCTGTGGAAGAGGCGCAACAGACGGTCAGCTACGACAACGCCCGTGAGGTGTTACTGCAGGCGGCGGAGATGCAGCAGGCACTGGTGCAGACGTGACCGCGGCGGCGACGGCGTATCCCGTCGTCCCCGTTTTCCATCCGCGCCGCGAAGCGCGGCGCGCGATCAAGCGCGGCTATCCGCGCAGCGCCGGGAGCGTGCGGCTGTGTCGGAGTCTTCAGGCGGTCGAGCGGCTGCTCGCGCAGCGCCTCGTCGATGCCGTCGTCATCGACGTTCGCCATTGCGATGGCGAGGGGTTGGCGCTGCCCGCGCGCTTTCCGCGCATCCCGATGTACGCGCTCTCCGCGGTCCGCCCTGATGATGGTGCGCTGCTCGAGTTCTGTCGTGATGCGGGGTTCTGTGTGCTCGTCGAGGGCGTGGACAACGCGGTCGCAGGAGAATGGATCGCGGCGCGCACGGCACAGGTGGCTCGCCGCGCGGCGCTGGCGGACGCGCCGCGACTATTGCGGCTGACCGATCGCCTGCAACTCGCGGCGTGGGATGAAGTGCTGCGCCGCGCGGGCGTCCCGACCAAGACGGGGCATGTCGCCCAGGCGCTGCGCGTAACGCGAGAACACTTGTCGCGGGAGTTCGGGGCGGGGGGCGCGCCGAATCTGAAACGCGTGATCGATCTCGCGCGCGCGGCGTGCGCGGCGGATTTGCTCGGCAATCCTGGGTATACCGTGCGCGGCGTCGTGCGCATCCTCGGCTACGCTTCCCCCAGTCATTTGGCCGGTGCCGCGCGACGGGTCGCCGGCGCGACACCGCACGAACTTCGTGAGCTCGGTCCTCGGGGTGTGCTGACGAGGTTCCTCAGAGGAAGGACAAGATCTCGTGTCTAGGCTTCCGCCGCTGCTTCTCTTGTGATATTTTTCACAAACTCCTAAACCGGTAGAGCCATGGCCACCGACTCGATCCTGCGACCCGGCGAGCTCAAGAACCTCCTCCTCAAGGAAATCCAGGCGGCAGATCTCGCGGATATCGACGTTCGCGAGGTCGGCACGGTGCTCGAGGTGAAGGACGGCATCGCCCGCATCTACGGCCTCACGTCGGCGATGGCGGGCGAGATGCTCGAGTTCACCGTCTCCGCGACGGGCGACAAGATCACCGGACTCGCGCTGAATCTCGAGGAAGACAACATCGGCGCGGTCATTTTCGGAGATTACCTCGAGCTGCGCGAGGGCGACGAGGTGCGTCGCACGGCTCGCGTGCTCGAAGTCCCCGTCGGGCCCGCGCTGGTCGGGCGCGTGGTCGACGCGCTGGGGCGGCCCGTCGACGGGCTCGGCCCCATTCATTCCATCAAGACTCGCAAAGTCGAGATTGTGGCGCCGGGCATCATCAAACGGCAGCCCGTCAAAGAACCCCTCCAGACCGGCATCAAAGCCATCGATTCGATGATTCCGATCGGCCGCGGACAGCGCGAGCTGATCATCGGCGATCGCGGCACGGGAAAGACGGCAATCGCGATCGATACGATCATCAACCAAAAGGGGCAGGGCGTCACGTGCGTGTACGTGGCGATCGGTCAGAAGAATTCGACCGTCGCGGCGGTCGTGGAGCGGCTCAAAGAGCACGACGCGATGGTCTACACGATCGTGGTTGTGGCTTCCGCTTCGGAGCCCGCGCCGATGCAGTACATCGCCCCGTACTCCGGCTGCAGCATGGCGGAGTACTTCATGTACGACGAGCGGAAGGCGACGCTCTGCGTCTACGATGACCTCTCGAAACAGGCGGCGGCGTACCGCCAGCTTTCCCTCGTGCTGCGTCGCCCACCGGGCCGAGAAGCCTACCCGGGCGACGTCTTCTACCTCCACAGCCGTCTGCTCGAGCGCGCCGCGAAATTGTCCGATGAAATGGGCGGTGGCTCGCTGACGGCGCTGCCGATCATCGAGACGCAGGCCGGCGACGTGTCTGCCTACATTCCGACGAACGTCATTTCGATCACTGACGGACAGATCTTCCTCGAAACCGATCTCTTTTACTCGAACGTCCGGCCCGCCGTGAACGCCGGCATTTCCGTGAGTCGAGTGGGCGGCAACGCGCAGATCAAAGCCATGAAGCAGGTCGCCGGGAGGCTGCGGCTCGACCTGGCCCAGTATCGCGAGCTGGAGGCCTTCGCCCAGTTCGGTTCCGAGCTCGATCCCGCCACGCAGCGGCAGCTGGCGCGTGGCGCGCGGGTGGTCGAGGTGCTCAAGCAGCCGCAATACCAGCCGATGCCCGTCGAGCAGCAGGTCATCGTCGTTTTCTCTGTCACCAACGGACTGATCGACGACGTGGACGTGCCGAAGATCAAGGAGTGGGAGAAGGGACTGCTCGAGTTCATGGCGGCACAGCATCCCGAAATCGGTGAAGAGATACGCACGCGGAAGGCGTTGTCCGACGATCTGAGCGGCAGACTGCGTAAGGCGATCGAGGAGTACAAGGCGCTCTAATGGCGAAGCCCCGCGAGCTGAAGCGGCGCATCCGCTCCGTGCAGAACACCCGCAAGATCACGAAGACGATGGAGCTCGTCGCCACGTCCAAGCTCAAGCGGGCTCAGGATCGCGTCGTGGGCGCCCGCCCGTACGCGCAGGCGCTGGCCGCAGTGATCGCGGAGCTGTACTCGCCGGATCTCGCGGAACGGTTTCCCCTGCTGCGCCAGCCGGGGCAGAGCCTGCGTGGGACGGGCGTGCGGAGGGTCGCGTTATTGCTGATCACGTCGAATCGCGGTTTGTGCGGCGCGTTCAATTCCAACCTGATCCGTGAAGCCCGGCGCCGGCTCGAGGAGCTGGAGGCGCAGGATGCGCATACGGAGCTGCATCTCGTCGGGAAGAAGGGCATCAGCTACTTCAAGTTCACGCGCCGCAACGTTGTGTCGCAGCGGGTCGACATCGGCGATCGTCCCACGCTGCGGCACGCCGAGGAGCTCGCGAAGCCGATGATGGATCGGTTCGCGGCCGGAGAGCTCGACGCAGTGGATGTCGTATTCGCGAAATTCAACAGCGCGGTGAGTACGCCGCCGACAACGATGCGCATTCTACCGGTGACGCCGCCGGAAGGTGTCCGACATTCCGTCAATTACATCCTGCAACCGTCCGCCGAGGCGATCCTCAAAGAGTTGCTGCCGCTGTACGTGCAGAATCAGGTGTATCGCGCCCTCGTCGAGACGGCGGCCGCCGAGCACGGCGCGCGCCGTACCGCGATGAAGAACGCCACCGACGCCGGTCAAGACATGCTGACGATCTTGCAGCGCACGTTCAACCGCGCGCGCCAAGCGCAAATCACGCAAGAGCTCGCGGAAATCGTTGGGGGAGCCGAGGCTCTCAAAGGATAGGCAATGGCGAACATCGGCAAAGTCGTGCAGGTCATCGGCCCCGTGCTCGACGTCGAGTTCGAGCCGGAGCAGCTGCCCGAGCTCTACAACGCGATCACCGTGAAAGTCGATTCGGGACAATTGGTCGCGGAAGTCGAGCAGCACATCGGGCGCAATCAGATCCGCGCGGTCGCGATGAGCTCGACAGATGGGGTCGTGCGCGGCATGGACGTGGTCGATACCGGCCAGCCCATCACCGTCCCGGTCGGCAAGCCGGCGCTGGGCCGCATCCTCAATGTCATCGGCGAGCCGGTGGACGAAGGGCCGCCGATTCCCAAAGATGCCGAGCGCTGGCCGATTCACCGCGGCACCCCGGCGTTCGTCGACCTCGAGCCGAAGACGCAAGTTTTTGAGACCGGCATCAAAGTCATCGACCTGATCGCGCCGTTCGTGAAGGGCGGCAAGATCGGATTGTTCGGCGGGGCCGGCGTCGGCAAGACGGTCGTGATTCAGGAGCTCATCAACAACGTCGCCAAGGCGCACGGCGGCAAGTCGGTCTTCTGCGGCGTCGGCGAGCGGACGCGCGAGGGCAACGATCTCTATCTCGAGTTCCGCGAAGCACACATCCTCGAGAACGTGGCGCTCATCTACGGCCAGATGAACGAGCCGCCCGGCGCTCGACTGCGCGTCGGACTTACCGGCCTGACGGTCGCAGAGTATTTCCGTGATGTCGAAGGCCAGGACGTGCTGGTCTTCATCGACAACATCTTTCGGTTTACACAGGCGGGCTCGGAGGTGTCGGCGTTGCTGGGGAGAATGCCGTCGGCTGTCGGCTATCAGCCGACGCTCGCGACGGAGATGGGCGAGCTGCAGGAACGAATCACCTCGACCAAGAAAGGATCGATCACGTCGGTGCAGGCGATCTACGTGCCCGCCGACGACCTCACCGATCCGGCGCCGGCGACGGCGTTCTCGCATCTCGACGCGACCGTGGTGCTCGATCGCGCAATCGTCGAGCTGGGCATCTACCCCGCCGTGAATCCCCTCTCCTCCTCGAGCCGCATACTCGATGCGCAGTATCTCGGCGACCGCCATTACAATGTCGCGGTCGAAGTGCAGCGCATTCTCCAGCGCTACAAGGATCTCCAGGACATCATCGCGATTCTCGGGATGGACGAGCTGTCGGAGGAGGACAAGCTGCTCGTCGGCCGCGCGCGCCGCGTGCAGCGGTTCCTCTCGCAGCCGTTCTTCGTGGCGTCGCAGTTCACGGGACTCGAAGGAAAGTACGTGAAGCTCGAGGACACGATCGCGTCCTTCGAGCGGGTGGTGTCAGGCGAGTTCGATCAGCTACCGGAGCAGGCGTTTTATATGCAGGGCGGAATCGAAGACGTCGTCGCGCAAGCGAAGAAGTTGGCCTCGGCATGATGCGTGTTTCGGTCATTTCCGCCGAGCGATCTGTGTTCGAGGGGGAGGCCGATGCGGTCGTCGCGCCGGCGTATGATGGATTGGTGGGTATTCTGCCAGGGCACGCCCCCTTTATGACCCTCCTGGGCACCGGAATCGCGACAGTTCGCCGTTCCGGCGAGACCATTCGCCTCGAAGTGGCCGGCGGGTTCCTTCAAGTCGCCTCAAATGTGGTCCGAATCGTGGCTGGGAGTGCCAGTCCGGCAGACTCTTGACTTCTGCAAGGGTTTTTCCTGCCCCCGACTATTGACTTCCGCAAGGCTTTTTCCAACCGTAGTCCCGGCTAACGCGCCCTAATTCCTAACCCCCTACAGGGGTGCTTGTCTACGACTTCCATCTGGAGGCGGGATATGAAGCGTCTTAGCAGCGTGGTGCTCGCGGCGGCGGCCCTTTGCATGGTTGCGGCCCCGTCCGCAAAGGCCCAAGGCACTCTGCGGTACGGATTCAGTGCCGGCTTACTGATGCCCACCAGTACCTACAAGCAGAGTGACAAGCTCGGCTGGGTCGGCGGCGTAGGCGCGACCTATTGGTTGCCGGGCAACTTCGGCGTGCGTGGTGAGCTGTCGTATTCACAGACGTCTCACGATTCCGCCACCTTTGGTGCCGCGGGCCACACGAAGCTGATCGGTGGGATGGCGTCTGCCGTCTATGCACTGAACCCGGCAAGCGCACCCGCACGCATCATCCTCTCGGCTGGACTGGGCTTTTACAACGTGAAGGCCGACGCGAACGGCGTCTCCCTCCCTTCCAGCACGAAGGTCGGGTTCGGTGGCGGTGCCGCGGTAGCGTTCAAGCTGGGTACCGGCAGCACACGCCTGGTGGTCGCGAGCCGTTATCAGAGTGTCAGCACGAGTCCGTCGTCGCTGAGCTTTATCCCGATCACGGTCGGCTTGAGCTTTGGCAAGTAACCCGAAGTTCTGGCGTTAAGCCCGGAGCGGCGTGAGCCGCGTCACTAGTTCGTCTGTAAACCATGGCCCGTCAGGCTTCTAGCCGGCGGGCCATTGGCTTCTCTGACCGCGCGCGCTTGACAGAAAATCGGGCGGTTCTTAACGATGTGGCGGCTTTGACCACCTCAACTGGAGGCTTCGCTATGCGGAAGCTCATTGGCGTAAGCGTGTTGTCGGCGATCGCCCTATCGCTTCCTCAAGTAGCCCGGGCGCAACGCCGCGCGACATCTACGAGCATGGGCGGCGCTGAGCACGAGCTCGGCGTGGATCTCGGTCTCGCGTACGTCAAACCGCAGAACGTTAGTGGTGGTATCGTCATTGAGACGCCGTTCGACGTGCGTTTCGGTTTCGTTCCGCGCTCGGGCAACATGATGTGGGAACCGCGCGCGACTGTCGTCATCAGCACGGTCGGTGGCACCACGAGGTACCTGCTCACACCAGCGTTGCACGTCTTGTTCTCCAACAGTTCGGGCGGGCACCGGCGCGGCATGTATCTCACGGGCGGCGCCGGATTGGTACTCGGTGATAACGGCACGGGCAGTGGCACCGCCGTCCAGCTCGGCGCCGGCGTCGGTTGGCGCAAGCCGTATGGCAGTGGGGCCTGGCGCTACGAGCTCGGCTTCCAGTGGCAGTCGGACAACGCCAATCTCGGCCCGAGCACGATCGCGATCGGCGGGCGCATCGGCATTTCACTCTGGCACTAAGCCTTCACACGTGGCGCGGCGTTCCGGTCTTTCGGAACGCCGCGCTGTCCGTCGGGTAAGCTTCGCAACCAATTCAGGAGACCAGCGATGCGACGGTACGTTCCCCCCGTGTGGTTGCCGCTGCTCATGAGCGCTGGGTTCGTCACCAATGCCGCGG
>Ga0209588_1000101_pt1 | contig 26684 bp, 22 predicted proteins | sample Rivendell_Oct201_10_FD_188351 | JGI IMG/M metagenome (GOLD analysis project Ga0209588, IMG submission 188351) | Vadose zone soil microbial communities from the Eel River Critical Zone Observatory, Northern California, USA -... | ecosystem: Host-associated > Plants > Roots > Rhizosphere > Soil ...
GACTCATGGTCGCGAGTAGTCGGCAGCGGACCTTTGACGCTGTAGTACCGCTGGCCCGCGACCAGCAGCTCCTCGGCAGGAAAGCGGGTGATGACCTCGCAGCCGTCTTTGGTCACGATCAGCTGCTCCTCGATGCGCGCCGCCGACCAGCCGTCCGTAGACGGCCAGAAGGTCTCGAGCGCGAAGCACATGTTTTCCTCGATCACCTCCGGGTGCTCGAGCGAGACGAGCCTGCTGAAGATCGGCTTCTCCCAGTGCGACAACCCACACCCATGCCCGAACTGCAGCGCGAACGCGGCCTCTTCGTCAGGGAATCCAAAGTCTGTCGCCGCCGGCCAGATCGACGCCACGTCCGCGGTCGTGACGCCGGGCTTGATCATGTCGATGGCCTCGTCGAGCATCTCGCGGCTGCGCTTGTACGCGTCGACCAGCGCCTGCGATGCGCTGCCGATGGCGAACGTGCGGTAGTAGCAAGTCCGGTACCCGTTGTAGCTGTGGATGATGTCGAAGTACGCGGGATCGCCCGGCCGCATCGCGCGGTCCGTGTAGACATGCGGGTGGGGGTTGGCGCGCTCGCCGGAGATGGCATTCACGCCTTCGACGAACTCCGACCCGAGGTCGTACAGCACCTTCGCGACCAGGCCGACGCACTCGTTCTCACGCATGCCCGGCTTCATCGCCCGATACAGCTCGTCGTAAGCGGCGTCCACCATCATGCAGGCGGTGCTCAGGAGCGTGATCTCGTCCTGGGTCTTCACCTTGCGCACGTTCTGCATCAGCTGCTGGCCGTCGACGACGTTGATGCCCTCCCTCTGCAGTGCAAAGAGGACGGGCGGCTCGACCAGGTCAACGCCGAGCGGCTCTTTCAGAAGACCACGCGACTCGAGCTCGACCTTGATCTTCCGCGCGACGTCCTCGGCTCGGCCCATCTCCGGAGAGAAGCTGCCTCGCATGGTGGAGATGCCCGCGCGCGAACGGTCCTTGCCGAGCCAGGGGTTGAAGAGCTTGTGGTGCCGCGCGGCGGACCCGAAGTCCCACATGATCGGCTCGTCGGCGCGCGGCAGGAGTGCGAATCGCGCAGCCTTATCCGTCGCCCACGTGCCGATATGCGTCGCGGTGACGTAGCGAATGTTGTACATGTCGAACAGAAGCAGCCCGCCAAGCTCGGAGGCGTCCAGGGCGGACCGGGCGCGCCCAAGGCGCTCGCGGCGCAGCCGGTCGAAATCGGTGCGCTGCTCCCAGTCGACAGCATTGAGTCCGTAAGTCTTCGTGAGCCGGCTCATTTGCGGCACAACCTCCTTGCTTCCGCGACGACGGCTGCCGCGGTCGGGACCGTCAGGTCCTCCAGCACCGGCGAGAACGGAACCGGCACGTCCATCGCGCCCATCCGCTTGACCGGAGCATCGAGGTAATAGAAGGCGCCGTCCGAGATCACGGCGGCCATCTCGGCGGTGACGCCATAACGCTGGTAGCCTTCGTCGACCACGATCGCCCGCGACGTCTTCTTCGCCGAGCGGATGAGCGCCTCGACGTCAAGCGGCACAGTGGTTCGCGGGTCCACGACCTCGGCGCTGATCCCGTCCGCCGCGAGCAGCTCGGCTGCTTCGAGCGCGACGAGCACCATGCTGCTCGTCGCGACGAGCGTGATGTCCTCGCCTTCGCGCTTCACGTCGGCCTTGCCGAGCTCCAGAACGTAATCGCCCTCGGGGACGTCGCCCTTCAACGAGTATCCCATCTTGTCCTCGAAGAACACGACGGGGCTGTCGTCGCGGATCGCTGCCTTGAGCAAGCCTTTCGCATCCGCGGGAGTGCTGGGCAGCACCACCTTGAGACCCGGGATGTGACTCGGCCACGCGTGCAGGCTCTGGCTGTGCTGCGCCGCCGAGCGGCGCGTGGCGCCGAGCGTGGTGCGGATCACGAGCGGCGCCTTGAGCGTGCCGCCGGACATATAGTGGACCTTGGCCGCCTGGTTGGCGATCTGGTCCATAACCAGGCCTAGGAAGTCGCCGAACATGATGTCGACGACAGGGCGCATACCGGTCATGGCCGCGCCGACGCCCATGCCGGTGAAGCCTGCTTCCGAGATGGGCGTATCCATCACGCGCTCGGTCCCGAATTCCTCGACCAGCCCCGAAAGGACCTTGAACGGAGTCCCGGCCTCCGCGACGTCCTCGCCCATGATGAAGACGGTCGGGTCGCGGCGCATCTCCTCGGCGAGCGCCTCGCGCACGGCCTGACCGAATGTCAGCTTGCGCGAGGTCTGGGTTTCGGCTGCGCTAAGCGTAGACATTCTCGGTGACCTCGATCAGCTCCGGATACGGGGCGTTGAGGGCGAACTCGACGGCGGCCCGCACTTGCGCCTGGACTTCTTCGTCGATCTGGTCGAGCCGGCTCGCGGGCGCGTAGCGGCTCGAGATGACCCATTCGGCGGCGAGCTTCAAGGGATCGCGCGTTTCGCGCCAGCCCTCCTCCTCTTCCTTGCTGCGGTAGTAGCGCCGGTCGACGTCGCCGACGTGGTGGCCGTGGAACCGGTAGGTGTGGCAGTTGAGGAAGGTCGGGCCCTCGCGCGCACGCGCACGCGCGACCGCCCTGGTTGCGGCGAGGTACACCTCCCACACGTTCTGACCGTCAACGTCTTCGACCGGAATGTCGAACGCCGTGGCGCGCGAGCCGATCCCACCCGCAATGGCTTCGCTGAAGTGCGTGTACTCGTTATACAGGTTGTCCTCGCAGACATAGATCACCGGCAGCCGCCAGAGCGAGGCCATGTTCATGGTCTCGTAAAGGACGCCCTGGCCCAGTGCTCCGTCGCCGAAAAAGCACACAGCCACCTGCCCGCTTCCGCGCATCTTGGCGGACAGGGCGGCGCCTGTCGCGATGCCCACCGAGCCGGCAACGATCGCGTTCGCGCCGAGGTTGCCGCGCTTGGTGTCGGCGATATGCATGGAGCCGCCCTTGCCGTGGCAGTAACCGGCCTCTTTACCGAGGAGCTCCGCGAACATGGGATTGAGCTCGGCGCCCTTGGCCAGGCAGTGACCGTGACCACGATGCGTGCTGGTGATGTAGTCGTCATCGTTGAGCGCGGCGCACACGCCGACCGCGACCGCTTCCTCGCCGATGTAGAGGTGCGCCAGCCCGGGCATCTTGCCGCCGCGGTAGAGCTCGTTGACCTGCTCCTCGAAGTGCCTGATCCGCAGCATGCGCCGGTAGAGCTCGACGGCGAGCTCGCCTTCCGCGCTCAACTCCGCGGCCCTCCGGCCATCGCCTCGAGCGCGTTGAAGAGGACTGCGAAGTCCTTCTTCTCCAGCCCCAGCGCGCGCGCCGAGGTGAGCAGCTCATTGGTGAGCGCTGTGGTGGGCAGCGGCACGTTGGAGCTCCTTCCGAGCTCGAGTGCCAAAAGCATGTCCTTCTGCATCATGTTGACGTCGAACCACGCCTCGTCGGGCATGTCCAGCACGAATGGGCAGCGGTACTTGACCATCGGCGAGGCGATGACGCTGTTGAGCATCACTTCGACAGCGGTCGCGCGAGGGATTCCGCCGCGCTCCGCCAGCAGCACCCCCTCAGAGAAGGCAACCATCTGGATCGCAAGCTGGAGGTTGATCGCGATCTTCATCAGCACCGCTTGTCCGTTGGCGCCGACGTAGTTGACGGTAGGACCGATGTCTTTCAGCACCGGCAACACTCGCTCGAAGTCCTCTTTTGTGCCGCCGGCCATCAGCGAGAGCTTGCCTTCCTCGAGGGTGCTGACGCTGCCCGACACCGGCACGTCGAGCATCGCGGCACCCGCCTCTCGAACCCGCTTCGAAAGTTCGCGCGAAAACTCTGGGCTCGCGGTCGACATGTCTATGTAGACCTTGCCGGGCCCAAGGCCGGCGAGGATTCCGTCTTTACCGTCCACGACCGCTTTCAGCGCAGTCGTGTTGGTGACCATCGTAAAGACGATGTCGGAGCCTTCCGCGACCTCACGCGGTGTCGAGCAGAGCTGCAAGCCCTCGTCGACGAGCCACTTGGCGCGGTCCGGGGTGCGGTTGTAGCCGCACACCCGGTGACCCGCCTTGAGCAGCCGTAAGGCCACTCGCCCTCCCATCGTGCCGAGTCCTACATAGCCGAGATTCGCCACCTACCCTCCAACAAGTTCCCTAGATCCCCATTGTTGAGCAAACGTTTGCGCACGCGATCGTAACAGCGGTCCGGGCGTTGTGTCAAAGGCGCTTCGGGTCGGTCGAGCCGCGGACGATGAGCTCCTGCGGCAAGATGATGCGTTTCGGCTCGAGCCGCCCGTCGACCATCTGCTCCAGCAGCATCCGAGCCGCCGCACGTCCGAACTCCTGCGCCGGGACGTGAATGGTCGTCAGCCCGGGCCGCAGGCGCGCCGCGAGCGGGATGTCGTTGTAGCCGGTGATGGCCAGGTCCACGGGAATGCGAAGGCCCAACCGCTCCGCGGCGTCATAGGCGCCGACCGCGGCAGTATCGTTCACGGCCACCACCGCAGTCGGCCGCTTGCGCTGCTCGAGAAGGCGGTGGGTGGCGGTCACGCCCGCGCCGACAAAGCCTGTCTCGACGATTAGCGCGGGATCTGGCTTGATGCCCGCCGCCTTCAAGGCCTCCTCGTATCCGCGCCGCCGGTTGAGCGCGGTGCTTATGCGCGGCGGGCCGGCGAGATGCGCGATCCGGCGGTGGCCGAGCGCCAGCAGGTGCTCTGTCGCGAGCCGGGCGCCGTGCTTGTCATCGGTGCCGACGAAGTAGTCCTTCTGATCGCTGTAGCGATTCACGAGCACATGCGGGATCTCGTGCTCGCGGAGCCAGCGAACCGAGGAGTCCCGCAGCGAGGCGCTCGCCACGACCATGCCGTCGATCATTCGGGACTGCAGCGCGAACAGGATCTCGCGCTCGCGCTCCTCATGCCCGTCGGTGCTGGAGAGGATCACCGTGTAGCCCTCCTCGAGCGCCGCGTCCTCCACGCCCCTGAAGATCGCGGCGAAAAGCGGGTTCAACACGTCGGGCACGAGGACGCCGAGCACGAAGCTCTGGCGCAGCTTCAACCCCCGCGCCATCCCGTCCGGGCGGTATCCGGTCTTCTTCACCAGGCTCTTGACCCTGGCCCTGGTTTCGGGAGAGACCCTCAGCCCTGGATCGTCGTTGACGATTCGCGAGACGGTCGAAGGATGCACACCCGACTTGGCGGCGAGCTCTTTCAAGGTGATCGGCATCGAGGCTGAAGGTAGTTTGACACCGTGAGCCGAGGCCGCCTAGAGTGAACCGCGCAAACGATTGTCCAAGCTCATAGGCAGCCGGCAGAGGCGGCGTGAAGACCCGCCGCTATTGACCGGCCAGGCGCTGTTTGCCGGTGACCATGCTCCAACCGGCCTCGTTCATCTCGCCGTCGTGCGTTCGCCGGTTGCGCACGGCCGGCTGAGGTCGATCGGCCTCGAAGCCATTCGCGGGCACGCGGGACTGCTGGCCGCCTGGGCGGCATCCGACTTGCCGGACCTCGGCACGCTTCCTGGCTTCCCTGTCGGGGGCGCGCTGCTGCGCGAGCGTCCGGTGCTGCCGGACGCAGTGGTGCGCTACGCGGGCGAGGCCGTCGCGGTGGTGGTTGCAGACACACCGGCGCGCGCAGCCGACGCAGCCGCAGTGGTGGAGGTCGACATGGAACCGTTAGCTGCCACATCGGATCCGATGCGCGGCGAGGTGGCGACGACCCTCGAACGAGGCTTTGGCGACATTGACGCGGCGTTCGCGGATTCGCCCGTGACCATCTCCGCCCGGCTGAAGTTGGCACGCGTCACGGGCGGATACATGGAGCCGCGCGCAACAACCGCGGCGTTCGACGGCGATGTTCTTACCGTCTACACGACCACCCAGAATGTCTTCGGCGTTCGTGACGCGATCGCCAAGTGCCTTGGGCTTCCTGCAGACAACGTGCGGGTGCTCGCCCCTCACGTCGGCGGCGCGTTCGGTGCCAAGGGATTTGCCGTCGCAGAAGAGGTTCTCACCGCCGCGGCTGCGCTCCGGCTCCGGCGCCCGGTGCGTTGGGTCGCTTCCCGCAGCGAGGACATGCTCGGGGGAACCCAATCACACGGCACGGTCCTCGAGCTCGAGCTGGGGGCGGACCGCGACGGCAGGTTGCGCGGCCTGCGCGGCCGGATCTGCCATCCCATCGGCGCGTACGCCGCGGCCGGCCCTGGGCAAGTAGACAACATCGTGAGCCATCTCTTGTCCGCGTACCGGCTACCTGCGCTTCGGGTCACCGTCGACGTCGTTTACACCAACACCGCGCCGACCGGTTTCGTCCGCGGCGGCGGCCGCGAGGTCGGGAACTTCGCGATCGAGCGGCTCCTCGACCGGCTGGCACATGAGCTTCGCCTCGACCCGGTTGAAGTGCGCCGCCGCAATCTGGTTCCACCCTCCGCCATGCCGTTCGAGACCGGCTACCGCACGCCTCGAATCACCGCGATCTTCGACGGCGGCGACTACCCCGCGATGCTGGAGCAGGCGTGGGCCGCAGTGGGCGGCGACGCGTTTCGGGCCGCGCGACCGGAGGGTCAGGGATTGGGGGTCGCGTGCTTCACGGAATCGACCGGAATCGGCGAGCCGGAGCATGCGCGAGTCGCCATGGACGTGAATGGAAACGTCACCATCTTCATCGGCACGACGCCGCAGGGGCAAGGGCACGAGACGGCGGCCGCCCTGGTGGCGGGCGAGCACCTCGGCTGGCCCGCCGAGACGATCTCCGTCGTGGCCGGCGACTCGGCCGCGGTCCCGACCGGCCGCAACACCTCTGCGAGCAGGAGCGCGGTGGAGATGGGAAGCGCGGTCGGTATCGCTGCCGGTTCCGCACGCCGAAAGCTGCTGGCCCTCGCCGCCGAACGCCTGGAAGTCGCAGCCGAGGATCTCGAGCTGGGCTTTGATGGGGCCAGCGTTCGAGGCGTTCCGGACCGCAAGGTGCCGCTGCACGAGTTGATCCCGGACGGCCTCGAGGTGGCGGAGGTCTACGACCCTGAGCGCCGACGCGCCTATGCCGCCGGCTGCGCGGCGATCGTGGCCGAGGTCGACGTCGAGACCGGTGCGGTGCAGGTGCGCCGGCACGTGTTCGTTCACGACGTCGGCCGGCAGATCAATCCGTTGGTGGTGGAGGGACAGGTGCATGGCGGCGCGGCGCATGGCCTCGGGTATGCATTGTTCGAGGAGTTCGCTTACGACGAGGACGGGACGCCGCGGACGTCCGGGTTTCTCGACTACTCGATCGTCTCGACCGGCGAGGTCCTCAAACCCGACACCAGCGACATCGACACGCCCAGCCCATCCAACCCGGGTGGCTTTCGCGGCGCGGGCGAGGGCGCGACGATACCGGTGGCGGCGGCGGTGGCGGCGGCAGTTGAAGACGCGCTCCGAAGCCAGGGCCTGGACGTCTTCATCACAGATCTGCCAATCTCACCGGACCGGCTCCACGCGCTGATCACGCAAGCTTCAATCGACAAGCAGGAGGCAACAACACGATGAGTGCGAGCGAGACCGAGGTCGTGGACGAAAGGGTTGCCGTCGCCCTCAAGCACTGGGGCCCGAGGTTCATCGCCCAGGGCGTCGACCCGAACGATCTAAACCGCACGCTCGCCCGGATTACGCGCTGGGACGACTGGTGCCGGCAATGGGGCGTGACGGCCGCCGAGTATGAGCGCGCGGCCGAGGCTGCGGAGGCCGCCGGGCACAAAGTCACCGCGGGCCAGTCGTGGCTGCGAGCCGGCCTCTGCTGGCACTTCGGCAAGTTTGTCTTCGTCCAGGACGTCGCTCAGCTGAAGGCCGCCTCAGATCGGACGGCGGCATGCTACGCGCGCGGCGCCTGGGTGCTGGAGCCGCCGGCGGAACTGGTTGCGATTCCGTACGACGGGATCACGATGCGTGGCCTTTTCCGCAAGCCGGCCGGCGTCACTCGGCCGCCGGTTCTGCTGATGCTCCCGGGACTGGACTCCGTCAAGGAGGAGCTCCAGGCGACGGCCGACCACTTCCTGCGGCGCGGCATTGCCACGCTTGCGATCGATGGGCCCGGCCAGGGCGAGATGGAGTTCGAGCGCAACATCGAGCCTGCATACGAGAAGCCGGCCGGCGCCGCGATCGACTGGCTGGAGAAGCGAGAAGACGTCGACGCTTCGCGCCTCGGCGTCTTCGGTGTGAGCCTCGGCGGCTACTACGCGGTTCGGGTCGCCGCGATGGAGCCTCGCGTGCGAGCGACCGTCGAGCTGGCCGGGACCTACTCGCTCGCCTCCTTCTGGGAGAAGCGCTCGGTGGTCAGCCGGGACGCGTTCATCAAACGTTCGGGAGCCCGAGACGAGGCGGAGGCGCGGGAGCTGGCAAAGCGCATCGACATGGCAGGGCTCGGGCCGAAAATCTCACGTCCGCTCCTCATCCTGCACGGCAAGCGCGACCCGATCGCGTCATTCGAGGGCGCGGAGCGTTTGGCCGCTGAGACATCGACCGCAACGCTCGTCGCCTACGAGGACGGGACCCACGCGATGACGAACCGGGCCTTCGAGTCGCGCGTATTGATGAGCGACTGGATGGCGGACAAGCTGGCGCGCTAGCCGCAGAACAGGATTTCGCGAGGCACGGAGTGGAAGCTTTCCACGCCGTCTGCGGTGACTCGCAGCATGTCGCCGACCTGGACGCCCATCCGAAGGTCGGGCGTGACCACGTTCGGCTGGACGACGATCACCATGCCCTCTTCGAACGTGAAGCGATGGCCCTCACCGCGTGTCGTGCGCCCGGTACGTAGAAAGGGAGCGTAGACGCCGCCAACAGCGCAGTGGACGAGGTCGTCGCAGATGGTGAAGCCGGCGTCGTGGATCTTCTCGGCGACCTCGAGGATCGTCTTGCTCGAGACCCCGGGCCGGACCGTTTTACAGATCTCGTCGTAGACCCCCAACGCCAGCTCGTGAAGCCTTGTGTACTCGAGTGTGGGCTCGGCGCCGACGGTGAGCGTGCGCAGGACCTGGCCGTAGTAGCCGCCGCGCCCGGCGCTGAGCTCGGTGAGGATGATGTCGCCGGCCATCAGCTTGCGGCTCGTCGGGAACTGGCGCGGAACGCACAGGTCGGGAGCGGCCATCGACGTCGCGCCGAGGAAATGGATGTGCGTCGTCCCGCCTTGAGGAAGGTACGACGCCTCGACGATGGCAACGAGGTCGTGTTCCGATAGGCCGGGGCGGGCTTTGCGGCGCAGCGCCAGAAGCGCGGCGTCTGACAGTGCAGCGCCGGCGCGGATCATCTCCATCTCCTCCGCGCTCTTGATCACCCGCAGCCGCGTCAGCTGCTTCGCGAGATCCACGGGCGCGACGCCAAGCGCGTCCGACAATGCTGCGTGGCGCTGGAAAGTCAGCGCACCGGCGATGCCAACCGAACCGATGGGCACCTTCTCGCGCAGCATGGCCAAAGCCGCACCGATCGCGTCCTCGCCGCGAGGGCGAACGTCCTTGAACACCGCCAGCCGGCGAGCGTTCGGCACGTGGTTCTCGTAATGAACGAGTAGCGAGGGGTCGCCCTCGAGCGGAAAGACGAGTACGGCCTCACCGCTGACTGGATAACCCGAGAGGTACTGGACCTCGTGTGCCGCTCCGCGGCTGCCGAAAGCGAGGAGCACATCCACGTTCGCGGCACGCATGATCTGTCGCACCGCATTCCATCGGCGTTGAAACTCACCGGCAGAAAAAGCGCTCAGACTTCCAGCCTGGCTCCGTTCAGCGTGGCCTCGAGAGAGACTGGTATTGGGTGCCGCAGGCTCTGCGCCGCATGGCAGGCGCGCTCAGCATGAGCGGCCAGCTGCTTCACCTGCTCGGCGCCCGCCGGGCTGACGATGTCCAGCTTGATCGTCACTTGATCGAAATAAGGCGGCGCGTCATCGACGTCGTACTTCTCGGTGTTGCGAAAAGTTGCCCGAACGTCCGCGGTCGCGTCGTCGATCTGGACTTCGTAGAGAGGCGCGAACCGCGCCACCTGGGTGAGCAGTCAAAACGCTGTACCCATCATCAGGAACTGGAGCGGAGACGCACCCTTCTCGGTGCCACCCCGAGCGAGCGGCTCATCCGCCTCGACCGTGAATTTGCCCATCCGCCCCTCGAGGTGCACGTCCTCGATGATCTTTGCCACTGCCCGCGTCGTGACAGTGCGCTGCTCAGGCGCTTTAGCGCTCATCTCAGCACGCAAGCGCTGGATCTCGTGCATTTGCTTGTCGAGGTCCACACGGCCGCGGCCAGTCATTGGCCTGCAATCCTAATGAGGACGGCGCTTGGAAATGATTTCGTCCCCCACGGCTCCAACACTCGTCAGCGCATCCCGATGACGACGCGCTTGCCTCCCCGGCGAAGGCGATCCGCCGGCAGCAGGGCGTGAACGCCAACGATCTTGTTGACGACCTGGGTGACGCGAAGGTCGACACTCACGCTCGCGAGCGCGGTAGCCTTCGCACGCTCCAGCTGCAAGTCCGATTGCAAGCGGTCGATCATCGCCTCGAGGGCGATCAGCATCGCCTCATCAAGGCCCGGCGCGAACCCGAAGGTGATGAAGCCAGCCTGTGTGTGAGCCTCTGGTGTGTTGAGGCCGGCAGCCGGGATGAGGCTGACACGAAGCTCGACTTCGTCCATGGCGCACTCGATGGCTGTCCCACTGACCTCGCCGTCACCCTGAGCAGCGTGGCCGTCGCCGAAACTCAGCAGGCCACCCTCGACCGCGACCGGGAGGATGAGTGTGCTGCCGGCGACGAGTTCCCGACAGTCGATGTTGCCACCGGTCGGCCGGGGCGGAATTGTCGAATGAATGCCAGATTCGCCTGGTGGCATGCCGATCACCCCCAGAAACGGACGCGCCTCGACCTCAAAGGTGAGCGCCCGGGCGACCTTGGTCTCCGGGTCGATCTCCCACTCGACGCGGTGGCGGCCGGTACCGGTCAGCGCCAGACGGTCATTGACCGGGGTCGAGATGTCGCCCGCGTTTGTGTGGCCCGAGCGTGCGGGTCGCAACTTCAAGATTTCGACCACAAGCGCATCGCCGGGTCGAGCCCCGCGGACGAATACGGGCCCAGTCAAGGCGTGCCCAGCGTCGAGTGTTGCGTCGCGGTCGAAGCCGGCATCGTCCCAGGAACCGCGCAGCGTGCGGGCGCGGATGGTATCGGCAGGCTCGACCTCGAGCGCGGCTGGCAGAGCAGAAGAGAAGTGTCCGTGGAGAGTGGAACGTGCCGGCAACAGCTCGTGCGTCGACATCAGCTCGATAGTGTGAGGCTCAGCCTGAGGCGGGTTGCGGCACGGACCTCAACCGTCTGAGCGAAGACATCAGGGCGGGGATCGCCTTCGGGGAGACAGCCTGCTTTCTAGGCTGATTCCGGTTACCGCGGTCGAGGGTAGGGGCCGGGTGTGTAGTTCTCGAAGGCCGGCGGCGAGATGAGAAAGCCGCCGACCCGGTTGTAGGACTCGCCCAGCGCTTGCCCGACCGCGTTCAAAGTCCCTGGGGCCAGCGCCGGGCCTCCCCAGTTGCCCACATCGAGCCGCGCGAGCATCGCTTCGATGGCGGTGATCGCCTCCGCGTCCGAAAAAGCGCAGTGCCCGGCGCGATGGACGATCAGCTGACGCAACAAGTCCTGCGTGCCCGCGGCTCGCACCACGTCGCCGTACGCGGTTTCCTCCTGCGGGACCACGAGACCATCGCCGACCGTATGCATCGTAAGCACGGGGACACTCAGGCTGCCGTTGAAGCTGATGAATCGGTCGAGATACGCCACCGCCTTCGGGTCGGCCGCGATGCGTGTTCCGGCGTTCAGAGCGCGAAGGTCCGCAGCAAGGTCGAGACCCGCGGCGCCGTACAGCGCGGTGACCTCTGCGCTGCTCGATGAGATCGCCAGCTGGTGCGCGTAGTCCACGCCGGTGTTCCACGATGGGTTGCCGCCCGCCCGCTGCTCCAGCTCCGCGCGGTACGCGAACTGGAACGGAAGGTCGACTCGCGACAGCCAGCTCGCCTGCGCCGCCTCCTGCGCCGCGTAGTCGGTCGCCTCGGGCCGCGGCTTGGTCGGGTCGAACCAGCCGGGGATGTCGCCGAGGGCAGCGACCAGCGCAATGCGCGCCTGACCTGCCGGCGTGGCGGCTGCCGAACTGAAGAGCTGCAGCGCAGCGGTCAGATTGGCCTGTGGGTTGGTGATGCGAACGAGAGCCGGAGGCGATTGGGGTGCCAGGAGCGCGTTGAATGCGTACGCGCCGTCCAGCGCGGTGTTCCAGGTGGCCACGCCGCCGGCGAGCACGCCGCAGATCGGGATCGCGCCGGCGAAGCGATCCGGGTAGAGCTGGACCAGCCCCGCGGTGATGATCCCGCCGAGCGACCCGCCCCAGGCGACCACGCGCTTTGGCTTGGAAAAACGCTGGTGGAAGAAATCGAGGAGCGCGATCTGGTCTTTGAACGCGTCTTCGATCGCCCAACCGGTCGAGCTGTATGACGAGCCGGCGAGCGCGTACCCGTGGTCCAGCAGCCAGGACGAGATGAGCGACGAGGGTGAGTCGGTGGCCGGGTTCGGCCGTCCGGGCGCGACATAACCGTGGCTGTAAAGGAAGAGGGTGCCGTTCCAGGCCGGTGGGACTTCGATCCGGTACTGAGCGCCGCCGATGCTTCCGCTGAGCGACGTCGTGGTTGCGGCTGGGGCCGGAGTTGGGCTGTGCGCCGGCGGCGCGCTCGTCGATGAGGTGCACGCGAAAGTGACCAGGAGGATCCCAAGCAGCGCGACGCGCTTGGTCAGATGCCGGACCGCGATTGACCCCCATCGACCGCAATGACGGCGCCGTTGACCAGGCTTGCCTGCATAGAACAGATGAAGGCTACGACGCTTGCGACCTCGTCCACGTCGCCAAAGCGCCCAAGCGGCATGTCGCGGCGCACGAACTCGGCGATGCCCTCCGGATCGGCCTTCTGGCGGCGGTCCCACCCGCCTCCGGTAAAAAGGATCGAGCCGGGGGCGACAGAGTTCACCGTCACGCCTTTGCCGGCGACTTCGCGCGCGAGCGACTTGACGATGCTGATCTCCGCGGCCTTGGCCGCGTTGTAGGCGGGCGCTCCGCCGGTCTCCCGGCCCCACACCGAGGTGATCGCGACGATGCGCCCCCAGCCGCGCTCAATCATGCCTGGCAGCACGAGCTGGCTCATGCGCACGCTGACCGCCGCATTGCCGTTGAACGCCGTCTCGAACTCGTCGAGGCCGGTGTCGCTCCACGCCGTACCGGCACGAAGGCCGAGGTTGTTGATCAGGATGTCAATCGGCCCAAGCGCGTTCTCGGTCTCGTTGACCGCACGCCGGCAGCCCTGTTCGGTCATGAGGTCGGCCGCGACGCCGTGTCCGCCGAGCGACGAGGCGGTCCTTTGAACGTCAGGCTCCGAACGCGCGGCGATCGCCACCCGTACGCCTTCGTCGGCCAGCGCCTGCGCGATGCCGAGCCCGATTCCGCGCGTCGCCGCGGTGACGAGCGCGACCTTGCCCGCAATGCCGAGGTCCACCCAGGCATCCTAATGAGATGCAGCTGCCGCCTGGGACCATCAACGAGGGACCGCCAGTCACACCCCGCCCCTCGGCGACCGTGCTGCTGGTGCGCGGCCGCGAACCGTGGGAGCTGCTGCTGGTCCATCGACCGGGCGGCGCCGACTTTGCCCCGGGCGCTTACGTGTTTCCGGGAGGCACCGTGCATGGCGACGACATGGGCTGGGGCGACGAGATCGCCATGGCGGCGGTGAGAGAGATGTTCGAGGAGGTCGGCATCCTGCTCGCGCGGCAAGGCAGCACTTTTGCGCGCGAAGCCGAGTGCGAGCAGGTGCGATCCATCGTCACGGGCGGCAAGACGTTCGGTGAAGCCTTGCGCGAGCTGAGGCTCGAGCCCGCGCTCGACCGCCTGGTCATGTTTGCGCGTTGGGTGACTCCCGCCGCGATGCGGCGCCGGTACGACGCACGCTTCTTTCTCGCGACACTTCCGCCGGACCAGGTTGTCCGGCCTCAGGAAGGCGAGGTGACCGACTTCGTCTGGACCACGGCAGACGGCGCGCTGTCCAACCCGAAGATCACGCTGGTCTACGCGACGCGCGCTGTGCTCGAGTCGGTCGCGATCGACAAGGACGCGGAGAAGCTGTTCTCTCGGGTGCGGCAGCTCAAAGAGGTGCCGATCGTCGAGCCGAGGATGGTGCAGACGGAGAAGGGCTGGGAGATCGAGCGGAACTAGACGATTTTGGCGCCAAAATCGTGGAATTCCCCCTCAGGCATTGGCGAATTTTGCGCCAAAATCGTGGAATCCGAGCTACTGGGGTGCGGCGACAGCCGCGACCCCAAGCACTGCGGCAATTCCGATCGCCAGAGAGGTTGAAAAGTACGTGTATTTTTCGACCGACATGCCCATCAGCCGCCGGGTTCCGGCTGTTGCGCGGAGAAACGGTAGAAGCAGCGCCGAGCTTGCCGCCACACCAATCATCAGACCGCTGACGCCAAGAAATACTCCTCTCGATCCAGCCCAATGGCGTGTTGCAAACAGCACCCATCCGATCCCAATCAACAATGGGACGTAACTGATGGCCGCCCACACGAGTGCCCGCCGAATGACTTCCTTTCTTTGCGGGTCCAACAAGTGGTTCGCGGCGCCTAGCGCCAGTGGTTGCGCCAGCGGTCGTAGTGTATGACCTCGACCCCGCCCTGACGCAGAACATCCAGCCCCGCCGGGTCGCGATATGCCTCGCGGTAGTAGACGAGCCCGACGTTGGTGTTGATGATCATCTTCGCGCACATCACGCAAGGCGAAGCGCTGACGAACATCACCTTGCCGGGCAGCTGCGCGCCCGCCTTGATGAGCGCGTTTTGCTCGCTGTGAATGCAGCCGCAATTTCCAGGCTGGGTCGAGTCGCAGCGGTTGGGCAAGCCGCGCGCATTGCCGTTGTAGCCGATGCCCAGAACCTGAGTCAGGTCTGACGTCGTGATCACGCTGCCGACCTGCAGACGGGCGCAGGTCGACCGCTTGGCGAGCTCCTCGGCCATCCGCATGTAGACCTCTTCCAGGGGGATGCGGTCGGGCGCCTGGCCGGTCTCGGAGAGGGGTTCTTGGGCAGCCATTTAACTCAGGTTAACAGTCTTGCGGGGGCCTGACTTTGGGACTACAATCCGCAAGATGTCGTTGCTCGAACTCTTGTTCGCCCTCTTGCTGGTATGCCTCCTGGCCGGAATGGGCGGGGTGGCCTTCCTCACCTGGACCCTGGTGCGCCGCGCCGATGTCCAGGCTCACGATGTCGCCGAGCTGAAGGTCCGGCTGGAAGCCGGCGGGCAGACGCAGGGCACGCAGGCGGCCGAGCTCCGCGAGCGCCTGTCCCAGACCCAGTCCGTGGTCGAGGGCCTGCGCTCGGCTCTCTCCGCCCGGCAGCCGGTCGAAGAGGAAGCCAGGGCCAGCCTGAGGCGCCTGGAGAGCGTGATCGCCGGCAGCTCCACCAGGGGAGCGGCGGGCGAGAACCTCCTCGAAGAGACGCTGCGTCACCTTCCGCCCGAGATGCTCCAGCAAAACGTCTGGGTTGGCGGCAAGGTGGTCGAGCTGGCGCTGCGCCTGCCTGGCGGCAAGCTGCTGCCGATGGACTCGAAGTGGGTCTCTAGCTCCGCGCTGGAGCAGCTGGCGGATCCCTCGCTCGACGCGCCTCGCCGCGCGCAGCTGACCGCCCAGGTCGAGCGCGAGGTCGAGAGGCGCGTGCGGGAGGTCAGCCAGTACATCGACCCGGCGACGACCTCGCCGTTCGCGCTGGCCGTTATCCCGGACGCGGCATATGACGTCTGCCGGAGCGCGATCGTCGGCGCGCACAAGAGCCACGTGATGGTGGTCGGGTACGCGATGGCCCTCCCCTACCTCCTCACGCTTTATCAGCTGCACCTGCAGTTCGCGCGCACCGTCGACATGGAGAAGCTCCAGTCGGCGCTCATCGACGTGGAGCGCCACCTCGACACGCTCGAGGGAGTGCTCGAGAACAAGCTGCAGCGCGCGGTCACCATGCTCCAGAACGCCTACGGGGAGGGCAAGCAGGTCTCGGCTCGAATTCGCGCCTCGGCGCAGAGCGTCCAGATGACCGAGAAAACCGAGGAAAACGTTTCCACAGACCCTGGGCAGCTCTCCCTCGTCGAAGCAGTTCAATAGGCCGGTTTTGCACACCTTCCCACAGCTCTTCCGCAGCCTGTGCCCACTTGCTGCCCAGAGTTATCCACAGTTAATCCACCAACATGTGGTAGGTAAAGGCACGTTAAGGCGGCATATCTTGTGTTTTGGGCTTGACAAACCCAAAACGGGCTTTTAATATGCACCACGTTAGATCGAGGCCCTGGGGCATAAGTGGCGGGCATGCTCTGGGGCCTCTTCCATCCCCAAACGAACAAGTACATCGACCCACTCCACGTCCTAACAACCCAGCGCTTGAATACACCCTCACCGGGGATGCTTGAAGGAGGCTTTCTCTAAAGAAATGGCCAAAAATGTCGCCGACCTCACCGGGGCCCGCGCCGTACAAACGAATGGCGCCAACGCCGGGCGCGCGCAGGGCGCACTAAACAAACCCAACGGCTACGCCAAAGGAGCCGTCAAGGGGCTTCGCTTCCGGCGCGTTTTCACACCTCCAGGCAGCCACGCGTTCGACCTTGTGGAATGGGAGCGGCGCACCGCCGCGATCACCGGCGAAAAAGGCAACGTCATCTTCGAGCAGAAGGACGTCGAGGTCCCCCGGTCCTGGTCGCAGCTCGCGATCAACGTCGTCGCTCAGAAATATTTCCGAGGCGGCGTCGGCACCCCCGAGCGCGAGACAAGCGTCCGCCAGCTGATCGACCGCGTGGTCGAGAGCCTCGGCCGCTGGGGCCGCGAGGGAGGCTACTTCGCGAGCGAAGAGGACGCCGAGAACTGGTCACAAGAGCTGCGCTACCTCCTGGTCACCCAGCACGCTTCCTTCAACAGCCCGGTCTGGTTCAACATCGGTGTGCCCGGCCGCGCCCAGCAGGGCTCGGCGTGCTTCATCAACTCGGTGCAGGACTCGATGGAGTCGATCCTCGACCTGGTGAAGACAGAAGGCATGCTGTTCAAGTTCGGCAGCGGCACCGGCACGAACCTCTCAGTGCTGCGTTCCTCGAAAGAGCAGCTGTCGGGCGGCGGGACCGCCTCAGGCCCCGTCTCCTTCATGAAGGGCTACGACTCATTCGCCGGCTCGATCAAGTCGGGCGGGACCACCCGCCGCGCGGCCAAGATGGTCATCCTCAACGCCGACCACCCCGACGTCCTCGAATTCATCCGCTGCAAAGCGGAGGAAGAGAAGAAGGCATGGGCCTTGATCGAGGCCGGCTACAACGTCGGGTTCAACGTGGCGGGCGGCGCCTACGACTCGGTCCAGTTCCAGAACGCCAACAACTCGGTCCGCGTGAGCGACGAGTTCATGAAGGCCGTCGACGGCGACAAGAAGTGGGAGACGAAGGCGGTCGTGGACGGGCGCGTCATCGACACCTACAAGGCGCGCGACCTGTGGCGTGAGATCGCCGAGGCGACGTGGATCTGCGGCGACCCGGGATTGCAGTTCGACACCACGATCCAGGACTGGAACGTGGTGCCCAACACCGGCCGGATCAACGCCACAAATCCATGCTCGGAATTCGTTTTCCTCGATGACACCGCCTGCAACCTGCTCTCGCTCAACCTGATGAAGTTCGTCACGACCGAAGGCGGTAAGTTCGACATCGAGCGTTACCGGCAGGCGATCGACGTGTGCTTCACCGGTCAGGAGATCATCGTTTCGAACGCCTCCTACCCCACTCCCGCGATCGGCAAGAACTCCGAAGCTCTCCGACCGCTGGGACTCGGCTACGCCAACCTCGGCGCACTTCTGATGTCGATGGGCCTCGCCTACGACTCGGAGGAGGGCGGCCGCTTCGCCGGCGCGCTCACCGCGATCATGACCGGCCGCGCGTTCGCCCAGTCGGCGCGCATGGCGCAGGTCAAGGGCCCGTTCAGCGAGTTCGCCAAGAACCGCGAGCCGATGCTGCGCGTGATGGAGAAGCACCGCCAGGCGGCGCACCAGCTGAGCACGTCACCCGAGTCCGCGGACTTGGTCGACGCCGCTCGCGAGACGTGGGACGAGGCGGTCAAGCTCGGCCGCGCTCACGGCTACCGCAACGCGCAGTCCGTGGTCATCGCACCTACTGGGACTATAGGTTTGATGATGGACTGTGACACCACGGGCATCGAGCCCGACCTGGCGCTGGTCAAGTACAAGAAGCTCGTCGGCGGCGGCCTGCTGAAGATCGTCAACACCACTGTCCCGGCCGCCCTGCGCAAGCTGGGCTACGACGAGGTGAAGGTGAAGGAGATCGTCGAGTACATCGACCAGAACGACACGATCGAAGGAGCTCCCCACCTGATGGACGAACACCTCAAGGTTTTCGACTGCGCATTCAAGCCGGTCAACGGCTCACGCTCGATCGCTCCGATGGGCCACGTGCGAATGATGGCTGCGGTCCAGCCCTTCGTCTCAGGTTCCATCTCCAAGACGGTGAATCTTCCCACCGAGGCTACCGTCGAGGACATCGAGAGGACCTACATGGAGTCCTGGAAGCTCGGTCTCAAGTGCATCGCGATCTACCGCGACGGATGCAAGCGCTCACAGCCGCTCTCCACCTCGCTCGACAAGGACAAGAAAGCGGCTCCTGTTGAGGTAGAGTACCGCGCGGTGCGGCGCAAGCTGCCCGACGAGCGCAAGGCCATCACCCACAAGTTCGACATCCAGGGCCACGAGGGCTACCTGACGGTCGGCCTGTACGAGGACGGCATGCCGGGCGAGCTGTTCGTCACGATGGCCAAGGAAGGCTCGACGATCTCGGGTTTGATGGACGCCTTCGCGACGCAGACTTCGTACTCACTTCAGTTCGGCGTGCCGGTGAAGTTCATGGTCGACAAGTTCAGCCACATGCGATTCGAGCCCTCCGGGTTCACCAAGAACAAGGAGATCCCGATCGCGAAGTCGATAGTCGACTACATCTTCCGCTGGATGGCAAGCCACTTCATGCCCGTGGAGGAGCAGGACGAGGCGGGCATCGTCAGGCGCGAACCCGCACCTGTTGAGCCTGCGAAGGCACCCGCCGACAACGCCAAACCGGTTGCTTCCCAGACGGAGTTGAAGGTGATCGCGGCGCCGACCAACGGCAACAGCGGATTCCAGAAGATCGCGTTCGTCAACACCGACGCACCCGCGTGCGCAGACTGCGGAGCAATCACCGTGCGATCTGGCTCGTGCTACAAATGCATGAACTGCGGAGCGACGACCGGCTGCAGCTGAGCCTGACTCGCTGACTAAAGGTCGGCCTAACCAGCCGGCCTTTTTCTTTGGCAAGCGGCTCTAAGTGCTCTCAGAATTCCGCGCGTCTGGCGCCAAAGAGGTCGTATCAAATAGCGCGATACACACGTTCGGCGCCCAACGGGTCGAATCCAGAGCGCCGATCGAAAGAGCTGGCCCGACGGCCGGCCCTTCTTCTTTCATGGGGTCAGGGACAGCGGACCATGGATACAGCCAATAGGGCCCATCTGGTCGCGCGCCTGAGCCGTCTAGAGCGAAAGTCGTTTCAAATACACAACGGAAACTGCAACCACCGCGAGAGGCACAAACGGAATCAAGAGAGTCCAAGCTGCCGCGCCACTACCTACTACCAATCCAAGGACCAGCACGCAGGCGCCGCCGAAGGTAACGGCAGCACACTGCAACAGCGATATCGCGAACGTCATGTCGGTTTCACGCCGACTGACGGGATCGTGAGTCGAGAGTCTCCGTTTTACTGGATAGCGAAAGAAGACCACGTTCGCGAATACCGCGGCCGCGACCATCATCAGCGCCCCTACGTATACAAGCCCGAGCGCCAACGATTCGACCACGTCCGCGACATCGTATTGCGTCGTCTCTGCGGACTCTCCAGGGTTACTGCTGGAACGTAACCTCGATGAGTGGGCTGTAGCGAACCATCTGCTCCAGGTCCCGGCGGCCCCACGCTCGCGCGATGTGAGGCAGGATCTCTCGCCGCTCCTTCTCCTCGTCGATGACGCGAGCCGTCGCGGGCAGATCGGCGCGGACCTTGCCCTTAAGGTGGAAGGTGAGGTGCGGATCCGCCTCCAGGTTGGCGAGCCAGCTGCGGCGCCTGGGTGACGGGATGCCGCTGATGTAGATCCGGCCGCCTACGTTGTGGAACACGATCTCCAGGCGCCGGGGCAGGCCGGATTCACGACCAGTCGTGGTGATGTCGATCGTCTGGCCGCGCTCCAGCGCTGAATCGATGGCTTCCTTGGTTGGTGACATCTATCAACGCGTCAATTCATTCGCCGGGGCGTCTATTCCGCACTATCTAAAGCCGGGCTGCCCTTCCTCTTCGATCTGTGCGCGCAGCGCCGACAACGACTCGCGCTGGCGGCCGGCCGGGTTGAAGTTGTCCGGCGCAAGCCACGCTTCAACTGCCGCCCGCCGGAGCGGCCAATCCCCGTCGGTCATCGCGAACCAGGCGGTATCCCGGTTGCGGTCCTTGATCACCATGTGCTGGCGGAACACGCCCTCATAGACAAAACCGAACCGCTCCGCGGCCCTGCGCGACGGAGCGTTGAGCGAGTCGCACTTCCACTCGAGCCTGCGGTAGCCGAGATCGTCGAACGCGTGCCTGGCGAGGATGAAGATCGCCTCGGTCGCCTGCCGCGTGCGCTGCAGGACTGGGGCGAACCAGATGTGACCGATCTCGATCACGCCATTTTCGGGGTCCATGCGCATGTAGCTCGCCATCCCGCGCGCTGCGCTGGAGGCGCGATCGACCACCGCGTAGAACAACGGGTCCTCTGACGCGGCGCGTGCCTCGAGCCACTCGGTGAATGCCTCCCGGTTCTCGAAAGGTCCGTAGGCAAGGTAGTCCCAGATGGCGGGGGCTCCATCAGCCGCAGCGTAGAGGGCCCTGGCGTGGCGGGATGGATCGACGGGCTCGAGAATCACGGATTCACCCTCAAGCGCGGTTCGGTCCGGTTGACGGGCGGGCTTCCAGTTCAGTTCAGACATCGGTCGTGGGATATTCTCCGGCCCGTGGAGCACACCGCGCCGGCAGTACTCGAGCTGGGCCTGCTGCTTCTGCTCGCGGCACTCGCCGGCAAGCTCGCCCGGCGTGTGGGCCTTCCGGCCGTCATCGGCTACCTGGTCGTCGGGGTCGCAGTCTCTCCATTCACTCCGGGTTACGTTGCCAACCGCGAGCAGCTCGCCGTCCTGGCCGACGTCGGCGTGGTTCTGCTGCTGTTCGAGGTCGGCATCGAGATCAATCCGCTCCGCCTCGCGCGGGAACGCCGCCGCCTCCTGCTGCTCTCACCGCTTCAGGTGTTCATCACGTGGGGGCTGTCCGCAGGTGTTTGCGTCGCCTTCGGCATGAACCCGCCAGGTGCCGCCATCGTGGGCCTGTCGATTGCAATGTCGTCGAGCGTCGTAGTCGTCAACATCACGCGGAGCCGCAAACGAACCACCGATCCGGCGACTGATGACGAGCTCCTGGGTTGGAGCCTGATCCAGGACCTGGTTGGCGTCACCTCCGCTCTCGTCCTGTTTGCTGTGGTCGGCCTGGGTGGTCGTTCGCCTCTCACAGCTGCGGTCGGCATCATCGCGTTCGGCGTGATTGCCGCAGCGTCGGCCTTCCTGCTTCCTTGGCTATTGCGACGCCTTCAGGCCGAGCATGACCTGTTCCTGCTGGTTTCCGTCGCCAGCGGTCTGGTGCTCGCCGGGCTGGGCTCGAGGTTCTTCGGCGTGCCATTGGCCCTCGCTGCATTCATCGCGGGGTTGGCTATCACCGAAAGTCCGGTCGCGGCCGAGGCCCGCCAGCGCCTCCTGCCTTTCCGAGACCTGTTCGCGGTGATGTTCTTCGTCGCCCTGGGAGCGGTGATCGATCCAAGCGCCCTTGGGCCTTCCCTCCCGTGGCTGCTGCTGTTCCTCGCGCTTGTTGTAGCGGCCAAGGTGCTCGTGGTCTGGGCGCTGGCGAAGATCGGCGGATTGACCGGCCGGTCCTTGCAGCTCGCGGTGGGCCTCGGACAGGTCGGCGAGTTCAGCTACGTGTTGGGTGCGCTGGCGCTATCCGCCGGACTGATCACCAAACAGGTGAGCGCAGGCCTCATCGGCGCCGTAGTGGTCAGCATCGCGGCTTCGTCTCTGCTCGTCCGGATGGTCCATCTCCCTCGCCCCTCTCGCCAACCCTCTTCCCTGCGGGGAGAGGGAGAATAGGGATATGAACATTGCGATCATCGGCTCGGGGAATGTTGGCAAGGCGCTCGAGCTCGTGGGGCCACCCGAAGAATGACCGTCAACAAGAACGCGGAGACCTTAGCCGGCGTCACGGCCCGCGAGCGAAGCGCGCGACCTATCGCGGCGGGCGTCGACATCGGACACGTGCATCTGAAGACGGCTGACATCGACCGCATCCATCATTTCTACGTGGACATCCTCGGGTTCGACGTCGTGTTCCGCATGCCGGACGCCCTCTTCCTGTCCTCCGGCGGATACCACCATCACCTCGGGTTCAACACCTGGGAGTCGAAAGGCGGCTCGCCGCCAGCGCCCGGAACGACGGGGCTCTACCACGTCGCCATCCGCTATCCGACACGAGCCGCCCTCGGCGACGCGCTGCGCCGGCTTGTCGCCGCGGACTGGCCGCTGGACGGAGTGAACGACCACGGGACTCACGAAGCTCTTTACCTTCGGGATCCCGACGAGAACGGCCTCGAGCTGGCCTGGGACCGTCCCGAGGACGAGTGGCCCAGGGACGCCGAGGGTCACCTGACGTTCAGCGGGCGGCACCTCGACATCGAAGGACTGTTCCGGGAAGGCGCCAACACCGCCTGACTACTTGGCGCCGGTCACCCCGCCGTCGACCACCAGACCGGAAGCCATCACGAATCTCGACTCATCTGACGCCAGGTAGAGCGCCGCGTAGGCGACGTCTTCCGGCTTGCCCAGCTCGCTGGTCAGCTGTCGCTTGCGAATGGAGGCATAGCCCTCTTCGGGATCTTTGTAAGAGTCCTTGAGGTAGCGCTCGACAAATGGCGTGAGGATCGTTCCCGGCAGCAGCGCGTTGACGCGAATCCCGTGCGGGGCAACGTCAACCTGTATCGATTTCGTCATCGCGAGCACCGCGCCTTTCGAAGCCGCGTAGGACACGCGGCGAGCAAGCCCGATCTCGGCGATGCAGGACGACATGTTGACGATCGACCCAGACCGCTGCTTGATCATGTGCGGCACAACCGCGCGGCTCATGAGATACACGCCCCGCACGTTCACGCTCATCACGCGGTCGAACAGGTCCGGTTTGGTTTCCTGGACGTCCCCCACTCCGCTGATCCCCGCGTTGTTAAAGAGCACGTCGATGCGCTTGAATTTCTTTACCACACGTCCGGCGAGAGCGACAGTCTGCGCTTCATCCGTCACGTCAACCTGCTCAGCGACCGCTTCGCCGCCCGCCTTGCGGATGCCCGCTGCTGTCGCTCGGGCGGCGCGCAAGTCGATGTCGGCGACCACCACCAGCGCTCCCTCTTTCGCGAACAGCCTCGCGCTGGCCTGGCCGATCCCCGACCCAGCTCCGGTGATGATGCACACCTTGCCCTTGAGTCTTGCCAATGCCGGCTCCTACGCCCGCTCGGTGCCGATGAGCTTGGCGAGGCCGAGCGCGATCAGGATGATGGCGCCGTCCACAGCGTCAATCCACGTCGAGCTGATGTCCGAAAGAGTCAGGATGTTCGTCACTAAGGACAGCAGGATGACTCCGGTGAGCGCGCCCACCATGCGCCCTCTGCCTCCATCCAGCGAGATGCCGCCGATCACCGCGGCGGCGAAGACTCCGAAGATCAAGTTCGAGCCCTGGCCAGCGGTCACCGCCGTCACGCGGCCGGCCTGCATCAGCCCACCAATCGCCGCCAGCACGCTCGCCACCATGAACACACCGATCCGGATCTGATCGACCTGTATGCCTGCCGCACGCGCCGCCTCGAGGTTGCCGCCGATCGCGTACATGGCCCTTCCGATCCGGTGATAGCGAAGGAACAGCGCCGCGCCGGCGAACGTCGCGACTGTGATCCAGACCGCGATGGGAATGCCAAACCATGACTCCGAGCCGAGATAGATGTAGACCTTGGGCAGGTTGTAGATGGTCTTCCCGCCAAGCCAGCCGAGCTGCAGGCCGGTCAGCAGGATGCTCATCGCCAGCGTGAAGATGAAGGCGTTGAAGTTCGCCTTGATGACCAGGATCCCGTTGAAGGTGCCGACGGCCAACCCGACCAGAAGCACGACAAGCAGCCCGATGAACGGACTCCATTGAGTGCCCAAACCCTCACTGGCTTTGGGCGCGATGAGCCACGCGGCCAGAAGAGGAGCAAGTCCAAACGTGCCCTGCAGTGAGATGTCGAACTTGCCGGTGAGCAGGATCAGCGATTCCGCGACGACGACCATGCCCAGAGCGGCTCCCCCCTCGGCGACGTTGATGAGGTTGGAAGGGGTGAAGAAGATCGGGTTGACGATCGCGCCGGCGATCATCAAAACGACAATGACCGGCACCAGGGTCAGCTCCCGCACCGAGTTGAGCAGCACGCGACGGATGTCCCGGCGCGCCTGCGGCCGCGTAGGCGCGGGTGCCGGGTCGGTCGCCGGTTCAGTCATTGCGTTCCGCACTACACCGCGACCTCGAGACCTTCCACCGCCGCGATGAGACTCTGACGGTCCCACGGCGGCTGGTCGAACTCGGCGGCGATCCTGCCCCGCACCATGACCATCAACCTGGTGCAGATGCGCAGGTCCTCGAAGTCGTCGGACACGAGGAGGATCGCCACTCCCTTGTCGCGCGCGGTCCCGAGGGCTTCGAGCAGCGCCTCTTTCGAGGCCACGTCGACACCCACTGTCGGATTGACGACCACCAGCAGAGTCGGGTCGGGGGCAAGCGCGCGCCCGACCACGACCTTTTGCTGATTCCCGCCGCTGAGGCTGGAGACGGGCTGGTCCAGGCTGTGAGCGACGATCTGCAGCTGGTCCACCTGCCGTTGGGCCATCGCGTCGCGCTCCTTGAAAGCGACGAAGCCGAGGCGGTGAGCAAGCCGGTCGAGCAGGGCAAGAGTCAGGTTTTCAGCGACGCCAAGCTGAGGCGCGAACCCGCGCGCGTGCCGGTCCTGCGGCACATAGCCCATCCCGCGCCCAAGCGCAGCGTTCACCTTGCCCGGGCGGACAGGTGATCCGTCGATCGAGATGGTTCCCGACCGGGGCTTCAACATGCCGACGACGGCGTCGGCGACGGTGGCGCTCCCCGACCCGTCAAGGCCCACGAGCCCGACGCACTCTCCGGCCCGGACCGAAAGGCTGACGTCCGCGACAGATCCGGCGCGCGAGAGCACGCTCAGATGATCGACGCTCAGCTGCTCCTTGCCGAGCCCGCCTCGCTTCTGGACAGCCTCGATCTCGGTGACCCGTCTGGGCGGCGCGCTGCCCACCATGGCTGCCACGAGGTCGCCCTGGGTAATGTCTTTTACTCGGCCGCTCAGCACCTGCCCACCATCGCGAAGCACGCTCACGCGATCGCAGATGTCGTAGATCTCCTCGAGGTGGTGCGAGATGTAGAGCACGCCGACGCCGCCTTCGCGCAGTCGACGGACGCGCTCGAACAGCCGCTCGACGGCGGCTTTCTCGAGTGACGACGTAGGTTCGTCGAGGATGAGAAAGCGAGCGCCGATGGACAGGGCGCGGGCGATCTCCACCACCTGCCGCTGCTCCACCGTCAGCTGCCCCGCCTGCTGGTCGACGTCGATGTCGAAGCCCCAATCGAGCATCAGCTCGCGCGCCAAACGCCTCATCCGCTGCCAGTTCACCAGCGATTTCTTATCGGCGGTCGGCCGGTTGAGGAACACATTCTCGGCGACGGTGAGCGGCGGGACGACCATCGACCGCTGGTAGACGCACGCGACGCGCTCGAGCCAGCCGCCGCGATCCGCCAGGCCCGGGGCCGCCTGCCCGGCGAGGCGGACCGAGCCGTGATCCGGCCGGCTCAGCCCGGTGAGCAGTGAAACGAGGGTCGACTTGCCGGCGCCGTTGCGGCCGACCAAACCGTGACATTCGCCCGGCAGGACGTTCAGCGAGACGTCGACCAGGGCACGCGTTTCGCCGAACGATTTGGAAACGTGGTCAGCCTCGCCCACCGGGGCCGGAACCGAAACCGGCCCCGTGGACGAGTCACGCTGCATCAGGAGAATTGTCTACGCCGAAACTACTTGCTGTTGCACCAGAGGTCGGTGCTGTTGACCTGGGTCGACCCGGTGTCGCCCGCGAGGGTGACGAGCGGCGCGGCGAGCGCGTCCTCGAGATTGCCCTGGACGGTGACGATCTTGCTGCTGTGGTCGGTCGACTGGCCATCCGCGTACTTTGTGCCGGCGATCGCCTGCTTGGCGTAATAGATCGCGTAGTACGCGTACTTGTCGGCCGGCTGGTCGATGGTCGCGTCGAGCGCCTTTGATCGAATGAGGTCGCATTCGTGCGGCGACCCGTCGTTGCCGACCAGCATGATGTGGTTGGCCGCGCCCACGTCCGAGTACTTACCCTTCTGCTTCATCTGCGCGATGATCCCGTCCTCCGGCACGCTCCAGTGGACGTAG
>Ga0209588_1000102_pt1 | contig 26635 bp, 18 predicted proteins | sample Rivendell_Oct201_10_FD_188351 | JGI IMG/M metagenome (GOLD analysis project Ga0209588, IMG submission 188351) | Vadose zone soil microbial communities from the Eel River Critical Zone Observatory, Northern California, USA -... | ecosystem: Host-associated > Plants > Roots > Rhizosphere > Soil ...
AGAAGCGAGATCGTCGCCTCGCGCGTCGACAGGAACGGCGTCATGGCATCCGCGGTTCGCAACACTCCAAAGACGACCCAGGGCTGACGGCCGACTTCGGCGGTGAACCAACCGGTGAGAATGGCAATGAAGGGCAGCGGAAAACTCAGGAAGGTCAGCCAAAGCAGGAGACGATTGCGCTCCAGGCGGCGTTTGAAGCTCAGATAGGTGCCAAGCCAGGCGAGCCCCAGCATCACCATGCCGCATCCCACCATGATCCGGAAGCTGAAGAACGGGATGACCACCGGAGGCCAGTTCTCTGGAGGAATGCTGTTGAGTCCGGTTTCAGCGGCGGTGAGACTGTCGGAATCGATCAGACTGCCAAAGGGCGGCGGCAGCGTAATCGCGAACAGGTTGCGCCGGCTCTCCACGTCGGGCCACGCGAACAGCACTTCGCCAGCCGGTTTCTCGTCGTTCCAGCGCCCCTCGATCGCAGCCATCTTCGAAGGTTGATACGTATTGACATAGCCACCATTCAGATGCCCGAAGACGAGCTGGATCGGCATCAGCACAGCGGCGAGACCAAGACCCATTCGCAGCATGATGCGGGACTCGGCGTGATATTCCTTCCGCAACACATACCATGCCCCGGTCGCGGCAACGCAGAAGGCACCGGTCAGATAGGAAGCGAGCAACATGTGCGGAAATCGCGACCAAACCACCGAGTTGAAGATGATCTTGGTCCAATCGTTTGGAACGAAGGCGCCATTTTCCATGACATAGCCTGATGGCACCTGCATCCAGCTGTTATTGACCATGATCCAGAACGCCGAAAACGTTGTTCCCAGCGCCACCATCGCGGTTGAAAACAAATAGAACCACGGCGGCACGCGGCTGCGGCCAAAAATGAGGACGCCGAAGAACGTGGCCTCGAGCATGAAGGCGGTGAAGGTCTCATACATCAGGAGCGGGCCCTGGATTGGCCCAGACATTTTGGACAGCACGCTCCAGTTAGTGCCGAACTGGAATGCCATCACGATCCCGGACACGACACCCAATCCGAACGCCACACCAAAAATCTTCAGCCAGAAGTCGAAGACCACGCGATAAACCGGTCGACCGGTCGCAAGACGCAACGCCTCGAGAACGGTGAGCCACGCTGCCAGCCCGATTGTGAAGGATGGAAAGATGATATGGAACGTGATGGTGAAGGCGAACTGAATTCGCGATAGGAGAAGCGCCGTCATATCCATTGCAATTCTCCTGATCTTAAGCCCACAGGTTCGAGCGGGCGAGATCGACGAGATCGTCGCCACGGCCGTTGAACACGGCTTTCACCATGTAGAGCGTGAAGCCTTTGGCCATTTCGACAGTAATGGCGGGCGGGATAGGAAGCACCGTCCGGCTCACCACCGCATCGATCAGCACCGGTCCGTTGTGGGCAAGTGCGGCAGCGACGCCCTTGTCGACGTCGCCGGGATCCTCAAGCCGGATCCCACGTACGCCGCAGGCTTCGGCCATGGCGGCAAAGTTCGGATTCTTGAACTCGGTACCGAAGTCGAGAAAGCCGGTGGATTTCTGCTCGATCTCGATGAAGCCGAGCGCGCTGTTGTTGAACACCACGACCTTCACCGGCAGGCCGAGCTGCGCAAGGCTGAGAAAATCGCCCATCAGCATGGTGAACCCGCCATCCCCCGACAGCGAGATCACCTGCCGGCCTGGAAATGCCGTCTGCGCGCCAATCGCATGTGGCATCGCATTGGCCATCGAGCCATGCCAGAATGATCCGATCAGCCGCCGCTTGCCATTCATCGCCAGATAGCGCGCGGCCCATACCGTCGGCAGACCGACGTCGCAGGTGAAGATGGCGTCCTCCGAAGCATGGTCGCTGATCGCCTTGGCGATCTGCTGGGGGTGAATCGGTTTGCGGCCGGGCTTGCTGACCGCGAGCCCATCGAGATCCTTGCGCGCCTTGCGGTAATGTTCTGTCGCCCGGTCGAGATGGGTGCGGTCGCGCGTCTTTTTGATGAGCGGCAACACACTTTCAATGGTCGCGCGAACGTCGCCCACCACGCCGAGATCGACCGGCGCGCGGCGGCCGATCTGTTCGGGCCGCACATCCACCTGTGCGATGCGCACCCCCGCGCCGCGTGGGTAAAACTGGCGATAGGGGAAATCGGTGCCGAGCATCAACAGAATGTCGCAATCGAGCATGGCGTAGTAGCCCGAGGAAAAGCCGATCAACCCGGTCATGCCAACATCAAAGGGGTTGTCCCACTCGACATGTTCCTTGCCCCGGAACGCATGCACGATGGGAGCTTTCAGGCGATCGGCCAGCGCGAGGACCTCATCATGCGCGCCTTGGCATCCTGAGCCGCACAGCATGGTGACGCGACCATCGCCATTGAGAAGCGTTGCGAGCCGATCGACGTCGACGCGCGCCGGCATCGCGACGGCTTGGCTGGGCAGCAGGCCCGCTACTTTCGGCGGCGGCGCGTCTATGGCGGGTTGAAGTGCTACATCGCCTGGAATCACCACCACCGAGACGCCGCGGTTGCCCACCGCTTGCCGGATCGCGATCTCCAGAACGCGGGGCATCTGGTTTGCCCCCGAGATCAGCTCACAATAGTGACTGCACTCCTTGAACAGAGTCTCCGGATGGGTTTCCTGGAAATATCCGGCGCCAAGCTCCGCCGACGGGATTTGCGCCGCAATGGCAAGCACCGGCACGCGCGACCGCTGACAATCGAACAGGCCATTGATGAGGTGCAAATTGCCGGGGCCGCAGCTCCCGGCGCAGACCGCAAGCTCTCCTGTCAGATGCGCCTCGGCGCCGGCCGCGAAAGCCGCGACCTCCTCGTGCCGCACATGCACCCACTCGATCTTGCCCTGGCGGCGGATCGCATCGGTCAGCCCATTCAGGCTGTCGCCGACGATGCCATATATCCGCTTCACACCGGCTGCGGCGAGGGTCTCTGCAAATTGGTCAGCAACTGTTTTGGCCATGACGAATCTTTCTCTATGCGCGGACTCGGGAATCTTTTCGTGTTTTTGGCGGCGAGCGGCCAGCGACGACAGGCAGATCAATGTTCTCGATCTTGAGGACTTGTGCCGTCTCCGCGCGAACACGCTTGCAGAGTTCGGCATCCTCAATCAGCGACACGCCGTAAGATGGAATGATTTCCTTCAGCTTTGGCAGCCACGCGCTCACCGTCAGCTCACAGGCGAAACACTTCTCCAGCACGCTGATCGCGATGAATGCGGCGGTGGAGGCGCCGGGCGAAGCTCCGAGCAGCGCGACGAGCGAATGATCCGCCGCGCCGACGAGTTCAGTTCCAAACTCCAGCAAGCCGCCGCGCCTGACGTCGGGCTTGATGGTCTGAACGCGCTGCCCCGCGACTTGCAGCTTCCAGTCTTCGGGCTTCGCATTGGGGAAATACTCGTCCAACGCGGCCAACCGGTGACTCTCGGACTGAAGGACTTGTCCAATCAGATATTCCGTGAGGTCGAAGTTGTCGCGCGCCACCGACAGCAGCGGCTTGATATTGGCAGGCCTGACTGATTCGAATAAATCTAACAGCGAGCCGTGTTTCAAAAATTTACTGGAGAAGCCGGCATAGGGACCGAACAGCAGCGAGTGCTGGCCGCCAATGACACGGGTATCGAGATGCGGCACCGACATCGGCGGCGAGCCCACCGCGGCCTTGCCATAGACCTTGGCGTGGTGCCGCTTGTTGATCTCGGGGTCGTCGCATCGTAGCCAGATTCCGCTAACCGGGAAGCCGCCATAGCCTCGGCCCTCCGGGATGCCCGATTTCTGCAGCAGGGGCAGCGCGCCGCCGCCGGCGCCGATGAAGACGAATTTTGTCTTCACCGATCGCTTCTCGCCGCTCTCGAGATCCTGAACCTCGACCCGCCAGCGCCCACTGTCCTCGCGGACGATGTTGGTGACGCGGTTCCTGTAATGCACCTTGCAGCCAGGCAGGTCGACGAGATGACGGACCAGGTGATGGGTCAGTGAGCCATAGTCGACGTCAGTGCCTGTGACGATGCGTGTCGCCGCAACCGGCTCGTCGTTAGTCCGGCCCTCCATCACCAGCGGTGTCCATTCCGCGATCATCTTCCGATCCTCGGTGTATTCCATGCCGTAATAGCAGTGGTGCGCGCTCATCGCCTTGAACCTCTTTCTGAGGAACGAGACGTTGCTGCCGTGCACGAAACTCATGTGCGGCACGGGATGGATGAACGAGCGCGGATCAGCGATCGCGCCCTTCCTAATGAGATAAGACCAGAACTGGCGCGACAGGTCGAACTCGACATTGACTTCCAGCGCCTTGGAGATGTCGACGCTGCCGTCGGACCGCTCGGGCGTGTAGTTCATCTCGCAATTGGCGGCATGGCCGGTGCCGGCGTTGTTCCAGGCTTCCGAGCTTTCGAGGCCACAATCCTCGAGGGTTTCGAACATCGCGATGGTGAGCGAGGGTTCGAGTTCTTTCAGAAAGACCCCCAGCGTGGAGCTCATGATGCCCGCGCCGATGAGGACGACGTCCGGCTCGGTAATGAAGTTATCTGGCATCGGATTTCCCTTTCAAATTTATTGAGCGGTTGGCTTTTTCTTCGCGGGCGCCTCGATCAGGCCGTGACCCGTTGCAGCTTGCGAGCGCGAAACGGCACCGTGGCACCTGGTTGAAGGACCACGTAGGCGCGACGCCAGGAAGAATCGTCGGTCAGCTTCCAGCTGTGTCCGGACCCGACCGTGTCCTCAGCAAGCAGGATGTTGCCGGGGTGGAGAAGGAAATGCTCGCCCCCGCGCGTCTGGAAATCCAGTGTGCCACTTAGCGTGATGACCAGCTGCCGAACGGGCGCGGTGTGCCAGGCGAAAGCCCCGCCCGATGCCGTTTCCTGGAAAGAGATGGTAGCCACGGCGAGTTTGCCGCTCAGCCAATCGCCACGCGGACCGGACTTGAGTTCGATGACGCCCTCCTCGAAATACGAATTCTGGTCATCGCCGGTCCATAGACGTACACATCGGATCATCTGGCTGCTCCTGTCGTGCTTGCTGCATTACCCGCGCGGTCCTTTCCGCCAGTAACAGCTGGTCGAAATGCAACGACGGTGTTCGGATCGAGGATGGTGTAGACACGGCACCAGGGCTGGTCGCCGACCATTTTCCAGTTGTGGCCGGCTCCGCCGGTGTCCTCGGTGAACAGTATGTCGCCCGGGCCGAGTGCAAATCGCCCATCCGGCGTTTCGAATTCCAGTGTGCCGCTCAGCGTGATGACGAGCTGTCGAGCGGGATCCGGGTGCCAACCGAGCTTGGGATCGGCATCCGTTTCATGGAACGATGCCGAAGTGATGGGAAATTTCACGCTAAGCGCATCGCCCCTCACGCCGGGCTCGAGATCAATGAAGCCCTCTTCGAAATGCGACTTCTGGTCCGCGCCAGTCCATAATTTGATGCATCGGATCATCGTGTCTGCTCCTTAACGCGCCGATCACTGGTCTTGGCGGGCTCAATTCCCGTGGCGACATAGGGGGCGACCATCTTGGCGGGATCGACGACGCGGTCGAACTCCTGCTCGGTAACGAAGCCGAGCTTCAGCGCCGCTGCCTTGAGGGTCAGATCGTTGTCCATCGCGTAATGCGCGATCTTGGATGCCTTGTCGTAGCCGATCACCGGCGCCAGCGCGGTAACCAGCATCAGCGAGCGGTCGACATACTCCTTGATCTTCTTCAGGTTCGGCCTGGTTCCTTCGACGAGGAACTTACGGAAATTTATGCAGCCGTCGGTCATGATGGTGATCGAATGCGCGATGTTATGGATCATCAGCGGCTTGTAGACGTTCATCTCGAGATAGCCGCCGGCACCGCCGAAGCCGACGGCGACGTCGTTCGCCATCACCTGCACGGCGATCATCGTCAGCGCCTCGGCCTGAGTCGGATTGACCTTGCCCGGCATGATCGACGAGCCCGGCTCATTCTCGGGGATCATCAATTCGGCGAAGCCGGCGCGCGGACCGCAGGACATCAGCCGGATGTCGTTGCCGATTTTATAGAGCGAGACTGCAAGCGTGCGGAACGTGCCGGAGAGCTGCACCAGCGCGTCATGCGCGCCCTGCACGGTGAATTTGTTCGGCGCGCTGACAAAGGGCAGGCGCGTAAGCCTGGCTATCTCGGCAGCCGCCGCCTCCGCGAATCCTGGCGCTGCGTTGATCCCGGTGCCGACTGCGGTGCCGCCGAGAGCGAGGCGGAAAACTCCCTTGAGCGCGTCGTCGAGGCGCTCAAGATCGTCCGCCAGCATGCCCGCGTAGCCCGACCATTCCTGTCCGAGCGTAATGGGTGTTGCGTCCTGCATGTGGGTTCGGCCGATCTTGACGATATCGGTCCATTCGGAGCTCTTCGCCTCGATCGCGTCATGCAAAGCCTTCACCGCAGGGATCAGACGCTGCGTCACATTCACGGCTGCCGCGACGTACATCGCGGAGGGAAAGCTGTCGTTCGACGATTGCGACATGTTGACGTGATCATTGGGATGAACCGGTTTCTTGCTGCCGAGCGGCGTGCCCGCGAGTTGGCAGCATCGGTTAGAGATCACTTCGTTCACATTCATGTTGAACTGAGTGCCGCTGCCGGTCATCCAGACGTGCAGCGGGAACATGTCATGATGCTGGCCATCGAGGATTTCGTCGCAGACCTGCACGATCAGCTTGTGCGCCTTATTGTCGAGCCGTTCGCCGGCATGATTTGCATTGGCAGCGGCCTTCTTCAGGGTCGCATAGGCCGTGATCATTTCGCGCGGTATCAGATCCTTGCCGATACTGAAATGCTCAAGCGAACGCTGTGTCTGCGCTCCCCAGAGCTTGTCGGCGGGGACATCGACCTCGCCCAGGCTGTCCATCTCTTTACGAATGTCGTTAGTCATGCTTTCGGCCTCCTGGCAAATCACTTCGAGCCACGCCGCAACAACTGAATGCCTTCGGCTCTCGAAGTTGATCCAGAGCCATTGTGCTCATTGCTCTGTTCAATGCGCGCCTTAAGCGCCGGGTACAAACGACCCGCATTGCCATACGACAAGCTTTGCAAATCGGCTTTGTTGAATGCCGGGTAACGTCCAATGTCGGCGATGGCCGGCGCAAATGTCGATTTCGGCATAAGTGGGAAATCAAGTCCCATCACCAACTGCGATACCGGCACGAGTTTGAGAATGGCTCCGAGTTGAGCCTCGGAGGTAGCTGCCGTCAGATCGTAGTAGAACGAAGCGATACCTTCCCGGACCTCCTCAGGGGAAAGCTCGAGCCGTCCAGGCCCCACGCCGAAGGCGTGCTCAAGCATTTGGATCCGGTTGACCAGGTAGGGGACGGTGCCGCCGCCGTGGGTTGAGATGATCTTGATGTTTGAGAAGCGTTTCTTGGCGCCGGTTGTGACCATGTTGGCAATCATGCGGGTGGTATCGAACATGAACTCGAGCACGGACGGGTTCAGCCCGATGAGCAACGTCTGCGTAACCTTCGTGAACGTGGGATGGACGAACAGGGTTGCTCCGCGCCGGTTCAACTCCTCGAACCAAGGATCGAATTGCGGTTCGCCGAGATAGACATCGCTGATGCTCGTTGAAGCGCTGACCCCGTCCATCTTCAATGTGTCGAGCGCATAAGCGATCTCGGCCACGGCCCCGTCTGGATCCTGACCGGGCAACGTGGCGACCGCCCCAAACCGGCTGGGATGTCTGGAAACGATGTCGGCCAGCGTTTCATTGACGCGCCTGGCGATGTCGCGTGCCTCCTGCCCGGTCGCGTGGTTGGCCGAGTCCGGGTCGGAGAGAACGCAGGCCGCGATGTCATGCTCTTCCATATACGAGAGCGCGCTTTCGACGGACCAGTCGGGCGGTTTACGCCCTGGTCCCACCGGCGCACCTTGCCCAAAAGGCAGAATAGGATGCGAATGAACGTCGATAATTTTGCCTAGACTAGCCATTGGACCTCAGTTGAAAATTGTGCCGGACCATGCCGACATTTTCATCGTGCTCACCCTGTGTAGTAGGGTCGAAGCTGGGCTGCGGCACGTTAGACGTGGTTAGAGTTTGTTAGAGCCGGCTTTCTCTGCCTGAGTTTCCGCGTGCAACTTCAGATCGGCGAACTGATCCAGTCATTGACGCGGCGCCTGGGGCAGCGATAACCGGCACCGGATGATGTAGATCTGACCTTGAATGCATCTGATCCGTCAGGCGACAACGTTGTCCTCGATCTTATTCGACGGTGCCGGTGCGTACGTGCCGCTGGTAGGTCGGGCCGCCCGGGATATCAGGCGACCTGTCATCCGCTGATCGTCGTTCGGCAATTTTCTCCTGGAGGGCCTGTGCGGCGGACTGGGGGGTGAAGGTCTGCCAGCGCCGTGTTTCGCTGTTGGCCAGCGCGATCATCACCAGGAACGGGGCAGCGGACGAGACGGGAATGCCGAGCTGATCGGCGAGGTCGTCACCGAAGGTGCGCCTGAGGATGCCGTGGATGAGGTCGGAGAATTCAGCGCGCGGCATGAGCGGTTGCGGCGCCGAGGCCAACAGCTCCACCTGCGCGCCGACCATCGCAGCGGTCAGGGCACGCGAATTCTCATCCGGCGCACCAATGGTCAAGTCAAGCAGGTGTCCCAGCTCCCGGGCACTGTCGTGATCGGTGACGCCCCGGTAGAAGCTGTCCTCCAGACCCAGCAGATAGGCAATGTAATGCCAGTACTGGTACAGGCTGTGCTGCTCGGTCTCCGTCAGTTCGATGCCGAGTACGGCCAGGGCCCGGAAGGGCGTCAGGGTGAAGTCCAGCCATGTGCGGGCCACATCCACCTGGCTGATCGGAACGCCCCACTCAGCTGTGTCCCAGCCATGTTTGAGGGCGCTGGATCGTATCCTTGCGTGCAGCAGCCGTACCTGGACGGTGGCCTGGTATCCGGGCGCTCCGCGCAGCAGTCCACCGGGCATCGTGGCCTGCCCTGCCCACATGCCGGTTTCGGCCAAGCGCCGGGGCGCGACGGTGGTCAGCCGACCGGTTTGGGTCAGCAACCTGGCGATGGCGGGCGAGGCGTAGGTGTGCACCAAGGCGCTGCCGATGGCGCACAGTTCATACCACAGCGGCGATACTGACAGCGACGCGACCTCGCCGCGCCCGAGCATGTCGGGATCCACCCATGCGGGCATGGTCTCCAGTTGCTGCAACAACGCGGTGATGGCCGGCGGGCGCTCGGTCAGGTTCTCCAGGCTATTGGCAAGACCGGCGTTGAGGATGCGACGGCCTTCCTTGCCGAGCGCGTCCATTTCGACGATGACCGTGTCCGCCCGCGGGTCACCAGCCGACAGCATCCGGACCATGTAGTCAGCCTTGTCTCCATGCCGGGCACGCGCCTCGTCCAGGTTGACCACGCGACCGGGAATTTCCGAGCCGTGAGGTGCATGCACTCGTTCGAGCGCGCCGGAATTGACCATCTCTTTCTCCGTACTTGTTTGAGTGAAGCTCAACAAAGAAGAGTGCTTCCCTTGAAGTCGTGCGAGCAGTGCTTTCGTCGGGCAGGAGTCTTGCGTTCGTCCTGAGATCAGGATTGCAGAGAAGCTGGGCGCCGGCACGTTAGTCGTTGTTAGAATTTGTTGGAGTCAGCTTTTTTCGCTTGAGCCCTGCAAATGTGCTGGGCAGCGCTCCGGCCACGAGCAAAAGACATCTTGCTTCACACTAACAATGGTAAAGGCGAGATATAATGAGCGGTGCCAGCTTTGAATCTGATCGCGAGCGGGACACTCGCACGGCAGGATTTGCCGAACGCGTACGTGCCAACCAACAAAAGTGCACGGTTGAACTAAAGCCGCACTATAACTTCATCGTCTGCTGATCTGGCTCATCTGGTTCGGTGGTGGCGCGCCGTTTGGCCGAGAACGCGGAGATCAGCGTCCTCCGGCCGAAGGCCGACGGCAGCTATGACATCATCCAGCCTGACGACCATTTGGTTGAGGCGAATTTGTGCAAATCGCTTGGTGTCAGCCGCACGTCACTACGTGAGGCGCTCCGCAGCCTGCAAGCGAAACGCCGCCAAGCGATCGAGCAGCGCCAGCATGACCGGCGCATCGGGCATCGACAATGGATGATTTGCTCGCGGTCGAGGGCGTCGACGTTTTCTTTGTCGGCCCGCGCGTCTATCTCAGAGTGGCGTGCGGAACCCGTGCCGCCTCTCGCTCATTTCCGCCTGACAACACTAAATCCTAATTTATTTGGAAGCCCGACGCGCTCCGACTACTGTTTCCTCGCTAGGTCCGACCGGGACGCCGGATGGCAAAGGCGCGACATTTTTGGAATTCGCAATCTCAATTTGGTCCGGAGATGCGCTGGGCATCTGGGGAGGGGCATTAATTTAAGTGAGGCTGAATGAATATCGTAGATACGCGGTTCAAAGGTCGTATTTCTCAGGACGTAATCTGCTTTGGGCCTTTTCGTCTATCCACCACGGAGCGGCTCTTGGAAAAGGGCGGCGAGCCGGTTCAGCTAGGCAGCCGCGCTCTCGACATTCTTATCGCTCTCGCCGAACGCCCGGCCGAAGTGGTCAGCAAGAAGGAGCTAATCGCAAGAGTGTGGCCGGACCTCGTGGTCGATGAGGGCAGCCTTCGCTTTCATATCTTGGCGTTGCGCAAGGCGCTTGGGCAGGGGCGATCGAGCACGCGCTATGTGACCAATGTGTCGGGCCGCGGCTACTGTTTTGTCGCGCCGATTTCGCGTGCCGCAAGCCTCCCTGCGCTCTTGAGCAATTCGCTCGCCCATTCACCCGTCGGGCTCCCGCTAAGTCCGACCAGACTGGTGGGACGCGACGAAACAGTCCAACTTATCTCCGAAGAGCTGACCGCGCGGCGGTTCTTGACCATCGTCGGGCCGGGCGGTATCGGCAAAACCACCGTTGCCATCGCGGTCAGCCGTAGCATGCTGGCCGCCTTCGACGGCGCAGTCCATTACGTCGACTTTGGGCCCTTGGGAACTCCGTCTCTTGTGCCCAACATGGTCGCGTCGACCGTGGGCTTGCCCGGCAATTTCGATGATCCGCTTGCTGCGCTACCCGCTTTCCTGCGCGACCGGCGTATGCTGCTGGTGCTCGATAGTTGTGAACATCTGATCGAGACGATTGCTCCATTGGCTGAGCGCATCTTCCAGGCCGCTCCAGAGGTCCAAATCCTGGCGACGAGCCGGGAACCGCTGCAGGTTGAAGGTGAGAAGGTCCATCGAATAAATCCGTTGGCCTTCCCCCCTGACGATGCGCCGTTGTCAGCTGCCCGCGCGCTTACCTTTTCGGCCGTGCAACTGTTTGCCGAGCGCGCTGCTGCGGACGGCAGTGGTTTCGAGTTGAATGATGCCGACGCGTCGATCGTTGGCAAAGTCTGCCGCAGACTCGACGGAATTGCCCTTGCGCTCGAACTCGCCGCCGGGCGCGTCGGTGTCTATGGAATCAAAGGGATTGCGTCACTTCTTGATGGCCCATGCAGGCTGCTGTGGCACGGGCGACGCACGGCGTCACCGCGGCATCAGACGCTAAGCGCCATGCTCGACTGGAGCTTCAATCTGCTCCCTGAATCCGAACGCGTGCTTCTCCGCAGGCTCTCGGTGTTCGTCGGAGCTTTTTCTCTTGAGGCCGCGCAATTTGTCGCTGCAGGGAATATCCTCGAGAGGGAGCAAGTCGCCGAGGCGATTGCGGGTCTGGTCGCGAAATCTCTTATCGCGGTGGAGACCAACCATACGGGGGCGCTTTATCGGCTGCTCGATACCACGCGCGCTTACTCCCTGACAAAAATGGTAGACAGCGGTGAAAGAAACGCAATCGCGCAACGGCACGCAACCTACTATCGCGAATTCCTGGAGCGTATCGAGAGTGCCTCCCTCACTTGCGCCAAAAACGATGGCACCGCCGAACACTGGAGGCATGTAAGCAATGCGCGTGCTGCCTTGGAATGGAGCTTCTCAGAACAGGGAGACAAGGAGCTCGGTACCGCGCTCGCGGCAGCGTCAGCTCCGCTCTTTCTTGAATTGTCGCTTTTGACGGAGTGTCGTTTCTGGATGGAACGCGCGATCGCCGAACACGGTGATCGAGGCGATCGTCGTGAAATGGAATTGAAAGAAGCGCTGGCTGTATCGCTAATGTTCGTCAAAGGAAATAGTGAGGAAGTCCACGCAGCCCTTACGACGGCACTCGCACTCGCACAGGCTCTGGAATTGCCATACCATCAGATGCGGCTATTCGCTGGGCTGTATACCTTCCTGATGCGGACTGGCGGTTTCCGGGGAGCTGCAGCAGTTGCTGAGCAAAATAAGGCTGTTGCGAAGAGGACAGCTGATCCAACAGCCGTGATGATAGCCGATTGGATGCTGGGGATTTCCCATCATCTTCTAGGTGATCAGGCAAGCGCACGGAGGCATTGTGAAACTGCGCTGAAGCCAGAGCCGATCCAGAATTCAAGCCTGATTCGCTCCGGATATGATCAGCGTATTCGCGCCCTGGTCATGTTAGCTCGTTCACTTTGGCTGCAAGGCCATGCCAGCCGCGCTGTATCAATTGCAACGCAGGCACTACATCGGGCGAACGCGCTCGACCATCCTGTCTCGCTTTGTGTTTGTTGGATCTCCACAGCGACCGTTTTTCTCTGGACAGGCGATTGGTCGGAAGCGGACAGGATTATTGATAGGTTGATCGCATGTGCGGAAAAGTACTCCTTACGACCTTATCACGCTATTGGCCTTGGCCTGAAAGGAGAGCTCTCGCTTAGACAGGGAGATGCTCAAGCTGGCCAGAACCTATTGACTGCCTGTCTTGACGCTTTAGAGGCAGGTCAACACCAATCTTTGACAACAGTATTCATCAGCAATTTAGCAATAGCTCTGGCAAGGGCAGGGCAAGTTGATGAGGCTGACGCTGCCATCGACAGGGCGATGGCCTGGGGTGAACCAACTCGTTCCCACTTTCATCTCCCCGAGATGATGCGCATCAAAGGAGAACTGCTCGCGTCCGGACCGCATTCGTGCGAGGCTGAGAATTGGTTCTCACGTTCACTGGATCTTGCGCGGGAGCAATCGGCCCTGGCATGGCAGCTGCGAACGGCAACGAGCCTCGCTCTTTTGCGGACCCGCCAAGGTCGCCGTGACGAGGCACCGCGCGTCCTGCGACCGGTATATGACAGATTCACCGAAGGATTCGATACTCCCGATTTAAGGGCCGCGAAACTTCTTTTGGATGAGTTGAAATAGGATTCTCTGGTGACGCCGGCGATAGCAAATAGGAGCACTCTCTAACCGGTCGGAGTTCAGAATTGTCCGCGCAGCGACTCGAATTCGGCGCGGCAGGTCTCGCTGAAATCGCGGAGAAGATCGATTGAGCCGCTGTTCGCCATCTCCCGCAATTCCAGAAAATTCTTATTAGGCTCCAGATAGGTATCGATGATCCTTCGCGCGACGAACTCGGCGTTCTCGACCACCTTTGGCGAGGACAGGATACGCATCCTGCCCACCCTGACGTAAAGTTCGACCAGTGCCGGTATGTCTGCTTTGTCGTATTGGAGTGCGTTGATATAGCATTTCGAAGCCGCCTCGATAAATTCCTTGTAAAGTTCTTGCCGCCGCAGTTTGTCCTGCGCGCGCCATTGTGCCCTTGCTTGTGCGTGCTGAGTTAGCCAAGACGCGAGGACAGATGTAAGTCCGCCTGTGATGGCTCCCGCGAGTGCCGCTAGGGCAGAAATGATCGATGAGTCCATGAGAGTCTCATGTTGGCAGCGTGTTCTCTGGTGTCACGCTATCGTCCGGCCTCGCGGCCCTAATCTCTGAACTTATTTTGCAGGGTTGCCGCGGAAGCTCAAGCAGAGGCGGGCCGACTCTAACAAATTCTAACAACGTCTGACGTGCAACGGTCGAGCTTCTCAGCAATCATGAATTCAGGACGCACCTATGCACTCTTACAGCAGAAAGACGGATGACAAATCTAGCTACCACTGGCTTCGCTGGCCACAGCCTGAATGGGATCACCGAGTCTCCGCGCAAGTGCTGCGATATCGACTTGAGCCACACGCCGCATGTGGTGGTCGCGACATTCTCGGCAGGCGCAGAAGCGCATATGACCGGCAATCTCGCCGTCCGCGCCGGCAGCTGCGGCCCCGGCAATCTTCACTTTATCAACCGGCTGTACGACGCCCACCGCTCGGGGGTGCCGGTGCTGACAATCGCCGCGCATATTCCGACGGACGTCCAAGCGCTGGCGTTTCGTATGTTGCCGCTTCTTACGGTCGCTGTCTTGGGTTTCCTCGCTGTCGCCTTTGTCCTGGCGCTCGCGCTCGATCTGCGGGTGAAGTCCCGCTGGCTCGAGGGACCGATACTAGCGATTTCGCCCTTGATCGGCGTGATCGCCTGCACAGTCCTTTATGTCGCGATTCGGCGACGATCCAGCCTTGTACCGTTTCTATTTGGCGTGGCTAATTTCGCCGCCGCATTCGCGACGCTGGCCGTGTCGTTCTACCCCTCCATGGTACCGTTTTCGATCACCTTTTGGGCAACGTGCGCCTTGAGGGCGGGAATGCACCTTGCGAGACCATCGGTCAGTCTACTAACGACGGCTGCGATTGCGATCAGTTTGAATGCAACAGCGCAGGCGCAGCCAGCGCCAAGCGAGCCGCCCGCCGTCGGCGTGATAAAGACCACAACGCGGCCGATCACTGAAACCAGCGAATTCCTCGGCCGCATCGAGGCGACGAACCGCGTCGATATCGTCGCCCGCGTGACTGCATTCATGGACAAGCGGGTTTTCAGGGAAGGCGCCGAGGTCAAGACTGGCGATCTGCTCTACCAACTTGAACAAGGTCCATTCGAGGCCGATCTTGCTACCAAGCAGGCGCAGGTGGCGCAGTTGCAGGCGACGCTCGAAAACGCCAAGCTGACCACCGAGCGCGCGCGGACGCTCCTCGGTGGGCCTGCCGGGATGCAATCGACCTATGACGCCGCAATCTCCAACCAGCGCAGTCTCGAGGCACAGGTGCTGGCTGCGCAAGCGCAGGTGAAATTCTCGCAGATCAATCTCGACTACACCGAGATCCATTCGCCTATCGACGGGATGATCGGCCGCACTGCGGTGACGGACGGCAATGTCGTCAGTCCGAGTTCCGGGGTGCTCACGACCATCGTCAGCCAGGATCCGATGTACGTTACTTTCCCGGTCCCGGTGCGCCAGGCGCTTGATTTGCGGGAGCGATATGCGACCAAGGGCGGCTTCAACGCGGTGGTGATCAAGGTCCGGCTGCCGAACGGTCGCATTTTCGGCCAGACCGGCAAACTGAACTTCGCCAACAACACCATCGCGACGAACACAGATACCATCATGCTGCGCGGTGTGATCCCCAATGCGCTGCTGCACGAGTCTTCCGCCACGCTTGGTGAGATACGCGAACTGACCGACGGCGAATTCGTCACCGTGATGATGGAGGGCGTACAACCGGTCGAGGTACTGGCGATCCCGCGCGCAGCGGTGTTGTCCGATCAGCAGGGCGATTACGTCTTCACGGTGGGAGCCGACAATAAGGCTGAACAGCGCCGAATCCAGCTCGGGCAGTCGACCTCGACGATGGCCGCCGTCATCAACGGGCTCAAGCTGGGCGACAAGGTGATCGCCGAAGGGTTGCAACGCGTGCGTCCCGGCCAGCCCGTTGCGCCGGGGCCAGCGAGTGCGCTGCTCGAATCCAGTATGAAGGCGGCCGCCGGTGACGATCGCACCCAAACGGATAGCGGCAACGTCCGGCCGGCGGGCAAAACCCCATGATCTCAGCGGTCTTTGTCGATCGTCCTCGTCTCGCGATTGTCATCGCGTTCGTTATTTCCATCGCGGGCGCGCTGGCGGCCACGCACATTCCTGTGGCGCAATTTCCCGATATCGTTCCGCCGCAGGTAACGGTCACGGGCGTGTTTCCGGGCGCCTCCGCGTCAGTGGTGGAAACCAGCGTCGCCCAGCCGCTTGAGGCGCAGGTCGTCGGCGTCGACAGTGCACTCTACATGAAATCCACCAGCGGCAATGACGGCAGCTACACGCTCACCGTCTCGTTTGCACTCGGTACCAATCCGGACATCAATACCGTCAACGTCAATAACCGCGTGCAGACCGCGCTGTCGCAATTGCCGGCCGAGGTGCAACAGCAAGGCTTGGTGGTCCAGAAGAAATCGTCGGCGGTGCTGCAGTTCATCGTGCTCTACAGCGAAAACGGTGAACAGGACCCGTTGTTCATCACGAACTACGCCATCATCAACATCCTCGACGCGATCTCGCGCACGCCGGGTGTTGGTCAGGCGCAGCTGTTCGCCAAGATGAACTATTCGATGCGCATCTGGTTCGATTCGCAGCGGCTCACCAGCCTCAACCTCGCGCCCTCCGATGTCATTTCGGCGATCAAGGCCCAGAGCGTGCAGGCGCCGGTCGGACGCATCGGTGCTCGACCGATTAGTGATCAGCAGCAGTTTCAGTTCAACGTGCAGACGCAAGGCCGGTTGACCGATGCCAAGCAGTTTGGCGACATCGTGCTGCGGGCCAATCCCGACGGCTCGGTATTGCGGATCAGCGACGTCGCCCGCGTCGAGATCGGCGCGCAGAACCTCGACAGCGAATCACGGATCGACGGCCGCGCCGGCGTGCCGATCGGCATTTATCTGGCGCCGGGCGCCAATGCGGTGACGACGGCAAAGGCCGTGCAGGCCACATTGCAAAGACTGTCGACCCGGTTTCCGGCGGGCCTGACCTATCTGGTGCATTACGACTCGACGACGTTCGTCAGCGACACGATCGCCGAAGTGTTGAAGACACTCGGCGAAGCCTTCATCCTGGTCGTGATCGTGGTGTTCCTGTTCCTCGGCAACATGCGGGCGACCATAATTCCGGCGATCGCGATCCCGGTCAGCCTGATTGGTACGTTCGCCGTGCTATTGGTGTTCGGTTATTCGGCCAACACCGTGTCGTTGCTGGCGATGGTGCTTGCCATCGGCATCGTGGTCGATGACGCCATCGTGGTGGTGGAGAACGTCGAGCGGGTGATGGAGGAAGAGCCGGATCTTTCGCCGGCTGAAGCAACCAAGAAAGCCATGACCCAGATCACCGCGCCGATCATCGCGATTACGCTGGTGCTGCTGTCGGTATTCGTGCCGATCGCCTTCATTCCCGGAATTTCCGGCACGCTGTTTCGCCAGTTCGCGGTGACGATCAGCGCCGCGATGATGATCTCGGCCCTGAACGCACTCACGTTGTCGCCCGCGCTTTGTGGCGTGTTCCTGCGCCACACGGGCCCGCGGCGCGGCATCATGGGAAGCGTGCTCGCCGGTATCGACTGGGTTCGGGACGGCTACGCCGGCATCGTGCGCCGGCTGGTGCGGATGGCGGCGCTGTCGGTGGTGCTGGTGCTGGTTTTTGCGGCCGGCGTGTTCGGTGTGTCGCGGCTGACGCCGACCAGCTTCCTGCCCGAAGAGGACCAGGGCGCGTTCTTCATCGCGGTGCAGTTGCCGGACGGCGCGTCAGTGGCGCGCACCAGCGAGGTGACCAAGGAGGTCGAGGCGCTGCTGAAGCAGATGCCGGCGGTCGAGCACACGCTGTCGATCATCGGCTTCTCGCTGCTCGATGGTGGAAGCGAACCCAACGCTGCGTTCATGGTCGCTCGCTTGAAGCCGTTTGCCGATCGCAAGGAGGCGACAGATTCGGCGCAGGCGTTGATCCGGCGCACGTTTGGCGCGGGCTCGCAGATCCGGCAGGCCAACGTGCTGCCATTCAACCTGCCGCCGATCATCGGACTGTCGACCAGCGGCGGCTTTGAATATCAGCTTGAGGCGCTGGAGGGACAAGACCCGGTCGCGCTGGGCAGCGTGATGGGCGGGCTGATCGCCGGAGCCAACCGAACCCCTGAGCTCGCGCGCGTGTTCTCGACGTTCACGGCGACAAATCCGTCGGTGTATCTCGACATCGACCGCGCCAAGGCGCAGGCGCTTGGCCTCAACATGAGTGACGTGTTTACCGCGCTGCAGGCGACGCTCGGCGGCATCTACGTCAACAACTTCAACCTCTACGGCCGCACCTGGCAGGTCAACGTACAGGGCGAGGCATCCGACCGCGGCGACATTCCCGACATCTGGCAGATCTACGTGCGCAACAACACCGGCCAGATGGTGCCGATCCGGTCCATCGCCAGCCTCAAGATCGTAACGGGACCCCAGGTGATCACCCGCTACAACAACTACCGCTCAATCACCGTGAACGGCAGCCCGGCGCCGGGCGTCTCGTCAGGATCGGCGCTCGCCGCCATGGCGAATGTGTCCGAGGCAACGCTGCCGGCCGGCTACGCTTACGAGTGGACCGGCACCGCCTATCAGGAGCAGCAGGCTTCCGGCCAGACGGGAATCATTCTCGTGCTCGCGGTGCTGTTCGCCTATTTGTTCCTGGTGGCGCTGTATGAAAGCTGGATGATCCCGATTCCGGTGTTGCTGTCGGTGGTGGTCGGCGTACTTGGGTCGTACATCGGCATCAAGGTCGCCGGACTGAATCTCGATCTCTACGGCCAGATCGGACTCATTGTGTTGATTGCTCTCGCTGCCAAGAATGGCATTCTGATCGTCGAATTCGCCAAGGCGCGGCGCGAGGCCGGCATGGCGATCGACGAGGCGGCAATCCTCGGCGCGCAGGCTCGGTTCCGCGCGGTGATGATGACCTCGATCGCCTTCATTCTCGGTCTGCTGCCGCTGGTGATCGCCACCGGTGCCGCGGAGCTTAGCCGGCGCGGCGTTGGCACTCCCGTGTTCTGCGGCATGCTGGCCGCGAGTTCGATCGGAATCTTCTTGGTGCCGATGCTCTACGTGACATTCCAGAAGTTGCGCGAGCGCGTGAAGGCACGGTTCGGCGGGCCGGCCAAGCAGTTTCCTTCGGATGTCCCTCCGCCGTTCGGTACGACATGAGGTCGATCGTACTGAGAATCTATAGGCGCAAGCAACACCTGCGACTATTCGCGTTTCGTTAGGAACCGCTCCCATTCCGGTTCGCTCCCAATCGCTCGACAAGAGTGTCGATGAGAACCCGCACCTTACCTGGGACGTAGGAGCCCGGGGGTCGTACAACGTGAATGGCATGTTCGGGGGTCGGATAGTCGAGCAGAAGCGGCTCGAGGGTGCCGCTTTCGATGGCATCCGAGACCATGAACGATGGTGCTTCGGTAATGCCGAGCCCTGCGATGGCCCATTGCAGTATGGCTTCGCCACTATCAGACCGAAGGCGCCCCTCGGGCCGGAAGGAAATAGAACGTTTACCCGAGTGGAATTGCCAATCGGCCGCCACGCGGCCCGTATAGAGGAGACATTGGTGCGCAGCGAGGTCGCTCGGCGTGCGCGGTCGTCCGTTGCGGGCGAGATAGTCAGGACTCGCGACAAACACGGACCTGACGGGAGCGATCCGGCGGGCTATGAGGCTCGAGTCCCTGAGCGTTCCGATGCGGATTGCGGCATCGAACCGTTCTCCGATCAAGTCGATCATCCGGTCGCTGTACGAGACATCCATCTCAAGTCTTGGATGCCGCTCCGCCATTTGCGTTAGGATTGGAGTCACGTAGCGGACACCAAAGGACAGTGGCGCCGATAAGCGAAGACGCCCGACCACCTCGCCGCCTTGGTGGGCGACTGCCTCTCGCGCCTCCCCGAGTTCGGCCAGTATGCGCTCGCTTCGCGTCTTGAATTCCAATCCGGCCTCCGTCGGACTGATACCTCGCGTGGTTCGGCTCAGGAGGCGGGCGCCAAGATCCGCTTCCAGCCTAGCAATTCGTCTGCTCACGACGGATTTGGAGATTCCCAAACGTTTGGCGGCCCGATTGAAGCCGCCGCTTTCAACGACCTCCACAAATCCTCTCAAATCATCCAGTTCGATCATGAGGGGTGTTCCTCTCCTGACAACAGTCTGATGCCTGTTATAGGCATACCGGTGCATGTATTGCACCACTATCTGTGGTCGATCGCAACGATCAGAGACCCCCAGGAGGGGCGCAGTCATGTCGAAAGTTCTTGTTCTCACCAGCAGCGCGCTGGGCGCTGCATCCGTCTCAAACCAACTTGTGCAGGATGCCATCACGCAGCTGGTTCTGCAGGACCCCAACCTCCGCGTTATCGCGCGCGATCTGGGCGGCAACCCGATCCCCCATCTGACCATCGACTCCGCTAACGCGCTGCGCGGAGCCGAACCCGCTAATGCCGCGCAGGCCGTCGCTCGATCGCAATCTGATGAGCTCATCGCCGAACTTAAGGCTGCCGAAACCCTCGTCATCGGCGCGCCTATGTACAATTTCGGTATCGCCTCGACTTTGAAGACTTGGTTTGACTACGTGCTGCGCGCAGGGATCACCTTTAAGTACAGCGAAAGCGGCCCCGTGGGGCTGCTCGAGGGCAAGCGTGCCATCGTCATCGAGACCCGCGGTGGTCTCTACAGCGAGGGTCCGGCACAGGCGATGGATTCCCAGGAGCCTCATCTTCGAAATCTGTTGAGCTTCATGGGCATCACGAACGTGAAGTTTTTCAGGGCGGAGAAGCTGGCCTTTGGCCCTGAGGCTCGCGAAAAGGCGATCAATGCGGCACGCGCACAGCTCGCAGAAGTGATTCAGAAAGAATTTTTTGAAGTGGCATAGGAGTCTAGCTCAATGAAGCATGCGTCCTTGAAAGATACGATCCATATCAGTATGGGCGAATTTTCCGGGATACTGCGGCACTGCAAGACTTTGTCGATTATCCCTATTTCAAGCAAACGGCGGGCACTGCTCGACGATCAGTCTGGTGCGGCCACCACCAAAAAAGGCGTCCGCAAACCCAGTGATCAACGAGGCTTTCGCCGTTGATGGCTCGGCGAACGTTGACGCCGTCGTGGTCGCCGGTGAGATGCTGAACATGCCGCACGTCGAGCGCCAGTAGGTCGGACATTACGCCATGGCCAAGATCAAGGAAGCCGTACTCGCCGTCGCCGACGGGTGACGAATTCCTACCGTCAAATCGACGAGCCGAGCTGCGACTATCCAACTCTACCTGATGGTCAACAGCGCAAAGCGTATTCTGGACGGCGCGGGGATCACGGCGACGCGTTTTCTGACTGGTTCCTATGTCACCGCCCTCGACATGGCCGGCGCCTCGGTCACCGTATCGATGCTCGACGGCAAGGCGAAGGCTCTGTGGGATGCGCCGGTGCACACGGCCGCGCTGCGCTGGGGCGCTTGAATCTCGGCGTTTTCGCGGCGGCCAAAAGGTTCGATGTCGTTAACCTGCCGGCTGCCGGCATTAGCGGCGACAACGGCAATCGCGTCCGAACATCAAACAGACAAGTGTGTGAGAAATGGACGCTTACATTTTTCCTCATCTAGGAAGGCCAGACCATTGCTGCCGGCAGGTTGGCTCGGACTCTCTCTGAATTTACTTTGCAGGGTTGCCGCGGAAGCTCAAGCAGAGAAGGCCAAGTTCTAACTAATTCTAACAACGTCTAACGTGCCGGGGCCAAGCTTCTCTGCAATCTTGATAACACTTTTGTTGAGCTCGCTGCAGAGGTCTTTGCTCATCCGCCTGCGGCGGAAGGAGGCGGCGCGATGAACTTGGTATCGTTTGCGTTGCGACGCCCGATCTCGCTTTTGACGATGGTCGTAGCCGTTGCATTGATGGGATTTCTGGCGGTCGATCGCATGTCTCGGGACATCTTTCCAGATCTCGGGGTGCCCGTGCTGTATGTGGCCCAGCCGTACGGCGGCATGGACCCGGCGCAGATGGAAGGATTCATCGTCAACTACTATGAGTACCACTTCCTCTACATCACCGGCATCGAGCATGTCGAAAGCAAATCGATTCAGGGCGTAGGGCTGATCAAGCTTCAATTCCATCCCGGCACCGACATGGCACAGGCCACGGCGGAGACGGTCGGCTACGTCGACCGCGCCCGGGCCTTCATGCCCACGGGAACCGTGCCGCCTTTCGTAATGCGGTTCGACGGCGGCAGCGTTCCAGTCGGCGACCTCGTCTTCTCCAGCAGGACCAAAACAGTCGCCGAACTTCAGGACGCGGCGCTCTTCAAGGTGCGCCCGCTGTTTGCGACCTTACCGGGCGTGTCGGCACCGCCGCCCTTCGGCTCGAGCCAGCGCACCATCCTCGTTCGCTTGGATCCCGACAAGCTGCGTTCCTACAACATGTCCCCCGACGAGGTGGTGCAGGCTTTGGGTGCCGGAAATACCGTCAGCCCGTCGGGTAACGTCCGCATCGGCGACCTCATGCCAATGGTGCCGGTCAACTCCGTTGTCGGGGATTTCAAGGGCCTGAACGACATTCCCATCCGCTCGCACGGAACGCAGACGATCTTCATACGCGACGTCGGATCGGTCGAAGACGGCGCGGACATTCAGACCGGCTACGCGCTGGTGAATGGGCGCCGCACGGTCTACATCCCCGTAACCAAACGAGCGGACGCCTCGACACTCGCGGTCGTTCAGGCCGTCAAAGCCAACCTGCCACGCTTCCAATCCGTATTGCCTGATGATGTTGAGGTCAGTTACCAGTTCGACCAGTCCCCCTACGTGACGCGCGCCATCCAGGGCCTGTTCGTCGAGGGTGCTCTTGGCGCGGTGCTCACGGGCCTCATGGTGCTGCTGTTTCTGCGGGATTGGCGCAGTTCGCTCATCGTGGTCTTGAACATTCCGCTCGCGATCCTCGCCTCGGTGACAGCTCTCTGGGTATCGGGTCAGACGATCAACATCATGACCCTGGGCGGGTTGGCGTTGGCTGTCGGCATCCTGGTCGACGAGGCGACAGTCACCATTGAGAACATCCACACCCGTCTTGCCGACGGCCGCAGCCTTGCCCGTGCCGCGAGTGAGGCCACGGCCGAGACGACGCTGCCCCGGTTCGTAGCCATGCTCTGCATTCTGGCGGTGTTCATTCCCGCCTTCTTCATGACCGGCGCTGCGCACAACCTGTTCGTACCACTGGCCTTGGCAGTCGGCTTTTCGATGGTGGGGTCGTATCTGCTTTCAAGTACCTTTGTGCCGGTACTGTCAGTCTGGATGCTGCGCAATCCCAGCACGCACGAGAAGCCGCAAGAGACGTTTTTCGATCGGTTGCGTGCCAGGTACGATCGGTTCTTGCGCGTGATGATGAAAAGGCGGCGCATCGTCGTGCTTTCCTATCTCATTATCAGCGGCGCAATCATTTTCCTGGTCGGAAGCTCGCTTGGTACCGAGATTTTTCCGATCGTGGATACCGGCCAACTCCAATTGCATCTCCGGCCTCCCGCGGGAACGCGCATCGAACGCACCGAGCAGATCGCGCTGCAGGCACTCGACGTGATCAAGCGCGAGGTCGGGCCGGACAACGTGGAGATCAGCCTCGGGTTTGTCGGCACGCAGCCGCCCAATTATCCCATCAATACCATTTATCTCTGGAGTTCCGGCTCCGAGGAAGCGGTGCTGCAAGTGCAGCTCAAGCACGGCGCCGGGATCGGCATCGAGGATCTGAAGGAGCGGCTGCGTCAGAAATTGCCCCAGGAGCTGGCCGGTGTGCGCTTCTCATTCGAGCCAAGCGACATCGTCAGCCGGGTGATGAGCTTCGGCGCGCCGACGCCGATCGAAGTGGCGGTGAGCGGGCCGAACCTCGCCGACAGCCGCCAATACGCCGATAAGCTGCGAGCGAAATTGGCGCAGGTGCCGACGCTGCGAGACCTTGGATACGAGCAGGAGCTCGATTACCCGACCGTAAAGGTCAATGTAGACCGCGAGCGGGCGGGCGTTCTGGGGGTGACGACGGCTGACGTGGCGAAATCAGTTGTCGCGGGCACGTCATCCAGCCGCTACACCTCCGCGAATTATTGGCCCGATCCCAAGAGCGGCATCGGCTATCAGGTGCAGGTCGAGATCCCCGAGCACCAGATGAATTCCCTGGAGGAGGTGAAGAACCTTCCCATCGCTCGCCGGCCGGGTCAACAGATCGACCTCCGCAATGTGGCCAGTGTTACCGACGGCACGGCGCTCGGCGAATACGACCGCTACAACATGCAGCGCATGCTGACGCTGAGCGCGAACATCTCCGGCGAGGATCTTGGACGCGCGGCAGCCCGCGTGCAACAGGCGATCAGCGATACGGGCAAGCCGCCCGATCGGGTGAACGTGACGGTGCGCGGGCAAGTCCAGCCGATGGCGGAGATGTTCGCAGGTCTGCGTCTGGGGCTCTTGATGGCGGTCGGTGTCATCCTTCTGGTACTGGCAGCCAATTTCCAATCGTTCCGGCTTTCCCTGGCGGTGGGGTTGACGATACCCGCAGTGATCGCCGGGGTCGTACTCATGCTTTGGCTCACCCGGACCACGCTCAACATTCAATCCTTCATGGGCGCGATCATGGCGATTGGCGTGGCGGTGGCAAACGCCATCCTGCTCGTGACTTTCGCTGAGCGCAGCCGGGTCGAGGGCCGCGAGCCATGGGAGGCGGCAATAGAAGGCGCACGGAGCCGTCTGCGTCCGATCCTGATGACCAGTTTCGCGATGCTGGCCGGGATGATGCCGATGGCGCTGGGTCTGGGCGAGGGCGGAGAGCAAAGCGCGCCGCTCGGGCGGGCGGTGATCGGCGGCCTCCTCGGCGCAACGTGCGCCACGCTCATCATCCTGCCGGCGATCCTGGCCACGCTCCAGTCGCGGCATGCCCCGATTTCCGCGTCGCTCGATCCTGACGACCCGCATAGCCCCTATTTCGAAGCGGAGCCACGGCTCGCGACGGCGTCGGATCGTGGCGGCGCTGAACAACATGCTCTCGCCGCGGAATAAGCGGACAGCCAAAACGGATACCAAAGGCGGAACACAATGAATTTTACAAGTCGAACGGGCATACAGGTCTTGGTAGTCGTGGTCGGCGTCGGCGCGGCAGGCATCGTTGCCGATTGGCATCTGGTGGCATCGCCATCGCCAGTGAATTCGAAGGCGGATAGCCCCCCGCGGGTCGAGGTTGTGCGTCCGCGCCGCGTCACGGTGGCCCAACGTCTCCAGACCAACGCCACCCTCGAAGCCTTTGAGGAAGCGGATCTCTTCGCCAAAGTCTCCGGATACCTGTCCGATGTTCGCGTCGATATCGGCGATCACGTGAAGGCGGGTCAAGTGCTCGCGGTGATCGACGTTCCCGAAATGCAGCAGGAGCTTGCCGAAGCCAAGGCCCAGCTCGAATCCAAGAAAAGTTCGCTAGAAAGTGCGCGCCGCCAACTGGACCACAACAAGGCGAACCTAGCGCTTCAGAACGCCTTGGCGAAAGACCGGGAGCAGCTGGGCGAGGGACGGGGGTTCATCAGCGACCGGACGCTCGATCAGGTGCACGCCAACGCGGATATCGCCAAGGCGGATCTCGGTGTTGCGGAAGCGAACCGCGACCTCGCGGCCAACCAGGTCGACGTCGCCGCCGCGACCGTGGAGAAAATCAAGACTCTGCTCACCTATACGCAGATCGTGGCGCCTTTCGATGGCGTGGTGGCGCGGCGCCAGGTGAACCGGGGCGATTTGGTTCAGGCCGCCACGGCCACGCGGACGACGCCATCCGCAGGGTCACTTTTCACGGTGCAGAGGATCGACACGATCCGGGTGTTCTGCGACGTTCCGGAGGACGACGTACCTCACCTTCACGTCGGCGATCCGGCCATCGTCAAGCCGTCTGGCTTCGACGGTAAGCCGTTCATCGGCAAGGTAACCCGCTTCTCCCTACGTCTTGATCCCGAAACCCGCAACATGCGTACCGAGATCGACCTGCCCAACCCCAAGGAACAGCTTTATCCGGGCACGTATGCCGAGGTTTTGCTGGAAATGAACCAGCGCCCCGATGCGCTTACGGTACCCATCGCGGCAGTAGGTTCGGATGGTGACGGCAACTTCGTATACACTATCACCGACCATCGGATCACGCGCCTCGCCGTCAAGACGGGCCTCACCGATAACGGTCGCATCGAGGTGATCGAGGGCCTATCGGAGGAGACACCGGTGGTGGCAAGCACCAAGGGCGTGCCGCCACTGCGAACGGCGGTTCAGCCGCAGATGGTCCACGAGAGCTCCTAGCTAAATTCCCAGTTCTTGCGAAACAATTCCCTGCTATTTGCGGGCTCGCCAAGGCCGGGTGACGAGGCAGCGCGCGTCCTGCGATCGGTATACTTGTCCGGCGCGGGCATGAGCGCGCTTTCAGATTTCGATTTCGAGAGCCGATGATGCAGCCATTCGTCATCATGTAGGGCATCGAGCAAGGACTGGTGGACCCGTCCGCTATTGATGCTCTTTCTTTCCCGGCACAGCCGAAGCTCCCATCTAGCCTTTGCGGCCTTCCGGGCAATCCTCTGTCGTTCCTGCGGCGATAGCAGCTTGGCCCGCAGCTTACCGCCCCTACTGCCACTTTCGACGGCCACGCTTCGCTTGCCCTGTTCTTCTGGCGTAGGGTCGCGGTCGGGCTTCTGCCCCGTCGCAATGTCGATGATCGACTTGGCGAGCTGGTTGGGGTCGCGGGGGCGCTTGGGGGTCATTTTTCCTCCCGGATAGGCCGTAGCCCGTATTCTCTTTCAGCTTCTCTAGGAGCCCGTCCAGATAGGGTGTCGTGACGGGCGTTTATTGCAGAGTAGCCGGGTCAGG
>Ga0209588_1000103_pt1 | contig 26577 bp, 29 predicted proteins | sample Rivendell_Oct201_10_FD_188351 | JGI IMG/M metagenome (GOLD analysis project Ga0209588, IMG submission 188351) | Vadose zone soil microbial communities from the Eel River Critical Zone Observatory, Northern California, USA -... | ecosystem: Host-associated > Plants > Roots > Rhizosphere > Soil ...
CCACATACGTGAAGGCCTCGACGGCGACGAATTCCCCGTGGTTGCGCAATTTGATCCGGGTCTGAGAAACGCGCGGGCCGGGTCCAGTGAGGGCTGGGCTGTCGGCCACGTGCACGTGGCCACCGGGGCCCCAGGCTTTCTGGATGGGCGCGCGAAGGCCGGACACCAGCGAGTAGCAGCGCTGGATGAACGCCAGTGCCTCTTTTCCCGCCTCCGTGTCGTAGCGATCCTGACGCACGGCGCGAAGGTCTTCCTCCCACGCGGAGGTGATCGCTCCCCTCAAACCAACGATGCCCGGCTGCACGGTCTTTACCCCTTGACCTGGGCGAATTTCACCGCGCCCCCCAGTGCCCGTGCAAAGGGTACCCTCCTCAAAGCCCCGCGTGGCCTTTTCCCGGCCGCCAAATTCGAGTCGTGATGCACGTCACAGCCGGAGAGCCTCAAACTTCGCCGCATGCCGCCCGTCCGGAGCACCGTCAACCTGGTCGTGGCGGTGATCGCATCCGCCGCGGTGCTCTACACCGCCTTCTTCGGAGCAGGGCCACTGCCGCCGCTCGGCCCAGTGTTCAATCCCGCCACGGGCGCCTGGACGATGGCGCTCGACGCGACCATCAAGAATGAGTCGCTGGGCCTCGCGGGGCTCGAGAAGCCGGTCAAGGTCACGCTCGAACCCGACGGCACGAGCCACATCGTCGCGCAGACCGACCACGACCTCTTCCTCGCCACGGGCTATGTGCACGCTCGCTTCCGGCTGTTCCAGATGGACCTCTTGCGCAGGCAGGGAGAGGGACGCCTGTCGGAGGCTGTCGGCAAAGCCGCGCTGGAGAGCGACCGCTTCGAGCTGCAGCTTGGGCTGCTGCGCACCGCGCAGCAGGAATGGAACGCGCTCCCGCCGGACCACCGCGCTCGCAAGGCTCTCGTCGCTTATGCGCAAGGCGTCAACGACCGGATCGCGCAGGTCGAGGCCGACCACCAGCTGCCCGTGATGTTCACGCTGCTCGGCTACCACCCCAAGCCGTGGACGCCGATCGACACGCTGATCGTCAAGGGCGACATGACGCAGACCCTCAACTTCACCGACACGCCCCTTGTGATGGCGCTGCTGCAAAAGTCGCTCGGGCCTGACCTGACTGCGCAGTGGTTTCCCATCCTGCCGCCAAACCCCCAGTCTCCGTACGACCCCGGCCCCTACACAGCTCAGCCTTCGGTGGCGCCCATCGTGGCGACTGCGTCCCAGCCCGTGTCGGACCAGGCCGCGCTCGCCGCGGCCGACGCACATCACAGGTTCGCCGCCCTTCCATCCGGCCTCGTCGCCACGGGCGGCGCCAGCAACAACTGGGCCGTCGCCGGAGCCAAGAGCACCAATGGCGGCGCGCTGATGGCGGGCGACCCACACCTCCACCTCACGCTGCCGGCGATCTGGTTCCAGCTGACGATGGATTCACCCGGTTACCACTCGAGCGGCGTCGGCATCCCGGGCACGCCGGGAGTTTTGATCGGCCACAACCAGCACATCTCGTGGAGCCTGACCGACGCACAGAACCAGCAGACCTTCTACTACCTGGAGCACGAGGACTCCGCCCACCCGCGCCAGTACCTGTGGAACGGGGTCTGGCGCGACTACAAGACGGCGTCCTATGACATCCCAGTTCGAGGCGGCCCGACCGAGCACCTGATCGTCAAGCTCAGCGTGCACGGTCCGGTGATCACCGAACGCGGGCAGACCACGTCCGTCTGGTGGGCCGGCAACATCCCATCGCAAGACCTCGACGTCCTGATGGGCATCAACCAGGCGGCGGACTACCAAGCGTTCCGGAACGCACTGAAAGGTTGGTATTCGCCGACGCACAATTTCGTCTATGCCGACGATCACGGCAACATCGGCCTGATCTCGGCCGGCTACTACCCACAGGTCGCGGCGGGCCAGCCGTGGCTGCCAATGCCGGGGACGGGCGAGAACGACATCATCGGAACGATCCCGTTCGATTACATCCCGCAGTCCTACAACCCGCCCGGCAATTTCATCTGGTCCGCCAACCAGCGCCAGGTCACGTCCGACTACCCCTACTACATCGGCACATCGTCGAACTTCTTCGATCCCGGGTACCGGGCAAACGAGATCCGCCGCGCGCTGAGTCAGAGCGGCAAGCTCAATGCGTCCGACATGATGGCGCTGCAGACGGACACGCGTGATTTCTTGGCGGGCGAGATCACGCCGATCCTGATGCAAGCCCTGGCCGGGGCGGTGAGCGGGCGCGACCAGCAGGCGGCAGACCTCCTCGGCGCCTGGGACTATCACATGGAAACCGGCTCGGCCGCGGCGACGATGTGGTGGACCTTCTGGCAGGAGTACATCGCACAGAGCTTCGATCCGTGGTGGAAAGCGAAGAAGGTTCCCGTGGACCGCTCGGAGCTGAGTGACATGCTCGGCCAGGACCTCGAGGCGCTGACACTCGCCGGGAAAACCGTTTGCGCGCCGCCCAACTGCACCGCCCCGGTCCGGTCCGCCTGCCCGGCAGCGGCGTGCGAGCGACTCTCTCTGACGCTCGCGCTGCGCAAGGCCTTCGCCAGCACGACGGCCAAGCTCACGCGACAATTCGGCGCGGACCCGAAGACGTGGACCTGGGGCAGGATGCACCAGCGCGTGGTCCAGAACCTGGCGCAGATCAAGGGCCTGAATTACGGGCCGCGACCCGACCGCGGCGATGCGTACACACCGCTGGCGGCGCCTGACTTCCCGTCGAGCCACGGCCCGAGCTGGCGGATGGTCGTGGATTGGGGCGCCGGCACCTTCCAGGGCATCTACCCGGGCGGCCAGAGCGAGAACCCTGCATCGAAGTGGTACGCGGACCGCGTCGACACGTGGTGGAATGGCCGGTACGCCGCGATGCTGACCGCCGACGACGCGGCCTCGTCGCGCGGCGCGAAAGCGTGGAGCCTCCACCCGTGAGGCTCGTGGTCGCGGCTCTGATCGCCGGCACGGCTGTGGCGTTGGTCGCGGTGATGCTGGGCGTCTGGTGGGCGCCCTTTGTCGTCGGCATCGCGATCGGAATCGCCTTGCCACGAGCGCGCGTCGCCATTCCGGTGGGAGCCGCTGTCGGCGTTCTGGCGTGGGGGCTGCTGCTCGTCGCCGATCAGGTTCTGTACGGCCTGGGTCCGGCTGCGGAGGGCCTCGCCGCGATCATGGGTTTTGGCCACAAGGCGGCGATTCCGGTAATCCTGACCTGCATGGTCGGTCTGCTGCTGGGGCTCAGCGGAGCGTGGCTGGGATACGCCGGCCGATCGCTCGTCGGGTCGGGCGGCGGATCGTATCTGCTTGAATGGCCGCGTGAAGGTCGATAAGCACCCGCTTGACGGGTTTCGTTTAGGGGCGTTCGCGGCGGTCGTCGTGATTGCGCTGAGCGCGTGCTCACCGACCCCCGGTCGAGGCGGCCCCACCCCCGGCGTCCAGCCCCCGACGGCAGGGGTCAAGCCGTTGGCCTCGGTCGGAGCTGCGGAGAGCGACCTCTTTCTGCTCACGACCGAGGGCTACACCGACACTTCCTGGGCGGCGCCGTTCACCAAAGCGACGGGATGCAAGATCACGCCGAAGTACGTGGGCTCATTTGATGAGATCGTGAAGAATATGGCGAACGGCGGCGGGAGCCAGTGGGACATGGTGTCGGCGAGCGGCGATGCGGCGCTGGCGCTCATCTACAGCGGCGACGTGAACCCGATGAACACCGCCCTGATCCCGGACTTCAACAACTTCCAGCCCGTCTTCAAGGCGCCTGCATACAACACCGTCAACTCCATCCACTACGGCATCTCCCTGCAATGGGGTCCGAACACGCTGCTCTTCAACACCAAGAAGTTCGTCAACCCTCCGACGAGCTGGAACGCCATCTATGACCCCGCGACCAAGGGCCTCATCACTGTGCCTGACAACCCAATGCAGATCGCGGACGCGGCGCTCTACTTGAGCAAGACTCAGCCGACCCTCAACATCAAGGACCCATTTGAGCTGAACCAGAAGCAGTTCGACGCCGCGATCGCCCTGCTGAAGGAGCAGCGTCCGCTGATCAAGCGATACTGGGCGCTGGTCTCCGACGAGATCGGGATGTTCCAGAGCGGCGAGGTGGTCGTGGGCAGCGCCTCGCCATACCAGACCACGCAGCTCAAGGCCGCCGGCGCGCCGGTCGCGGACACCATCCCGTCAGAAGGAGCTACCGCCTGGGGAGATTCGTGGATGCTCGCCGCCAAGGCGCCCCATCCGAACTGCGCGTACTTGTGGACCGCTTACGTGAGCACGCCGAAGGTGCAGGCCCAGCAGGCGCTGTTCTTCGGCGAGACGCCGGTCAACATGAAGGCGTGCGCAGAGATGGAGGCCCTCCAGTCTGGGTCGTGTGCGCAGTACCACGCCGGCGAGCAGGCCGCCTACTTCGACGCGATCAAGTTCTGGAGGACGCCGCTGCAGCGGTGCGGGGACGGCACCAGCACCTGCATCCCTTACGACCAGTGGGTTGCCGCCTGGACCGCTGTTAAGGCCTAGGCCTAGGCGCCCGCCTCCATCTTCGTCTTCAGGTTGGACATCGCGCCGTTGTAGTTCTTCTGCACGGTGCTCTTGAAGATGGCGAGCACAAGCGGAAAGTAGAACGGTCCCTTAGTCATCGTCACGTGTCGCTCCACGTGGGTCCCGCCGGCCGCGGGGCTGAACGTGAACTCGTGATGGAACACCGAGTTGGAATCCTCGGCGTCGAAGGCCAATCGTTTCGGGGGTTCCAGGGCGGTGATGGTCACATTTGACTGGTTCGCCTTGCCGTTGAGCAGCCCATCGGCCTTGTAGCGGGAACCCATTGCCGGCTGGCCGGGCCGCTCCGCCGTCGCCTTCATGTGGTCTTCGGCGCTGCCCCACTCGCCGTGGCGCGAAACGTCGGCGACGTAGTTGAAGACCGTCGCCTGAGGCGCTCTGACGTCGACGGAGTACACAGCCGAATAGGCCATCTCTTTCTCCTGCTCGGCGTGTCTAGCCGCCGATGAACTTAGGAAGCACTATCGAGGCCGCCCAAAGTGCAAGCCCGACCGCTATCAAGCCGATCTTCTTGTAGCCCCAGCCGATGGCGCCGAGCACGAAGACTATGAAAGCGAGGAGCAACAGGATCGTGGCCAGGTTCAGGTGGTTGAGCCGGCCGTCGATCAACCAGGAAAGCACCCAGAGGCCAAGGCCGGCAGCGATCAGGTCCGTCTTCTTGTAACTCAGGCCGATGGCGGCGACGATGAAAACGATCAGGGCAATGATCTGCAGAAGCTCAGGAAAATTCATGCCCGCATTATCGGCTGTCGTTCAGGCTTCTGGAGCAAGAGTTTTGCCTCTGGTGAGGTCGCCCAGCAGGTGCACCCCCCAGCCTTTCGGCATCAAGCGCTCGGCCAGCACCGAGGTCGTGAACATGAAGCCGTTCACGGCAAGGTACGTCGGGTCTGGCACCACCCGAAGCTCGGCGACCTCGAGCCCGCTCGCCGCCGCCAGGGCTCGCAAGACGCCGACGGTGTTGGCGCGGTAGTGGACCGGGAACGTATCGGATTCGCGACGCCCGTAGAACCGAGACACGACCCGCGCCTGGACCAGTGGGACTGCCCTGCCGATCCGGTTGAGCAGCAGGAGCGGATTGCGCAGGTTGGGGGTCAGAAACACGAGGTGCCCGCCCGGCCGGAGCACCCGCGCGACCTCGCGCAGCACGGTCAAGGGTTCTCTCACGTGTTCGAGCACCCACAGGCAGACGACCAGGTCGAACGATTCGCCGGCAAACGGCAGGTGCTCGCCGACCCCGCGAAGGATCGGCATCCCTGGCGCCCGGTGCTCGCTGAGCGACGGCGAGTCTGGGTCGAGGCCCGCCGCCAGCTTGACGTCGCGCCAGAAAAGCTCCACCACCCCGCCACGACCGCAGCCGAGGTCCAGCACCCGGCTGTCCCGGGTCACGTAGCTACGAACCAGGGCCTCGAGCTGGTCGCCGCTCGAACGCCAATCTGGTCGCATGGCCCTGTAGCGGGCGCGGTAGCTGTTCTGAAGCGTCAGCGGAAGCAGGGCGGCGGCTTCCTGAGCGTCCCCCATTGCATCGGGCATTCTGAGCGCAGCGGATGGCATTCGCAAGGTGGCCGGGCGCTTCAAAACGGCGGGATTTGGGCATGAAGATCACATGGCAAAAGGCGATCTTGTCGAAATTCTGGTGGACGCGGGCTCAGGCGCTGCTCGCGAGTACACAGTCGAGGCGACGAGAGCCGGCCGAACGGTTGAGGTGCGGAGCTCGCGCACGACGGTCGAGGTCCGCGAGCTGACTCGCACGGGCGGCGTCGTCCGTACCGCGAGGTTCATCGCGCCACGAGTGCTCGCGGTCGTCGAGCATCCAAGCCGCGACAAGGGTCGCGAGCCGCGGAAGCCGGCGACCCGCCCCCGCGCAGCCTAACCCCCTCACTAGATACGCTCCATCCTGACTATGGAGCAGCTTCTGGCGTCCTGGGACGGCGAATCTGTGACGACGCATCGCGACCGGCTGACCGGCACCTCGATGTTCGTCTGCGTGCACTCGACCCGGCTGGGACCTTCCGGTGGCGGATTGCGGATGAAGACCTATCCGTCGCCGGTCGACGCGCTCGCGGACGGTCTTCGCCTCTCTGAGGCGATGACTCTGAAGTTCGCCAGCGTCGACGTGCCCATGGGCGGCGGAAAGGCAGTGATCGCGCTGCCCGACGCGCGCCTACCCGCGGGTGAAGAGCGCAAGCGCCTTCTGCACGAGTTCGGCTCCTTCGTCAAATCGCTGGGTGGCCTGTACAGCTGCGCGCCCGACATGAACACGTCGGCCGCCGACATGGACGTGATCGCCCAGGTTTGCCCGTTTGTGTTTTGCAAGACCGAGGCCGCCGGCGGATCTGGGGACACGGCTCCAGACACGGCGATCGGTGTGCTTCACGGCATTCGAGCGAGCTGCCGCTTCGCGTTCGGCTCGGACGAGATGGCCGGCCGCAGCGTCCTGGTGCAGGGTGCCGGCGGAGTCGGAGGACGGCTGATCGAGCTGCTGCACGAAGCCGGTGCCGAAGTGATCGCGACCGACATCGACCCTCAGCGCCTGGACACGCTGCGAAGTCGCGGCATCGAGGTCGTCTCGCCCGAAGCCGCACTGACTACCGCGTGCGATGTGCTGTCCCCATGCGCGACCGGCGGGATGATCAACGCCCGTACGATTGCCGGCCTGCGCTGCCGGGTGGTGGCGGGCGGGGCCAACAACCAGCTGGAGAAGCCGTCCGACGCGGACCTGCTCGCCCAGCGTGGAATCGTCTACGCGCCCGACTTCGTGATCAACGCGGGCGGCGTCCTGCACGGGCACGGCCTAGAGGTGCGGGGCTGGTCGCGAAGGACGCTCGACCAGCACCTCGCCGGCATCGGCGATGCCGTGTTCGCGATCCTCGAGCGCGCCAAGCGCGAGGACGTCAGCACTGAAGCCGCCGCCCGCCGGCACGCCCAGGCGCGCTTAGCTGCCGGCTAGAGGTTTCCGCGCTCTGATGTAGGCGCTCCCCACCTTGCCGTCCACATCTGGCATCGTCTGGGTGGAATGGACCTGGAAATCGGGGTCCGCGAATCCGGCACTGAGGAGCGCGTCGCGATACTCGTCGATCGGGATCGTGCCTGAGATGCAGCCGGCCCACGAATCGAGCTGCTTCTTCAATGTCGGGTCGAGCGTTTCGAGCTCGACCATGTCGGCGACCGCGAACAGGCCACCCGGACGCAGCACCCTGAACGCTTCCTTGATCACTGCGCCCTTGTCCTCGGCAAGGTTGATGACGCAATTGGAGATCACCACGTCGACGGAGGCGTCCGGAAGTGGCACGCTCTCGATCGAGCCCTTGAGAAACGTGGCGTTCTCGACGCCGGCATTCTTCATGTTGGTGTTCGCCAGCTGCAGCATCTCGTCCGTCATGTCAACGCCGTACGCGTGTCCGCCGGGGCCGACCCGCCTGGCTGAGAGCAGAACGTCCAGGCCGGCGCCCGACCCAAGGTCGAGCACGACCTGACCCGGCTCGAGCTGAGCGAGCATGGTCGGGTTGCCACATCCCAGGCTGACGGACTCGGTGAGTCCGATTTCTTGCAGCTCACTCGCCGCATAGGAGCGGCTGCAGCCGCAGTCCGCGCCATCGACACCGCAGCATGCCATGGCCTGGTCTCCCTGCAGAACGGTCAGCTGTCTGGCGGCGGTCGCATACCTGGAACGGACCGCCTCTTTCACATCACTCATTGTTGCGGGCTCCTGTGATCGATGAACGTCGATGGGTTGATCCTAGCACAGCCATTGATGAACGTCGATGGGTGTGTATGATTGGTGAGTGGCCGTCAAAGAGCTTCCAGTGCTGCGAGAACGCGGGGCGTGCTGCGAGCTGCCCGTCGTCAAAGAGAGCTGGGCGAATGAGACTTCAGACCTCATGAAATCGCTTGCCGATCCCACACGACTGATAATGCTCGCTTCGCTCTGGAAATCCGAGGAACCGATCTGCATCTGCGACTTCACAGCAGGACTTGGGCTCAGCCAGCCGACGATCTCCCATCACATGGCCAAGCTCAAGGCCGCGGGACTCGTAGACGCGGAGAAACGGGGCATCTGGACCTACTACCGCCTGCGCGCGAAGCTGGCTCCCGCCACGCGCCGGATACTTGGTCAACTGATCCACTGACCCGGTACCGTTACCGCGTGCTTTTGGGCCGTGTTGCTGTGGCGGTGGGGTTGCTGGCACTCTCGGCCTGCAGCCTTTCGCCCTCCTCGAGCAAGACCTCGCCTCGACCGACCGCGCAGCCAATCGTGACCGCAAGCGCGACCGCGAGCCCGACTGCGGGCGCCTCAGACAGCCCATCTTCGAGCCCCCCCGGCACGCCAGGCGGCGCCGGGCTGGTCCGCTGCGACGCGGCGATCCCCGCCGGCGACAACCTTGTGATCGGGAGGGTCGGCGAAGACTCCACGATCGTGGTCCGCGACATCCAGGACCCGGCCAACGCAAAGACGCTGTGCCGTTTCGATTCAGGCGCGCAGAGTCCACAGTTCGTCACCGCCACCCAGGTTGCGTACGCGACCGCGAGCAGGCAGCTCATCAAGGCCGACATTGCAGCCGGAACCACCGCGGTGCTGGCGACTGTTGGCGACGGGTTCGGCTCGGGCCAGCTCTCGTTCAGCCCTGATGGAAAGTCGTACACCTACCTGGACGGCAACGCGTGGCACCTGGTCACGCCGTCGTCTGGCAACCGCGTCCTCACCACGCTCCCGCCGGTGCCCGCGAGAGGATTCAACCCGGACGAAGACGACGTCTTCCTCAGCTACTCACCCGACGGCCTGTATATCGCCCTCGTGCAGACCGTTCACACGGGTGGCACCGGCCAGACTGCACCAGTCCAGGTGCGGAAGGCGAGCGACGGCGCTCTCGTCTATTCGACGTCCGGGATGACGATGGGCGTCTGGGCGTCGGTCCCGAGCCGCCTGTTCTTCAGGGACCTGGCGGGCACGGTGCACCGATGGGATTCCAGCACCGGAGCGTCCACGATGCTCCCGCTGCACTGGATCCGTCCGAAGGCATCGCCCGACGGCCGCTGGATCGCGTACACGTTCCGGACGAGCAACGTCGATGGGGTGGGGTATTACAGCGTGCAGGGGAATGCCGTGTCGAACACCTCGCCGCCCGCGCGCTCGAGCCCCAGGTTCCTGACCAACGACCTGATCTGGTACATCGGCGAGAAGCCGTGCGACACGTGCTTCGGAGGCCTGCCCACTCCAACGGGCCTCACCTACATCTACAGCATCGCCGGCGCGTCGGAAGTCGTGTCGCGCCTGTCGGGTCTCCTCGACGTCTGGCCGCGCACCGGGGGGCCTCCAGCCGGGGTGGGCTAGGCCTGACAAGAACGCCGGCACCGCAAGGCCGATCACAACAGCGATAAGCGAATAATCTCTTATTCGCTTATACTCCTCCCCCATGGCGATCTACGCCACGCCTCCGAAATCCCCGGGGCTCCTGCAGCGCCTGGACCAGCTCGACACGCTGCGCCGCTACCTGGCGCAGCAGCTGGGCGACTCCGCGCAGCCCTGGACGGGTGCTCTGCGCCGGCTTGCCGCGGCGGAGGCAACGGTTGGATCGACGTCGATCGAGGGCTACGGCGCAAGTCTCGAGGACACCGTCGAAATCCTCGCCGGACGCCATCCGTCCGGCACGTCGGAAGACACTCAGCGAATCATCTCCGCGTACGCGCAAGCGATGGACCGGGTCGCCGTGCTCGCCGATGACAAGCGCTTCCAATGGTCCTCTCAGACCGTCCTCGACCTGCATTTCCTTGTCTGCCACCCTCAACCGGAAGCCGGTCCAGGGCGATTGCGGGATGGAGCCGTGATCGTGACGCGCGGCCCCGGCCGAGATCCTTACCGGCCGCCCGCTGCAAGCGAAGTTCCCTCGCTCGTCAACGAAGTCGCGGGGTGGTTGGGTTCCGGCGACCTGACCCGTCACGCGGTGGTTCGCGCGGCCATGGCGCATTTGAACCTTGTTTCCATCCACCCCTTTCGCGACGGCAACGGGAGGGTGGCACGGGTCGTCCAGTCCCTGGCGCTGGCGAAGGAAGGGCTGCTACGGCCGGAAATGGTCTCCATCGAGCCGTACCTGGGCCGGCACACGCGCGAGTACTACGCCGTGCTGGAGGAGGTTCAAGGTCTGGCTTTCGATCCAGGTCGCGATGCATCGGCATGGGTTGAGTTCTGCATCGAAGCTCACGTGTTCGAGGCAAAGGAGCGACGGCGCTGGTTGGAGATCGCCTATGCGCGACACGGGTTCTGCGCGCAGCTCGCGCGCGAGCAGCACTATCCCGACCGGCTCGCGATCGTGTTGGACCAGGCCCTGCTTGGGCTGCCGATAACGAATGCGGACTTCAGGCGCGAGGCCGGCATCGCCGGCCCGACCGCGACGCAGGACTTGCAGCGACTGCGCAGCGACGGCTGGCTCGACCAGGAGGGAGGCGGTCGCTCGATTCGCTACGTCGCAAGCAAGAAACTGCGGGAGCGTTGGTCCGCCTCACTTGGTCGCTGAGCGTGCCGGGCGTACATTCGATTCAATGAAGGCTCGCTCGGTCAGGTATGACCTTGTCTCTCAGTCCTTCCGGCGCAGGGAGGCCTAGCGAAGCACTCCGCTGAGCCGGCCCAGGACGTCCTCGAGGATTTCCGCCGAGGTCGCGAAGTTGAGCCGCACGTGTCCCTTGCCGGGTTCGCCGAAGTCCGACCCCTCGCTCAGAGCCACCTTCGCATGTTCGAGGAAGTGCTGCTGAAGGGTTATCCCCGCCGGCAGATCCAAACGCCGGCAGTCCAACCACGCGAGGTAGGTGGACTCGGGTAGGTGGTGGCCAAGATCGGCCTGTGCCGCCCAGTCGGCGACTCTCCGGCGATTGAGATCCAGATAGAGCATCACGCTGTTCAACCAGTCCTCCCCCTCGCACCAGGCCGCAATCGTGGCGGCGACGCCAATGCGGTTGGGCCCGCCCAGGAGGTGTACTGGAAACTTCTTGTCGAATCTTTCTTTGAGGCCTGCGCTGCCGAAATGCGCGATCGAAGTGCGAAGACCCGGGATGTTGAACCCCTTGGTCGCCGAGGTCAGCGTCACGGTCCGCTCGGCAGCTGCATCAATGGTTTCCATCGGAATGTGCGTCGCGCCCGGGTAAACGAGGTCCGCGTGGATCTCGTCGCTGATGATCGTCAGGTTGTGAGTGGCGGCGATCGTCGCGATCGATTCGAGCTCAGTCCGCGTGAATACACGTCCGCTCGGGTTGTGCGGGCTGCAGAGCAAGATCATGGTCGCCTGCGCAGCTGCCTTCTCAAGACCTTCGACGTCCAACACAAACCGATCCCCATCGTGGACCAGCGGGTTTTCAATCACGCGGCGGCCTGACTCTCCGGTATAGCGCAGGAAGGGCGGGTAGATCGGGGTCTGCACGATGACACCGTCGCCAGGCTCAGAGAACGCAACTATGGTCGCGAGCAATCCCTGGACGACGTAGGTCTGGGCGTGGGTCAGCGTCGGGTCCGGCCGCCAGTTGTGACGTCGCGCCATCCACTCCGAAAAAGCCTCGAAGAGCGCGACAGTGTCCGTCATCTGGCCGTAGCCGTAGTCGTTCCTCTCGGTGAACCGCTCCACCGCGGCCTGGACGCTCGGCGCGACCCTGAAGTCCATGTCCGCCACGAAGGCCGGCAGGACGTCGGAGGGGTACATCTTCCACTTGCCGCCGCTGCGCGCGCGGAGCTGGTCGATGCTGAGGAGGAAGGACTCCATGGCCGTGGACGGTACCAAGTCCTTGCGACACGGATGTGAAAATGGAGCCGATGAGAATCGAGTTCCTGATCACCTCGCTGGTGATCGTGGTCACCCCGGGGATCGGCGTGCTCTTCACAGTGGGCCTCGCCGGCAAGCTGGCCCTGGCCGAGCGCTAAGGGGAGGACGGCGGAGAAGGCGACGGGCTGTAACCGGAATTGAACTCGATATTGAAGCTCACCCCGGTGCGTGGCTTCTTGCCTAAAAGGATGGGTGCCATGCCGCCCCCGGGCGCCGTACTGCTTGCCGGCGCCCACTCGAGAATCAGCTGATCGAAGTCCACATTTTCTGATTGCGGGATCGCGAAGCACACTGTCAGAACCCCCGTGCTCTCATCCAGATGGAGGGTCCGCGATGGCCAGGGATGGCACCCAGGTCGGTCCGCCAGCGGTGCGTAGACCGCTGGTGGATTCTTCAGGGTGAAGGTGTTCTGATTTACCGTCTTGCTGCTGGCGACGTCGTCCCAAAAGCGCACTCGCAATTGGACAGCGGCCGGATCGAGCCTGGCCACGGTACGGCCTTGCGAATCAGGCATCACTTGAACCCACAGGCCGTTCACCATCCCGCAGGGATGCGCGCAAAAGAGGTCGGTCGCGTCGCTGACGCCCTCCAGGGCGCGAAACGTGCCGAACCCGGCGAAGGCGATGCCGGCCACCACGCACAGGAGGGCGAGCAACGCCGCGCCTCGACGCGGAAGAAGGTTGAGCATCGACGCCCCTCCGGCGCTGTCGGGCATCGGCTCGATTCCGGCCAGCTGCCCGAGCGTCGGCAGCGAGGTCCGGTTGGTGACCACGGAGGCGACGAGGCCAAAGATCACGCCAAGAATCAGCTGATAACCAAAGAAAAGCAGTAGGCCGCTGACTCCGCAGGCCGCGATCGCCACCAGGCAGCCACCGAGGATTGAGTGTCGACGTTCGACGCGCGTGCCAACGCTCCAAATTCCTCGCACGACAGAAAGCGCAAGGTCGAAAACGACCCAGGCCAGAAACCCTGAAAGCAGAATTCCGGCCACCCCGCCACCCACACTGCGCGAGGCAAGGAGGATAAGTAGTCCGATCGCGAGCGCCGCGATGCCAACCTTCAGGACCCTCGTATTGAAGTGCCCGGGTGGGATGGAGTTTTTTTGAATCACGGAGCCCTATCAGGTCGAATTCTCGCCGATGCGTGGTGGCGTGCTCCCGTGAAGGAGCACGCCGTCGCCCGTTTGGTTACTTCGCCCCAACCGCCTGGTTGTACTGGTCGATCGCGGGCTGGATGGCCGTCACGGCGCCGGCAAGAGCCGTCTTCGAGTCGACGTTCTTTCCGGTCAGGATCTTCTCCATCGCGTTCTCATTCTCCTGCCGCGCCTGCGCCATCACGCCAAGGATGCAACCCGCGGTCGCTTTGTCGGTCTTCTCCTGGTGCAGCTGCTGGAGCGCGGTGTCGAACTGCGGGCGGCTCGCCCTGTAGGCGGCGCCTACCGGGTCGGTCTGCGACTTGATCGTGTCCGGGAAGTAGCCGGTCTTGGTGTGCCAGTAGGCCATGTTCTCCGAGGTCTCCAGGAACTTCACGAACTCCCAGGCTGCGCGCTGCTCGTAGGCCGGATGGTCGTTCATGATCCAGAGCGACGCCCCGCCGACCGCGGGACCGCCCGCAGTCGAGCTCTCGCTACGCGGGTAGAAGCCGGTCCCGACCTGGAACCTGGAGCCGCTGATCGCTCCGCCCAGGAACCCGGTGGATTCCAGGGTGATGGCGACGCGGCCGGCCTTGAACGCGGTCTGCATGTTGGCGGTCGGACGGCCGGTGTTGAGCGCGAGGCCGTCGGCCACCATCTGCTTCCACCAGTCCATCACCTTGACGAGCTGCGGCGAGTCGGAAAGAAGCCTGGTTGCGTTCTTGTCGCGGCCGTTGCTGTTGTTGCACATCTCGACGTCGGCGCGGGCAGCGAACTGCTCGAGGAACCAGCCGTAGATGGCGGCGCCGAACCCGTACTGGGTGGTCTGGCCGCTGGCGTCCTTCTTGGTCAGCTTCTGCGCCATGGTGCGGATCTCGTCGAGCGTCTGCGGCGCCGTGTTGGGATCGAGCCCGGCCGCCGTAAACGCATCCTTGTTGTAGTAAAGGATCGGCATCGAGTTGTTCCAGGGCATCGAGTAGAGCTGCTTGTTGATCGTGAAGTAGTTCGCGACGATCGGCTCGAGGTCGGTGCTGTATTTGTCTTCGTTGACGAACTTCTGGACGGGCGTGACCTTCTTGGAGTCGATCATGAAACGAGTGCCGAGGTCGTAGATCTGCACCAGCTGCGGCGTGTTGCCCGCGGTGATCGAGGTCTTGATCTTCGCGAAGGTGTCGTCGTAGTTGCCGGCGAAGACCGACGTCACCTTGATCTTGCCCGTGTGCGCGTCGTTGAACTTCTGGACCAGCGCGTTGGTGGCGTCCTGGTTGGCGCCGGCGGCAAAGCCATGCCAGAAAGTCACCTCGACCGTCTTGCCGGCCGGCGGCGTTTCGGTTTCCCCTTGCGTCTGATTGCTGTCGCCGCCGCAAGCCGCGGCGAAAAGTACCGCCAGCACGATGAGACCAAGTCGCTTCATTGCACTACCCCCTCAGAGCACCCGCGGTGAGGCCGCGGACAATGTGACGCTGTCCGAAATAGATCAGCAGCAGCGTCGGAATCAGGGCCAGCACCGTGCCGGCAAGGATGAAGTTGGGCGCGGTGCCCGCCTCGACGTCCTGCAGCCTCGAGATGCCGATCTGCAGAGTCTGCATTTCATCGCGATTGATGACAAGGAGAGGCCAGAGGAACTGGTTCCAGGCCGACAAAAACGACCAGATCGCGAGCGCCGCCAATGCAGGCCGCGAAAGCGGGAGCAGTATCGACCACAGGAAGCGAAGGTGGCCGCTGCCGTCCAACACCGCCGCTTCGTAAAGGTCTTTCGGAAAGCTCAGAAAGAACTGGCGCAGCAGGAAGGTCCCGAATCCCGCCGCCAGGAACGGCAGGATCAGTGCGGGGTACGAGTTGATCAGGTGGTACTGCGCCATCGTCAGGTAGTTCGGGATGATGACCGCCTCCCAGGGCACCATCATCGTCGCCAGGAAAATGCCGAAGATCAGGTTCCGGAACGGCATCCGCAGGAACGCGAATGCGTAGGCGGAAAGGATCGACGTCGCGAGCTGCCCGACCATGACGCAGGCCGCGACGATGAGGCTGTTCAGGTATTGACGCGGAATCGGCAGCGCTCGCAGGACGTCGACGAAGTTGTTCAGGCGCGGCTGCGAGGGAAGGAAGGCCGGCGGGTAGGTGGAAATCTCACGCGCCGTCATCAAACTGCCCGAGATCGCATAGAGCAGCGGGAAAAGGAGTACGAACGCCAGCCCCGCGAGCAGCGTGTAGGTTGCCGCCACTGCGATCGGGTTCTTTTTCATCTGTAGAAGACCCGTCGCTCGAGCACGCCGAACTGGATGGCGGTGACCGCGATGACGATGACGAAGAGCACCAGAGCCATCGCGCTCGCGAGGCCGTAGTTGGTCGAGCCAAAGGCGAAGGCGTTCAAGTAGACGCTGTAGACGAGGGTCGTGGTGGCGCTCGCCGGCCCACCGCGGGTCAGGATGTGGATCTGGCCGAATGACTGCAGCGCCGCGATAGTGCTCACGACCAGCAGGAAGAACAGCGTGGGCGTCAGCATCGGGAGCGTGATGCGGGTCGCGAGGCTGTACCCGCGGGCCCCGTCCAGCCGGGCAGCCTCGTAGATCTCGTCGGGGATGCCCTGCAGCCCCGAGGAGAGAACCAGCACGTTGTAGCCGAGCTGCAGCCAGACAGTGGCCACGGCGACACTGGCCAGCGCCGTCGCCGGGTTGGTCAGCCAGCCCACCGGGGCCACGTGGAACACGTTCAGGATGCCGTTGAACACGCCAACGCCGGGGTTGAAGAAGATCTGGAAGATCACCGACGCGGTCGCGACCGAGAAGGCGAACGGCGTGGCGAACAGGGTCCGGAAGATGCCGATTCCGGCGATGCGCGCCTGGAGGGACAGCGCGATCAAGGTGCCGAGGACGAGGCCTGGCACGACCGTCAGCACAGTGAAGATCGCCGTGCGCAAGATCGTTTCCCGCAGATCGGGCAAGGTGAAGAGCTCCTGGTACTGGGCCAGGCCGACAAAAGCCGCGGGGTTGCCGAAGAGGTCGTTGCCGTGAAAGCTCAGATAGACCGAGCGAACCAGTGGATAGAAGATCCAGATCGAGAAGAGAAGCAGCGAGGGCGCGACGAAGGCGACGGCCGTCATCACCTCGCGCGAACTGTAGTTCGGCCTGCTGGCGGATGCGGCGCCAGCCTTAACCCAGGGAATCCACCGGCTGACTGTGGTTTGCATCTGCTCTCCGAAGGTTAAGAGCGGGCCGGTTAAGGGCGGACCTACCGGATGTTAACCGCTGGAGGCCTTCACGCTGGGACGGCGGGGACGGGTGCAGGCAGTTGCACGCGGGACGGGGCGCGAAACACCAGGTCACTGCGCACGTCCACCACGCGCCCGGGCCCGCGCACGCTCCAGCTATCGCCGTCCCAAAGCAACACCGTGTCTTCATCGATCCCCAGCAGATGGTCGACCGGCGGTAGAGCAGCCAGGATCTCCTCGATCGTGCGCGGCCGCGGCGCATGGTCGAAGTGAGGGAGCAGTGCCCATCCCGGCAAGAGGCCAAGACCAGCCTGCCATCCCCACGGGATGGCAGCGACCCGTACCGACCAACCTGCCAGCGCCATCGCTCCCGCGCTGCATCCGGCGATTGCCGCGCCGGCGGCCAGCCGGCTCGAGATGACGTCCCATGCAGGCGATCCGCGAAGGGTATCGATCAGATGGTCGGGCTGGCCTCCCGAGAGATAGAAGAGGTCGCTGCCGGCCAGCGCCTCCAGGACTTGCTGATCGAAAGCGTCCTCGCGACGGTGCAGAGGCACATGGATCGCGCGCGCGCCGAGCGAAACGAAGTGCGAGACCCCCATGCGGCCCCAGGCGGCGGGGTCCTCGAGGCCCGCGGCGGTCGGCAGGATCGCCACCCGGTTACCCGGCGCAAGGCGCAGAAGCTCCCGATCGACGCCGGCCATCGACGGGAGGAACTCGCCGGAACCGGCCAAAGCCACGATCACGCTGAAATCAGCGTAGCGGGGGAGCGTAGTGCGGCTAGCGGATCGGGTCGCGGTTGTATGCCGCTCGCGCCCAGATGTAGCCGACCAGCGCGATCACCACGCACCAGGCGACGGCGACGATGAAGCTGTGGCCGATCGGGGTGCCCAGCAGCAGTCCGCGCATGGTTTCGATCATCGAGGTGAAGGGCTGGTACTCGGCGAACCAGCGCAGGCCCACCGGCATGGTGTCCGGGGGGACGAAGCCGCTGCTGATCATGGGTCCGAACTGCAGGAGGAGCGTGGCGCTGTTGGCTCCTGCCACCGACTTGGCCGCCATTCCGAACGCGAGCGCAAGCCAGGTGAGAGCGAGGGTCAAGAGCGCGACAAAGCCTGCAAGTTCAAGCCATTGGACGGGGCCGGCGGTAGGTCGAAAGCCCGCGAGCACTGCGACGCCGATGACCAGGACAACGCTGATCAGTGTCCTGATCAGGCTCCCGACCACAGGCCCGGTCAGCACGGAGGCGCGAGAGATCGCCATGATGCGGAAGCGGGCGACAATGCCTTCGGTCATGTCCATGTTGATGCCTATGGCGGTCGCCGCACAGCCGCTGCCCAGGGTCATCATGAGAATCCCGGGGACGAGGTAGTTGATGTATGAAGCGCCCACACCGAGGCTGGAGCGGATCGCACCGCCGAAGACGAAGACGAACAGCAGCAGCATGACGGTCGGCGTCCCGATCCCGCTGATTGTCATGATTGGGTAGCGGCGCAAGTGCAGAAAATCGCGGCGCAGCATCGTGGCAGCGTCAGTCACGGCGTAAGTGCTCATGAGGCGGGTTCCTTCTTGGTAACGGGGTGGCCTGTCAACGCGAAATAGACGTCGTCGAGATCTGGCGTGTGCACGGTCAGCACGTCGACCTCGATGTTTTCCTGTTCCAGCTGGTCGAGCAGCGCCCGCAGCGAACGGACGCCTCCGTCCGTAGAGATCTGCAAGGTCAGCGAATCGTCATCGCGTGAGACCTCGCCGAAGATGCGCGCCGCGTTCGCCAACACCGTCGAGTCAGTGAATTGGAGGCGGATGTGGCCGCCGGGAATGCGGCGCTTCAGCTCTTGCGGAGTGCCCTCGGCAACGATCTTCCCTTTGTCGAGGACGGCGACACGGTTGGCGAGCTCGTCGGCCTCTTCCAGGTATTGAGTCGTGAGGAAGATGGTGACCCCCGTGACAGCCAGGCCGCGGATGATCTGCCACATCGTTTGCCGGCTGCGTGGGTCGAGGCCGGTGGTCGGCTCGTCGAGGAAGATGATCCGCGGATCTCCGATGAGGGTCATCGCGAGGTCGAGCCGGCGCTGCATCCCGCCGGAATAGGTGGAGAGGATCTTCGGGCCCGCCTCGACCAGGTCGAATCGCCTCAACAGATCGGCGGCACGCGTCCGGCCTTCGTCTCTTCCCAGGTGGTGAAGCTCGGCCATCAGGATCAGGTTCTCTTCGCCGGTGAGGAGCTTGTCCACTGCCGAGAACTGGCCGGTGACGCCGATCGCCGCGCGCACCGCGTCAGGATTTCGTGCCACGTCGTGGCCGGCGACTCGCACCTCGCCACCGTCCGCGCTGATGTACGTCGACAGGATCTGGACCGCGGTCGTTTTGCCGGCCCCGTTGGGACCAAGGAGCGCGAAGATCGTGCCCTCCGGAATGTCGAGGTCGATTCCGTCGAGCACGACCTTCTCGCCGTAGGACTTGCGCAGCCCGGTCGCCACGATCGCAGACGAAGTCATTGCCGCTTCTCCTTATGTGTCTCGAGTCGAGAACGGTGGATCAGGATGTCGCCAAAAGAAGTTCGCGCTCGGACCTCGACGGTCTGGTCGGATGGCTCTGGTCGATCCGAGGCTTGGAGCGAGTTGCGAACGCTGCCGTAGGAGGAGCGCACATCGAGCAGCGCCGCGGTGCCCTCCCGGATCCCGACCTCGAGCTCTCCGTAAGCGGTGCCGAGCTCGACCGAGCCGCGGACGACCTCGCCGATGCGGACTGCGCCGTTTGCGGTCTTGGCCGTGACAGCCCCGAGTGCGTGGTCGATGGTGACGTCGCCGTTGGCGGAATTGCAGCGGAGGTCGCCTGTGACCTCCCCGACCCAGATGACTCCGTTGAGGTTCTTGATCGCCGCGGAACCGTCGATCGCGCCAATGCTTATCTGGCCGGACCCTGTGATCTCACCTCGACCTGTCATGCGGTCGACGCTTACGTTTCCGCCACTGGTGTTCACGTGGAGTGGGCCCGTCTCGTCGATCCGGATTTTTCCGACAGCCGTGGTGAACCTGCATTCGCCAAGCCGGCCACGGCTGGTGAAATTCGCAACGTCCGCCTCCGCCTCGACGCGCGAGCCCGACGGCAGCTCGATCGCGACATCGATCGACTCGCCTCCGCCGAATGGCGTGTATCGCTTCCACGACCTGGGCGCCTTGACCAGCAGACTTCCCTGGGAATATTCGACGCGGGTGTTCTCTGCGGCCTGCACGTCGGACTGCTTGGAGCTGTCGCTTGGGGTGACCGAGACCACGGTGTCGCGGCGGTCGGTCGCAGTGATCCGGACGTCACCAACGCCGATGGTGATGGTCACGGAGATCGGCTCGGGAGTTTCAAATGTCGGCATGGCTAACGCACCCATCCGGTGTAGCTCTGCCGGCCCCGCGCGGTGGTCCGTCGAGAGTCGTCCGGCTCCAGCGCTGCAGTCACCGCGCGGACGAGCCATGCATTGAGGGAGAGCCCCTCCCTCTCGGCGGCCTCCTCGGCTCGGAGCTTGAGGGAGTCCGGAAGTCGGAGATTGATCCGCGAGGTCCCACCCTCGTCGCCTTCTGACCGGATCGCCGGAGCCGACAACCTGCGATCCGCTGTTTCTTCGAACGCCTCCTCGGTCAGCGGGAGCGTCACAACGAAACTCGGGTTCCGGCCGCGCAGGCGCACCTCGACCGAGCCCGGCGCCAGATCGCGCGTGATCTCTTCCGAGGCCGCCGCCAGGGCTTCCAGCAGCATCAGCCGCGTCGCCGAGTCGAGCGGCGCGAGCAGTCGTTCCGCGAGAGCGCGGGCGTCCTCACCGCCCGCCTGGGCGGCGACAAGCAGCTCCTGCCGGAGGTTCTCGACGTACAGATCCAGTTCCATGTGAGCCACTATGGCACCATCTTGGCTCAATGTCCAGTGCCATATTGGCTCAACGCTGTGCAAATAGTGTCGATACTCAGGCGGTTCTGCTGCGACTGGTGCGAAAAGAGGGTATCGAGTGCTCGCGAAACCCGATCGGCTGCACACTCGACGTCGCCCTACAAGCGCTCGATTACAGCGACAGGATCGGATGGACCTCGACGGTGCCTACATGCGCGGCTGGATTCTTCGCTGCCCAGGTGGACGCCTCGGCCCGATCCTTGCAGTCGAGGACGAAGTAACCGTTGAGCCACGGTGATTCGGCGTACATGGGCCCGTCGGAGGTCTTCGCATGACCCTCGCGGACCGTAACGCTGAACGAGGCCGCCGAAGGCTGGCAAGGGTCGCCGTGATCGAAGGCGCCTGCCGCCTTGAGCTCGTCCAGATACTTCGCGAAAGCGTCAATCACCGCATGCATCTCGGGGGATCCGGGCCGCGGTGCCTTTGACTCGTCGACGTACTGAAGGAAGATGTACTTGGCCATCTCGTTTCTCCTCATCTAGTTGCCGGGATACCCAGACGACGAATGGCGATGGTCGAATTCGACAGGGCAGGAATTCGATCGACTATCTAAACGACTGGCTTTCGCTGCAGGTCCCAGGGGTCGATGTGGCGGTCGCTCGCCGAACTGGTGGCGGGTGTCCACGCCTCGCGCGATTCAAATGAACGAGCTGCACGTCGGGATCGTCTACAGCGAGTCCAGGCGACCTTAGAAGCTCTCCCGTTCGACACAGATGCCGCGCGAGCTTACGGAAGGGTCTTTGCGGCAATCACGGGCGGAGGACGGAAGGCGCGAGGCAAGCGAGCGATCGATCTCCTGATCGCGGCAACCGCTCTTTCGGTCGGCCTGCCCCTGTACACCCGCAATGTGAACGACTTCAGCGGACTCGAGGGCATCGTCGACGTCGTGGAAGCCCGGGCCTGAATTCAGGTTTCGCGTTATGTAAAGGCCGTCGAATTAGTGTGGGCCGCACTGGACTCGAACCACGGACCTCCGCGTTAGACAGCGCCGAGCGCCGTGCTTACAAGAGTGAGGGGCCGACCGCGGGGCGAGGTGTTACATGGTCTACCTCAACTCCAGCCGGCGCCGATTCTGACTGCGTCGCTGCGTACTCGCTGCGCAGGAGCTCCGGAATTCGCGACATGAAGCCGTCCAAGAACTTGAACAACACCTCAAATTCGACCGGCTCGGTCGGCTGATGCCTCGGCTCGGCGGCGCGGTTGACGTAGGCCAGCACCTTGTCGCCGATCATATTGAAATTCACCTGTTCGCAATCGAGCAGCAACTGCATCACGGCCGGGTCCAGCAGCATCACGGCGCTGCGGCGGTCCTTGGCCTTGACCGAGAACCGCTGGTCGAAATCGATCGACTCCAACTCCAGCGAGGGAGGACCGCCCAGGATGATTCCGCCGAGGGCTCGACGCGTCACCGCCACGTAGGGCACGTTCACGCCGGCGACGGTAGAGGCCAGCAGGGTGAAGAACTGCGTGTTCTTGCCGGCGGGACGAATGAAGTCGGCAATGGCGACCGCGTGGTCGAGCGACGAGAACGAATTCGTCAGCGACCGAGAGGCAATGGGACCCACCATCGCAAAATCGCCGGGCACGGCCCCAGCAAGGAGACCCCGCTGTGCGCACAGCGCCGCAATGGCCTGCTGACGAGCACGCGCCAGCGGCGCCAGTCGGCGGGACGCGACGAAGATTGCAACACCTAACAGCACCACCGACACGCTTAGCGCCACAGCAGAGGCAAGGACCGCGTCCACGGTGCTGCGAGTGTATGAGATGGGTGGCACGATCAGGCTTGCTCGGTGACTTGGTCTGTTTAACAGGCTGGGTTCCAACTCGACTCTCGCCGGCGCATTCCCACCGGCGTGGATTCAACTGATCGGTCGCGTGTTCCGCCAGCCGGAGATCCAGCAACACTCAGGGATGCACTTTACCTTTGGGGGCAGGCAGCGAGCACAAGTGTGCGAAATTCGGGCATTCAGCCGCCTCGGATACCCCGAAATTCGCACACTAGACGGGCCGGGCTGCTTGGTGGGCCGCGGTGGACTCGAACCACCTACCTCCGCGTTATCAGCACGGCGCTCTGCCAGTTGAGCTAGCGGCCCAAGGCCCAGCGGGTCGAGCGAGGCTCGATCCCAGGAATTGTGAGTCTACTGGGTCGCTTGCTTTGACGAAGCCTGGACGGGCGTACTCGGGCGCGTGACCACCAGACCGGCATTAGGCGCTCACCGCTTGAACGCGGGGAGGAGTGGCAGGGGCGCAAGGATTCGAACCTTGGGCCCTCGGTTTTGGAGACCGATGCTCTGACCAGACTGAGCTACGCCCCTTCGCACGAAATGGAATTCTACCCGACCCCCAAAGCCACACTTCCCGGCGCGATTAGCATCGTCGAGTGGTTGCCGCCGATCTACCAATCCTGATCGCCGGCGATGTCCATGGCGACCTCGAGCGGCTCTTCGCCGCGCTGAAACCCTACCCAGCGGATAGCTGGCGAACCATCTTCCTTGGCGACCTGGTCGACTGCGGCCCGTTCGGCGTCGGCGCCCTGCGGTACGCGCGAGACCGCGCCAACACCACCGTGCTTCTCGGCAACCACGAGGTCGCGATGCTCAGGGCGCTGCGCGATCCGACGCGCATCGGATTCTGGATGGGCGTCGGAGGCCAGCGCCACGATCTCGACGAGCTCGCGAAAGATGCCCCACTGCAGGAATGGCTGCGCAACCGGCCCGCCGTGATCCGGCTCGCAGACGGCACACTCGCGCAGCACTGCGGAAGCGATACGTACGCGGCACTGCTCGAGAAAAACGAGCCCGACCCCATCGACGCGATCAACGCCCGCGTCCGCGAGCTGCTTGCGATCGGCGAGGAAGCCGAGCTCTGGGAGATGCTCAGCGGCCCAAACATGTTCGCGACTCAACCGCAGCGGCTCGACCGCTGGCTGGAGGTCACCGGCAGCCGGCGCGTCGTCTTCGGCCACAAGCCACATGACAACGCGCGGCCGGAGGTCTATCACGGCGGCAAGGCGATCAACTTCGACGGCGGTTTCAGCCGGTTCCACCGCCGGTACCGGCGCCTTACACCACCCGGCGCCACTGTCGCGCCGCTTCCAACCCTGGATTAATCTGTGACGGCATGCCTGACCTCGTGACGGACGTGCGACCATCCGGCGCGCTCGGCCGGACTCCCCCCGAGCCCATGATCTCCTCCGCCCGCATCGCGCGCCGCGTGCGCCAGCTCGGCCAGAACATCTCGCACGTCTACCGCGACATCGACACGCCGCTCGTCCTCGTCGTGATCCTCAAGGGCGCCACTGTCTTCGCCGCCGACCTGCTCCGCAGCCTCAGCATCCCCGCCGAGCTCGAGTTCGTGCGTGCTTCGAGCTACGGATCAGGGACGAGCCGCGGGACGCTCAAGCTCGCGCACATGGTGGACGGCCCTCTCGTCGACCGCCACGTCCTTCTTGTGGAGGACATCGTCGACTCGGGCCACACCGTGCATTCCGTGGTGCGGCGGATCCGCCGCTTGAAACCCGCCTCGCTGCGCATCGCGGCCCTCCTGGACCGGCCGGCTCGGCGAGACGTGGAGGTGAAGATCGACTTCCTCGGCTTCACCATTCCGGATCGCTTCGTGATCGGCTACGGCCTCGACTACGCGGGCCTCTACCGCGAGCTGCCGGGGATCTACGCGCTGAGCTGAGCCCCGGGCCGGCACACCTTGCACGGCCGGAAGCCGGCGGCCCGAGCGCTCGCCTCGTCGTGCAGCCACACGATGTTCTTCTCGAGCGCGTGCCGCCCCGTGTGGCAGGTCGGATAGCAGAAGACCTTCGTCGTTTTCACGCCCTGGTAGCGAACGCCCTTACTCGCCAGCTCCTGGAGGCGATTGACGCGGACTCCCTCCATCGTGAGGATGGCCCGCTTCGCCTCCGGCCCGCCGCCCCCGTAGTTGCCGATGTGGCCATCGGTGCGCACTACGCGGTGGCACGGGATGAAATAAGGAATGGGGTTATTGGCAAGCGCGGTGCCAACCGCGCGCACCGCAGCAGGATGGCCGATCTCGCGTGCGACCCAGCCGTATGGCCGCACCTCGCCACGCGGAATCTGCTTGGTCTTGCGGAGCACCGCCTGCTCGAACGGCGTCAGGCCGCGCAGATCGAAGCGAAGGCGGTGCCGGCCCTCCAGCTCGTCACGGATCTTGGCCGCCAGGTCCGGCGGAGGGACGGCCTCCACAAGCTGTCTACCGACCTCTTTGTGAAACCGGGCCTCGAACTCGTCGGCCGATGCGTCGCGCGCGGCGGCCGAGATGCCCTGGCGGTTCCACGCCACATAGACCGCGCCCAGCACGGTGTCGAAGCGTGCATACGAATCGGACATGCCGACGTGCGCCAGCAGGCGGTCGGCGAAACCGGCGGGCGCCTTTACCTCGCCCAGCAGCTTCAGGTCAGTCGTCAGAGTGCTCATCGTTGTCTCCTCTCAGCAATTTGAGTCCTCGATGGACGTTCGCTTTCACCGTCCCCACCGGCTGGCCGAGCGCGTCGGCCGCCTCCTCATAAGACAGCTCCTGGACGTGGCGTAGGACCACAGCGTCTCGATAGCGCGCGGGAAGCGCCGACACGCGCGCGGCTAGGGCGTCGAGCTCCAGGTTCAGGAGCGCGCCATCCTCAGTGCCGATCGCACGGTCGGGCTCGCTTCCATTCAGCTCGACCAGGCGAGGCTTGATCCCGCGCACCCGATTGCGGACCACGTTCAGCGCGATGCGGTGGAGCCACGCTTTCTGCTTCAGCTCCCGGATGCGTTCGGGCGGATAGGTGACCAGCGCGCGATACGCCTTCAGAAACGTGTCTTGCGCGACCTCCTCTGCGTCGTGCCGGTTGCCGGTCAGCGCAAGCCCCAGGGCGAAGACGAGGTGCTGGTGCTCGTGCACCATCCGCTCGAACAGTCGCTCCGTGACATCGATCACAGCGGTCCCCATCGCTCCCTTAAACACATCCCCGGCCGGATCGTTGCAAGCAGGACGGAACCATCATCCCGCGCGGGGTGTATTTAATGCGTTCCGATGGAGGGCCGACCAAAGGACGAGTCCGAGCTGTTCTCACGCGCTCAGCGCGGAGACACGGCCGCCTATGAGGAGATCGTGCAGCGCTACCAGCTGGTTGCCTTCCGGACTGCCTACGTGATCACCGGGTCTGCGGCCGACGCCGAGGAAGCCGCTCAGGATGGTTTCGTCAAGGCATACCGGGCCCTCGGGACGTTCCGCAGCGGAGCCGAGCCGCGGCCCTGGCTGCTCAAGATCGTCGCCAACGAGGCCCGCAACCGCGTCCGCTCCGCCGGCCGCCGCCACCACCTGGAGCTGCGCCTGGCGGAACGCTTCCGCCCGGGGGATGCGGCCCCATCCCCCGAGGCGGAAGTCGTCGCGGCGGAGGACGCGCGCCGGCTGCTGGACCAGGTCAACGCGCTCAGCGAGGAAGACCGGCTGGTGATCACCTCCAGGTACTTGCTCGAGCTCAGTGGCGAGGAGACCGCGGCGGCGCTGGGCATTCCAGAAGGCACTGTCAAATCGCGTCTCTCCAGAGCGCTCGCGCGCCTACGGACGACGCTCGGGGAGGTGTCGCGTGGCTGAGCTCGAGCAGCAGCTGAACACACTGGCCGCGCAGATCGAATGGCCGGCGACGCCAAACCTGGTGCCCGCGGTTCGATCTCGGATCACGGCCAGGGTGGTGCTGCGGGCCCCCTGGTACCAGAGCCGCTGGGCGCTGGCCGCCGCGGCGGTGGTCATCGCACTCGCCGCCCTGGTCGCCTACCAACCCTCGCGCGAGGCGATCGCAGGCTGGATCAACGTCCATGTCTTCTTCCAGCGCGTCCACGTGGTGCCGACGCCGTCGCCCCTGCCGCCTGGCCCGCTGGGCCAGCGCCTGGGGCTGGGCAACCAGACCACGCTGTCC
>Ga0209588_1000104_pt1 | contig 25978 bp, 23 predicted proteins | sample Rivendell_Oct201_10_FD_188351 | JGI IMG/M metagenome (GOLD analysis project Ga0209588, IMG submission 188351) | Vadose zone soil microbial communities from the Eel River Critical Zone Observatory, Northern California, USA -... | ecosystem: Host-associated > Plants > Roots > Rhizosphere > Soil ...
AGAACCCCCTATCATACAGAATTCATGCAGACACACCTTACGTCCGAACTTCGTCGGGAGGCTCGTCTACTGAAGAAATTCGCGAAAGGCATCGGGACTTACGGTGCGGAGATTAAGATTGGAGGTTTCAGCGGAATGCTCATTGACACGCTGGTCTTGTACTATCAATCGTTCATGAAGACGCTCACACACGCCTCGTCGTGGACCAAGGGTGCGCTTCTCGAGATAGGGAAGCCAGAAGGAATTGTCTCTCCAAGGGAGAAAGATCCGAACGTCGACCTTGTCGTAATTGACCCGGTGGACCCGAACCGAAATCTGGCTGCGGCTGTAAGACCTGACAAGCTGTGGAATTTTGTTGCGGCCGGACGACAATTTCTTCGAAACCCTGGATTGTGGTACTTCTTTCCGCCGGAGCTCAAGCCAAAGACGCGGCACCAATTTGAGAAACGGATTGATCATATCGGTCGTAATTTGCTGGCGATTACTTTCAGACATCCAGTCCTAGTCCCCGATGTTCTCTGGGGGCAACTCATGAGGCTGGAACGAAGTCTGCTGGACACAATGGTCCGAGAAGAATTCAACCCTTACAGATCGGTGCTCTGGAGTGACGACACCAAAGAGAGTGCCATCCTAATTGAGGTTGATCGAACCACGCTTACTCAGATCAGGCTCCAGAAGGGACCCCCGGTCACGAAGAGCGAGGATAGCAAATCGTTCCTCGAGAAACACTTGAAAACGGGGAACACTGCTCGCGGGCCATGGATTGAAGGGGACAGATGGATGGTCGAGAAGGAGCGCGGAATCCTGTCGATTAGGGATCTGGTCAAAGCTGGAGCACGAGAGGAGGCTTACGGTCTGTCCCTCCCTAATCAGTTGGGCGAGTCTTTCCGGAGGAGCGTTAAAGTTCTGCAAGACCGCGAGGTTCTGTCGATGCTCGGGAAGAAGGGATTTGACAAGTCTCTCTGGGAATTCTTGGAGGCGAAGCCATCATGGTTGAAGACGGACCGGTCCTAGTTCCGCTCGAAGATCTCGTGAAGAAACCGTACAGGGAGCTTCTCGCATATCCGAACCCAAGTGATGAATCGGTTGAGTCCAGGATTAGACAGCTGAAGAGTCTTGGAATTCAGGGTCTCGAGTTTGAAGGCCCACTGAGAATGGGAAAGCTATCGGTCCTGGGCAAAGGCGTCGTCGGTCTAGTCTTCCGAGGGATTGCCGAAAATCGACGAGTTGCGGTGAAGATTCGGAGAACCGATTCTCGAAGAAGAAGCATGATTCACGAAGGAGCGATGATGAGGGCCGCCAACAAGGCCGGGATTGGACCAGAATGTCTAGGCTCATCTGAGGACATTCTTGAGATGCAGTTCCTGGAAGGGCAACGACTTCCGCTTTGGATCGTGAGCTTGAGGGGTCGGGGAAGGAAGGCGCGAGTAAAGGCGACCGTCAAGGCCATGTTGGAGCAGTGCGTTCGACTGGACGCCTATGGATTGGACCACGGGGAACTCAGTCGGGCCCACAAGAACGTGCTCGTTTCCAAGGGAGATCATCCTTGGATCTTGGATTATGAGAGCGCGAGCCTGATGCGTAGGGTCAACAACTTCACGTCCCTCGCTCAGTACATTCTGCTCTCGGGCAGATTCTCAAGAAAGGTCATAAGAATTCTAGGACCCGTGGATCGAGACGAACTCGTCAAGTCTCTCAGACTCTACAAGGCCGGAAGGACCAATGACGGGTTCGAGTCAACCCTGAAGATGCTTCAACTCTAGCTCGATGTTTCCGCTCCGAGAAGCGGGCATCTGAAGAAGGCTACCAGAAGCGTTCTTTCAGGGCTTCTCGTTCAGCTTCCATTATCGCTTCGAAGAAGTCGTTGGTAGGCTTGTGGTGCTTTCGAAGAATGTCTCCGGCGGCTTCAGGTTGCACCCTTCGACCCGCGAGAGCATAGACCGCAAGTCTGCCATACCGGTCCACGAGCTTGGCTGTGTCCTCGGCCTTCGAAACTAGACTCTTCTCTCTCTCGGAGAGTCTTGCTCCGTTCTTCATGATTACCTTTCTCATATCCTCGTCAGCTATTCCAAGCGCAGCAACTAGCTTCGATCCGCATTCAGGACACTTTACAATCTGAGGAATTTCTTTCACTCTTCGCATCTCAACATATTTCCAGCAGTTCGTGCAGACTAGGGTCTTGACCTCGTTCAGAATCCTGGCCTTCGCCGATCCAACCAGAATCTGATTGAGCTTCTCGGTCGGGATAATGTCAGTCTTCCTACTGATCCTCTCCAGGCCAATGCGGGCGATAGGGGTTGCCTCGCCGCTAGCCTTGACTGTGTTGACAGCGATCTCCTTGGCAGCAATTGCCTTCAAGACTTCCTGCGTGTGCGGAACGTCCATATCTTTCTCCTGAGTCTCTCGGACTGCTTCGTCCATGATGACGGTGCCCTCGAAACTCTTCGCAAGCTGACGTAGCGTTATGCTGCTGAAGTCGGTCCATTTCGAAATCGCGCCAAACCTTCGCGCCACGTGGACAAGTCGCCTCTTGAAGAGGCCGGTCCTCTTTGACGCGGTCACCGCCAGCCCTGTCACATCGTTGCCAGCGAGCCTCTTCAGAATCTTCTGCACATCTTCACCATCTATCTGTCCCATCGTCTGGAGAACTATTCTGTACGGGTCCTGCTGGATCCCGATACTGACCCCGGACTCGTCAGACAGCAAATGACCGACGAGACGCGCCAGGGTCCTATTGACAAGGGTCCCGAGGTGTGAGTTGATGATAATGAAATCATCCCACTCTTCGATAGTGAGGAGCTTGTCGCTCGGGACAGGTAGCCCTTCCTCACATTGGTCATAGGTCTCGGTGAGGGCGCGGAGAATCGTCCTCTCATCAGCATGATACCTCTCAGTTAACTTCTGGCTAATCTCCTTGAGACTTTTACCCTTCCTGTACTCCTCTTCCGTGATACGTCGCAGTTCTCCAACTTCAGAAGCCACCTGAAATGGTACTGGAATTTCTTCACCAATCCAGCTGGGTATCGCTCCAGTCGGGTCCGAGATTCCTCGGACAAAGATCTTGTCCCCTCGAATGCTCTGCATCATCCACGGTGTCCCACGGACAATGAACTTGGTCCCTGGCTGGCCGAATTCAGCGACGAAAGCTTCGTCGAGGACTCCTACTGCGGTTTCGGTTTCTTGCTCTATGACGAGGTATTGTTTCTCGTCAGGAATCATTGATAGTTTGTTGAAGTAGTATCTGTAGAGGTCCTTGACCCTGGAGGGCCGCATGACCATCTTGTCCTGTTCTGAGACCCATCCAAGTCTTGGGAATCGCGAGTGCATATAGTTGGTTACGGATGCAATGTCCTCTTCCGTTAAATTGCGATACGGGTAGGCTTTCTTCAGAATGTCCAGCAGTTCAGAATAGTACCATTTCCGGTTCTGGATCAAGAGTCCAGCGATCTGGTGACAAAGCACATCGAGCGGTTTCTCCGGGACGGTCACGTCTTCAAGACTTTCGTCTCTCGCCCTTCGAGCGACTACCATCGCTTCCAGCGTGTCGTCGGAGTCCATGGTGATGATGATGCCATCAGCCATCTTGCCGACGCTGTGGCCGGATCTTCCGACCCGCTGGATGAGCCGCGTAACCTGGTGAGGACTCATGTACTGGATGACATAGTCGATTCGTCCAACGTCAATTCCCAGTTCAAGGCTGGACGTCGCGACCAATCCCTTGATCTCGCCCTCCTTCAACGCCCTCTCAGCCGAGATTCTCGCCGGCTTCGCCAGGCTTCCATGGTGAATGGAGATTGGAAAGTCGATGTCCCAGACTTTGAACCGGCTAGCGAGCACCTCGGCGATCGAGCGTGTATTGGTGAATAGGAGAACTGACTTGTGATCATTGATCATCCCTTTCATGACGCGTAGGCGTGCCGCGACCTCAGGGTGGGTGAACAGCTTTCCAGCGAGCCGGACATCCTCTCCTGTCGGCTCGGGTGAGACGATCTCAAGCTTCATCCGGCGAGCGACTGGAATGTGGACGATTTCGACTGGTCTTCCTTCGCCCACCAGGAATTTTCCGACCACATCCGGGGATCCGATTGTGGCGGACAGTCCTACCATCTGAAACTCTCTTTGGGCAACCCAGCGCAGCCGCTCCAGCGCTATCGAGAGCTGGCTTCCTCGCTTATCCTCAGCCAACTCGTGAACTTCATCGATAATCAGAAAACGAATGTCTCGAAGGTGACGACGAAGGATACGGCCCGGAAGAATCGCCTGAAGAGTCTCTGGAGTCGTAATCAGGAGATCAGGCGGACTTCGGGACTGGCTGGTTCTCTCCTTGATCTCGGTATCGCCATGTCGGACTCCGACCTTGAGGTCGATCTTGTCCCCCCACCATCGCAGCCGATCCAGTAGGTCGCGGTTGAGTGCTCGAAGTGGAGTAATGTAGATGATCTTGACGCCGGGTCCACGATCAGGCTCGTTCAAGAAACGTGTGAAGACTGGTAGAATGGCAGTCTCAGTCTTCCCGCTTGCTGTCGGCGAAATCACGAGGACGTTCTTGCCTTCCAGAATCGGCGGGATGGCTTTTTCCTGTGCTTCAGTGGGTTTTAGGAATCCTCGTTCTTTGACAGCTTCCGCTAAGGGTTTCGGCAGTAGATCGAAGACGTTGGACAATAAGCACGATTAGGGATGGTCCTGCTCGATAAAAACATAGAAAGCAATTCAAGCCAGTCTATAGTCGAGCCGCTAGCTACTCTTGAAGAAGACAGCGCAATCCTTCTAGTGGAAAGCATTTAGAGGCGTACTTTCATAATCCTGCAAAGAAGGGCTCCGTGCGCTGTTGAACAAGGACCTCGATAAGGCGTGGCGGGAACGGCTGGTCAAGAACCATCTTGACCTCATCATACTGCGCCTCCTCAAGGCCAAGCCCCGATGGGGATACGAGATCAACCTGGAGATCCGGGACCGGTTCAAGGTCTACCTGAGCGCAGGAACGCTCTATCCACTGCTTCACGCGATGGAGGAGAAAGGCTACCTCCAAGCCGTATGGGAGGCTGAGGGTGGGAGAGGAAGAAAAGTCTACCAGATTACAGCGCGAGGCGAAGAATTCCTGACTGCTGGAGCCCGGGCGGCGGAAGAGTTTTTGAAGCGGATTCAGTACGAGGCCGAGATAGGTCCTTTCCAGGCTAAACATCCCTAGGCCAGCGACACCAATTTGAGTAGTTACATCAGACAGTTCCGCTCTTATCTGAGAAAGAATGAAACTGCCCGAGGCTTATTTCTAGTCGGAATCGTAATCCTCGGCGCCATCGCTGTCTGGGGAGGCATTCGGCTAGCGCTCAGCACAGAATATCCTATCCTCGTAGTCTCCTCCGGCAGCATGTGCCAGAGGCTGAACCCAACCCTCCACACCAACGCCTGCACGCTAGAGATTGGAGCGCTCATCGTGATCCGTGGCGAGAACCCGGCGACGATAACCAACGGAACAATAATCATCTTCAGACCCTACCCGTCGACACCTGACTATTTGGTCGTACACAGAGTGATCAATGTCTATCAGCCTAGCACTAGTATCTACAACCAGTACACTTTCTGGACAGAGGGAGACGCCAATGGAGTCCAAGACGGATGGGATCAACCAAACGGTGGGATACCTGGAAGTCAAGTCGTTGGTGTCTACCAGGCAACCATACCGATACCATACTTGGGAGCTGCGATTCTTGATATTCGCAGTTTCATGTACGATGACGCAACCGGACAGCCTAGGACTCAGGGAATTCTCGTAATCGTAGCACTCATCGTAGCTCTCTTCGCATTCGAGGTTGCTGAGCCAGGGAAGAAGACGCCCACGCCCCAATCCAATGTTCCTGATCAGACTAAAGCTCCGGTCGCTGTATCGAGAGCGTAGGCCTCTTCCGCCCAAGACTTGCCTAAGCAAGAGGCGATGCTTTGAGCACCTACGTCAAAAAGTTCCAGTCCTATCTGAGAAAGAATGAAACAGCTCGTGGCCTATTTCTTGTCGGACTTGTCATCTTGGGTGCAATTGCCATTTGGGGCGGAATCCGCCTAGCGCTTAACACGGAATATCCGATTCTGGTCGTCTCTTCGGGAAGTATGTGTCCGCCGAGTAACTGCGTGCTGCCGGTTGGAGCTCTTGTCGTGATTCGGGGCGAGGACCCCAGTGCACTCAAGGTCGGGGACATAGTAGTGTTTAGGGGTAGTCAGACCGACCCCAACTATCTGATTATTCACAGGATCATCATCTTGTACACTCCAAGCAGCGATACTGCTTACCCGGGCCAGTACGCCTTTGTAACCCACGGTGATGCGAATCCTCCCGGATTCAATGAAGGACCTAACCCAGCATCGGCCCTCGTAGGGGTTTACCAATATACCATCCCCATCCCGTTCTTGGGATCCGCGATCCTTGAAATTCGCAATTTCATGTATGACGACTCCACCGGTCAGCCCAAGACCCAAGGAATTCTTGTGATCATCGCACTCATCGTGGCTCTCTTCCTATTCGAGATAGCGGAACCTGGAAAGAAGAAACCATCGTCCAATGTTCCAGAAGAAACGAAGACTTCAGTCGCTCCAACGAACACCCAGGCACCAAGGAGACGAAGAGGATTGACTCGACGGTCTAGTACCGATTTTTTCCGATGAGACCGGGCTAGCTTAAATATTCTATATAAAGAGCAACGATTCCAGCGCGGTGAACGCTGGCGAGAATTCTGGTTTTTCGAATTATCGTAGGAGTCCTCGACGCTTCGCCCTCGCTCAGAGGAAGGTCTTCGGTCATTGTCAGACAAAGGTAGGGCCTTCATCAACATCGAGAACGTTGTCGCGTCCGCTACACTCAAGCAGCAGATCGACCTCAACGCCATTGTCAGAGTATTTCCCGGCGTAGAATACCGTCCCGAGCAATTCCCGGGACTTGTCTATCGTCTAAAAAAGCCCAAGACCGCTACCCTGATCTTCAGTTCCGGCAAGATGGTCTGCACGGGTGCAAAGTCCGAGCGCCAGGCGCGCAAGGCTGTTCTGAAAGTCGTAGATGAATTGAAGCGCGACGGTATAGTGATCCTAGGAAAGCCCGAAATTACAATCCAGAATATCGTCGCCTCAGCAGGTCTAGGGGGCTACATCGACCTTGAGAAGGCCACCTATGGCTTGAAGAAGACGATGTATGAGCCAGAACAATTTCCCGGCCTGATCTATCGGATGGATGAGCCGAAAGTCGTCATCCTGCTCTTCGCCAGCGGGAAACTAGTCTGCACTGGGGCAAAAAGGGAGATCCAGGTCGGGATCGCAGTCAACAAGCTACAACAGATACTGGAAGCGAAGAGCCTGATCACCTACGAGGGTACGGAAAAACCTCGTCTACCCCCCCTGCCCGAAAAGGAATTGGAAAAGGAAAGGCTGAAAGTGGAACAGGCAAAGGCAAAACAAGAGAAAGAAAAAGCCGACAAGAAAGAGAAGGATGAAGACTAACCTAGTCGGGCGTTAGAATGCCTGCATACGCATTAGGGTCTAAGAAGCCGAGAATTCACCAGTCAGCTGTTCTCGCGCCGAGCTGCACGGTAATTGGCGATGTCGTCATCGGACCCCGAACAAGCATATGGCCTGGCGCGGTCCTCAGGGGCGACTATGGCTACATCAGGATAGGCTCCGATTCTAGCATCCAAGATAACGCCGTAGTGCATTGCTCTGGAGAGAATCCTGCGATCGTTGGGAAAGGAGTGACGGTTGCGCACGGTGCGATCGTTCACGCTTGCAGGATAGGAGACGAGTGCCTAATCGGAGCGGGAGCAATAATCTTCGATGGAGCAAGCGTGGGCAAACACTCAATCCTCGGAGTAGGGACCATTCTGCTGGAAGGTAGAAAGATTCCGCCGAGGTCAGTGGCAGTAGGAGCTCCGGCCAAAATAATCCGGAAAGCAACAGTCGAGGACGTTCGTGCGATTAAGGAATCCTACAAGGCATACGTGAAAATGGCTCAGCTATATGAGAAGACGAGAGCTTTCAACAATCAGCTACCCGGCGACTAGATTCCTCTCGAAATTGGTTATATCTCCCGGTCGGCTATGTCTTAGTAGACGGCGATGATTGGTCAAAGTTACTCGGATTACCAATGAGCGAGAAGGCATTTGCCTGAGCCGTCGAATCACTAATCAGCACCCTACCGCAGAGTGGATTGTGCCAAGTCCCTGACAATGTTCCCCAGTGTCTTCCACGAACGTCGGACAATTGGTGGAAAATCTCCATGATCGGAGTAATAGCCTCGCAGGAATTTGATCGTCACGACATCGTGAGCGTACCCTGAACCAATCTCCCCGTACTCCTTTTTGATCTCCTCAATTCTACTGTCACGGTGAACCTTTGCCATTATGCTTGCCGCTGAAACTACCGGATAGTTTACGTCGGCTTTGTGCTCTGAGACTATTCGCGGAGTGAAAGAGAGACAATCAAGAATATTGTTCTTGAAGCGCTCTGTCCGAGTGTCCGACGAGTCAACATAAGCCAACTGAGGCCTCAGCTTCTCTATGACCTGAGCCATCACCTTGGCTTCCAGAAGGTTCAACCTCTGGAACTTCGGAGCTCGATTCACTATCCTGTCCAGCTCTTCTGCTCCTATTTCCAGGATATGATAATCATCAACAACCCCGGGAATTTCCTTGGATAGACGCACCCTCGCAGCGGGGAGGAGTTGTTTCGAATCTTTCACTCCCAGCGTCTTTAGTCTGTCAAGCTTCTCTTCTTCGATTATCACTCCAGCTATGACTAGTGGGCCGATTACCGGGCCCCTTCCCGCGTCGTCGACTCCGCAGACTCTCAATAGGCCCGGCTCCTCGGTTCCCCGATCCAGTCGTCGACCTGACGTATTATTCTGCGATAGATCGATTCACGATTTTCCCTAGTAATCTCCCAATGCAGACTTTTCCGCAATATTGTCTCGACTTCCGGATAACGCGATCCAAACTTCACAGTAGCGACAACGGCCCTGTATCCATTCAGGACCCTGGAGATACTATTTCTGAATGAGGGGCTCGTCATTTCCATGGGTCCGATCTCGTCCACGATAACCAAGTCTGCCATGCCCTTCATTGAGCGTTCCAATGCAGCGACCCCAATCTTATCTAGGTCATGAGAAACAACGACGTATGACCCGACTCTCGGCCCTGCTGTGAGATTTTTCCTGGCTAGCCATCCTTCCTGGCCGGATGAGAGGTCAGTAATCATGAAGCCGGTTCTTGCGCCGTCCTCTCGGACCTCGCGTGTCGTCAGTCCTTCGATCTTGAAGCCGCTCTTGGAATAGTGGTCGTAGACTCGATTGACGACTGTTGTTTTTCCGACTCCGGGACGACCCGTCAGCAATATGACTCTCAACTTGTCGCTTCTTGGCGTGATTGGTGCCACCTAGCCTTGAAGCCAAGTCCTAGGAAATAGATTTCAGAAGCTTCAGGTCTGCTGGCCTTCGGCTTCAACAATCGGCTACTCTGGAAATACAATGCTGCATCGTCCTGCAGCTTCTTCCGTTCCGGGCCTTCGAAGAGCTTGATGAGCACGTTTCCATTATGATCTAATACTTTCTCAGCAATCTCCAACGCCCTTCGAGCCAGGTCCACTTGCCTTGCATGGTCTACGTCCCAGGCCCCGATGATGGAGGGGGCGAGGTCCGAAAGAACGGCGTTCGCGGGTCCCCCCAGCTCTGCAATGATGCGATCCGGCACATCCTCGGCATAAACATCCATCTTCAACAGTTTGACGTTAGGTGAGATCGGTTGAATGTCTTTGAGGTCGATACCTACCACAAGCCCGTCGGGTCCGACCGTCTCCCGTGCGACTTGGAGCCATCCTCCAGGCTGAGCCCCAAGGTCCACGACTTTCTGACCCTCCTTTACTATCCCATAGGTCCTGATTGTCTGCTGGAGCTTGTAAGCAGATCTACTTCTGTAGCCACGAATCCGTGCGAGCCGGTAGTACTGGTCTTTTCTTCTCTTGGCCAGCCAGGTCCCTGTCATGGCGAGATGCGGCTTCTAGCTGACCCGTGACCCATCCGGAACGTCCCTCTCAATACCCAACAGTGTAAGCTTGTCTTCTTCCGAGGCGGCTAGAAGCATTCCCTCAGACTTCTGCCCAGCAAACGTCGTAGGTTTCAGGTTTGCCAGGAAGATTACTCGTTTGTGAAGCAGCTCCTCGGCTTTGTAGTAGTCAACCAGGCTTGTGGCTGTCTGTTTTCTTCCGTGGGTCCCGAGGTCGACGACGACCTTGTACAGTTTGTTGGTTCGAGGAACGCGGGACACTTCGACTATGGTTCCGACTCTCATCTCAAGCCGCTTGAACTCGTCAATTGTAATTTCCTTGGCCGGATCGTCCATGTTCCACCGCCAAGTCATGATCGCGATTTAAGACTTGGAGACTAGGTCTTCAATCTGGGGGCCTACAATGACAGTTGATAGTCGAGAGCTGTCGAGATATTTCTGAGCCATCGACAATAAATCTTCTCGAGTTATCTTGTTGAACAGCTGTCGTCTCTTGACGAAATAGTCGAGCCCGAGATCAAAGTGTGCCAAGTTATGGCTGGTTCTTGCGATTCCCTCCGTTGATTCCAGTTCCATCAAGGCGGACCCTAGCTGGTTCTGTTTAGCGTCGGCCAGTTCCTGCTCCTCCACCAGTTCTTGGCGGATCCGTTCAATCTCTTCCTTCATCAAGGCCAGCGCCTTGGCAATGTTTCGAGGGTTGACTCCGGCGAGGGCAGTCCAGCTGCCACCGACTAGGCCAGCATTAACGAATGAGGTGCAAGAATACGCCAGTCCCTCTTTGTCCCGGACCCGTTGTCCGAGTCTGCCCATGAAGCCCAACTCACCCAAGATGATGTTCATCAGGTTCAGCGGTTCGTAATCTGACTCTGTCCTGGAGCATGCCAGTCCACCGATGAGAATGTCACCTTGTGTTTTGTGGGGCATGACGATTTCTCTCTTCACACTCTTGGAAGCGGAATTTTGTCCGGTATTCTTCTTTGAATTGATCTTCTTCTCGTTCCTTGTGCCGAATGTCCGAGCGGCCCAGTTCACTACTTCGTCTTTCTTGAATTGTCCCGCAAACGAGATTAGCGCTGGTGCTGGACTGATCACGTCCTCGAAATAGTCCTTCACGTCCGACCGGTCAAGATCCTTGACAGTCTCTGCGGTTCCGAACCTGTCCTTCCTGTACGGATGTCCGGGTGGATAGACTATCCTCTGAAGTTCTCTCATCCCACGCCGTGTAGTGTCGTCATCTCTGAGTCTAATGTCAGTGAGAAGTCCCTCTCTCTCACGTTCTATGTCACGAGGTGAAAGAGCGGGTCGAGTTAGACAGTCTGCGACAACGCCTAGCACCCGTTTCATCCAGGGGCTTGTCATTCGCGCCTGGAAGATGACGCTGTCTTGGGAATTCCGGAAGGAGACTGCGGCCCCTACGGATTCAAGAAGGTCCGCGATCTTGACGGCTCCGAGTTTCCGGGTTCCTCTGATGAGAAGGCGTGAGGTAAGTTCCGCCAGGCCCGATTTTCCGGACGGTTCTGACGAGGTTCCGGCCAGAATGCTGCCGTGGACGGCTACTGTCGGATTATTCGCGCTCTTGTACAGGAGGCATTTGACTCCGGGACCAGCAGGCTGCTCATCAACCAGCTTCGCTAGGTCAGTCTCAAGACCCATGGTTGTTCCTTACGCCAATGCACCGGCACACCGTCCGGTTCCGATCAGTCAAGTATTTCGCGGCGATCTCCGAGACCTTCGCAGGCGATATTTTCTCCAGCTTCTCAACAAGCCGAGCCATCGTCTCGAAGGACGTGATCATTTCGAAGATTCCGATGACGAAGCCTTGTCGAGCCACCCCGTCAAGTGTGTACGCGTACTGAGCCTTGATCTGTGCAATCGCTCTCTCAAGCTCATGCTTGCTAGGAGGAGTCCTCCGAATCTTCTCAATTTCCTCCATCAGCGCTCTTTCTGCCCTGTCGATCGAAACGCCCTCCCAGACTGTTAGGTCCAGCGCAAACACGGATGGATCAATTGTCGGCCAAAACTCGGAACTAGCTTCAGTCGCCAACTTTCTTTCGACGAGCGCTTTGTGTAGTCTAGCACTTCTTCCTGAAGATTGGCCGGGACCAAATGCGAAGAGGCGAACTCCGCTAAGGATCGCGTCGAGCATCATGAGTCCATAGACGTCTTCGCTTCCAAACCCGGGTGTATGGTACGCTACTTTGATGTAGTCGGCCTCGGATGGGATTCGCACCTCAACTCGTCGTTCACCTGATTGAGGAGGTTCAGCGATCGTGGGATCGGCAGGCCGATCGCTCTTGGCCAGAGGCCCAAAGTACTCTTGGATCTTGGGAAGAATCTTCTTCGGTGAGAATGGACCTACAACGACGAGTAGTGCGTTTCCGGAGACATAGTAGCGCCTATAATGGTCGAACAGATCATCTCTGGTTATTTTCAGAAGGTCAGCCTTGAGTCCTCCCTCTGACCATCTGTACGGGTGGAATCTGAAGGCCGAGAGGAACAATTCCTCAGAGGCCAAGAACTCAGGATCGTTCTCATTCCCTTCCCTCTCGGAGACTACGACTGTTCTCTCCGACTCTACCTCTCTCGGATCGAAGGCAGCGTTCGTCATTCGTTCAGATTCGATAAGGAGGCCTTTCTCTATCTGGTCCGCTGGGAGTACCTCAAAGTATGCGGTAAAGTCTTTTGATGTGAACCCGTTGTACTCGCCTCCGACACTGCTAACTATTCGTCCGATGTCGCCTTTGTGGAGCTTGCCTCCTCCTTTGAAGAGCATGTGCTCGACCCAGTGGGAGATTCCTGTTACGCCCGGTCTCTCGTTTCTGGATCCGACCCGGTAGATTGCCCAGCAGCCGGACACTGGGGCGTTTGGTATTTCTCGGATCAGGACCTTGAGACCGTTGTCTAGGACGTGACGACTTACCTGCAGTTCCTTGAAGAGAGAGATTGACTGAGCCAATTTTGGGTCAAACCGGATGGTTGTTGGAGATCACTTCTGAAGCTGAGTAGTCAGCTCCTCGTACTGCGACTCGTTGATAGCGTCCATGTCTAACAATCTCTGAGCAAGTTCAGAAATCCGGGTGACTGAATGAAGCTTCATCCCTGCCTTGAGAAGGTGTTCACGTCCTCCCTCTTCCCGATCGACCAAGACCAGAGCATCTTCAACAACTCCCCCCTCAGCCCTAAGAGTCTGTGACGCATCGAGAATATTCTTCCCACTAGTGACGACATCGTCTACGAGCAGGACCTTGTCTCCAGGGGCCAAGAGCCCCTCAACCATCTTCTCCCTGCCATGACTCTTGACCTCCTTCCTAACGTAGACAAGCGGCTTCGAGAGATTGTAAGCCAGAACCGAAGCCCACGGTAATCCGCCGGTCGGAATCCCCGCTATTTTCGCAATGCCCTCAACCGCCCTCGCGGTTCTTCCTAACAACTCGATGGACGCACGGAACGCGTCGGGAAAGCTTGGGAGTATACGAAGGTCAAGATAGTAAGGGCTCAGCTTTCCTCCCGAAAGGGTGAACATGCCAAATTTCAGAGCGCCGGTATGAATCAGAATCTTCGGAAGTTCTTCCTCAATCAACTTTGGCATTCTATTGTCCCCGAATTTCCGCGCATGCCTGAACCACTGGTCTCGGCACGTGTGAAGTCTGCGGGGTTGGTATAGCGATTTAAAGGCAAGCCCAAACCAAGTTTCAAGGCGGCTGAGTTGGAGCTCTGGATACCTTACGGCGAGACGGAGATCCCAGTCAGGGTTCCAGACGACAATTTCTTCAGAATTCTTGAGCCTGCCAAGACACTTGGAGCCAAGAGCGCTTCATCAATAGTCGAAGAGGCTCTCGAGAAGCCAATAGGCGAACTATTCCTCAAAGACGTCGTCAAGCCAAACGCTACGGCTGGAATAGTCATCGATCCCATCGTCCCAGTTCATGCGAGGGATGAAGCTGTGAAGGCTCTGAGATCGCGTCTCGCCGCGCTGGGCATAGACAGAGTGCGAGTGTTCATGCGAAAGAGACTGTCAAACGTAGTGTCCGGAGGCGAGGACCTCAAGATAATTGACCCTTCCCAAGCCTCGTTCACAGAATTGGGAAAGACGTCCTCCGGAACCAGCGTCGAGCTGGATCCAGACTTTGCCGCGTGCGAGGTTAAGATCAATGTCGGCCTCGTCATGCCTCATTTCGCAAGCGGCTTCACAGGAGGACCCGAAGCAGTCATGCCAGGCTCGTCCTCAATCCACTCAATAGCCAAGAACCGGTCTCTTCTGACGAAAGGCTTCCCAGCGTCTTCGTCCGCACCTGACAACCAAGTCTTGTCGGATTCTCTTGAAGCCGTAAAGCTCGCAGGACCCTTCTACAGCCTATGCTTCATGCCTGACGGCGTGGGAGGCGTCACCTCAGCGATCGCGGGAGAACTGGAGTCCGTGTTCCATGAAGCAGTCTCTCGCTACCACGGAATCCATAGTCCAAAGATAGAGCGCAAGCTGGACATCGTCATAGTATCAGCAGGTAGCTTGTTAGGCTCGGACCTCTACCATGCGATCAGAGTAGTCTCAAACGTTCTTGGCGCGGTCAAGAGAGAAGGCACGATAATCCTGGTGGCCGAGTGTCCTAAAGGGGTCGGGGACTCCAACTTTCTAGAATATGCTCGAAAATTTCCGGAGCGGAAGGGATTGTCCACCGAGCTGAGATACAGATTCAAGCTTGGCGGTCACCTCAACCTATTCCTCCAAGACGCGTTGGAGAAATGCCGCATACAGTTGGTATCTATTCTTCCCGAACTATTTGTCCGAGACACTTTCGGGTTGAAGCCTTCCCAGACTGCTTCCGAAGCGGTGCAGAAAGCGATACGTGTCGAAGGCAAGGAGTCGAAGATACTAATTGTTCCTAGAGGAGATTTCACCATCCCGACTATGGAATCCTAGACGACACTTAATAGAAATCCGAGCTGACTTCGATATGAACGCAAGATGCGCCTTAGCATGGTATTTCCCGTCGCGCTGATAGTGCTTCTCTCCGTCGTCCAATTCCCGACAGTCCATTCTCAATCACCTCAGCTAATCAATGAGCAAGGCTTTGGGCTGAACAGATCTGCATCGCTCACCATCAAGATCGTATTTCTAGGAATCACGCCTAGCGAATTGAATTCGACCTACCTGAGGAGCAGTGTCTCGGTTCCGCCCCTGAAGTATCAGGCGATTCTCGCGGGACCCTCGAATACAGGCGTGATTTTCAATTTCAGCTATCAACTGGTCTTCGCAGACAACTCGACAGTGAACAAGTTCGCCCAATATCTCTTGTCAATTCAGAAAGCCCAGGACACTCCTCCAAGCCCTAGTACTCCATACGGGTTGGTTAATCCCTACTTTACGAATTCCTCGACTCTGTCCGTAGCCCACAATTATTTCTACGATGCTGACAAGGTCGAATCTTGGCTCGGGTCCAACATAATCCTCTTTGGAGGAAATCCAGCTTCAGGATACACTCTGTTCGTAGCAGATCTCAGCGGCTTCAGTGTCCCGTCGTTCACGTATTCTGAATATCAAGCGTACACCCTCGATTGCAGGATCTGTTCTCCACCGTCAGCCGTAAACGCTCATTACTACAACAGAACAATCACAGACCCCGATCTGAGTCTGAAGCTGCCGCGTCACTTCATGACTGGCTGGGGTGGAAGTGGCCGATTCTACTACATGGATCTCTCGGCTGGACCAAGCTACTGGACGAACGAGCTTCCGGTGCAGGTGGCGTCTCAATTGAGAGGCATCAGCACGACTACATACTATGGGAAGCTCTGGATGAGCAAGTTCATCGGCGCCTACCTCAATGGTGCTGTCAACAATCTGTTCGCTCCGGACCAGCTCTACCCCGTCAACTATGCTCAGAATTACAATATCCAGCTGTTCGTCATTGACAATCGGACCACCGCCGAGCAGGCGCAGGGTCCGAAATTGAAAGCGACCATCAACCAGACACGGATTCAGGAGAACCTGACCAGTCTTGTCCCATTCGTTGGCGCAACTGGTGTAACGGTTAACATCAGATATGCAAACGTCACAGACTATCCCGGACTCGCCGCGATCGTAGCCAATGCTACTAGAAGTCTCAGAGATCCTGTCTCTGGGCGGCCGATCGTGGATGGCGACTTGGTCTACAACTGGTTTACAACTAGCGGTCTGGGACACATTGCGAATTTCATCAATGTGACTCGGACAACGTCGAGAATTGATATTCCCGGATTTCTCTTCGCTTTCAAAGGAAACTACACGTTCGGAGTTCCGTTCAAGGAGGACATCGGGTCACCTAGCCTTTCCGGCACATTCGGGGGAGAGGCGTTGGGGGATATGGTCCTGATAGGACTATCACAGCAAGCTGACTTTACTGTCGGCAACAACTCAACCTACAATCAGCCCGGGAAAGGAGTAGGCTTCACACATGACGCTATTCATGAGCTGGGACACATGATGGGCTTGAACCATCCGTTCATTTACGACTTGACCGAGGATTTCACGAACACCGTGATGGGATACTACGCTTACAGTCTGAATTTCAGCCAGTTCGACAGGGACTCAGTCCTCCGAGGGGTAAACGATGAGCTGCTATCCTTCGCTCTACAGGCACTCTCAACAACCCCGAACACGCTATTCAACTCTGCATACATTTCCACAGCTAACCAGAATATTGTCCAGGCGGAAAACATGTACAACACTATGGATTATGCGGGGGCCGTACAGTACTCGCTGGCAGCAGCACAAAACGCTAACGCGGCTCAACAGTTCGCTAACGGCGCAATCTCGCCAGCACTCGTCTTTGGTCTAATCGGAGTCGCAATAGGTGCAGCCATCGGCCTTCTGCTTGGCTACCTGGTTTTCCGGAGGAGAAAGCCTGCTGGGCTCCAGTCCAACCGATGTCCTACTTGTCAACAGCCGTTGAGATGGGACCCGGCGCAAATGCGCTGGTACTGCGACAGTTGCCCGAAACCAGTCTGAACTACGCGCGGCGGCGTTGAGAATGGGAGTCCGATCAGGGTTTCGCTAGTCTTGAGCGGAATGGGGCAGAACAAGCCCTGATTCGGAATCTGGGCAGGCGATCCTGTAACCACGTTTGTTCCACGCTTCTCGCTAGGGGAAGAGTCCCGGTTCGAAGATCATGATTCGACCCTATTCTGCGCCCTGAAACGGAAGACTCACCCATATCAGTTTCAACTGGCGAGAGCCCTCTTGAAAAAGGGGGCCAACAAAATGATTCCCACGACGCACGAGTGGTCTTTGTAGCGTTTCGGGACTCAGCAAGCAGCTGTGAATGCGAACGACCATTGACTGCGAATCTAGGCTGCTCTTCAAACTCATCCATCGGCGCGTGGGATCTGGCTCATGTAGAGGCATTGATTCCACGCCAGCTTCGCCGAACGAATACCTCGCCCGCTACCGAAGGTAGCAGGCGCATCGCGGACTATCGCGAAGGGGACGCGGTCCGCCGCCTCGCCCATTACAAGCTGGGCTGCTGCCGCGATTCCATCCGCAATCGCTCGGACCGTAATCTCGATTCGTCTGCCGAAAAGGTCGACTCTCCCTCTAATGTCCTCGATCGGTTCGAAGCCGGCGCAGCCGATGGCGAAGCCCGTCGTCCCCAGCCTCAACGGGCTCACTCTACTATCGACAATAACCACTCCGACATTCTTCCCGGATTTTCTCCGAATCGAGCGTCTGATGTTCTTGGCCGAAAGATCTGCGTTGCGAGGCCAGAGCACTACTGCTCCCTCGGGCGCGTTCTTTCGGTCGATCCCAGCGTTCGCGACAGCGTCTCCGTTTTTCACGGTTAGAAGTGCTCCTTTTACGCCGCCGACGACCGTGTCAGCTTCGTCTAGAACGGCTTGAGCGAACGCGGCTGTTAGAGAATACTTCCGAGCGAGGCTCTTAGCTTTCGACCCGGGTTTTACACTTTCGAGATATCGAATTCTTTTTTCAGCTATTCCGACAATCTTGCTTGAGACTGCTACGACATCTCTCGTCTTGAGGTGCACTCGGTTCTTTGCTAGTCCATTGGACAGGAGTTCTGGAACAGAGTCTCCCGGTTTCGCAAGAGTCGATCGAATCGGATAAACTATCATCGTTGGATTCAGGACCCAACAGCCTGGGTTACGATCCTCGCTATCTCGCCATCCCTGACCATACTGCGGATCATTTCGATGTCGTCGTGTGAAGAGCGATCCTCGGAAAGTGGTGAAACCTTCCGTCTGATCGCTTGAAAGACACGCCTAGTCCCCGCTCCTAGTCCCGTGCCGCCTCTCAAGTCTACTCCTTGAGCAGCAACCAACAACTCTATGCTGGCGACGTACTGGGAGTTCCAGAGTATGGCTCTGGCTTTGTGGGCGGCTCCGGGTCCCATGCTGACAAAATCTTCGAAATTGCTCGAGGTCGGGATCGAGTCACTGCTGGCAGGATGCGTCAGCAGCTTACTCTCCGCAACAAGCGACGTAGCCGTATACTGAACCGCCATCAACCCGCTCGACACTCCCGGCTTTGACCCTCCCCCGACCAGGAAGGCTGGAAGTCCATTGTTGAGCGACGGGTCCAGCAGAGCGGATATTCTCCTCTCAGACATGTTGGCAAGGTATGAGATCGCCAAGGCCATGATGTCGAGTCCCATGGCCACTGGTTGTCCGTGAAAGTTACCTCCCGAAATACAGACACCGTCTTCGGGAAATATCAGCGGATTGTCCGTAGCCGAATTCATCTCCACTTCGAGAATTCGCCTTGTGAAATCCAGTGCATCGTTCGATGCTCCCATTACTTGCGGAGCACACCGGAACGAGTACGGATCTTGGGGCCGGCCATCAGAATGACGGTTTCTCTCTATCGCCCTAATCATTCTGCTTCCCTTCAATAGGCCTCGAACATGCTCAGCCACAGTCTGTTGTCCCGGATGAGGCCTAAGCTTCTGTATTCTATCATCGAAGGCGTCCACCCAGCCCTTCAAAGCCTCAAGCGAGAGGGCCAACGCAGCCTCCATAGTCGCGAGCAGTTGGTACGAGTCGTGGAGACAGAGGCAGCCCATCGCAACCATTTGCTGGGTACCATTGTTCAACGCGAGCCCCTCCTTCGCTTCTAGCTTCAGGGGAACGCTGCCCGAGACCTCTAGTGCCTTTCTACCCGTAATCCATCGTCCGTGCGATTCGGCGCTTCCCTCCCCCAGCAGTACGAGGGCCATGTGAGAGAGAGGTGACAGGTCTCCGCTCGCGCCGACTGAGCCTTTCTCAGGTATGTAGGGGTGGACTCGTTTGTTGAGTAGCTTCACAATAGTGCTTACTACTTCAGGTCTGATTCCGGAGTTCCCTTTGAGAAGGGTGTTAGCTCGAAGAAGCATCATCGCCCTGACTACCTCCGAGGAGTGTGGTTCTCCTATGCTCGATGAGTGGCTCCGGATCAGGTTCGTCTGCAACTGTCTCAGATCTTCCGGCGAGATTCTAAAGTTTGATAGCGCACCGAATCCGGTATTGACTCCGTAAATCACTCCCTTTTCCTGCAATAGTCTTTCGAGGGCTTTTCGTCCGTTTCTTGTTCGGCTGATCGCTTTCTCGCTAATGACTGTCTGGGCATTCTCTCTTGCAACTAGTAAGACTTGATCGAGTGTAAGATGAGACCCGTCTATCGTAACTTGGGGCAATGTTCTACGAATGGGTTGCTGGGATCTTTGAGAGATAAGTATTGGCGGGATTACTTGAGCATCGGCATCCGGATGCCCTTCGCTCTAGCAATCTCTTTTGCCCTTGAATAGCCCGCATCGGCATGTCGTACGATTCCGATCCCAGGGTCCACTGTTAGTACTCGTTCAAGCCGTTCTGCAGCTTCAGGCGTCCCATCAGCTACCATGCACATTCCCGCATGGATGCTGTAGCCCATACCCACCCCGCCGCCTTGATGAACGCTAACCCAGGTTGCCCCGGCCGCAGTGTTGAGAAGCGCGTTAAGAATGGGCCAATCAGCAATCGCGTCGCTACCATCAATCATCCCTTCCGTCTCCCTTCTCGGAGAAGCTACACTTCCACAGTCGAGGTGATCTCTCCCAATCCATATCGGGCCTGATAGTTTTCCCGTCCTTACCATGTCGTTAATGCGTCCTCCAAACTTCGCCCTTTCACCATATCCTAGCCAGCAGACCCGGGCAGGTAGCCCTTGGAACCTGACGTGTTTCTGAGCCTTCTCTATCCATCGCCGAAGATCCACGTTATCAGGGAATGTGTCAAGGACCAGCTGATCTATCTTTTGGATGTCTTCAGGGTCTCCAACGAGCGATGTCCATCTGAACGGGCCTCTGCCCTCACAGAACATTGGTCTGATGAATTTCTGGACGAATCCAGGGAACTCGAACGCTTCTTTCAGCCCGGCGTCAAACGCTTTCTGTCGGATGTTGTTGCCGTATTCGAAGACAACAGCCCCCCGGCGACCCATGTTGATCATGGCTTTGACATGATTCTTGATACTTCTCGCGGTCATGTCGAGATATTTGGTAGGATCTGATTTTCTCAGCTGGTCAGCCTCTTCCTTTGAAAGTCCAGCTGGATAGTATCCGTTGAGTGGGTCATGCGCCGAGGTCTGATCCGTAACGACATCTGGAATGATTGATCTTCCTACAAGTTCTGGAAGAATCTCAGCGGCATTTCCCAGCAGAGCTAGACTCAGCGAAGCCTTCTCTTGCTTTGCATGATTCACAATGTCGATCGCTTCGTCAAGATTCTCAGTCGATTTCTGTACGTAACCATGTTTCAACCTCCTCTCTATGGCACGCCTATCGATCTCCACAGCCAATGCGATCCCATCGTTCATCGTTACCGCTAAGGGTTGCGCTCCGCCCATCTCCCCGAGGCCCGCGGTGAGGACGACTCGTCCTTTCAAGCTGCCCCCAAAATGTTCCCTTGCCGCAGCCGCGAGCGTCTCGTAGGTGCCTTGGAGAATCCCCTGAGTTCCGATGTAAGCCCAAGATCCCGCAGTCATTTGTCCGAACATTATCAAGCCCTTCTGTTCCAGCTCGTAGAAGTAGTCCCATGTTGCCCATTTGGGAACCAGCATGCTGTTGACTATCAGGACTCTTGGTGCCATTCTATGGGTCTTGAAGATCGCCACAGGCTTCCCGCTCTGAACGAGAAGAGTGTCGTCCTCTCCTAGATTCCTGAGAGAAGTTTCAATCATCTCTAGAGCCTCCCACGATCGAGCGGCTTTTCCCGTTCCGCCGTAGACAATCAGCTCATCCGGGTTTTTCGCCACATCAGGCTGCAGAACGTTGCGGAGCATTCTCAATGCTCCCTCAATCTGCCAATTCGCGCAGTTCAGAGTGCGGCCAGTGATCAGAGGTTTCTCTTTGTGCCTCAGGGTGGTCGCAACCGTTTGTGGTTGACCCTGTCGAGTCAATGGACTCTCTTGCCCTCCCTCACGACTTCCCTTCCTTCAATAAGGACCTTGTCGACTATTCCCTCGCCATAGGTGTAGCCTATCCACTTGTGATTTGGAACCTTCAAGGTCACGATATCAGCACGCTTTCCGCTTCTGATACTGCCTATGCTATCTTGAAGATGCAAGGCTCTGGCTGCGTTAATCGTAATTCCGCGAATGATATCTGCTGCCTTCATCCGGAGTCCTCGAGCCGCAATAGCAGCAACAGTCAGCTGGCCAAGGATCCAGTTTGACGGGCTAAAGTCTGTCCCTAACGCCACGGGGAGACCCATCGACAGCATCTCCGCAAGTGGAGCATGATCCGAGCTCAGCAGACTGTGCGAGGAGGCTGGGAGCACGACCGGAACCACCGACGTCTTGGTCATTCTCCCTAGTTCGCCTGGATTTGAATGAATTAAGTGGTCTGCCGATGTTGCCCCAACGTCGTTAGCTATTCTTGCGCCTTGTCCGTCGGTAAACTGGTCGGCGTGTATCTTCGGCTTAAGACCGTAACTCTTTCCAGCTCTCAATATTTTCTTGGACAACTCTGGGTTGAAGACTCCCTCTTCGCAGAATACGTCGCAAAATTCTGCTAGTTTCTGCTGGTGCACCGTTGGAATCATCTCTTCGATCACTGTTTTTGTGTAGTCTTCGGGAGTCATCCATGCCGGGACGGCATGGGCGCCTAGAAACGTTGAAGCTACTTGGCACGGGTTCTGTCTCTTTAGCTGGCGTATGACCCTTAGTATTTTCAGCTCACCCTCTAGGTATAGGCCATATCCGCTCTTGATCTCTAGAGTGGTCGTCCCCGCCTCCATCATAGAATTGAGCCGATTTTGAGCGGTGGAGAGGAGCTCAGTCGGGGTGGTCTGGTGCGTCTTGTTCACAGTTTCCATGATTCCTCCTCCTTTTCGAAGAACGTCGAGATAGGAGGCCCCTCCAAGTCTTAGTTGGAATTCATCCTCTCTGGATCCTTGAAAAATCAAGTGGGTGTGAGGGTCCACGAACCCTGGAAGGATTATCTCGTCCGTTGCACGTAGTTGCTTTGAAGCCGAGTACTTTCGTTCTAGCAGTTGAGAAGATGCCACGTCGACGATCCTCCCTTTGTCAATTGCAACTCCACCACCATCTATGATTCCGAGGTCGTCCTCGGTGGAGTTAGCTAGTGTGATTGTTTCTTTTGAGTCGAGGATGAGAAGGTCTATTCGACGCTTCGTCTGGGGTTTTCCCTTCACTTACTCGATACAGAGTTTCGATAAATGGTCGAGAAATTAGATGACGAGCTTTCCATCGACCATGATGGCTGTCCCGTCGATGTCGATCGTTGGTCTTGTCAGAGTTCCGGAGAATGCTAAGCTACTATCGTTCTGTCCTCCGATTCCCTTGTTAGCTCCGATTCCAATGGTCGCTGTTCCAAGAGCAAGCTCGTCCGTGCGATACCCGATAATCTCTATCTTAGAATTCAATCCAAGAGCAAACTGGCCAATCCTGTCCTTGTCGCCCTGCGTTGCTTCAAAGACCTCCCTAAACACATCCTCGTACTTCTTGGCGTGAAATTCTTTTACCCTTCCTTTCTCGAATACAAACTGTAAGTCAGTTATCAGGCGCCCCTTCAAGGCCCGAGGAGTATCCAGCACAACAGTCCCTCGAGCACTGGTTTCGATCGGCGGTACCTCGACCTTCCCTGAGGGCAACTGAGTTGAGACGAGACCTCGCTCCATATCCTCTTGGTCCACGATTCCGTCCTCTATGTGCACTGGCCTCTTCGTAATGTCGAACCTGAGGTCCGTTCCAATCTTCGATGTGATGTGGACCTTTGATCCCCTTTCAAGACGGCCTGCAATCTTTTTGCCCAGCTCTGTCATTTTCGGATAGTCAACCTTGATCGCGTCTTCAGTGTTTTTGAGCCATCGGGCGTAGTCGAAACCATAGGCCCTTGCGCGCTGGGGGGTGACGTCGCCGAGCAGAACCTGGAGGACGCGGATTTTACGCTCAATAGTTTTGTCAACTAGTGGTTTGTCTCCTTCGAAGAACGGCTCGAGACGTGAGGATGGGACCTCCCTGAACTTCGTCGGGTCTTCGGGGCCTCCGATCCCGATCCAGACCGTAGCGCTTTCCATTGCGCCAAGTATGTGTCGCGGAGTCTTACGGAAATATTGCTCCGGTATTTCCTCCAAGGCCTTCCACCACAATCGGTCGGTCATCAGGGTGATCAGAGGCTTCGCCCCCGTCCTGAGGCATTCTAGTGCGATGTCGCTTGCTAGGTCGATGGTGTGTTGCCAGGTATCAATAACAACCATGTCATCTTCGTGAATTCTGAGAGAGGTCTGAACGACTCGTTTTGCTATCGAATCATCCGGCAAGCAGAGACCAGTTGATATGAGGTTTTGTCGCGTAAATAAGCGTTGAAAGTATGGAGTGGGACGCAGGCGCTAGATGCTATGAGTGTCTGAGGTTCAAGAGCGCCGACAAAGGGCGCTTATAGACTGTCTTTCCCGGGCTTCGAAGCTTGCAATTGGGGTCATTGGCTCGTTTGTTTGAAACGAGCGGGGGATCAGCAATCTTGCACAGGCCGAGAATGATCAGAGAGGATTCCTCGTCGCGATCGATGACGATTCTTAAGAGGTTGCCCGACTCCTACAACAAATAGTACCGTCTCTGAGATACCGTCGAGGTTCAACTCTTCCTCGATTAGGCCATCACGGAATATTCCAATGCAAAAGGCGCCCAGGCCTAGAGCGGTGGCGGTTAGAAGGAACGACTGGGAGAGATGCCCAGCGTCGAGCAAAAATGCTCGATAGACCCTGGGAATCCTGTATTTCCAAGCAGTTCGTGCAACTACCGCTGTCATTATGAAGAGAACGCTGGAATTTCTCGTCCATGAATGACCGGCGGTTAGCGCGACGCATCTTTCTCTGAAATCTCCGGTCTTGAGAAGCTCTAGCGAGTGATCTCTCACAGAATAGTGATAGATGCCAGCGTCAATTCGGTCTACATTGTTTACAATAGCATAGGTTTCAATTGGGTGGCGGGCTCCAGCGGAGGGGCTGGTTTTGTGTAGTAGCTCACCAAACTCGGGAGTCCTGTAAGATGAAATTCTTCCCCAACTATAGTAGACGAGTTTTGACAATTCGTTGATGCTTATTGGTTTTCCGGAGAACTCTCTCGTCGTGCGTCTCCTACGAAGTGTGCGAAAAAATGGCGCATCCCTACCAGTCTGTCTCCCCAGCCGGATCTCAGGGCGTCCAGCATACGACTTGTAAATCGCCGGCTGTCTTCTTCCCTTTAGATAACTCGAATAATATTGCCGAATCTCATCGGTCGCGTTGTGGGGATCATCGATCTTCGTAGAAAAGTGGTAGTAGCGCGAGGCGGTCGGCCATAGCCACTCCTTCCCGAATCTCGCTTCTAACTTGTCTTGGTCAGAACCCTTAGTGATTAACAAGCCAGAGGCTCTAAGGTTCTGAATCGAATGAATGATTGACCCTCGGGTGTACCCGCCCAGAGCTTGGGAGGTCTGAGAAGCGGTTCTCCAAGTCGAGAAATATCTAAGGAGCATCAGGCCGTCTAAGTCGATCTGAAAACTTCGCCTCGTTATGTAATTCTCGACGACTAAGCGCCCTCGACGGAAATACATCACCACGTAGGGTGATCTTCTCATTTTCAACTCCGACAATTCACTATTGATTTTTCTATCGGCAGGAGTCAGCTTACTCATCCTCAGCTTCCTTGCAGCATCGGAAAGCGTTATATTTCGTGACATCCTAGCTGAAGCCGAAGGAAATAGTCTTTGCAGAAGAAGATGAAGCGTAAAAAGCTCAACGCAGTCGCTAAGCCACTTCGAGCAGTTCCACGCGTGCCTGCTGGAAAGTGGACCCTTAGTATCGACTCGTAGGCTTTCTCGGACCAGCCGAGCCAATTGGTGAACTGCAATCGGGAACCCCTACGTGTAGTCATAGATTTTGGTTTACTAACCGCAGCGCAAACACAGCTGTGAATCCGCTACGTGCGAATGCTCGAACTGCCGAATCCGAGCACCAGTAGCGAGTGAAATCTTCTCATCAACAAACTAATCTGCGGTTTGAAGATCACAACCGGATCGGATTTCTGTTCTCTGAATTGTTCGAAACTTCCCTGGAACGCGTCCAATAGGATCAGTATTGCATACTCCTCGTATGGATCTCCCAAGATAGTAAAGGCACTAAGTCCGAGGTCTCCCCTTCTCAGTAATACAATTGGCAGCCTTACCCGAGTCTCTGCTTCTGGAGGAAGGGAATGGGCTAATTCTTCAAGTTCATGCTTCTTCATCTTGAACAAGTCTCCGGATGCGGCTAGAACTTGCGGGGCTGGATCGCTCAAGAGTTCCTTCAAGGTTTTCCGGCTCTTTGGAAGATGAGAGTTGAGCTTTCTCATGTCATCGCGAAGCAGAGCGTCTATCAACCGATCGCGTTGCTCCAATCTAGAGGTCACCGTTTGCTGCCGAGAATCATACAGTGGTCTTTCTCAAAAGGATCGAGTCGAATCA
>Ga0209588_1000105_pt1 | contig 25723 bp, 24 predicted proteins | sample Rivendell_Oct201_10_FD_188351 | JGI IMG/M metagenome (GOLD analysis project Ga0209588, IMG submission 188351) | Vadose zone soil microbial communities from the Eel River Critical Zone Observatory, Northern California, USA -... | ecosystem: Host-associated > Plants > Roots > Rhizosphere > Soil ...
CGGTTCGATGCACGCGAGCAACGTGAAAAGCAGCACGTTCTTCGAACCCGGGACCAGGACCACCTCGCCCGGGTCGACCTCGGTCTTGAGCGTCCGGCTGACGAAACCGGCGACAGCCTCGCGCGCTTCGAGGATCCCGCTCGCCGGCGTGTAGTGGGTATACCCGTTCTGCATCGCCGAGATTCCGGCTTCGATGATGTTGTCCGGAGTCGCGAAGTCGGGCTCGCCGATCTCGAGGTGCACGACCTTCTTGCCCTCGGCCTCCAACCGCCTCGCCCTGGCCAGCACCTCGAACGCGCCCTCGGTGCCGAGGCGTGACATGCGTTCCGCGAAACGTATCGCGCTCACTCAGAAATCCTAGTGGACGCCGACGAGCGATCCACCATCGACGCCGATCGTCTGGCCGGTGATGTAACCGGCGTGCGCCGAGCAGAGAAAAGCGCACGCGGCGCCGAACTCCTCGGGTTTGCCGAAGCGGCCCATCGGCGTTGCTGCCGCTCTTCGCTTCAGCTCTTCTTCGATGTCCCCTCCGGCCCCAGCCGCCAGCTGCCGGATCCGATCGGTGAGGATCGCGTCCGGTGCCAGGCAGTTGACTGTGATCCCGTCTGCCGCCACTTCGCGGGACAGCGTCTTTGCCAGCCCTGTCACACCGCCGCGAAGAGAGTTGGACAGCGCCAGGGTCCCGATGGGTTGGCGAACGGAAACCGACGTGATGAACACGATGCGACCCTGGCCCGACTTCTTGAGGTCGGGAAGTGCCGCTTTCACCAGGCGCACCGCGCTCATCAGCGTGAGCCTGAATGCGACCTCCCAGTTCACGAGCGGCGTGCTCTCGAAGGTACCCGGCGGCGGGCCGCCGGCGTTGACGACAAGGATGTCGAGGCCGCCCAGCTTCGCTCGCGCCTGGTCGACCAGGCCTTCAACATCCTTCGAAACGTCGGCGGCCGCCCAGCCCGCGGCCTTGATCGCCTTCCCGGTCGCCTCGATCGCGGCCGGATCACGCGACGAGATGAAGACTCGGGCACCCTCTGCCGCCAGTGCCTCCGCGCAAGCCCGGCCTAGACCTTTGCTTGCCGCCGTAACGAGCGCGCGCCGGTCTTTCAAGCCTAGGTCCACACGTCAAATCTACTGGACTCCTCCACGAGCATGATTTCGCCCCGCTGGCGCCAGGGGCGCGGAATTCGACCGCATCAATACGCACCGTTGGCGCCAACGGTGCGGAATCGAGGCGGAAAACTACCCGCTCGTGTTCACGTACCACTGCGTCACGTACTGGAAGCGCTCGGCCGGCTGCACCACTTTGTTCAAGTGCACGCCGTGCACCCGCGGCGACATCGCGTAGTCGTACCGCGCGGAGTAGAGGAAGATGGCCGGCGCGGCGTCGGCCAGGAGCATCTGGAAGTCTGTGTACGCCGCCAGGCGCGCCTGCGGATCGACTGCCGCCCGCCCGGCCTCGAGGTCGCCGTCGATCAAGCCCCACCCTCGCTGATACGCGAAGTTCAACGTGCTCGCGTCTGCGCCCGAGTGCCACAGCGAGTACTGGTCCGGGTCCGGCCCGACATCGAACGAGGCAAGCGCCATCTGATACTTGTGCGGGAGCAGGTAGACCTGGACCAGCTGGGAAGCAGGGACCGGCTTGACATCGACCTGCACCCCGATCTCCAGGAGCTGTCGCGCCACTGCCTCAGCCACCTGCCGGTTGGGGAACGAGTCCGCCACCACCAGCTCGACCTTGAACGTGACCTTGTTCTTGGTCCTGAGCTTCGCGCCAGTCTCGATCACCCATCCCGCTTTGTCGAACGCTTGCGCCGCGGCGAGCTGGTCGAACGGATGCAGCCCTGCCGCCGCAGCAGAGTACGCCCAGACTCCAACCGGGATGGGCGTCGGATCAGGGTCTGCCCTACCCGCCAGGACCTCGTTCACGATTCGCTGACGGTCGATGGCCTGGACGAGCGCCAGCCGCACCTTGACGTCTCCGAAGTACTGCTTGCCGTCCCCCTCTGAATTGAGGCTCACGAACGAGTTGGTGAACATTCTCGCTTCGAGGACGGAAATGTCCGTGCGCCCCTTGAGCGCGTCCACCTCCTGCGGCTGGAGGCCGCCCACCAGGTCGGCGACGCCCTGCCCGACCGCCCTGATCGCCGACTGGGGATCTCCTGCCGGATACGTGCGCAGCACCATGTGGTCGAGGTAGGGCTGAGGAACCGCGTATGGATTGCGGTCCATGTTGATGGCAAGCGAGCTGATAGCGGTGACCTTGAACGGACCCGTGCCGATCGCGCGCACGCCGCTGTATTGGCTCGCGGCGATCTGCGCGGGGGCCATACCGGCGAAGAGATGCTTGGCGATGATGCCGATGCGAAGCGCCAGAGGAAATGAGGCGCTCGGCGAGCGCAGCGTGAAGACGGCCTGGTTCGGACCGCCCGCACCTATCCCAACCTGCCGCCAGAACTCCGCGCCGGGCTGCTGATACTCGAGGTCCTGGAGCACGTGATACGTGAACAGCACATCCTCGACGCCGAAGGGCTGGCCATCGGCCCATTTGACTCCCTGGCGGATGTTGAACGTGTACGTGCGGTGGTCCTGCGAGACCGCCCAATCGCTCGCGAGCACACCAACGACACTTTGTTGATCGTCCACCCCGGTCAGGCCCTGGTAGATGAGGCTGTCTACATCGCGTGTGCTGTCGACTGACTCGAAGAGCGGGTTGAGCACGCCCGCAGCACCGACCAGCGCCTCGACGGCCGTGCCGCCGCGAGCCGCCTTCGGCACCGTCGCGACCGGCTGGCACCCCACGAGGGCCAGAACCACCGCCGCAGCTGCGGCGGTGAACAGCCGGCTACGTGAGATGGGTTCTCATCCAGATGAGGGCCAGCGAGCAGATCAGGAAGGCGGCGGTGAGCACCCAGGTCGTCCAGTAGATCTGGCGCTCCAGCCCGCGGCGGGTGCGATAACCGCCGCCGCTCCCGTCGCCGCCTCCTCCGATCGTTCCTCCGAGGCCCGAGGCTTTTGGCGTCTGGATCAGGATGCCCGCCATCAGGAGGACCGCGAGAACGGCCTCCGTGATGATGAGCGCCTGCTGGACCTTAGCCATGGAACTCGGAGATCTTACCGAGGCCGGCTCAGGCCCACACGGACGAGAATCGCGCGTTGATCGCGTCCCAGTTGAGGGTGTTGAACCACGCTGCGATGTAGTCCGCCCGCTTGTTCTGATACTTCAGGTAGTAGGCGTGCTCCCACACGTCGACGCCGAGGATCGGAGTCAGCCCTTCCATGTAGGGGCTGTCCTGGTTGGGATATGACTTGATCGAGAGCTTGCCGCTCTTATCGACGAGCAGCCACGCCCAGCCACTGCCGAACTGGCCGAGCCCCGCCTTCTGGAGCTGCTCCTTGAACGCGTCGTAGCTGCCGAAGGTGCTCTTGATGCCATCCCCGACACGGCCGGGCGGGTTGCCGCCGCCGCCTGGTCCCATGATCGTCCAGAAGATCGAGTGGTTCGAGTGGCCGCCGGCATTGTTGCGGATGGCGGTCCGGATGTCCTCGGGTACCTCGTTGATGCCCCAAAGAAGGTCCTCCACCGACTTCGCCGCGAGTTGCGGATACTTCTCGAGCGCTGCGTTCGCGTTGGCCACGTAGGTGGCGTGATGCTTGTCGTGATGGATCTCCATCGTTTTCGCGTCGATGTGCGGCTCGAGCGCGTCGAACCCGTAAGGAAGCGAGGGAACTACAAATGCCATGGCGGGAGCCCTCCGTTTATCTGATGCTGTTTGTTTGCTTGTGAACCAGTCTAAGAGGTTGCGTGTTCCGAGCCGGTAGCCTGTGCCCGGACCGCCGCCGCACGCTTCTTGATCTCCTCCGGGTCACCGAGATAGCGCCACGACACCGGCTTGAAGTCCGGTGCCAGCTCGTAGACGCGAGGCGCCCCGGTGGGAATGTCCAGATCGACGACCTCCTGCTCTGACAGTCCGTCGAGATGCTTGACCAGCGCGCGCAAGCTGTTGCCGTGCGCTGCCACCAGCACGCACGAGTACCTGAGAAGGTCCGGCACGATCGCGTCATACCAGTAGGGGAGCATCCGCTCGACGACATCCTGCAGGCATTCGGCGCTCGGCAGCACCTCGGGCGGCAGGTCCGCGTAGCGGCGGTCGTGAATGGGATGCCGCTCGTCCGACGTCTCGATGGCCGGAGGCCTCACGTCGTAGCTCCGCCGCCATAGCTTTACCTTCGCCTCTCCGTACTGCGCCGACGTCTGAGCCTTGTTCAATCCCTGCAGCGCGCCGTAGTGCCGCTCGTTCAGGCGCCAGCTGCGCCGCACCGGTATCCAAGAGAGCCCGAGCTCGGCAAGCGCGAGGTCAGCGGTTTCAATAGCGCGCAGGAGCAGCGACGTGTGCACCACATCTGGCAGAAGACCCGCTTCCTTGATCAGCCGACCGGCGTCGATCGCTTCGGTGTCTCCGTGCTCGCTCAGCGGGACGTCGTGCCAGCCCGTGAAGAGGTTCTCGAGGTTCCACGTGCTCTGCCCATGCCTGAGCAAAATGAGCGTCCCAGGAGTCCTCATTCCCCTCTCCCCCTCGGGGAGAGGGCTAGGGTGAGGGGCTTAAGTTGGCAAAGCCTATCTATGCCCATAAACCTCCGCCGTGATCTTCACGATCTGCGCGAACTCTGCGGCGTCCAGGCTCGCGCCGCCCACGAGGCACCCGTCACACAGCGGCAGCTCGACGTACGACTCCACGTTCTTCGAGTTGACGCTTCCGCCGTACACGATCCGGACCTTCTTCGCCGCCCCGGCCCCGATGAGGTCTCCCACCACCTTGCGGATCAGCCTCATCGTCTTGTACGCGTGCTCCGGGTCCGCGTTCTTCCCCGAGCCGATCGCCCACACCGGTTCGTACGCGACGACCAGGCGGGCGGAATCGTCGGCCGAGCAGTTGGCCAGGCCCGCCTTGACCTGGGCCTCGACGACCTGGTCCGACGTGCCGGCGTCGTAGTGCTCGCCAAGCTCCCCGACACACATGACCACGTTGAGCTCGCACGCGAGGGCCGCGGCCGTCTTCTTGGCCACCATCTCGTCAGTCTCGGCGAGGTAGATGCGGCGTTCCGAGTGGCCGACGATGACCCACTCGCACCAACCCTTCAGCATCGCGGGCGAGACCTCACCCGTGTATGCCCCGGACGGCTCCCAGAAGCAATCCTGCGCGCCCAGCTTGACCCCGGATTCGGCGAGCACCTCGTAGACCGGCATCAGCCACGGGAACGGCGGGAAGATCGCGACCTCGACGCGGTTGGCGTGCCCTCGCGCAACCGACAGCACTCCGCGCACGAGGTCGAGCGCTTCGTCGGCAGTGTTGGGATTCATCTTCCAGTTGCCCGCGACCAGCGGAATCGGCGCTTCTCTACTCGACATCAGTGTTGCGCCCTCGAGGTCCGCCGGAGATGCAAGGAACTTCGGGGGCAGGACACTGTCAGGCTTCCTTGAGAATCGCGATGCCTGGCAGCTCCCTGCCTTCCAGGTACTCGAGGGTTGCACCACCGCCTGTCGACACGTGCGAGAAGCGTCCCGTCAGACCCAGCGAATCGATGGCCGCCACAGTATCGCCGCCCCCGACCAGCGTGTAGCCGCCGGACTTCGCGATCGCCTCTCCGATGGCCTTCGTCCCGTCGCTGAAATCGCGGATCTCAAAGACCCCCATCGGCCCGTTCCACACGACAGCGCCCGCGCCACGCAATCGCTGCGTGAACAGCGCGACCGACTTGGGACCGATGTCGAGTGCCATCCAACCTGCCTCCACCGCTGACGCTTCCATGATGCGCAACGGCTGGCCGGCTTCCATCCGGCGCGCGCAGACGAGATCGACCGGCAGCAGCAGCTTGCGCCCTGCCGCCTCGGCAACTTCTCTGGCAGTGTCCAGCGCCGTTTCCTCGACCAGGCTGTTCCCGGTCGGATAGCCACGCGCTTTGAAAAAGGTGTTGGCCATCGCGCCGCCGACCACCAGTGCGTCCACCTTCTTCAGCAGGTTGCGCAGGACTCCGACCTTGGTCGAGACCTTGGCGCCGCCCACCACCGCCAGCATCGGCCGTTTTGGGTTGTCCAGAGCCTGGTGCAGAGCTGTCAGCTCTGCCTCCATCAGCTCACCGGCGAACGCCGGCAGGTGGGCGGCGACGCCCACCACCGATGCGTGCGCACGGTGGGAGCAGGCAAACGCGTCGTTCACGTAGAGCTCGCCGAGCGACGCGAGCCGGTGGGCGAAATCGGGATCGTTGGCCTCCTCCTCAGGATGGAACCGCACGTTCTCGAGCAGCAGGACCTGGCCGTTCTGGAGCTTGCCGACCGCGGTTCGCGCGGGTTCGCCAACGCAATCCTCAGCGAAATGCACCTCGCGGTCGAGGAGATGTGCCAGGTGGATGCCGATCGGTCGCAGCGAAAGCTCGGGTTCGACGCCTTTCGGGCGCCCGAGGTGCGACATGACGATCACCATCGCGCCGCGCTGAGCCAGGTGAACCAGCGTCGGCATGGCGGCACGGATCCGGGCGTCGTCGGTGATGTGACCCTTCGACATCGGCACATTGAAGTCTTCGCGCACGAGGACGCGCTTGCCGGCGACGTCGACCGAGGTGATGGATGCTTTCAGAGCCGCTGAGCCATGTAGGCGATGAGGTCGACCATGCGGCAGCTGAAGCCCCATTCGTTGTCGTACCAGCTCACCACCTTGGCCCATCCGCCACCGAGCTCCAGCGTCAGCGGTGCGTCGACGATCGACGAGTGCGGGTTGGTCTTGAAGTCGGAAGACACGAGCTCTTCGTGGCTGACCGCAAGGATCCCTCTCAGCTCACCGCCGGCAGCCTCCTCGAATGCGGCGTTGATGTCCTGGGCCGTCGCGGTCTTCTTGAGCTCCACCGTGAGGTCGACTACCGAGACGTCGAGGATCGGGACGCGAAACGCCATACCGGCGAACTTGCCGGCCAGCTCGGGCAGCACTTCGGCGACGGCGCGGTTGGCACCGGTCGAGGTCGGGATGATGTTGTCGGCCGCGGCTCGCGCTCGGCGCAAATCTCTGTGCGGCAGGTCCTGCAATTTCTGGTCCGCGGTGTACGCGTGGATTGTCGTCATCATGCCGCGCTCGATGCCAAACGAATCGTGGAGCACCTTCGCCAGCGGCACGAAACAGTTCGTCGTGCAGCTTGCGTTGGAGATGACGTTGTGCTTTTTGGAGTCGTAACCCTTGTGGTTGACGCCCATCACTACCGTGTAGTCCTGGTTGGTCGCCGGCGCCGAGATGATGACCTTCTTGGCGCCGCCCTTGTCGATGTGAACGCGCGCTTTGCCGGCGTCCGTGAAGAGTCCTGTCGACTCGACCACCACCTCCACGCCAAGGTCCTTCCACGGCAGCTCCGCCGGATCCTTGTGGCTGAGGAACCTGACCGCCTTGCCGTCCACCTTGATGCTGTCGCCGTCGGCTGAGACGGCGGGACCGAATGTGCCCAGCGCGGTGTCGTGCTTGAGGAGGTGCGCGAAGGTCTTGGCGTCGCCGATGTCGTTGACGGCGACGATCTCGAAGTCCGCCTTGAGCTCGTGGGCCGCGCGGTAGATGTTCCTGCCGATCCGTCCGAATCCGTTGATTCCAACTTTTAGTGTCACGACGCAAATGTTAGGCGGAGCGGCGCGGTCCCTTCGGCGCAACGGGCTCGTCCTTCGAGTCGGCCAGCTGCTGCAGCCGGCGCAGCCGGTGGTTGACCGCGGACTTTGAGAGCTTCATGCGTCCCGCGAGCTCGCCGAGGTTGAGCTGCGGGTTGGCGGTCCGCCAGCGAGCCATCTCACGAAGGGCGGGCGGTAGATGGTCGAGCTTGCCGGCCGCCTCGAGCCGCTCGATCGCGGCGGCCTGCCGCAGCCCGGAACCGATCGTCTTGCCGATGTTGGCGGTCTCGAAGTTGAGGCGGCGGTTCACCTCTCCGCTGACGGCACGCACAACCCTCACGTTCTCGAACTCCATGACCGCGCGGCTCGCGCCCATCAGCGACAGGAGCCGGACTATCGCGTCGCCCTCCTTGACGTAGACGACATGCTGTCCTCCGCGTTCCATGACGCCGACCTTTGCGTCAACCGAGCCTGCCATCGACACCACCGCAGCCGCCCAGTTGGTCGTCGGGACGACGAACTCCAGGTGGTAGCGCGAGCTCGGCGCATTGACCGACCCGCAGCCCAGGAACAGGCCGCGCAGCATCGCCTTCCTGTCGCACGCGGCATCGGGGACGGCGTGCATCGCGGACTGCGTGAACGCCGGCGCAACGCCCGTCGGCAGGGCGAGCTCGATGAAAAAGGACATGCGCTTGCGCGTTTTCACGGCCTGGTACTTGGCGTCCATGTGAGCGATGGCGCGGCCGAGCCGCACGACCTTTCGCGCGACTGCGTTTCGCAGCAGCGAGAAGTAGGCCGCCTGGCCGTCACCCTGCCGCTTGATCAGCCTCGCCCGGGAACCGAAATAGATCCCGAGCAGCTCGCTTAGCTGGCAGCACGGCCGGGCCGGCAGAAGCCCGGCCATCTCGTTCTTGACCTCCGCGGAGAACGAAATGCGGTGTACCTCCTGGACCTGAAAGATGCCCCCGCCCTACTCGCAGTCTACCCCTGTTCACCTCCCCTCTTTGTGGGGAGGTCGCGCATCGCGCTTTGACGCAGCACAATGTCTTCAGTGACTGAGATGAGAATGATCGAGGCAGTGCGCGCCGCCATGGGCGAGGAGATGGAGCGCGACGACCGGGTGCTCGTCATGGGCGACGACGTCGGCCGGAAGGGCGGCGTGTTCGGGGCGACCGACGGGCTCTACGCCCGCTTCGGCGAGGCGCGCGTGCTCGACACTCCGCTGGCCGAGTCAGCCATCGTCGGCGTCGCCATCGGCGCCGCGCTGAACGGCCTGATCCCCATCGCCGAGATCCAGTTCGCCGACTTCATCCACCCCGCGTTCGACCAGATCGTCAGCGAGGCGGCCCGCACCCGCTACCGCTCCAATGGCGACTGGTCGGTCCCCATCGTCATCCGGACCCCGTTCGGTGGCGGCGTCCACGGAGGCCTCTACCACTCGCAGTCGATCGAGGCGTTCTACGCGCATGTTCCGGGACTGAAGGTCGTCGTCCCCAGCACGCCGTCCGACGCGCACGGGCTGCTCAAGTCGGCCATCCGCGACCCGGACCCTGTGCTCTTCCTCGAACACAAGAAGGTCTACCGGCTCGTCACCGAAGAAGTGCCCGACGGGGACCATCTCATCCCGATCGGCCCCGCGGTCGTGCGGCGCGAAGGCACGAAGCTCAGCTGCTTCGCGTGGGGCCTGATGACTCATTACTGCCTCGAGGCCGCTGGGCAGCTGGAGGGTGAAGGAGTGAGCGTCGAGGTCGTCGACCTTCGTTCGCTGGCGCCGCTCGACCGGGATACGATCCTGCAGTCGGTCCGCAAGACAGGCAAAGCGATGGTCGTGTACGAGGACAACCTGACCGGCGGATTTGGCGCCGAGATCGTCGCCATCATCTCGGAGCACGCGTTCGACTCGCTGGACGGCCCCGTCGTGCGCGTCGCGGCGCCGGACATCCCGGCCATGCCGTTCAACAGCCCGCAGGAGGATTTCTTCATGCCGAACCCGCGGAAGATCGCGGACGCGATGAGGAAACTCAGTGCCTACTAAGAAGCAACGGCTCCCGACTCGTGGGGAGCCGCCCGGTGAAGCCGGGCGGAGGGGAGGTGGCACGTCTCCTGCCTTCCCTTCAATCTCTCAAGACGAGTACGGCATCAGGCGGCAGGCGGTCGCGGCGGGCATGGAGGCCGCTGGCCTTGATGCGATGTGCGTCTTCTACCCGGCGCGCGTGGCTTACCTCACCGGATTCCACCACATTCCGACCGAGCGTCCCATCGCGCTGGTGCTGGGACCGAAGGGTTTCTCGGCGCTGCTGGTGCCGGCGGTGGAGAACGAGCACGCGGAAGCATCGACGTCCCTCGAGAGGATCGACGTCTACTTCGAGTACCCCGGAAGCGAGCACCCCATGGAGCGCCTTGTCGCGATCCTCACCGAGATAAACGCCAGACCAAGACGCACCGGGGCCGATCACGACGGCTATGTCCCCCGCTGGGGCTATCGCGGCCCGAGCCTGAGCGAGCTCACCGGCCACGCGCCTTTTGACGCCGAGCTCATCGTCGAGTCGCTGCGGCGCGTGAAGTCGGCCACCGAGATCGCGTGCATCCAGCTCAGCTGCGATTGGGCAGTGCGTGCGCATCACCGGATGCAGGCCGCGATCACGACCGGAAAGACCGAGATGGAGTGCTACTCCCCCGGCATCACCGAAACGATGGCGGAGATGCTGCGAGAGATGCCGGGTTGGCGGCCGCGCGGGTTTGAGGGCAACGGTCTGACCGCGATGTTCGTCGCTGGGCAGTCGACGGCGATGCCGCACGGTTTCGTGCGCGGGCACGGCATCCAGAGAGGTGACGTCTTGGTGAGCGGAGCGGGCGCCGACATCGACGGTTACCGGAGCGAGCTCGAGCGGACGATGGTCGTCGGCGAGCCGACCGTCGCGCAGAAGCGAGGCTTCGAAGCGATGCTCGCGCTGCAGACCCGCGCGATCGAAGCGATGGCTCCCGGGGTGCCGGTGGGCGAGGTCGAGCTGGCGACCGCGCGCCTTGCCGAAGAGCTTGGGGTGGCGGACAACCTGCGCCACCACGTCGGGCATTCGATAGGGCTCGAGGGGCATGAGGCACCTTTCCTAGACCGCGGCGACGAGGCGGTGTTGGAAACGGGGATGGTGTTCACCGTCGAACCGGGCGTCTACATCAAAGACCTCGGCGGATTCCGGCATTCGGACACCGTGGTCATCACCGAAGACGGATGCCGCGTCATGACCGATTACCCGCGCGAGCTGAAGGACCTCGTCATTACGCCGTAACCGGTTCCGGCAGCGGCCGGATCTTGCTCGTGAACATGTGCAGCACCGTCGTGCCACTGGCGCTGTGCCGCCGGACTCGGTCGACCGCCATCGGGGGCAGCATGCCCTGGTCCTCGACCGTCACCACCGTCTCCCGCGGACCTACCGTCCGCCATACCTCTCCCACCATCTCTCGCGGCAGGCTGCCCGGCATGTAGACGTAGCGGCGATTTGGCACCTGCCCGCGAGAGAGCATTTCGGCCCTGGCGAACGCGTCGTGCGCCGAGAAGTCTCTGAGGTAGGGGTCGGCCACCTCGAGCAGCTCGTGATGCTGGTTCGGATAGCGATCGCCCCGGTAAAGGAACACCGCGCCACGGCCGGCGGCGGCGCGGGTCGCCTCTGCGATTACGACTTCGGCAGCCTGGTGGTCGTGCGGAAGGATGACCAGCACGTCGCCGGCCGAGGGCCGATTGCCGAGCGCCGTGGCGATGGACTCCTTCGCCCGGTGCGGCCGGAACGGCACAGGGAAGACGCTTGGCCGTCGGCTGCGGTAATACCGGTACGTCATCAGGCCGGCGATCATCCCGGCGACCGTCAGCCCACCCCCGAACTCTGTAGCCAGGGGCTTCGCGACGAGGTTCACCAACCAGGCAAGCACGACCAGGACGGTGGTCACCACGCCGAGGACAAAGATCGCGACTGCGCCCGCGTCCCACGCGGGACGTTCCCTCCAGCGCACCACGTCGAGACTGACGCACGTGAGAACGAACGTGCCGAGCAACCCGAACGCATAAAGGTCACCCAGCAAGTTGACGTTTGCCTGTGCACCGACGGTGATCGCCACGGGCATGGCGACCGCGGCGAGGATCGACCAGTGCGGGGTCACGCGCCACCGGTTCCGGCGTTCCAACGCTCGGGGCAGAAAGCCCATTCGCGCCAGCGCGATGAAGACGTGGTACGCGCCGATGATCGCGGTGTTGCTCGCAAAGACGAGGAGCAGCGAACCTGAAACGGCGACGTAATCGCCGAGCAGACGACCCGCGGTCTGAGCCCCAAGCAGCGAGATGAACTGGTTGGGATCCGCCTGTGGATCGAGAAGGGTGGTCGACCACAACGTGAGCAGCGGGCTTGTGATCGCCATCGTCAGCACCACGGCGGTCATCGCACGAAAGGCGGTCTTCTTGCGCGGTTCGCGCATCGCGGGCGCGAGCTGCGCGACGCTCTCCAAACCCGAGAAAGCAAGGAATGCCGCGCCAAAACCGGTAAGCAGCAGGACCGGGGTCAGAGGAGGCCCGTGCGTGATCGCGCTGAAGCTGTGCACCACGCCCGCCGGCCCGAGGTAGATTGCTGTCGCGACCACGACAGCGAGCTGGCCGGCCCCCGCGAAGCAGGCGACGATCGCCGTCGTCCGCGCGCTCTCCCGGATCCCGAGCAGGTTCAAGATGCACAAGCTGATGAGCGCGCCGACCGTGGCGTAAAGCGCCACCCCCAACAGTGAGGGCATCACCACCGCCAGGTACAGCACTCCGGACAGCGCGCTGAGCGCCGCGGTCAGGAAGTAGTCGACCAGGATCATCAGGCCGCCAAGCAGCCCGGCGAACGGGTGCAGCGCTTGCGAGGACACGTTGACCACTCCGCCCCCTTCGGGATAGCGCCACGTGACCTCGGCGTACTTCACACAAAGAAGGACGAAGACGAACAGGGTCATCAGGACGAAGAGCGCCGCGCGCGACTGGAAGGGGCCGTAAAGGATGCCCGGCACGTAGTAGACGGAAGTGCCGATGTCGGCAAAGACGACAGCCCAGCACAGGAAGGCCCCGAGGCTTCCGCCGCGGACTTTGATCCGGCGGCGGGCGACGACCTGGCTCACTCCGTGATCCTGTCGCGACTCGCGCCGAGGTGGCGCAGGAGGCTGTGCAGGTCTGTGCGCAGCTGGTTGAGCGCGCGCTTCGCCTCGCGGTCCTCGAGCTCCATGTACGCGCCCGCGGCCAGGTAGACCTCGGCGCGGTCAAGACCCTGCCCGCATCGATCGGTTCGAGAGAGCGATAGGCTAGCTCCGGGCAGGCGCCGGATCGCCGCCCGAAACACGAGCCGCAGCTCTTTGGCGGACCTCGTTGCGGGGAGCTGCATGATGGCGTTGCGCATGCTTCCAAGCTAGAGGCAACGCTGTTGGGTCCGCGTTTGGGCTGGGCCTCCGAGCGTATGGAGCCTGTATGGATTCCGGCTCGATCCTTTACCCTCGCCTGCGATGACTGCCGACCACGTCGCCCGTCGAGGCCGTCGCCCGGGCGACCTGCGGGTCGTCGTCCGGCGGGCGGCCAAGCTGCCCCGCACCCTCGGAGCGCCGGCGCTGTTCGCCGCCTGCTACGGCAACGTGGGTTCCAGCATCTACTACGCCCTGGGCGTCACCGCCGCCTTCGCCCTGGGCCTCACGCCGCTGGCCATGATCCTGGCCGGCCTCATCTTCGTCAGCACAGCCCTGAACTATGCCGAGGGCACCGCCGCCCTTCCGCACGCCGGCGGCAGCTCGAGCTTCGCGCGCCGCGCGTTCAACGGGCCCATCGGCTTCCTGGTCGGCTGGGTGCAGCTGCTCAACTACACGGCGACGGTCTCGATCTCCGCCTACTTCGCGATCAGCTACCTCGGCGTGTTCGGCAAGTACATGCCGCTGTTTCAAGTCTTGAAGGTCAACGACACCTGGCACGTGGCCGCGACCGTCCTGCTGATCGGGTTCCTGGTCGTCGTGAACGTGGTCGGCATCCAGGAGTCGAGCGCGCTCAACCTGGTTCTGGCGATGGCCGACCTGGTGACGCAGTTCGTGCTGGTCATCCTGGGCATCGTGCTCCTGTTGAACATCCACACCGTCATCAGCAACATCCACTGGGGAATCGCGCCGACGTGGGGCAACTTCCTCGCGAGCATTTCGATCGCGATGGTCACCTATACCGGCATCGAGACGATCTCCAATATGTCGGAAGAGGCAAAGGACCCCGGCCGCAGCGTGCCACGGGCGACTTTTGCCGTGATCGCGGCGGTGCTGTTCGTCTCAGCCTTTCTCCCGACCATCGGCATGAGCGTCTTCCCGGTCCACCTCGACGCTGGCGGCCAGTACACGACCGACCTGGCCACGACATGGAAAAACGACCCTGTCGCGGGCATCGTCACCGGCTTCTCTCAGCCGCTGGCCTTCTGGGCAGGGATCTGGGTGGGCATCCTCGCCTTCACCATCCTGGTGATCGCCACCAACGCCGGCCTGATCGGGATCTCGAGGTTGAGCTACTCGCTGGCGGGGGCGGACTTGCTTCCTCGCCAGTTCGCACGGCTGCACTCGAAGTACAGGACGCCGTACATCTCGATAGTGATCTTCGGCATCGTGGCCGCTGTCCTGGTCCTGCCAGGAATCATCGTCGGCGGCGGAGAGATCGATCTCTTGGGCGCGGTGTACGCGCTCGCCGCGACGTTTGCGTTCTGCTCGGCGCACCTGTCGGTCATGCGGTTGAGATTCATCGAGCCGAACCTCTACCGGCCTTATCGCATGCCGTGGAACATCAGGTTCGGGCGCGACAGCATCCCGGTCCTGTCACTGCTCGGCGCTCTCGCCATCGGCACGGTGTTCACGCAGCTGATGTCGCAGAACATCTCCAACTCGACTTACATCTACCTGGGGTGGCTAGTGCTGGGCGGCGTCACGTTCGTGATCTATCGCCGCTATCGAAAGCAACCCCTATGGGAGCCGCTGGAGGTTCCGCCCCCGCCCGACCGGGAGATTGAACGGCTGGCGCCCGAACCTCGACCGAGCGAAGCCCGCTACCGGCTGGGCCGGCGTGAACGCGTCGCAGCGCATGCGGCGGCCCAGCCCGCGCATCGACGGCGCACCCGTCCCGGCTGGCAGCTCGAGTTCGAGCTGTTCTTCGCCCGGCACGGCGCCGCGCGCGGCATCCTGATCGTCCTGGTGTTTGCCTCGGTGAGCGGGCTTGCCGTCGGCGTCGACCTCTCGAACTACGACCCGTTCGGCCCTGGCCTCGGCTGGTCACCTGGCATCGTGCTCGTCGCGTTGATCGCGGCGTACTTGCTCAACCGCAGCCACGCCGAGCAGTAGCCGGCGACGTTTCAGCCTTCCAGCCGGTAGCCCACCCCTGGCTCGTTGACGATGTACCGCGGATTCGCGGGATCGTCCCCGAGCTTCTTGCGAATCTGTGCGACCACATACCGCGTGTTGTACGTGTCGCCGATCGCGTAATCGCCCCACACCTGCCGCAGCAATGTGGTGTGCGTCACCGGCTTGCCCGCATGGAGCGCGAGAAATCGCAGCAGCTCGTACTCCGTCGGCGTCAGCCGCACGAGCTTTCCGTCGACGGTGACCGAGCGCCGGCCGATGTCGATCGCGAGGTCACCGGATCGGATGATCGGCTCGCCGGCGGTCACGTCGGCCTGCCTGCGCAGCACCGCGCGAATACGCGCCACCAGCTCTTCTGTGCCGAACGGCTTCACCACGTAGTCGTCCGCCCCGGCGTCGAGCGCACGCACCTTGTCCTTCTCGTCCGGCATGACGCTGACGACGATCACGGCGCCGCGTGTCGCCGGTCTCAAAGCCTTCAGCGTCGCGAAACCATCCATGCCAGGGAGCCCGAGGTCGAGAAGGATCACGTCCGGCCGCCAGGCCGCCGCCTCGCGAACCGCCTCCTCCCCGCTCCCCACCGCATGCACGTCGAAGTCGTGATAGCTGAGACCCGTGCGCAATGCACGCTGCATCTCGACCTCGTCGTCGATGACCAGAACGCGTCCACTCACGAGTCCGGCACCGACGGAACGGGGGCCAATGGAAACGTGAAGGTGAAGCGCGGACCGCGACGCCGGTTCTCGGCTCGGATCGTGCCTCCGTGCGCCTCGACGACCCGCTTGCAGATGGCCAGGCCAAGGCCGCTGCCGCGAGCGCGGCGCGTCCAGAACGTGTCGAAAACGCGGTCGAGATCACCGATTGCAATCGGCGGCCCCTCATTCTCGACCCACGCTTCGAGCACTCCGCCTCGAGGTGCCGCCCCGACCTCGATCACGCCATTGGGCGGCGCCCATTCGTGAGCGTTCTCGAGAAGGTTGGCGAGGACGCGGCCCGCCTGCACCTCGTCGACTTGCACGAGCGGCAGATCGTCCGGCAGCTCAACGGCCAGTTTGTTGGCGGCGAGCTCGGTGCGCAGCCCGCGGGTCGCGCCCGCGACAAGGTCGGCGAAACTCTGGGCCTCCCTCTCGAGCTCCAGCCCCGCCTCAAGGCGTGACAGGGCCAGGAGGTCTCCGACCATGCGGTCGAGCCGCGTCGCCTGGCGGTCCAGGTCGACTAGCAGCTCCCGCTGGTCCGGCTTCAAGCCGGCCTGCGGCGCGGCCAGCGCCGTCAGCCCGGTACGAAGCGAGGCGATGGGGCTCTTGAACTCGTGCGACAAGGAGGAGAGGATCGCGGTCTTCAGCCGGTCCGAAGACTCGAGGCCTCGTGCTCGTTCCGACTCGAACGCCACGCGCCTCCGATCGAGCAGCAGGTCGGCCAGGCCGATCAGCGCCGCGAGCATGCGGAGCTCATCCGGCCCGGCCAGGTCTGCGTCCATTCCCATGACGGCGACGCCGCTTGCCAAGGGCAGGTAGGCCGTCTCTGTCGCGCCGGGGTGAGTTCGCATCAGGGTGACCGCGCCTCCCCGGACAGCGATGCCGACCGACCGGCCGTTCTCATGAGACCACCCCGCCTGCTTGAGCTCGGCTGCGCTCAGCTCGCTGCCGGCGAGCGGGCTCGGCAGTCCGTATTCAACAGCCACCAGGGCGAACCGATCGACGCACCTCAGCTCCGTGGCGCGCCCGCAAAGCATGGAAAGCGCAACCGTCACCTCGGACGAGCGCAGCGCCTCCGTCGCAAGCTCATACAGCGCCCGTGATTCGCGGGCGAGCGCTTCCGCGGTCGCGCGAGTCCGGCGTAGGGATGAGGCGAGCTGGCTGGTGACCAGGGCGACCGCGAGCAGTACCACCAGCTCGAGCAGCTCGGCGGTGCCCCTGACCGAAAATGTGCCCACCGGCGGGACGAAATAGAAGTCGTAGAGGACGAACGCCCCGATGCTCCCGACGACGGCGGGCCACCTGCCCCACCGCGCAGCGAGCCAGAGGACCAGCAGCAGGTAAAGGGCGGACAGGCCCTGGACAGGCGCCCGAGAAGTGATCAGACCGATGGCCGCCGTGATCCCGATCACGCCCCCGACCGCGATCGCGTGCGGCGCCAGGCGGCGCATCAAAACCAACGTACGCCTGTGCCGTGTGGTCCGCTGGTGCCGAGAAGCTCTTCACCTAGCCTGATTTCGAAGACTCCCTGGTCGGGTTCCATCCGCAAGTAATAGACGGAGGCCTCGTCGATCGCCCGATTGATCCGGGCTCGCTGGTCGTCGTCGACGTACTGCATGAAGACGGAGTGGAACACGACAGTCGCCATCCCGTGGCGCGGCTCGCCCAGCTCACGCTCGAGAAACGACGCCGCGTCCATGCGCTCGACTTCCGCCGGTACTTCGTGCGCGATGGAGATCGCGCCGTCCAGCCGAGACAGCCTGCCCAGCTGGTCCGCCCAGATGAAGGACCGCAGCGACAGGGCTCCGTCATCCGTGGTCCCGTCGATGGGTTCGAGGTCGCACCCTTTGCGCTCCACGACCTCCGCGGAGCGGTCCAGAGGAGGCGGGACGTCGAAGAAGTGGACGAACCGAACCGCAGAATTCTCGTCGCCCCAGCCGGCTCCGCCGGGCCCGCCGTCTACTTCGTCAGATTTGGCTGACTCATATCGATAGCGATCCCACCTCAGGTTCAGGCCCGCGCTGGCTCCGACCTCCAGGATGCGCAGCGGCAGTCCCGTGCGATGGGCCACCTCCAGAAAACCACCCAGGAGCGCGGCGCTCCGACCCACCTCGTTGGTCTGGCACCCGCGCTCGACCAGCCGGCGGATCTCCGTGCGCTGCTCGCCAAGCGCCTCGCGGAAGGCGGGCCACGCCGCCGATGCGTTGCCGTCGCCCCCGACCGAAGGGTAGTGCGGCTCCAGCGCGGGCAGGCGCCCTTCGAGGACCAGCCGGTGCACCGCGGCCATCAGCCGCAGCCCGACTGCGGCCGATCGAGTCTCGGTCTCAAAACCGGCCAGCGCCTCAGCGGTCGCCCCGGTTTGGTCTGCGGCAGCGGATTCCAGCAGCGAGCCGTACAGCGGCGAACCCATCTGCGCACACGCCGCGGCTTGCCACCTCAGCCATCCGGCCACGACCTCATTCAACGCCGGCAATCGCAAGCTCCTTAGCGCGGTTTGCGTAGCCGGGATGCGATGGGTGCGCGACGCGATACCACGCCAGCGTCTCGGCCAGCGCGTCCTCGAGCGCCGAAGGCTCGAAGCCGAGCTCGCGGCGCGCACGATCCAGCACATACCCGGCGGCTCGCCGCGGGTCCGGGCCATAAGGGCTGGCACCATCGGGCATCTCCGCAAACGGCATGGGATGAAGGCGAATCGGTTTTCCCATCGCGCGGGCGATGCCTTCGATCAGGTCCCGCAGGCTCACTCCTTCGAACGCGGCGTTATACGCCTTGCGCGTCGCGTCCTTGCGCAGGTCGCACGCCAGCGCGCAGGCGTAGCCGATGTCCTTCACCCATGACAGCCCGGCCTGCCGCTCGTAGGACTCCGCCGGCACCAGCAGCGGACCACCGTCTTCGACTCGCTGGATGTACGCGGCGATGCGGAGCGTGTGATCCGCGGGTCCGAACACCGCGGGCGGACGGATCACGGTCCATGGAAAGTCTTGTGAGCGGGCGAGGATGGTCTCGCACCACCGCTTACCCCCAAAGTAGTCGAGCGTGTCAGGCGGGTCGCCCTCTAGCGGGATGAAGTCTTCCTCGCGGGCGCGACGGCCGTTGAGGGGCGGGTACACGCCGGTCGAGACGAAGACGTACCGCGCGCCCTTGAACTGACGCACTACTGCCTGCACCTCACCTGGCTGATAGCAGGCGAGGTCGAGCAGGACGTCAGGCTCGACCTGCTCGAGCGCACGCTTCAGCTGCTCCTCGTCGGTCCTGTCGACGGTGACGTAGCTGGTGAAGGTGCCGTACGGACGATCCTTGCGGCCGGCGGCGATAGTTTCCACGCCGCGGCGCATCAGCTCCTTGCACGCTGCGACACCGATGAAGCCCGCGCCGCCCAGCACGAGCGCGCGCGTCACCTCTAGACGTCGCGCGCGACGGACTCGACGTCGATGCCGTCCACGCTTCCGAGTCGGGCTGCCATTTCCGCGGCAATCGCGACCGAGCGGTGCCTGCCTCCGGTGCAGCCGAACGCGACCACCAGGTGCGACCGTCCACGCTCGCGGTAGTGCGGGATCGCGGCGCGCAGCGTCTTCTCCAGGTTGCCCAACAGCTCCTGCGCGGCCGGCTGCTTCACGACAAAGTCGCGCACGCGCGGGTCCCGGCCGTCGAGAGGCCGAAGCTCTTCGACCCAGTAGGGGTTTTCGAGGAGCCGCACGTCGACCACCCAGGAAGCGCCGTCGGGGATGCCGTTCTTGTAGCCGAAGGCGAGACACGTGATGAGGAGGCGCTCGCGCGAGCGCAGTTGTTGAGCCAGCTCACGCAGCTGCGCGATGTCGACGCGGTGATGAGCGCGGTCGTGGCTGCCGCCCGCTCGTCCGTCGCCGGCGCCAACGTGCACCAGCACGTACCGGATGTTCTGCGCGTCGGCGTCCTTCAGCATCGACACGGCGTCGCCCCGCAGCGGCAGCACCGCGTCCGCCTGGTCCCACGCCGATAGCCAGCGTGCGAGCTGAAATCCCGAATCGAGGAAAACACCAACTGCTTCGTCGAGCTCGGGTTCTGCAGACCCGCCGACAATGACAAGCGTCACAGTGTTTCTTTCAAGCGTTTGGCGAGGCGCTCGGGCACGCCGAGCTTCACGATGTCCTCGACCGGCGCCTCACGGATCGCCTGCACCGAGCCGAAGTGTCGCAGGAGGATGCGCTTGCGCGCGGGCCCGATGCCCTCCACCGAGTCGAGCGGCGAGGTCAGCGCCTTGCGCGAACGTACCTTTCGGTGGTGCGTGATCGCGAAGCGATGCGCCTCGTCGCGAATGCGCTGGACCAGGAACATGCCCGGCGAGTTGCGCTCTTGCACGATGGGCTCGGCCCGTCCTGGCGCGAAGATCTCTTCGCGCTCTTTCGCGAGGGCAAACGTCGGGATGTCGGCGTAACCGGCTGACTCCAGGACCTCGAGCGCGGCGCTGAGCTGACCGCGGCCGCCGTCGATGAGGATCAGATCCGGCCGAGTGGTGAACGAGCGGTCGCCGACCGCATCGGCATCTTCGCGGCGCTGCGAGGACTCCAGTCGCTCGAGCCTCCGACGCAGGACCTCCTGAAGCATCGCGAAGTCATTCGGCCCCGGGACGAACTTGATCTTGAAGTGACGGTAGTGGTCGGTCCGAGGCCGGCCGTCCTCGAACACGACCATCGCGCCAACTGCTGAGTCGCCCTGGATGTTGGAGATGTCATAGCACTCGATGCGCTTCGGTGGCGACTCCAGGTCGAGTGCTTCGGCGAGGGCCGCGAGCATCGGCTCGGTTCGGCTGCGGTCGTAGTCCGCCTGGATGCGCAGCTGCTCGAGCTCCTGCTTGGCGGTCTCGGCCAGCTGTGAAACGAGGGCGCGCTTGCGTCCCCGCTGCGGCACCTCGATGGTCACCGGGCCACCGCGCTTCTGGCTCAACCAACCTGCAAGCAGGTCCGGCTCCTCGACTGCCCCCGGAAGGATCACGGTTCGCGGCACGTGCGTGGCGCTGGCGTAGTACTGAAGGACGAAGCCGCGCAGCAGCTCGGCCTCGGCCACCTCGGCGGCGCCGTCGAGAGGATGCCCGTCGTGGCCGACCATCTTGCCCTGCCTGACGTACGCGACTTCGACGAATACCTCCGATCCACGCCTGGCATAAGCGACGAGATCGTGGTCGTCGCGGCCGTGGGTGAGGACTTTCTGGCGGTCGGCGATGCGCTCGATCGATTGGAGCTGATCGCGGTAGCGCGCCGCGTTCTCGAAATCGAGCCTGTTCGCCGCCACCTCCATGCGGTCCTGCAGCTCGTGAAGGAGGAGGTCGGAGCGGCCCTCCATGAAGAGCGCGACCTCGTTGATCCGCGCCTTGTAGTCCTCCGAGCTGATCCTGCGCTCGCAAGGGCCTGGGCAGCGCTTGATGTGGAAGTCGAGGCAAACCTTGCCCTGCTTGAAGATCTCGTCCGAGCAGGTCCGGAACGGGAGCAGCTGGCGGATCGATTTGACGGTGCCCCGGAGCGACTGCGCCGACGTGTAAGGGCCAAAGTACCGGGACCCATCGTTCTGCACCCGCCGCGAGTAGTGGACGCGAGGAAACTCCTCGTTGACCGGCAGCTTCAGATAGAGGTAGTTCTTGTCGTCCTTGAGCCGGATGTTGAAACGGGGACGGTAGTTCTTGATGAGGTTGCACTCGAGGACGAGCGCCTCGACCTCGTTGGCGGTCGTGATGAAATCGAAGTCCGTCGCCTTGCGCACGAGCTCCGCGATGCGCTCGGTCTGCGGGTACCCGGGATTGAAGTACTGACGCAGACGGTCGCGCAGCCGCAGCGCCTTGCCGACGTAGATGACCTGGCTCCTGTTGTCGCGAAACAGGTAAACGCCAGGCCCGTCGGGGACCGCGCGCAGCCTCCGCTTGACCGCATCTTCCAGGGAAACCGCCACGCAAACCGATTTTAGGTGCAGTTCTCAGTTCGGTCCCATAGACTGCGCCCCAAAGGTGCAAACGCCGCCCAGCCTCCCGCCGGAGCCGCCTCACCCGGCGCTTGTCTATGCCGCCCAACCGTCGCGTCCGTACAACCCGTGGGCGATAGTGAGCCTCTCGTTTGGAGCCTCCACGGTGATCGGCAGCTGGTGCCTGGGCGGCCTGGTCGCCGTCATCACGGGGCACATCGCAAGGCACCAGATCAGGAGAACCGGCGAAGCCGGCGCCAGCCTGGCCCTGGCCGGACTGATTGCGGGTTATGTCTCGATTGCCCTCACGCTGCTGTTCATCCTGGCGTACATAGGTTTCTTCGTTTTCATGTTCGCCTTCATAGCGGCCCACCCAGATACCACGCCGACGCGGACACCTTCTCCGTAAACTGCTTGTCGTGAGCACCCCGCCCGGTCCGCCGCCGGCCCCTCCTTCCGGCAGCCCGACTCAGATCACGGGCCAGCAGGTGGCGCCTAGCACCACGGTCCCACACAGCCCAGGCGGTGCGATGTACACGCCGGCCGCCGCCGCCAACAAAACCAACACCCTGGCAATCGTCAGCCTCGCCGCCGGCATCGGTTCGTTCTTCGCGCACATCCTCCCGGGAGTCGGCGGATTCACGGTCGCCCTGATCGCCGTCATCACCGGCTTCATGGCGCGCAGGCAGATCAAGGAGACGGGCGAGCAGGGCATGGGCATCGCCACGGCGGGAATGATCATCGGGATCGCCCATCTGCTGCTGATCATCCTGGTGGTGATCGTGATCCTGTTCCTGATCTTCGTCATGGGCATCGCCCTACTCGGGGGCGCCGCGACCCGACACTAGTCGCCCGCCACCCAATCGGCACACCCCTGGCGGGGCCCTCCCTACCGTTTGGCTTCCCTCCCCCAAGCCGACGCACCGAACCGCATCTGAGCTTGATTCGGATTCGGCCTCAGGTCAACCCAGCCTGTTAAGGCCAAAATGGAACGACCGGGGTAGAGTCCACGCAAGGTTTGCCGATATCGCCGACCACATTCCGCCGCCCCCGCCGCCCCCGCCGCCCATACCCCTTCCGCCGCCCGGCTACCTCCAGCCGCCGACCGAGGGCATGGCGATCGCCTCGCTTGTGGTCGCCCTCGTCGCGATCCCAGCACTCTGCCTCTGCAGCGTGGCTTCGATCGGCCTCGGCATCGCTGCCATCATCCTTGGACGCCAGGCGCTCACGAGGATCCGCGAGAGCAATGGCGCCCTGGGCGGACATGGGCTCGCTCAAGCCGGTTGGATCACGGGGCTTGCGGTCTCGATCCTGTCGGTGCTGTTGGTCTTTGCCGGCGGGCTGCTCTTGCTGCTCGCCAGGGTGGTGCAAAGTTCGAGTCGCTGACTCCTCGGTGTGAAACCTAGGCACGAGCGGATGGGACGTCCCGCGCCGGCACCACGAGCAGCGGAAATACTGCAGCCACCAGCGCGATGACAACAGCCGCCCACAGCGCGACGTTCAGCGACCACGCGATCAGCGGTCCGGCGAATGCTGCACCGATCGGGGTGCCAACCCAGTTGACCGACATCGATACCGCGAACGCGCGGCCGAACCATGCCGGATCCGTCCGCCTCTGTCGAACCGTGAACATGGCGATGTCAAGCGGTCCGTTCGCAGCGCCGACCACGAGCAGGACCACCGCCACAACCGCGAGTGCGCCCGCGAACGGCAGCAGTGCAAAAGCAGCCGCGGAGATGAGGATCGCGCCGAACATCATTTGCCTCTCGCGCCCGCGCGTGGACATGCGTCCCGTGATCAGCGCCGCGATGAGCCCCGCCCCACCCATGGCGCCCCACAGGAATCCCACCGCCGCGGGGCCCGAATGCAGACGGTCCAACACGAGCACCGGAATCGCAATGTAGAGAATTCCCCAGCTCAAGTTGAAAGTGGAAATTGTCAGAGCGAGGCCGCGCAGCGTCGCATTGCGAACCACGTAGTGCAGGCCACGCCACGCATTGAGAAGGATCGACCCTTGGGTGGCAGCCGTCGTCGCCGGCTCGGGGAGGCGGAGCATCACGACAGCGGCCGCGGCGAAGACGGCGCCGCACGAGGCGATCGCCCACTCAGGGCCGACCACGCTGACAAGGACACCGGCGAGTGGAGCGCCCAGCAGCTGCGCTATCACGTGGCCGCTGCTGTCCAGAGCATTCGCGCGCTCCCACATCGCCGGCGGCGCGATCAATGGAAACAGCGAGCGCGCGCCCGTGTTGCTCAGCGGGTTGGTGAGCGACCCGATGCCCACGATCGCCAGGAGAACTCCTGAGGGAAGACTCTGGCGAGCAGAGAGAACCGCGATGAGTGCCACTGTGAAGGCGGCGATCAGATAGTCCAGCACCACCAGGCGCGCACGGCCGTGGCGGTCGAGCAGCGCGCCGGCCAGAGGAGAGACGACAAGACCGGGAAAGATGCTCAGGAACGTGGCGAGGCCGGCGAGCTGGGGCGAGTGATAGCGCTGGAGCACGAACAGGACCAGCGCCACGTTGAACATGGAGCCGCCAACACGACCAAAGAGCATGCCCGCGTAGAGGCGCGCGAAACCTGGAACGCTCAGGAGCGCGCGATATCCAGCCGGCTGAAGAGTCTTCAGGCGACTTTGACGCGTGCCGAACGCGAGCGCGACGTCTTCGCCCGGCGCGGGCCCGCCCCGTTGGACCTGTCCGGCCGGCGCCCAGCCCGCTCCAGCGGCGCACGCAGAAACTCCCCGGTCGACGAAGCCGGATTGCCGGCGAGCTGCTCAGGTGTTCCCGCGGCGATCACGTAGCCGCCCTTCTCCCCGCCCTCGGGTCCGAGGTCGATCAGCCAGTCCGCGGTCTTGAGCACGTCGAGGTTGTGCTCGATGACAACCACCGTGTTGCCGTGGTCGACCAACCGGTGCAGCACCACCAGGAGCCTTTCGACGTCAGCGTAATGAAGGCCCGTCGTCGGCTCGTCCAGCAGATAAAGCGTCCTACCCGTATCGCGCCGCGACAGCTCGGTGGACAGCTTCACCCGCTGCGCCTCGCCGCCCGACAGCTGGGTCGCCGGCTGCCCGAGCCGGATGTATCCAAGCCCCACGTCATGCAGCGTCTTCAACTTGGTCTTGATCCGCGGCACGTTCTCGAAGACCTCGAGCGCTTCGTCGACGGTGAGCTCGAGCACATCGGAGATCGAGTGGCCGCGGAACTTCACCTCCTGGACCTCGCGCGAGTAGCGCGTCCCGTGGCACACCTCGCAAGGCACGTAGACGTCCGGAAGGAAGTGCATCTCGATCTGGATGATCCCGTCACCCTGGCACGCCTCGCATCGCCCGCCGCGCACGTTGAAGCTGAACCGTCCCGGCTTATAGCCGCGCATCTTCGCCTCGGGCATGCTCGCGAACAGCTCGCGCATGTACGTGAACATGCCGGTGTAAGTGGCCGGGTTGGAACGCGGCGTGCGGCCGATCGGCGACTGGTCGATGTCGATCGCCTTGTCGATATGTTCAAGCCCGTCGACTGCCTCATGCGGGCCCGGCCGGTCCTTGGCCCGATAAAAGTGTTGCGCCACCTTGCGGCTCAGGATGTCCGTCACCAGCGAGGACTTGCCCGAGCCGCTCACGCCTGACACCGCAACGAAAGTTCCCAACGGAAACGTCACGTCGAGGTCCTTCAGGTTGTTCGCGCGCGCTCCTCGAATCACGAGGTTCTTGCCGTTTCCAGGACGCCGGCGCGCGGGGACCTCGATCTGGCGATCACCTCGGAGAAATGCCGCCGTCAACGAGTTCGGGTTGCGAAGGACCTCCTCGACAGTTCCCGCGGCGATGATCTCGCCCCCATGCTCGCCGGCAGCCGGACCGATGTCGACCATGTAGTCCGCCGCGCGGATCGTCTCTTCGTCGTGCTCGACGACGATCAGAGTGTTGCCCAGGTCACGCAGCCGGAGCAGTGTGTTGATGAGCCGCCTGTTGTCTCGCTGGTGCAGTCCGATGGAGGGCTCGTCGAGGATGTACAGCACGCCCATCAGCTTCGAGCCGATCTGGGTCGCGAGCCGGATTCGCTGGGACTCGCCGCCGGAAAGCGTGTTG
>Ga0209588_1000106_pt1 | contig 25489 bp, 33 predicted proteins | sample Rivendell_Oct201_10_FD_188351 | JGI IMG/M metagenome (GOLD analysis project Ga0209588, IMG submission 188351) | Vadose zone soil microbial communities from the Eel River Critical Zone Observatory, Northern California, USA -... | ecosystem: Host-associated > Plants > Roots > Rhizosphere > Soil ...
CGCACTCGGGTTCGGCGCGGGCCCCGAGGACGAGTTCGCGGCCATCACGAGCCCCGACGGCTCGTCGTTCGTCAGTGTTGCTGCCGGCTTTGATGCCATCTGCGCCTTAACGGCCCGGGGCGCTGCGTTCTGTTTTGGGAACAACGAATGGGGGCAGCTCGGTAGTGGGTCGCTCGCTCGGTATTCCTCGATCACTGCTGTTGCTGGCGCACATCGGTTTCAGAAGTTGAAGATGGGACGCGAGCGTGCATGCGCGATCTCTGATGCGCAGGAGCTGTACTGCTGGGGAAGCGGATTAAACCGCGCGCTCGGCACGGAAGCACGCGACCGCTGCGCCTATCAAGTCGGGTTCGAGAAGGGAGATACTGATACGACGTTCGCTCCTTGTGCACGCGAGCCAGTCAAGGTCATGCCGGGTGTGCCGGTTCGCGATGTCGCCGTTGGTGACGACCACGCGTGCGCTCTCGACCAGGCTGGAGCCCTGTATTGCTGGGGTTGGATCTACGACATCGACTTTCACGCATTGCGCCCGATCCAGATCGGAGGCACGGTTCCGCTCGTTGCCCTCACGAGCGGGAGTCGACACGTCTGCGGGTTGGATTCGGCGGGCAGAGCCTATTGCTGGGGCCGGAACTGGCGAGGTCAACTGGGCCAACCAGTTCCAAAGAGCGGGACAACTCTGATACCCGTTGCGGGACAGATCCGGTTCAAGAGCTTAAGCGCTGGCGATGATCATACCTGCGGCGTGAGCACCGAGGATCAAGCGTACTGTTGGGGAGAAGATCGGGATCGGCAGTTAGGCATTGGAGCGATCGAATTGGCTGACGGGGAGACGGCCCTTCCCACCCGAGTGGCCGGCGCACGACGGTTCACGGCTATCGCTGCAGGATACGGGCACACGTGCGCGGTGTCATCGCAGGGAGGGCTCTTCTGCTGGGGAACCAGCCTGGCAGTACGCCCGGGTCTCGGCGTTCTCAAGGAAGAGCCGGAGCCATTTCTCGTCTCCGGGTCACATTGATTTCGCAGACACGGCGGCCTAACACGCGCTTGAAGCTGCCGGCGCCCGTCCCCAATGCTGACGGTCGTGTCATAACCTTGTTGTAGAATTCTGTTTGTGAGCATTTACGTGCGGCGCCGCAGCTTAAGCGCCATCCGTTAGGCCGCTGGCCTTCCTTTCACACTCGTTGTGTTACAGCGAAAACGACCTATCGGCTGTGCTTACAATGCCCCAAATTCTGGCCGCAGAAGACAGTGACTTGCCTGTGAGATTCCTCCCGAACCAAGCACGCACCGGAGGGGACCTATGAAGTCGCGCACTAAGCTTCTCGCTGCAGCGTCAGGAATCGGCCTTGCGTCGGCTGTCGTTCTCGCATGCGCAACTATCATGCATGGAAGCTCCCAGGAAGTTGGAATCTCCAGTCAACCCACTGGCGCGACCATCACTGTGGATGGCCAGCCGGCCGGTAACACGCCTGTCACGGCGAAGTTGTCACGGAAGGATATTCATCGAGTTGCCATCACCCTGACGGGGTACCAGCCCTTCGAAATCACCACGACGCGCAAGACTAGCGGCTGGGTTTGGGGCAACATTCTCTTCGGTGGTTTAATCGGTCTCGCAGTCGACGCAATCAGTGGTGGCCTCTATGACGTTCGGCCAGAGCAGATTCCCGCCCAACTCTCTAAGGCAGGAGCGAGCGTACAGTTACACGGTGACCACCTCTACGTGATCCTCGTTCGGAACCCAGACCCCGGCTGGCGCCGCATTGGTCAGCTCGAGCCATTACGCGCGCGCTAGATGTCTTCTGATGGGCGCTTCGCGAATGGGCGCAGAGTACCGCGCCCTTCCGTCGGCCAGGTTCTCCTGGAGGTCCGCGGTTCGACCTCCGTGAGCCCTTGGCCTAACCTGCCAACGGCCTAACAAGCGCTTGAAGCTGACGGCGCGCGTAGAATATTGAATGACTACTTTTTCTTCAGCGCGCCGCAGCTTAAGCGCGATCCGTTAGGCAGCGGCACAAAAACTTGTGAACCCCAAGAAACTAGATCCGACGCCGCCGAAGACGCCCGAAGCGCCCAAGATTCCGTGGCCGCCGAAGCCGCGTCCGCCTGAACCCTGGGAACCGGCGAAGATTCCGCGCTCGCCACAACCGCCCAAGCCTCCAATCCCGGAGTTCTAAGGGCACCGCGATGGCTTCACGCAAGCAGCGGACAGGTGCACGTCTCAACCTCAAGAAGGCTGCACGTCGGACGGAAAAGGTCGTGACACCGCTGCCTAACAAGCGCCTGAAGCTGTCGGCGCCCGGCGTCTGTGGTAAACTTTTATTTGTGATTATTCCAGTTAGGCGCCGCAGCTTAGGCGCACCCCGTTAGGCAGCAGGTGACCCACCGTTTCAATCGAGACGAGAAATGTTTGATCGTCAGTACTTCGAGAAGGTCCTCCCGGATCAGCTCCGCATCATGGGGCAGCAGGCGCGCTTCGTTATTCGGCTCCATGCTGGCCGCGAGTTCGACGTGTGGTCCCTCGTCGCGGCTCATGACGCGTACGTGATTCTCGAAGTTCACGCGGGTGGGCAGGAGCCGGCGCGAAGCAAGCGATGGCAGCAGGAGCATCCGGACTCGCCGCCGTGGGTCTTTGATCAGCTCGCCGTACCCTACGCAAACATCAGTGAGACATTCCTGACTCCGAAAACGCCATCTGCTCAAGCCGGCAGGCCTATTGGATTTCGTCCCCCTGCTGCCTAACAAGCGCCTGAAGCTGCCGGCGCCCGGCATCAGTTGTACAATTCCATTTGTGATCATTCTGACTCGGCGCCGCAGCTTAGGCGCACCCCGTTAGACGGCGCGCTCTAGCTCCATGACAACATCTGTGGCCGCGTCGAAGCCTTCTGCTAGTGACCTCTTCAGCAGCGCGCGATCGAAGGTCAAGTGGGCCGATCAGCACATTACGAGCGTCCACGACACCATTGTGGAGTTTCTTCGATCCGGCAGTTATAAGGTCTCGATCAGGGATGAGCCTTCGACGCAAAGCCGCTTCTACGAGATCGTGCAGATACATCCACTGCCCGAGAGCATCCCGTTTCTGATTGGCGACGCCATCCATTGTCTACGAACCGCCCTCGACCATGTCATGTATGAAATTGTCGAGCGTGCGAACCGGGTTCCGTCTCAAGGTCTCATCTTTCCCATCAAGGACACGCGCTCGGAAGTTGTTGGCGAGATCAAAGGTGAAATACAAGCCGCTGCTGGCAGCGATATGGTCTCGCTCATTGTAGATGGCATCCAGCCCCACCGTGGAGGGCATCGCAACGGTAACTACCTGTGGATGCTTCACCGACTAGACTGCGTGGACAAACACCGGAAACTATTGACGGCCGTCGAGGATATCGGTTTTCACCACATCGAGGCTGTGGACGAGCAGGGGACGACGTACACCGGCTTGACGCTCACTTCGGTTGGAAGGCGCGAGCTGCGCTGGCCCGATTATGTAAAGGGCAAAAAGCTGTACCTCAAGAACGAGGGCCAGCTGAACTTTGGAATCCAATTACATGAAGGCGAGGTGGCAGATGGAGAGTCGGTTCTGCCACTCCTGAACCGCTTCAAGGCTGTTGTTCTAAAGACGATAGATACAATCGCTGAAGCCTATGAGCCGCGTGAGCGCGCCGTCTAACAAGCGCTTGAAGCTGTCGGCGCCCGCCCCCAACGCATGCCGTTGCAACCTCAAGCTCCGTGGTGATAGGCTTCCCTTTGTGAACCTTGTCGTGCGGCGCCGCAGCTTAAGCGCGATCCGTTAGGCAGCGCCGCGACTGCTGCCATTCGCGCCGGCCTTCATCCTATGGACTGTGGTCTGAGGACGGCCCACTGCCCGGAGGTGATCATGAGATTGAGTTGGCTTGGTGTCTTGGCAACACTTTGCCTGGCTGGCTGTATGCGCGGTGGCCTAACTGTTACGCCTGGTCCGATCAAGCTCTATGAGGGAGTAACCCAGTCCGCAGAATCAGTAGCTGTCGTCGAAAATGACCCTAACATGTTCCTGGTATCCATCGACGGTCAGAGTCTGCGACGCTGGACTCAAACGCATGATGTTGTCGCGGTCCAGGTCTTACCGGGCAAGCGTATCCTCGTGGCCCAGCCCAGCGCTCGCGCGGGCTTTGTTTCGATGGATGCCGTGCGGATCGAGTTTCTCGCTCAAGCTGGTCACCGATATGTCATTTCACGGCGTATTGGCGGTGGCACCGCCGCCGCAACCTGGACACCTGTTTTCACGGACATGACAACCGGCAAAGAGGTACCCTAGTTTGGCCTTGCGGGGTTCGGGCGCTGCCTAACACGCGCCTGAAGCTGGCGGCGCCCGCTCTCAAAAAATCCGCTGACACCTCCAGTTCCGGTGTTGTAGAATTCCGTCTTTGAACATTCTCGTCAGGCGCCGCAGCTTAGGCGCACCCCGTTAGGCAGCATCTCGAGTGTCATTGAACGACGAACTCATCACTGTGTTTCGCACCGGTAATACCGTGCTGCTCGCCGTAGCAAAAGCAGCCTTGGACGCCGAGCACATTCGATATGTCGTTGAGGGCGAGGGAGTGCAGGATTTGATTGGCATGGGGCGCTTTCCTGCCGGCTTCAACGCAGTCACTGGTCCCGTCCAGATTCAGGTCGCGGCGGAGAACGCCGAGCGGGCCCGTGAAGCCCTGATCGGGATTAGGGACGAGTCGTAAGTGCCGCGTCGCATGCTGCCTAACAGGCGCCTGAAGCTGCCGGCGCCACGGTTTCTGCGGTAGCATTCTGTTTGTGAACGACACAGCACGGCGCCGCAGCTTAGGCGCACCCCGTTAGGCAGCCGCTTTACATGCGCTCTCACATCAGCGTCCTCTTAGCCGTAGTCTTTATCGCGTACGCATGCCATCGTGGGACTACGCTTGGTACGCCTCGACACAGAGACGGAGACGGGGCACTGCGCCTCGTTCTCCTCCAGAACTCCTATTTCGGTGGGGGCTTTGACCAACCGCTGTTCCTTGCTTACGCCGACGGCACCATTCTCTTCCCACGAACGACATCGCACGGAATCCCCGAGCAATACACTGTGTTGCACGTGCCGCCAGTGAGCGTTGACAGCCTCCTCGGATCGCTCGGTGTCACAGCTGCGCTCTATTCTCTGGATTCGCTTTACGACTACGCGCCGGGATGGACTGATCAGCATTCATTCTATCTGTTGTTGCCTGCTGATTCGGGCCAGAAGCTTGTTGTCATCAGGGCGGGGTTGGAGGATTCAATGAAGCTCCGGTCTGATGTGCCGGCTCCGTTCAAGCAACTGTACGCCCGCCTTATGGCCTTCTCCCCTCCTTCCGCCACCGGTTGGGTTCCGGACTCACTGCAGGTATCGATATGGCCCTACGAGTACGCGCCCGACAATCCCCCCTTGGCTTGGCCTCAGCGGTGGCCTGGTCTCGATAGTCCGCGCTGGAAGCGACGCTCTGATGATCTGGTCAAAGAAGTTCGCACTATTCGGTTGCCATTCTCGGATCGGCCGCTGCTTGACAGTCTTTTAGTGGCGCGACGCGAGAAGCAAGCGATCGGGATCACCGGAAGGAAATGGGCCGTAGGCTATCGATGGTTATTCCCTCAGGAAACGGAATGGTGGTGGCTCGCGAAGCGTCTAGAATCCTAGCTTCTCGGACGCGGCTGTCTAACAAGCGCTTGAAGCTGACGGCGCGCGTAGAATATTGAATGACACTTTTTTCATCAGCGCGCCGCAGCTTAAGCGCGATTCGTTAGGCAGCAACCGTCCAGCGATGACCAGCCAACCTGTCATGAGTGAAGAAGAATTCTACGAGCTGGTGAAAAAATCCCGTGATTATCTCGCCAAGTGCCAAGCGAGACTGAAGAGTGAGTTTGCGATCGAATCGCACAAGCGCTTCGACTGGGATCAGGCGAAGGGGCAAATTGTCTTCTCGGATGCGGAGCGTCGACCGAGAGTCCTGGCGGACTTTGAGTTCGTAGGAACTCTCTCCAAAGATCCAAAAACGTGGCGGTGGGCCTGGGCGAACGATTCCCTCTTACCAGCAGTCAAGAACAGCGTCTTAGAGGTTAGACGGTTTGGCGAGGTCCACGACCTTCCGCCTCTACTGCAAGAAGCCTGGGAGGCGGACGAGAAGGACGGCTGGGATATGACTGCGCTCGCCGTGAATCTCCTCCAGGCCGAGGGCGCGTATCGAGCACCTGGTGAGAATGGGTTGAGCTTCCTTCTTCTCAACCGTCTCACGTGGGCGCCGGTTGCTGCCTAACACGCGCCTGAAGCTGGCGGCGCCCGTCATCTGAGGTAGAATTTCATTTGTGATCATTTCAGTCAGGCGCCGCAGCTTAGGCGCATCCCGTTAGGCAGCGACCAACCCAAGATGACAAGGAGAATCACAATGGCAGAGAGCGTCTACAAGGTCATCGAGTTGGTCGGGACCAGCACGGAGTCCTGGGAGAAAGCAGCTGCGGCGGCGGTCAAGCGGGCGGGGCAGACCCTGCGCGACCTCCGTGTGGCGGAAGTCTCACAGCTCGACATGCAGTTGAAGGATGGCAAGGTCGAGGCCTATCGGGCGAAGGTCAAAGTTTCCTTCAAGTACGAAGGCGGCAAATGATCTGAGCGCCGCTGCCTAACAAGCGCCTGAAGCTGGCGGCGCCCTTCATCTATTGTAGAATTGCGTTTGTGAACGTTCCAGCTCGGCGCCGCAGCTTAGGCGCATCGCGTTAGGCCGCCCTGCCATGCTGGCTTGGTCGCGTTGGTTGCTTCTTTTCGAGATCGCTGGCCAACCCCTTTTCGGTCAGCAGGTCCTAATCAGGAATGCCTCACCGGCACTCATTACACAGACCGCGGCGCAGTACCTCCAACCAGATGGTTTCGTGCTCGTGCGGAGCGATTCCTTAGGAGCAGAGTTTGGTCTGGACCGCGGCAAGATTCCGCAACATGGGATGTACTCCGGCCGGGTTCGGAACAACCTATTCCGGGTCATTATGGAAGTGCATCTAAGCTTCAAACCCCAGAAGGATGGCTCGGTGGTAAGTGTGTATGAGGACGCCGTGGTGTTGGACGACGATTCGGCGTTCGTTCAGCGACGGCGCGTAACAACTCACAGTGAGCTCGACAATCTTCGCGTTTTCTTGAATGATTTGCAGAATCAGGTTCAAGCGCGCATTGGACGATCCGATCCAACGAAGCCTTGAGGATGCCTCCACTGGGGCAGGCGGCTTAACAAGCGCCTGAAGCTGACGGCGCCCCTCGTCTGTGGTAAACTCTTGTTTGTGATTATTCCAGTCAGGCGCCGCAGCTTAGGCGCACCCGTTAGGCAGCGCAACACAGTTCTCATGGACCAAGTCGAATGACTGTTGGGTAGAATGGTCGTAATTGGAGGGATCCATGTCTCTTCGCGCGTTCTACATTGTTCCCGAAGCTTCGCTCGTTTTTCTTCTTTCGAGCGCAGGTTCCTTCCATGTAAGTCATCAACCGGCGCTCACCCTGCGAATCGAATCCCTCAGCCATTACCCGATCAATGTCCGCGTCAGTACCATTGGTATGCGTCTTGAGAGAGCGAAAGTGCAGCCGCACGACACCGTTATCGACCCTCCGGCCGTCCTCCCGATCGCGGATTCCATTGGCCGCATCCACATTGTCGTGACGGGGTTTGGTTCCGCGCGGGCGACATTAGTGAATAGTCAACCGCCTCAAGATTCCATCATTTCGGAGGGTCGGGATATCACGTTGGCTCGGAAAGCAAACGGTCGGTTTGAGCGAGTCTGGACGGTTCAGCCACTTCTACCCTAGGAGCTGCGCTGCCTAACACGCGCCTGAAGCTGGCGGCGCCCGTCGTCTATGGTAGAATTGCGTTTGTGAACCTTGTAGTGTGGCGCCGCAGCTTAGGCGCACCCCGTTAGGCGGCGCAAGCCGCGATCGCGCTCAGTTGAGTACATCGTCGGTCGGCAGTCCTCGCGCTCGCTGAGCGCTAATCGAGTCCGGAAATAGACAACGCCCCGACGAGTTGGCGGGGCGTTGTCTGACGATTCGCGGCGGTGTTGCTGTGCGGGAGGACACTATTTAGGAGCGCCGCCGACCAGGTTGATCGCGAAAGGGCCCTGCCCGTGGAGCTGGATTACGGTCGCCCCCCGTGCGCCACCGAAGTGCGGCTTCGATGGCGCCATGTTGAGATAATCCGCGGCGCCATAGGCCTTCAGCTTGGAGTCGTCGGTTCGCTCACCCATAGCTAGTAGGAGCGTCCCGGAAAGAACGGTCAGGTTTTCGGCCATGGGGTGCCAGTGCGGCGGGAAACGGTATCCGTCGGGGAAACTGAGCCGCAGCGTATAGAGAGCCCCCGGCGCGTCCGGGTTGCCGTTGATGACCGCCATCTTCATTCCCGGGGGGAAACCCGGGATGTTTGCATCGGTCCACGCGATTGACGCCGCCGGCACGGCGCTCATGTCCATGGCGCCAGCCATTCCGCCGGGGGCGGCCTGTGCGAGTGCGGCGGCAGTCGCGGTTACGCCGAACACGACCGCAAGAGCGACTGAGAAAACAGAGCGATTCATGGTGCCTCCTTGGGGTCGTCGAACGTAGACCCTGAAAACCGGCGCCGCAAGCGAGCCGGCGGGCAGGCAGGGGACGCGCGCCGCCTAACAAGCGCCTGAAGCTGCCGGCGCCCCTCATCTGTGGTAAACTTTTGTTTGTGATTATTCCAGTTAGGCGCCGCAGCTTAGGCGCGCCCCGTTAGGCCTTCACGCGCGCAGGTTGCGCGCGGTGTACTAGCTTTACCAAATTGCATCATGACACCCAAGGCTCTTCGGGACGAGATCCTGCAACTGCCGCCAAGCGAGCGCCTCAAGCTCCTCGAGGAGATCTGGGACAGTCTCGCGACGACGCCGGAGGATGTACCGGTACCTGACTGGCACAAGGCGGAGCTCGATCGCCGGTTGGACAACCCGGCGCCCGGTCCTGGGGAAACGTGGGATGAGGTGCGGGCCAAGCTGCGCGATAAGGGATCGTGAAGTATCGGCTGAAATTCAGACCGGAAGCCTCTGCGGATATCGCGGAGGCTTTTTCGTGGTATGAGCAACAGCGCGCGGGGCTGGGAGCGGAGTTCGAGACTGAGTTGCACCGTACCTTCGGTTAGTTTCCGACATGCCCCTGGCCGGCCGCGTTGTGCACCGAGGCCTCCGACGAGCCCTGCTGCGCCGCTTTCCCTTCACGGTCTATTTCACCGTCACTGCCGATCTCATCGAGATTCGTGGAGTGCTACACAATCGTCGCCATCCTCGGACCTGGCTCCGTCGCGCGTGAGGCCTAACACGCGCCTGAAGCTGACGGCGCCCGCCGTCTGTGGTAGAATTCCATTTGTGATGATTCCAACTTGGCGCCGCAGCTTAGGCGCACTCCGTTAGGCGGCGGCTTGCCTGGTACACCATGCGCTCCCACTGTTAGCGCGTGGATTTCCGCATTGTCAGCTCAATCACCGATGTTGAAACGATCGCGACCGGCTCGGGAATTCGAGAGCTCGCTCGGTTGCGGCGTCGCTATGGCCGAGCGCGTTGGAGGAAGCGGAAGGGAATTGCCCAAGTCGAGCTTGCGGGCGGAGTGGTGCGGCGTGCTGAGTTGCATTGGTATGAAGCCACCGGGGTAGGGCAGCGCGAATTCAAGATCAAGCGTTATCTTGACTGATATGGCTACGCGCTCACGCCAGCTCGCTCTCTGCTTACGCAACAAGGGTTATGAGGTCTCCTTGGAGCGTCGCAAGATCTACCCGGTCATCCCTGATCGGGATGCGGAGAAGCATGGCCAGCTGCGGGTGATCGATGAGTCCGGTGAGGATTACCTCTATCCTGCGACCTTCTTCGCGCTCCTGAAGCTTCCGCGCACGCTACGCCGGCGCGTTCTCGCCGCCGCCTAACACGCGCCTGAAGCTGCCGGCGCCACGGTCTTTGAGGTAGTCTTCTACTTTATGAACTGCACTACACGGCGCGGCAGCTTAGGCGCACTCCGTTAGGCGGCGCGAATCATTCAGGAGGTCCCATGAAATCATCTGTCCTGAGCATCACCGGGATCACAGTACTAGGTGTCGCGTTCGTCGCCCTCTTGACGACCGGATCGGCACCGGTTGTTCGCGCAGGAAGTCAGACCGGCGCTGACCAGTGCGCCGCGCGCCTCGCGACCTTCGATACACTCGATTTCGACGTCTTCAGTAACCAGAAATGGCCCCGGTTGTCAGAGAGTCACGCGAACGACATCGTCGTGACGTGGCCAGATGGTCATGAGACGAGTGGGATCGCCCGGCACATCGAAGATCTCAAAGGCATGTTCGTCTATGCACCCAACACCAACATCGCCGTTCATCCCATCCGGATCTGCTCGGGTGACTATACTGCGGTGACCGGGATCATGACCGGTACGTTTTCACGTCCCATGCCGACCGGCGATGGCAAGACAGTCGCCCCGACAGGCAAGTCGTTCCGGCTGACTATGGCTACGATCGGTCACTGGAAGGGTGCGACGATGGACCACGAATGGCTCTTCTGGGACAACCATGAGTTCATGCGACAAATTGGTCTGGCCCAATAAGGACGGGTCGTCGCGCCGCCTAACACGCGGCTGAAGCTGCCGGCGCCCGTCGTTGGCGGTAGAATTGCGTTTGTGACCCTTCAAGTGTGGCGCCGCAGCTTAGGCGCGAACCGTTAGGCGCTTTCGCCGCTAAGCCCGTAAATTAGCCCAGTCCGTATCAATTCGAATGGGACGCAGGCAAAGCTGCGGCGAATCTCCGGAAGCACGGTGTATCGTTCGATGAGGCGGTCACGGCGTTCAGTGACCGCCTATCCATCCTTCTCCCAGATCCAGATCACTCCACTGGCGAGGAGCGTTATCTTGTGATGGGACTCTCAGCCCGCGGTCGCCTACTGGTTGTTGCCTTTGTCGAGCGCCCGCCACGAACCCGAATCATTACTGCAAGACTCGCCACCAGACGCGAGCGCCGTGACTATGAAGAAGGCCAAAGGTAAACAGCAGGTAAGAGAAGCCGATCGGGACACGATGCGTCCGGAGTACGATTTTTCAAAGGGCGCTCGCGGGGTCACCGCCGCGCGTTATCGTGAGGGTACGAACATCATCGTTCTCGATCCCGAGTTGATGGATGTGTTTCCAGATTCGGAAGCGGTGAATGAAGCCTTACGGGCCCTTGCTCCTGTGCTCCGACGACGCAAACGGGTTTCATGATTGCGGCGAAGCGCCTAACACGCGCCTGAAGCTGCCGGCGCCCGTCGTCTATGGTAGAATTGCGTTTGTGCACCGTACAGTGTGGCGCCGCAGCTTAGGCGCGAACCGTTAGGCCACCCGCTTGGGTACCGTGAGGCCTCTAGCGTTTGCGTGGCCCTACTGGCCCCTGTTTTGGGCCGTGATGATCTGGGCGTTCTCACCGGAATTCAAGATCGTCCGAGCAGCGCGCAAGTCTGTTGCGCATTCCGATTCGCCTGACGCCGGCTCCTATCGGGTGATCGTCTTCGGGGGCGGGCTGGCCGCTGCGATCGCCATCCCCATTGCTTGGATGCCGTTCCTGCGCGTGCCGGCCGCACTGCGGCTGGGTGTCTTCGGCTTGGGGATCGTCACGATCGTTCTGGGCAGCCTGTTGCGGCGACACTGCTGGCGGCTATTGGGTTCTTCGTTCACGGGCGATGTACGAGCCGTTCCGAATCAGCGCATCATGACCTCGGGCGCGTACGCACTCCTGCGGCATCCTTCCTATAGTGCTGGGATTCTAATGAACATTGGCCTCGGCCTGGCGCTCGGAAGTTGGGCCAGCACTGCGTTACTTGCACTCGCAGCCTTCGCGGTGTACCGCTATCGCATCGCAGTGGAGGAGAGGACTCTACTCAGAGTCGTGGGCGAACCGTATCGGGAATTCATTCGCACGCGCCGCCGGCTCATTCCTTTCCTTTACTGATGCGGCGGCCTATTTTAGCGCGCCGCAGATTAAGCGCATCCGGTTAGGCAGCGCCTTGAGTGACCTTGCAGCCTTGAGACTGGGTATATCAGCTACAATGCGCTACTCCCCATGTGTAGTTGGATCTCTGGCGTGCCTCACCATCGCCTGCAGCGCCGAGCGGGTCAACGCCCCGGGTCTGGTGACTATCGACGGAATCTCCTACCGAGTTCAAGCGTCTCTCAATCGAGACTTCATGCCCGCCTCACCTCCCGATGGCGCGCCACTCACTCTCGGTATTCGAGTCTTCACGGTCGACAGTTCTCTGATTCCAGCCAGCGTCACGGCGGATTCGGCATGGGTGTACAATGGGAGCGCAGTGTGGCGCACGGCGGTTGTCGAGAACCAGCCGCACAACGCGTCCCACTTTGACGTCGGGGCACGCGGCGGTCCAACGTGGGGGCCAGGAATCGAAGTGGATGTCGTCGTGGAGCTGCGCGATGGCGCAGGACACCGCTTTCTTCTGCAGGCACCGCGTCAGCTTATCACGCGCTCCGATTGATTGGCCGCGGGCGCTGCCTAACACGCGCCTGAAGCTGGCGGCGCCCGGTCTCTGTGGTACCATTCCGTTTGTGAACTGCACAGTACGGCGCCGCAGCTTAGGCGCGATCCGTTAGGCGGCTCCTGGCATGATGCGCAACGACGAAGGCCGAATGAATCGTAGGTCACTCACACGCTTTGCCGGCCTCTCCGTCGCGGCGGCAATCCTCACCATTGCCCTGAAAGCGGCTGCCTACCTCCTCACCAGCTCGGTCGGGTTGCTCTCGGATGCCCTCGAATCGGTGGTCAACCTGGTCGGCGCGCTCATGGCGATGGCGATGCTGATCGTTGCCACCCGCCCCCCAGACGATGACCATGCCTTCGGACACGACAAGGCGGAGTACTTCTCGAGCATCCTCGAAGGAACGCTCATTCTTATTGCTGCCGGGGTCATCGGGGTCACGGCGGTGCAGCGCTTCATGCACCCTCGGCCTCTCGAACAGATTGGGCTCGGACTCGTCATCTCCATCGCGGCCTCGCTCGTGAACCTCGGCGTTGGCCTGGTCCTGCTCCGCGCGGGAAAGCAGTATCGGTCGATCACGCTCGAAGCCAATGCCCATCACCTCCTTACCGATGTGTGGACCTCTGCAGGCGTTCTCGTCGGTGTCGGCGCCGTCGCGCTTACTGACTGGCAACGACTCGACGCAATCGTCGCGTTTCTCATCGCCGGCAACATCATCGCCACCGGAGTCCGTTTGGTGCGCCGCTCCATCGCTGGGCTGATGGACTCAGCGCTCCCGGTTGAGGACCAACAAACGCTGCAAGCCACGCTCGCGCAGTACGCTGAGGCCGGCGTGCAGTTCCATGCCCTCCGTACTCATCAGGCCGGAGCCCGTCGATTCGTCTCCCTCCATGTCCTGGTCCCCGGGGACTGGACCGTTCAGCGCGGCCACCACCTCTTGGAGCGCATCGAAGCCGAGATCCGCAGCGCCCTTCCACGCGCTACGGTGCTCACCCACCTCGAGTCCATTGAGGACCCGGCTTCGTGGGAGGACATCGAGTTGGATCGCTCGGGGGCGGCGCCGTCCGGGGACGGAGACTGATGAGGGCGCGCGTCACAAGACGAGCCGCCTAACAAGCGCTTGAAGGTGGCGGAGCGCGTAGATTAAGGAATGAATGCTTCTTCAGCGCGCCGCAGCTTAGGCGCACTCCGTTAGACGGCCGAAGAAGGGATCCGACCACTTGCCACTCGTGCGATTTAGACCTAAAGGTCTCGTCCCGCGCGGCGACACTCCCATTGGCTGGCTCGTGGTGGCTCTCATCATCTACGTGATCCTGGTCTTTGTGAAACAGTGTCGCGCAAATCCATAGTCATGCACCATGGTGTCCCACGTCCGCCCCCGTCTCACCAGCGCCTGAAGCTGACGGCGCCAACTACCACAGGAAGTCATCTGTTTGTGAACGACCAAGCACAGTGCCGCAGCTTAGGCCTATCCCGTGAGGCGGCGCATGTTAGAATAGCGCGGGTCCGCATTCGAACTGCGGCGGGGTTTCCAACCTACGTCAGGATGAGGAGGTCTATGAACGCAAAGAAGGGAACGCAGAAGTCCGCCAAGAGCACCAGCGCGATCGGCAAGACGTTCAAGGGATTCACGGACGAGGAACGAGTCGCGATGAAGGAGCGCGTCCAAGAGCTGAAGGCGGCCGCGCGCCGCGGCCCGCGCGCGGACAAGGCGAACGGGGAAAGCGCCGTGCTCGCGAAGATCGCCGGGATGCGGGAACCGGATCGCGCCATGGGCAAGCGGCTCCATGCGATCATCACAGCCAGCGCGCCAGCCCTCGCGCCGAGACTCTGGTACGGGATGCCCGCGTATGCCAAGGACGGCAAGGTCGTCTGCTTCTTCCAAAGCGCGCAGAAATTCAACACGAGGTACGCGACGTTTGGCTTCAGCGATGCGGCGAACCTCGACGAAGGCGCCCTCTGGCCGGTCGCCTTCGCGCTGAAGGAGGTGACCGCCACTGAAGAGGCAAAGATCGGCGCGCTCGTGAAGAAAGCGGTGAGCTGAGGACGGATCTCGCCACTGGCCCCCGCGCGTAGATTAAGGAATGAATCGTTCTTCCGCGCGCCGCAGCTTAAGCGCGATCCGTTAGGCGGCGCGAGAGGCACACGCCCGATCGGAGTATGTGGTGAATCAAAAGGAGTCGTTGACGACGATTGGCCAGCCGGTACCGGAACTGCCGGTAGCAGACGTAGAAAAGGCACAGCAGTACTACCGTGATGTTCTCGGCTTTGAAATCGGATGGCTTTATCCAGGGAAAGAGATCGGCTCTGTCTCACGTGGAAATGTGGCCATCTTCTTCCGAAGACGACAAGAACCTTTTGAACCTGCGGTTCATTGGGTATTCGCTGAAGACATCGACGCGACGTACGAGGAGCTCCGAGCGTTAGGGTCGACGATCGTGGAGCCACTGGAGAAAAAGCCCTGGGGTTTGAGGCAGTTCACCGTTGAGGACCTAGACGGAAACCGTTTCTATTTTCACTGTGACTGAGCAGGCGCCGCCTCACAAGGGCATGGAGCCGACGGCGAAAAAAATGCGCCGCGGCTCATGCCCGGGGCCGTTAGGCGCTCGCCCACCATTGCGCAATGGGGCATCATTTGGTCTTTGAGGCCAATCGCACGCTGGCCGAGGAATCCCTTGATGGAACCACCTGTGTTTCTTGCCGCGCTCCTAATATTCGTGGGGATTCCCGCGCTCACGATCCTCAGGATCGCTCGCCTCCGTGCCACTCGTCCGCAATCACCATCGGCCGACATCACTGAGCGCCTTGAGGCAGTTGAACATCGTGTCGAGGACCTCCAACAGGAGCTAGCAGAAACACAGGAGCGTCTCGATTTCGCCGAGCGTTTACTGAGCAAGGCACGGGACGAGCGGCGGATTGGCAGCTGAGCGACTCTACCGAGTGCGCTGCTTGACTAGCGCCGGAAGCTGACGGGCCCGTCGCTGGTGGTCGAATCATCGATATGCTCGCGCGCTGATTCGCAGGATGGTCTGTCTCATGGCCGACGCTTTACAGGCTGAGCCGCGCAGTGGTGTCGTCGGAATCGATCCTTCTTGATTGCGGCCGCCGCAGGCCGCAGCTTAAGCCCGATCGGTTAGATGACCCCCATAACTCCCGACTGAAATCGTGGCCCATTCAATCAAGGTGATCGTAGCGCTTACGCTCTTGCTGAGCTCCGCCGTTTGCGGCGATGTCCTCGACGCTCAGAGCCCGGTCGGCATCTTTACCACGCACACAGACGTCGGCCGAGCGAGAGGTTCCGCGTCGTACGACCCTCGGCAGCAGACGTACCTGGTCGCGGGGTCGGGTCAGAACATGTGGGGCTCGCGCGACGATTTTCATTTCGTCTGGAAACGGATCAGCGGCAACTTCATCCTCTCCACGCGTGCGCGCTTCATTGGCGCGGGCGTGGAGGAGCATCGGAAGATCGGGTGGACCATCCGCCCGTCGCTCGATCCGCGCAGCGCGCACGTGACCGCGGCGTTGCACGGCAACGGCTTGATGTCGCTCCAGTTCCGTCGGCAGAATAGCGGGATTACGGAGGAAGCCAAATCGGCGGACAGCCTCCCGGATGCGGATGCGGTCATCCAGCTCGAGCGGCGCGAGGGCGAATATTTCATGTCGGTGGCGCAATTCGGCGACACGCTCGTCACGCAACGACTCGCCAACGTCTCACTCCCCGATACCGTCTACGTCGGCCTGTTCGTGTGCGCGCACAACGACACCGTCATGGAGCGGGCGACGTTCAGCAACGTCCGCATCACGACGCCGGCGAAGCGGGACTTCGTCCCCTACCGCGATTACATCGGCTCGAACCTCGAGATTCTCGACGTCGCGACCGGCAACGCGACGATCGTGCACCAGTACTCGGGATCGTTTCAAGCGCCCAATTGGACGCATGACGGGAAGGCGCTCATTTACGTGCAGGAGGGACGCCTCTACCGCTTCGATCTCTCATCACGCTCGGCCGCCGCAATCAACACGGGATTCGCGACACGCAACAACAACGATCACGTCCTCTCGTTTGACGGCCGGATGATGGGCATCAGTCACCATGCGGTAGAGGACAGCGGCGCGTCGATTGTCTACACGGTTCCGGCAGCCGGCGGCACGCCGACCCGCGTGACCGCGAAAGGACCATCGTACCTGCATGGCTGGTCCCCCGATGGCCGGTGGCTCGTGTATACCGGCCTGCGCAACGGCGAGTTGGACGTCTACAAGATCCCCGTCGCCGGTGGGGGGGGCGACGAGATCCGCCTCACGACCGCGCCGGGACTGGACGACGGACCGGAGTTCACGCCCGACGGAGCGTACATCTACTTCAACTCGTCCCGTAGCGGACGGATGCAGATCTGGCGCATGCGACCCGATGGGACCGCCCAGGAGCAGGTCACGAATGACGGCCTCAACAACTGGTTCCCGCACATGTCGCCCGACGGCAAGTGGATCGCGTACCTCGCCTTTCCCCCGGACGTTGCGCCGGACGATCATCCGTTCTACAAGCACGTGCTGCTGCGATTGATGCCGGTCGGTGGTGGACCGGCGCGCGTCATCGCCTACCTGTATGGCGGTCAGGGAACGATCAACGTCCCGTCGTGGGCGCCGGACGGTACGCGACTGGCGTTCGTGAGTAACTCAGCAATGCCGTAATCACGGGACCATTTCGTGTGAGGGGTCATGAAGAGTCAGATCGCGCAGTTTGGGTATCGGTCGATCTTTTTCGCCGTCCTCCTTTCCGGCACGCAGGTGCCGCCTCTCGCCGCACAGGCCTCTGGCAGCGTGGAGGACTCGGTGCGAGCGCTCGAGTCCCGGCGTGCACAAGCGCTGTTGAAAGCGGACACGGTGGCGCTCTCCCAGCTCGTGGCGGATGATTTCGTGGAGATCTCGCGACTCGGTATGCTCCGGACCAAAGCGGACAACTTGCGCGAGATTGCGAGCGGAGCGCTCAAGCTGAACGCGGTGCGCTATGATAGTCTGGCGGTGCGCATTTACGGCGACGTCGCGGTGCTACAGGGAATCGCCGATAACTCCGGCACCTTCCGTGGTTTCCCCTTCACCGGGAAGATCCGATACACCCGCGTCTTTGTCCGGCGTGCTGGGCGCTGGCAAGCGGTTGCGATGCAGCAGACCAGCATGCAATGAAGCACTCAAGGATGGTTATCGAATGGACCACGAGACGCCGTCCCACCACCGCGGAAATAGTTCGCCATGCCGATCGTAGCCGTCGACGCGGTGGTCGCCGCGATTCGTGCCCGCTCGGTCAACGGACAGCGACTGGTCGTGGCCATTGATGGACGGAGTGGCTCCGGCAAGAGCACTGTGGCCGAGGTGGTCGCGCAGGCCATCGGCGCTGTCATCGTGCCATGCGATGATTTCTTTGCCGCGAACGTGAGCAACGCGGAATGGGACCGCCGCCCGCCAGCACAACGCGCGGCTGATGCCATAGACTGGCGCCGGTTAACGCGCGAAGCGATCGAGCCGTTGCGGGCGGGTCGCGCCGCGCGTTGGTTTGCCTTCGATTTTCTGCCTGGTCCTCGCGATGACGGCACGTATCCATTGCAACGGATTCCGACCGAGCTTGCCCCGAAACCTGTCCTGCTGCTCGACGGTGCATACTCCGCGAGACCGGAGCTCGCTGACGTTCTTGACCTCAGCGTGCTGGTCGAGGCGGCCCCGAGCACGCGGGAGGCGCGGCTCGCAGCGCGTGAGGCCGCAGACTTCCTCCGGCAGTGGCACGCTCGCTGGGATCCAGCCGAAGAGTACTACTTTGGACGCGTGCGCCCGCCCTCGGCCTTTGACGTAGTCCTGCAAACGGATGGGGTTGCTGCTTAATTTTTCTTCAGCGCGCTGCAGCTTAGGCGCATCCCGTAGGCCGGTTTTGTCAGGAGGAGAAGTGGGTATGCATATCGAAGCGCAGCGCGGTTCGTTCACCATCTCGACCGATCCCGCGCGCCTCGATCTCGATGCGATTCACTCCTTCCTTTCTCGCTCCTACTGGGCAACGGGCATCCCACGGTCCGTGGTCGAGCGCTCAATTCGCGGTTCCGTGTGCTTTGGCGTCTATGCTGGTGCGCAACAGGTTGGGTTCGCGCGCGTCAATCATCGCCGTGACTTCACCTCGTTCCACAGCGCATCCAGCTCCTCGAGCGTGGCCCGTCCCATTTCCAGGCCACGCTCTTCAGCCAGCTTCTCCACCTTCTCGAATCGCTTCGTGAACTTGAGGTTCGCCCGCTCGAGTGCCTGACCGGCCTCGATGCCGAGCTTGCGCGCGAGATTCACGGCCGCAAAGAGCAAGTCTCCGATCTCTTCCTCAACCTGCTCCCTTCTCCCCGCGCCCTGCTCCTTTTCCAACTCGGCAGTCTCTTCTTTCACCTTGGCCATCGGTCCCTTCGCATCCGGCCAGTCGAACCCGATGCCCGCGGCCCGCTCCTGGAGCCGGTACGCCATGAGCAGCGGCGGCAGCGTGGGCGGGAGACCGGCGAGCGTACTGCGCTTGCCGCCGGTGCGCGGCTCGCGCCGTTTCACGAGCTCCCACCCGGCGTGATCCTCGCGGCTGACCCGACCCGCGCCGAAGAGATTCGGATGCCGCCGCCACATCTTCTCCTCGAGTGTGCGCGTGATGACTTCCGCGTTGAACTGCGACCGCTCTTCGCCGATGACGATCTGGAACGCGAGATGCAACAGGAGGTCGCCCAGCTCGTCGCGCATCGCTTCGGGATCGTCGGTCTGGATCGCCTGATCGAGCTCGAGGGCTTCCTCGACCAGATAGGGACGGAGTGTTTGCGGGCTCTGCGCGCGGTCCCACGGACACCGCTGCCGCAACTCGCGCACGAGTCCCAGAGCACGTCCAAGCGCTGAATCGCCTTGCATTTAGCCTCCGGGCGGGGTATCATACCCGCGCCAGTGAGCGTGTCAACGAAGGGCGAGGCCTGGGTGGAAGTGGACGTGGAAGCCCTCGTCGACAACGCCCGAACAGTAGTAAAGATAGCAGGCAGTCGGCTCCTCCCTGTCGTCAAGGCCAACGCGTACGGGGTCGGAGCCGTCCTAGTATCTAAGGCCCTCGAGCCGCTCGATCCCTGGGGCTATGGCGTCGCAACGATCGACGAAGGTGCCGAGCTGCGGGCGGCCGGGATCAGGCGGCCGATCCTCGTCTTCATGCCCGCGCGCGCGCGGCTGTTCGATGAGTACGACCGTTACGAGTTGACCCCGGCCCTCGGCGACGCCGGCAGCGTCCTCGAATGGACGACGCGTGGCGAGCGCCCGTTCCAGATCGAGATCGATACGGGCATGGGACGCGCCGGCGTGCGCTGGGATGAGATCGACGAGCTGGGCGAAGCGGTGGACACGCCCTCGCTCGAGGGGTGCTACACGCACTTCCACTCCGCGGAGCGACGGGATGGCTCGGCGGAGCGCCAGCTCGAGCGGTTTCTCGAAGCGGTCGGGCGTCTGCCGCGGCGGCCGGCGCTGCTGCACGTCGCGAACAGCGCCGCCATGCTCCGAGGCCGGCAGTTCGCGTTCGATCTGGTGCGGCCGGGGATCTTCCTGTACGGCGGCTCACCGGGGGGGGAGGGGGCGGACGACCTGGCGCAGCCGCGACCAGTCGTGAGCGTGAGGGCCAGGGTGCTGAGCGTGCGGCGGATGCGCAAGGGAGACACCGCGAGCTACAACGCGAGCTGGACCGCGCGTCGCGACACCGTGATCGCGACGCTGCGCTGCGGCTACGCCGACGGGCTGCGGCGGACCGTCGCGACGGGCGGGGCGGCCGTGCTGCTGCGCGGACAACGCTGCCCGATCGTGGGGCTCGTGCAGATGGACATGGCGCTCGTCGAAACCGGCTCGTTGGAAGTCCAGGTTGGCGATATCGCGACGATCGTGGGAGAAGATGCGAAACAGCGCATCACCTTGAAGGAAATCGCGGATTGGAGTGGTGTGGTGCCGCACGAATTTCTGACGGGACTCGGCGCGCGGCTGCCACGAGTCCCGGTGTGAAATACGGGACGGGCCGGGCAGCAATCATCGTCTTGGATGGGCTGGGCTGCGGGCCCGCGCCGGATACGGCCGCGTACGGCGATGCCGGATCGGACACGCTGGGCAACGTGGCTCGAGCAGTTGGTGGTCTGAAGCTTCCCAATCTGGAGCGGCTCGGGTTAGGAAAATGCCGGGAGGGTTTCGTGATCCCCGGGCTTGCGCCCGGGGTCAGCCCCACAGCCGCGCACGGGATCGCTCAGCCGGCATCGGCGGGGAAAGACAGTACGACCGGGCATTGGGAAATCTGCGGGGTGCTGTTGGAGAAGGCGTTTCGAACCTACCCCAACGGATTTCCCGTTGCACTGCTGGACGAGTTCGCGCGGCGCACGGGACGTGGGTGGCTGGGCAATAAGGCTGCCTCCGGCACGGCGATCATCGACGAGCTCGGGGCCGAGCATCAGCGGTCGGGAAAGTGGATCGTCTACACGTCCGCCGATTCGGTCTTTCAGGTGGCGGCACACGAGCAGACCGTGCCGCTCGCGGAGCTGTATCAGGGGTGCGCGGTCGCCCGTGAGATGCTCATCGATGAGCACGCCGTCAGCCGCGTGATCGCGCGGCCGTTCGCAGGAAGAGCGGGGGCCTACCGCCGGACGCCCAATCGCAAGGATTTTTCGATTGCGCCGACCGGAACGACGCTGCTCGATGTGATGGCCGATGCGGGCGTCGTGCGCATCGGAATCGGCAAGGTGGACGACCTGTTCGCGGGCCGAAACATCAGCAGCGAGCATACGCCGACGAATCGCGATGCCTACCGGCGCATCGAGCAGGCGCTCGATGCGCTCGACACGGGATTCGTCTTCGTGAACGTGATCGAATTCGACCAGACATGGGGGCACCGCAATGACGTGCCGGGGTTTCACCAGGGTCTCAAGGAGCTGGATGCGTGGATCCCGCGGCTCCTCGCGCGGCTGCGGCCGGACGACGTCGTGATGCTCACCGCCGATCACGGCAACGATCCGACGACGCCGTCGACCGATCATTCCCGCGAAGTCGTGCCGCTGCTCGTGCTGGGGCCGAACGTGCATCCCGTGCCGCTGGGCACGCGCCGCACGTTCGCCGACATGGGCCAAACGGTGGGTGAATACTTCGGGCTGCCGGCGCTCGCCGCGGGCACGTCGTTTCTCAAGGACGTTTCGGCGTGAAGGATCTGGTGAAACAAGCGCGCGACGCGATGCGCCACGCGTGGGCCCCGTACAGCAACTTTCACGTTGGAGCGGCGATCGAAGCGGCGGACGGCACCGTCTACGTCGGCTGCAACGTCGAAAGCGCGTCCTACGGGCTGACGATTTGTGCGGAGCGGATGGCGCTCGGTGCAGCCGTGGTCGGTGGCGCTCGCAAATTGAAGCGTATCGTTGTCACCACCGAAGTGGATCCGCCGGCCGCACCGTGCGGCGCCTGCCGGCAGTTGCTCGCGGAATTCGGCCTGGATCTGGAAGTGACGGCGGTTGGGCCAGCGACGGAGAAACGCTGGACGCTGTCCGCCCTCTTACCTGACGCTTTTACGAAGGAGACGCTGGACCGGTGATGCGGCGACTTGGCTGGCTCTTTCCGCTTCTCATGGCGGCTTGTACCGAACGCGTGACGTCGGCCGGCGTCTGCCCCAACTTCTGCCCGAGCGACTCGATCAGCATCAAGGATACGATCTTCACCGCGATCATCGAGCGCGATTCCTCGTTTCGTGGCTACGTCCCGGGCTATCTCTCCGAGGCGATGACGGCCACGGACGTGCCGGGGGTGGTCGACAGCCGTCCGTTCTTTACGACCGACACCATGATCAGGCGGGTGGCGCCAAAGACGGGCGATACCACCACGGTGCCGATCGTCGCGGACTCCGCCAGGTTGCGGCTCGTGATCGTGCGCCGCGACAAAGCGGCGACCAATCTGCGACTGCGGCTCTACAAGCTGCCCATCACGGCGGATTCGACGTCCACCTTTGCGTCACTCGCTTCCTATTTCAGCGGGCCGGTCGTGGACAGCGTCAACGTGAGCTCCCTGCTGGCGCAGCCGGCAATCGGCGACACGGCGACGATCCGCATCTGGGGGGATTCGATCCGGAAGGATACCGCGGGGCATGTCCTGCAAATCAGTCGCATCGATTCGTCGCTGGCCATCTTCTTCAGGCTCGATACGATCAAGGCGCCATTCAGCGTGCCCGATACGGGTCGCATCGCGTACGGCGTACGGGTCGCGGCGGACTCGTTCGCGAGCGTCAGTCTCGGGTCGAGCGAATCGGGCGGCAATGGCTCGACGTTCCGCTGGTTCTATCGCTACACGATCCACGATACCACCGGGGTGAAGCCGGACAGCGTCGTACACGCTGACAGGCCGGTGGGGATCCGCTTCGACGGTTTCGTCTTCAATCCGCCCACGCCACCACTCGACTCCAATCTGGCGGTCGGTGGCGTGCCGTCGGCGCGGGCCCTGCTGCGCGTAAAGTTCCCGGCATTTCTGCACGACACCATCGATGTCGTGCGGGCGACCGTCATTCTGGTTCCGGTCAATGCGGTGCAGGGTGCGCGCAGTGACTCGTTCCGATTACTGGCGCGACCCGTCCTCACGGACCTCGGCGCGAAGTCTCCGCTCGGTACGGCATCGAACCTGTTTGGAAACACAGTCATCCATATCGGATCGCCCGATACGGTGCGGATCGAGCTCACCAACCTCGTGCGCGCGTGGTCGCAGGATACGACGCTGGTCACGACGTTCATCCTCGGGCAGGTGCCGGAGGCGACATCCTATACCGAGATGCGATTCTATTCCTCCCGCGCGCCGGCATATCGGCCGGGTCTGCGCCTGACGTATGTGAAGCGCTTCCGATTCGGGGAGCCATGACGGTCGGGCGGTCGGACGGCCGGACGGCCGTGGCGCTCCTGGCTCTGCTGTTGGTGGCCGTCTGGCCGTCCGGCTGGCTGGCCGCCCAGGACTCGCAGTTCGGGATCCGAGGGCTGGGAACACCCGGCAAGTGGGAGAGCGTGCGGGCGCGGTCCACCGGTGGCGCGTTCGCGCCCTTCGATGCTTTCTCGCCGCTGATCGATGCGTCGCTCGCGGACGTGCGGCGCATGAGCGCCAATATGACGAGCGGCACGTCGTGGCGTTCTGTTGACGCCGGGGGCACGCAAGCCGCGCTGCGCGGGACTCGCTTCCCGGCCATGGTGATCACCGGACCGGTGACCCGCCGCATCGTGGTCGGTGGCGGTTTCTCCACCTATCTCGACCGTTCGTTCGGCATCGTCATCCATGACACGATCACCTTACGCGGCGTGCAGCAGCCGATCACCGACGAGATCACGAGCGATGGCGCCGTCTCCGATCTTCGGGTTGCGGTTGGTGCCCGCGTGCGCAGCCGGCTCGCGCTGGGATTGGGGCTGCATCGTCTCACGGGCTCCACGCGTGTCGTCGCCAAGCGCAGCTTCGCCGACACCGCGAATTACCGCACGTCCACCGCTCGGGACGAGGTAGCGTATGGCGGCATGGGCGGATCGGCGAGCCTGTTGTTTGATGTCACGCCCGATTTGCGCGTTGCGGGATGGTTCCGCTCCGACTCCAAACTGCGCGCCGACATTGGTGGCCGCCTCGTGGCGGAGAATGATCTACCGCTGATGTATGGTGCCGGCGTGCAGTGGCGCGCGGGTGCGCAGGCGAATGTGGCGGGCACCGTGACGTGGCGGAACTGGGCTGGAGCCGCGACGGTCCCCAACGCGCACGACACGTTCAACTGGTCCCTCGGAGCGGAAATCGGACAGCCGGGCTCGCCGTTCCGGTTCGGCCTGCGCGGCGGACAGCTTCCCTTCGGGATAGGGAAGACCCCGACCGAGGTCGGATACTCCGCGGGACTCGGCCGCCAGTTCTCCGGCGGCCGCGGCCGCCTCGACATCGGCATCGAGCGGCTGCAGCGCAGCGGGGCGGGACTCACCGAGCGCGTCTGGACGTTTCTGCTGGGGCTGACCGTGCGGCCGTGAACGTCTACTTCCACACCTTCGGGTGTAAAGCCAACCAGTACGACACCGAACGCGTGCGTCAGGCGTTCGACGCGAGCGGCGCGGTCGTCGTGGAAGATCCCGCCCTCGCCGATGTCACCGTGGTGAATTCCTGCACGGTTACCCATGAGAGTGAAGTCAAGCTGCGCCGATTCGTCCGACATCTCGCCAAAACCGGGGGGGGCCACGCGCAGACGATCGTGATGGGATGCGCGGCGGCGCTCGATGATGGTGCGATCGCGGCGTTGCCAGGTGTGCGGGCGGTCGTGCCCAACGCCGATCCCGCTGCCGTGTTGACCGCCTCCGGCATTTCGTCCCCCCGCGCCGCAACGCGGAGAGGGGGACAGGGCGTGAAGACGAGGGCTCTGCTGAAGATCCAGGACGGGTGCGACGAGCATTGTACGTTCTGCGCGACGACGCTCGCACGCGGCGCCAATCGATCACGGTCCATGGCGGAGCTAATAGAAGAAGCGCTGGCGCTTGCCGAGCAGCATGCGGAGATCGTGCTGACGGGTGTGCACATCGGCACCTATGGCCAAGATCTGCAAGAGGGCTCGGCTGACCCCGGGCGCAAGCCCGGGGATCACCGAAACCTGGGCGCGCTGCTCGAAGCCCTGATCGAATCCGTCCCCTCCGTCCGATTTCGCCTTGGCAGCGTCGAAGCCACCGAAGTGGACGACACGCTCGGCCGGTTGCTTGTCGAAGCGCCTCGCAACCTGGCGGCGCATTTGCACGCGCCGCTGCAGTCGGGTTCCGGCCGCGTGTTGAAGCGCATGGGCCGGCATTGGTACACGGCCCAGTCCTACCGGGCGCGGATCGAGTGGCTGGCGGAACGGTTGCCGGTCTTTGGTTTGGGCGCAGACGTGATCGCAGGCTTTCCGGGTGAGACTGACGCCGATCACCACGCCTCTCTTACGCTTTTACATGCCTTGCCATTCACGTATTTGCAC
>Ga0209588_1000107_pt1 | contig 25428 bp, 26 predicted proteins | sample Rivendell_Oct201_10_FD_188351 | JGI IMG/M metagenome (GOLD analysis project Ga0209588, IMG submission 188351) | Vadose zone soil microbial communities from the Eel River Critical Zone Observatory, Northern California, USA -... | ecosystem: Host-associated > Plants > Roots > Rhizosphere > Soil ...
CCACCGTTACGATGCTTAGAACTATCATGGGCACAGTGATTGTCCAAGGCGCCTCCTTGACATTTGCCGTGTCTCCATTCGCGGGTCCGAAGAAAATCTTCCTTAGAGCCAGTAGAGAATATCCAGCAGTAAACGCCGTAGCGACAACTCCTAGAATCGCTACGATTACGCGATAATCCGAGAACGCGACTGTTGCACGTACGAAACCTCCTTGGAAGAGGAGAAATTCGGAAAAGAACCCGTTAGTCGAGGGAAATCCCATCAGTGACAGTGAACCGATGAAAGCCGCAGAGGCTGTTATCGGCATCTTTCCTGCAAGTCCTCCCATCTTGCTCATGCTTCGTTCTCCGCGAAACTGGAGCATTATTGCTCCGATTGCAATGAACAAGATTCCCTTCGCAGTTGCGTTGCTAATGTACTGGAACATTGACCCTGATATCCCGAACGAAGTGAAGGTCGCAAGCCCAAAGAGAATGTAGCCCATCTGGCTCATGCTAGAATATGCCAGCAGTTTCTTGACATCGTCCTGAACCAGCGCCATCGCGCTACCGTAGAACATTGTGACCAGCGCCCAGCCTGCAAAAAGAGCGGATAGGGCCTGGAATCCCGACGGATAGATTGTCATGACGATACGAACTATCGCGTAGCCTCCTATTCCGGTCATTGCGGCCGATAGTAGAGCGCTAATCGGGGTAGGTGCTTCTGCGTAAGCTGAGGGCAGCCAAGCGTGAAGGCCAAACTGTGCAATCTTGACAAAGAGTCCGAAACACATGGCTCCAACGACTCCTAGCCTTACTAGGGAGGGGACTGTGGACGGATTCGCCAAGTTGTTTACGACCGAGTCCATGTCAGTGGTTCCGGCTAGGAATCCTGTTACGAGAATGCCGACGAGCAGGACCAAAGCGCCGACGTGGGTCCAGATGAAGTAGGTCAGCGAGATCTTGTCTCGTTCTCCATATCCCCATTCTGCAATCAGAAAGAAGGATGGGACCAGCATGATCTCGAAGAAAAGGTAGAACTCGATCAGGTTTGTTGCGAGAACTGTCCCTATCATTCCTAGGGAGTAAAGCATGTAGAGGCTGTAGTAGAGACCGTATCTTTCAGGATCGTCGCCAATTCTTTGGCGCATGTACGGCACGGAGAAGAGCGCGATCAGCGCAACGAGCAATGAAATTATGAGGAGAATGGGGAGGCTTAGATTGTCGACCCTTAGACCGAACGTTCCTATTGGCGACCACGAGTACAGTTCAGAGTAGGCTCCTTGGGGGGAGGACGAGCCCTCGGCTCCCGCGATGAGAACTGCTGCTAGGGGCACGAGTGACAGTAGGGACGCGATGTACCCAGCCTTCTCCTTTAGGAGGAGAGAGAACCAGTAAACGACCGGGATGCCGATTAGAGGTACAACTATTGCGCCTATGAGAAGGAAAGTCATAGCTTCTCTAACCTTTCAATCTCGTGAGTTTGCGTAGGTCGATGTCCACGTTCAACCGAGAGACTAGCATTATGATCGCAAGTCCCACGGACGCTTCCATTGCAGCAAGTGCAATTGTGAACAGTACCAGAACTTGACCGGTAACTATGGGCGGGTCTCGGAGCCTCGCGAAGGCGATTATGTTGAGATTTGCTGCGTTGTAGATCAGTTCGATTGAGAATAATATCCTGAGAGCGTTCCGTTTCGTAGTCAGTCCGTAGATTCCAATTCCCAGCAGCACAACTGATACGGCGAAGAAGCTTGTCAGTGGTTCCAATTTCTCAGCCCTTCCTATCCGCCTTTGCTAGGGTCAATGCTCCGATGACGGCTGCGGCGAGAACGAGTGAGAGGAATTCGAGCGGGACTCCATACTGATTGATGAGAGTCTTGCTGAGACCAATCAGGTCACAGCCGGTTCCGCAGTTGTCGGGTCCAGGAAAGGCGGTCGCGCTTGTCAAGGACCCTGCTGTTCCCAGCAGTAGCGATACCAGGAGTGCGGTGAGGAGTGAGAGTCTCTTGAGTTCCATTGGAGGCTCGCCCATTTGAGGGCCGACAAGCATGACTGTGAACAGAATCAGGACGACTACTGCTCCGATGTACACGGCGATCTGAAATGTCGCAACATATGATGCGTCAAGAAGGAAGAATAGTCCTGACATGCCTAGAAACGTGATTCCTAGAGCGGCCGCGCCATAGACCAAGTCTCTAGCCTCAAGAGCCAGTATGGCGCTTGCAATAGTCACCGTTGCCAAGGCCAGAAAAGTTAGGTCGGTCATCTGTCGTCAGATCGCGGGTACTCCAACGACGATCAAATATGCGATTACGATGTTGACGATTGACAGCGTTAGGAGGGTCGTCCATCCTTGACGCAACAATTGATCGAGACGAACGCGCGGAAATGTTGACCTGAAGAGCATGACCGCAACTATGATCACAATTGTCTTGAGGAAGAACCAGACTATCGGGGGAATAATTGCAGGTCCCAGGTAGCCGCCAAGGTACAGCGTCGAGAAGAGAGCAGCGAAAGCGTACAGTTTGATGAACGCTGGACCCTGGACCAGCATGAACAATGGTCCTGGATATTCTGCTTGCCATCCCATCATGATCTCTGACTCTGCTTCTGGAAGGTCGAATGGCAAGCGTTCCATCTCTGCCGTTGAGGTTACGATGAACAGGACAGCCCCCAAGGCCTGCGGCAGGATGAGCCATCCGTTGTTTTCTTGAAATTGGACGATTCCCGTCAGACTAAGAGTCCCAGTTATCATTACGACTCCCAAAGCTGAAAGCCAGAGTGGGATTTCGTAAGCAGTCTGTTGGAACAGCGCCCTGAGACCGCCGATGAATGGAAACTTGCTGTTAGCACTCCAACCGGCAAGCAGCACTATCGTTGGTGAGAGAGTTACGATCGCAAGGAAGGCTGGCAGACCCACCTCTATGTTTGCGATCTGAACCCCTGGGGCAAAGGGAATCAGTCCGAGCAGAGCCGCGCCTATGATGAGTGCTGTCACAGGCGACATGATGAAGAAGAACCGATCTGCTCCTTCCGGAATGATGAGTTCTTTGAAAAGTAGTTTGATGATGTCCGCGAATCCCTGAAGAATGCCTCCGGCAGGGCTCGCGTACATAGGGCCGATTCTTAGTTGAACTCTAGCAGTGAGTTTTCTCTCGAACCATGTGAAGAGCGCTCCGAGAATGGCTATGGATATTAGACCGGGAAAGACTACAATCTCCAGGAAGTAGGTGCTGGTTACCAGCTGTAGAATCTGGGTAACTGGATCCGGCAAGTCTTTCCTACCAGTTCTCCCGTTGACCCGCTAGATGCAGCGCATATGCAAGTGGAACAAGCGCTACGACCATGAAAGTCAAGACCGGAAGGGTTCCAGCCGCTCCCAACGCCCTTAGATCTAAGGCCCAAGCAAAGAGGAACATGGCAATAACGTCGTAGACCACGAACATCAGAATGTAGGGATAGTACTGAATGATGAATCGCGTTCTTCCTGGACCGCTCGCTATCTGACCGGATTCAAAAGGCGCCTTCTTTTCGGGAGTTGGCCTTGGATCCCGCGGACTGATCACCAGTCTTAGAGTAATAACGAGGGCCAGCGTCGCGACGAAGAGGAAGATGATGTAGCCAGTTTCCTCGGGTATCCCCTGGGAGACCACGGTTGTTGCTGACTCCGCCTATTTTCGCACGCCCGGGTCTGAGTGATTATAAACGTTTGAATTAGAGGGTAGCTTTACGGCTATTCTGTTCTCTTCCAGAGATAATCAGCGTAATCATCCAGAATCCTTCGATTCTCAATCCCTGCAACCTTGTCAAGTGATTCTTTCGCGTTACCAGCATATTCCTTGGCCTTCGACCTAGCGAATTCGAGCGACCCCGCTTTCTTGAGTATTTTCAAGACTTCCCTACTCGAAGTCTTACGACTCGAGTTCAGCAACTCAATATTGCTACTGGGACGCGGAGCCTCGTGCAGGCAGTGTGACGTAACGATGTTCGGCGCCTTCAAGAGAGGTTCATCAGATCCATCCGTGAAGTCGAGAATATCGTCCTGGATTTGAAAAGCCATCCCAGATGACCTTCCGAACTTCTGAACGCTGACCAGATCCCGCCCATCAATACCAGCGACGGCGGCTCCGATTCCTGCTGCCGTTCCGAACAACGACGCTGTCTTCAAGTCCGCGATAGCGATACATTCACTCACGCTAGCGTTGAAATCGCCAAGAATATCGAGAAGTTCTCCTTTACTAATGTCAACCAACGTCGTTCCAATCATTCTCATTACCTCAGAATTCTTGTAGTTAGACAGAAGCTGTACGCCTTTCGAGGCAAGAAACAAGCCGGACGTCAGTGCTTTCTCGTTGCTGAAGGCCATGTGAATTGTAGGCGCACCTCTACGAACTTGATCCTTATCGATCATATCGTCGAAGACCAGGGTCGCCGCGTGAATGATCTCAATAGCCGCCGCCGCCTCGAGCGCCTCTTCTGGCTTCCCACCCAAAGCTTCAGCGGAAAGAACCACCAATAAGGGTCGACAGCGCTTTCCGCCTGTCCTAAACATGTATTTGATGATCTGGTTGGCCTCATGTCTGTCAAAATTCGCCCTCAACGTTTTGTTGATCGTCTTCTCTATTGGATCGCGCCAGGCTTCAAGCGAAGGTGGAAACTTTCTCATTCCCGCGAACCTAGTAATTCTCGTCGCCTGAAACGTTTGTACCGCTATTTAATCGGTTGTGGACAACGCAGAAAGCGGTTGTCAAACTGTATGTAGATCCCCAAAACAAGCTTTATAGCAAAAGGTCCGGTCGAGCTGATTTTCAGTGGAAAGATGGAACAATCAGCGAAACCGCCAGAGCCAACTAAGCCTAAGAGTCGAACTATACTATACGTAATAATCCTGGTCGTACTTGTTGTAGTAGGTGCCGGAGTTTACATCCTATTCCAACCAAAGGGTCAGCCGGCAGCGGGGACCACGATCAACATCTACGACAACGGTACCTCATGTGGCAGCGCTACCCAGTGCGGCTTCAATACTAGCACGAATCACAATGTGACGATAGCGATTCATACGTCCGTCGCGTGGGTAAACAAGGGACAAGCGCCTCACAGCGCTACCAGTTGCGATTCAGCCCACAACAGCGCTCTGGGTTGCCCCAACGGATTGAACTCAGGACCCACCGCTTGGGACACTGGAATAATGAACTCGGGAGCTGGGGCAAGTACCTCGGTCACCTTCGACACGGCTGGGACCTATTACTATTACTGCACAGTGCACACGTTCATGCACGGAGAAATAATCGTCAGTTAGGCTGGGCAGGCAGACTAACGAGTCAACACCGCGTGAGTCCAAATCTTTCTTTGTAATCTCAGCTCGTACCTGGAGCAAGGCAAGACCAAGTCTGCGAAAACTCACATCGCCTTCGCCCCCTCAAGAGTCTGGCCCCGACTCACTTGAGAATCGTCTGACAGAGTTTTCAGTGACCAAACCGTATTGCCGACGAATTTAGAAGTCATTAGCGGCCCACATCTTCGTCGCCAACTAAATTGCATGAGGTCCCCCGACTCTGAGGGGCCCTCCAAGCACTAGTGATTGGAGTGAGCAGAAGCAATGGAAGTCCTACGGCGAGAAACACGACCTGAAGAGAGACAAGCGTGAGCGCGAATGTGACTGCCCCAGCCAGTCCAAGCATCGTCAGAAGAAAGAATCCGGCACAGGTTGGACATACACTAAACAGCCCGACAATTGCGCCGAGACCGCCAAACCACTTACCTCGGATACTAGGCGACTGATTCGTGTACGTGTACGTCGCCATTGCCACGTTCAAGCCCACGAGCCATGACACTGCGATGAGAAGAATCATGTTCACTGGGACGATCAAGATCGCGAATTGCTGGGTCAGGTAAACTACGAATTGAGGCATTTGTCCGAATGGACCGCAACAAATCACCGGTAGCATCGAGGGGATGCTAACTCCGTAGGTTTCCGAGAATCGCCCAGATGGTTGATACACGAGGAAACTGGAAACAAACGCAAAGAATACTCCGTAGAGTAGGGAGGCCAGAGCGAATGCGCGGAACGAACGCTTGTCGTTGAGGGCTAGTGAAATCACCACACCGGTGAGAAGGGAATTTTTCGTACTATCCTCCTTTGGTCTCCGCATAAGGTAGCGAGTGACTGAAGCCAGAACCAGGCTGACTCCAGCTAGTATCAAACCGAGAACTACGTAGGCGGTTTGCTTTATCAGCTCAATTCTTCCGGTCCCAATTGGATAGATGGAAATGATCCATTGATAGAAGAGCAAAGACGCGAGAACTGCGAGCCCCCCTAGGAAAGAAATCTTCTTCAGAGAAGAGGAATGGGAGTCGTCTGTTCCTTGAGCCAATTCTGCGCTCTCATGAATCCTTTCATCTATCACTTGCTACTATCGCTCTCAATCGAGAATCAGTGACCAACGTGAAGTTGCACAAAGCTGAGACCCATCAGAAGGGACGCGATTACGAGCCCTATTATGACCCATGTTGAAAGAGACTTTGGCTCATATCTCAAATGCTGATAGAACATAGCGATCAAAATTGCCTTGGTGCCAGCAATCCCTAGAAGCACAGTGACATACTCGTTGTAGGCTGGGATGATGGAGGAGAGGTTCACTTCGATATCCGTCTCCCCGATCAAAGCCGCGAAGATTAACAGATACAGGTAGTTTGTGTTCACTCGGCTCACCTAGATGAGATAGAACAAGGGAAAGAGGAAGACCCAAACAATATCGACGAAGTGCCAGTAGAGGCCGAAGTGCTCAAGCGTTGCGTGATCTCCATTAGTGTACTTGCCTTTAATTGCGTTCGCGAGAAGGTAGACTGTCATGCACATTCCTGCAAAGACGTGCACCCCGTGAGTTCCGGTTGTTATGAAGTAGCTGGTGGCTGGAAGCGAATAGTTCTGAAAAACGTTGCTTGCGCCTAGGCTGAACCATTCCCCCGCTTTGATATAGAGAAAGGCGGCACCCAGAACAAGAGTTCCACCAAGGCTAGCGATGAGGCCGCTCCGGTTTCCCGCCCGGGCAGATGCAAGAGCCATTATTGCGGTGAGACTGCTTGTGAGGAGTACAAGGGTCATGGCGAAACCGTTCTTAATATCAAAAAGCGTGCCTGCTGCTGGCCATGCGGCATCGTTGGTTCTTACAAAGAAGTATGAGCCTATTAGAACTCCGAAGAAGATCACCTCAGCTCCCAGGAAGGTCCAGATTCCCAGTTTCATGTTTGGAACTTGTTTGAAGGGCCAACTCTCGACGTGCGAATCCTCATGGACAGTGAATTTCTCTCTGCTGTAGCCGAAGAGGGAAATGATTCCCAAGATCACCCCGTCAGCGATCAGGGGCCAGAAGGGCTGATAGCTAACCGGTTGAGGGTTTGCGGGTTTTCCGATCGTCAAACCGAGAAAGAAGATGAACCCCGCAAACGCCATCAGAATCGGCCACGGACTCAGCCCTTCGAGGTGAAGCGATGAATTACCATCGTGTGATGATGACCCATTCGGGTAACCGATTTCACTAGAATGGCCTGATCCATTCGGCAGACCTGGGCCTGAGCCAAAGCGTATGCTTCCATCTGCCAAGAACGTAGGAATAACGTCGAAATCGTGAGGGGGGGGAGGTGAAGGAAGTGCCCACTCAAGCGTCCAAGCCTCCCAGGGGTTGGGACCCGAGGGCGGTCCGACTCTCGAACTGCGGTATAGATTGTAGAATAGAAGCAATTGGGCTCCTCCAAAGATGAATCCTCCTAAGGTCGCGGTAAGGTTGAGCAAACCCCAGCCGGTGTCCGGAGTATAGGTTACAACCCTTCTCGGCATATCCAGAAGCAAGAACATTGGGAAATAGAGGATCTGGAAGCCTATCATGGATATCACAAAGTGAATCTTCGCCAATTTCTCGTTGTACATTCGACCTGTGATCTTTGGGAACCAGTAGTACAGTCCGCCGATCAGCCCGATTATGCTAGCTCCCACCATTAGGTAGTGAAAGTGCGCCACAACGAAGTAGGTCCCTCTAAGCGAGTAATCTAGAGCAACAGAAGCAAGGAAGACCCCAGTTATTCCTCCGACGATGAAATTTGCAACTGCCCCCAATGCGAAAAGAGCGGGAGCCTTCAGGCGGAGCTTCGACATGCCAAGCGTTTCAATGAGTGAGATTATCATAACATCGAATGGGAGAGATATGGCGATGGTTGTGACAGTGTACAACTTTGTTGAGACTATCCCGATCCCGGTAACGAACATGTGATGACCCCAGACCGCGAAACTGAGCATTGCGACGACGACCATCGATCCGATCACGTATTTTGCGCCGTGTAGGGGCCTTCGGGCAAAAGTTGGGATGACGTCAGCAATTATCCCGAGAGCAGGAAACAGAACAATGTAGACTTCAGGATGCCCAAAGAACCAGAACACATTGTCCCATAAGAGCGATCCGCCTTGGATTGAGGAAAAGTACACTGTCCCAAATGCCCTGTCGACATAAAGCAGAACAACGGCCGCCAAAAATGATGGAAACGCATAGAGCATCATGAAGATGGTAATCAAGATAGCCCAGGAAAATGCAGACATGTACCTCAACTTCAGCCCCGGCGCTCTCATCTTGAGCATGGTAACCAGGAAATTGACAGAACTCATCGTTATTGAGACGGTCATTAGTATTAACGCACCGGCTCCAAGGTTGAAACCGATGGTGGGGGTGAAAAGGGCGGCGGTCTGGGGCGAGTACAACGTCCAGCCAAGGTCTGGTGCCGCACCGAAGAAGAAGCTGAGAATCATCATGACTCCACTGAAGAGGAAGAACCAGTAGCTCATTGCGTTCAATCGAGGAAACGCCAGATCGCGGGCGCCAATTTGTAACGGAATGATGAAGTTTGCAAAACCAAAGGCTAACGGAGACAGCACCCAGAAGATCATCAACATTCCATGTACAGTGACGAATTGGTTGTAGATGTCAGAGGTGAGTAGGGTATTGCCGGGGGCTGACAGTTGGGTCCTCATTGTAAGCGCGAGGACACCGGCAGCAGCGAAGAGGAATATCGAAGTGATGAGGTAGAGTATGCCGACATCTTTGTGGTTGGTGGTGTAGAGCCATCTTCTAGCAGACGCCCATGATTGTTCCGCCATTCTAGTGTACTACCGTACTATTGTACCAAGCAAAGTAGGCCGCTTGAGACATAACTAAGAGCGTACCCTTCATGAATGCGTGGCCCGACCCGCACAGTTCAAAACATTGAATGGTGAAGTTGCCCGGCGCATTTGGGTAGAACCAGAGTGTGTTAGTGCGTCCGGGAATCGCGTCCGTCTTGATATCGTAACCAATTATCCCGAAATCGTGAAAAACGTCCGCACTCGTAACGCTAAGGCGGACGTTCTCTCCGGCAGGGACACGAAGAGTGTCACGAGTATCAAATGGCTTTGTTCCGTTATCGTATTTGAATTCCCAGTAGAACTGATGGGCGATAACCTCGACTGCACAGCCCTGACAGACCTGCTGAGGCGGCGTGAGGATATTCTCTATCGCGCCAAAGCTTCCCGCAATCAGTGGGACGATGATTATTGTCGAGAGAGTGAGTGTGAGGAGGACAGTTCGAACGTGACCCCTTGTCTGAGGTGCCTTACCTAGTATTGGTGTATCCTCAGGTTGACGAGAGGACGGTTTCTCTCTGTACTTGATTACGAAGTAGATCATAAAACTGAAGACGACTATCCCGACAGCGAAGGCAAGATAGGTGAAGAGTCCGAATAGAGAGTCAAACTGGACCTGGGTACTGGAGACTGCCATCCGAGGAATCTCTGAACTTTTCTGCTCCGCGGTCTTTTGTTTTTAAAGGGTTTTGCACTAGCTATATCGGTAATCGATCGATAATTATTGCCTCAGTTCAGTCGGTCTTAGTGTTAGATTTCTGACCATTATCGCGTTAGCTACGACGACTGCAAGGATTGCTGATGCAAGTGCAAGATGCGCATCACTAACAACAGGGTTCAGCGATGTGGTGACTGTTACCATTCCCAGCAGCACTTGCGCGATCAGCGCGACGAGGCTCGTTGTTGATAGAAGAACGACATTGCTTGCCTTCCTGTATCTCGTCCAAGCTACGATTGCCATTCCTAGGATGAAGACTCCGACGACGGAATTGAACAGCCTGTGTGTGAGCTCGATCACGACCTCGGGATTGTTCAGCGAGGGAACGACCGCCCCCTTGCACAAAGGCCAGGATTCTCCACAGCCTAGGCCAGAATTGGTTGTTGTCACGTATCCGCCGATCACGATGAGAACGTACGTGGAGATAACAGACCCGTAGGCGAAGATTCGAAGAAGAGCGTCGTTTCTTCTCCAGTCGTTTGGAGTCATGACCGTCGACGATTGAGACGAGACGGGTGGTCGGTATTTAGTCTACGCCTAGAACAAACCTTTCCGTTCAGAAAGCATCTTGCTGGCCATGCTCTGAAGAATCGTTCTAGGGTCCTTGCTCTTTACCACTCCACTTGCCACTAGGACCCCTTCAGATCCTAACTCTAGCGCCTTTGAAACGTCCCCGGCTGTTGTGATCCCTGCACCACACAGAATCTTCACACTGCCATTCACTTTCCTAATCTGCTTGACGCTCTCCGTAATCAGCTCGGGGCGAGCCTTAGAAACGGAGATGCCCGTTCCTATCAGCTCAGGAGGTTCGATCGCGATCATGTCGGGCAGCATTTTTGCGATCTCGACGCTGGCCTCGGTCGTATCGGCGCATACCAGGGAACGAAGGTCGGCGTCGGCGCACAACTTCACACTCTCAGCGATCTCTGATGAGCCGATCCGTTTTTCTGAGTGATTGAGGAGTGACCCATCAGCACCGGCTGACTTGAGGGCCTCGGCAAGTACGTGGCCGGTGTGTGCACCTGGCTTTACAGAATCTATGTGCTGGCTGAAAACAGAGATGTCGACAGTCTTTGCGACTGGTTCAATGTCAGTGAACTGTGGCGCTATTATGATTGTTACTCCTGTCTCTCCTGAGACTGCCTCTGCGATCTTCGCTAGCTCGATCGCGCGTTTCCCGGTCGCTTCAATGTAGGTCTTGAAGTTCACAACCAGGAGGAAACCTCTCAGCGACTTGATAGATCGAGCCCCCAGAGAGCGAGACTGAGAAGAGATGGAGTCGAGAGTTTTTCCGATTTCTTACTCTGCGACAACCATCTGAAGCGCACGATCCACTTCTTTTCCGTTGAAGATGATTTCCCGAAGCGCACTTGACATCTTCAATGGGTCCGCATGCTGCCAGACATTCCTTCCGACAGCGAGCCCCGTCGCCCCTGCGTCCATCGCTCCTTTCACTTGGTTGAGGAATGTCTCGTCGGTCGGAGCTTTCGGTCCCCCGGACATGAAGACTCTGGCGAGTCCCGCGGCCTTCACGGCCCACCTGAAGCTGGTCGGGTCTCCTGAATATTTGATCTTGACAGCGTCTGCGCCGATTTCAAGTCCTGCTCTCGCCGCATACGAGACAATCTCGGGAGAGGTGTCGTTCTTGACCGCTTCTCCTCTCGGATAGATCCAGGCGATTGCCGGTACTCCTTCTTCGTGTGCGTCTTCTTGAATCTCGCCAAATTCCTGCAGCATGATATTCTCGTTCGCACTTCCCAAATAGATCGTGTAGCCGACTCCTTTTGCTCCGAGGCTGATAGCCTCCTCGACGCTGCAGACTTGTGAAGAGATAGGCTCGCCCTTCGGGAGACTCGTCTTCCCATTTAGCTTGATTATCAGTGGGATTTTGCTGTTGTAGTATTTCTCAGCGATTCCCTTGTGGAGAACAACGCCCGTAAACTGACCCTTGACAGCGATATCCAGTACGTAGTTGGGATCAATATTCTTCTCGTTAAAGTCTGTAGATGGGCCGTGTTCGAAGCCCTGATCATAGGCAAGGAGTAGTCCTTTGCCATTTTTCAAGAAGTTATCCATGGTTGCTTTCGTCATAATCCTCGTCTTGGCATGTCTCCATCCTCCAGATTAAACTAACTCTAGGGTCTTGAACAATCGTAGAGAAACCATTATCGGACGATTCGTCACTGGGGACCGTATGGCCCGGCGAATAGTCATCGTTGGATGCGGAGTATCCGGAACAACAGCCGCATTCTACTCGAGGAAGACTGATAGGACTTCGGAGATCACTATTGTAGGGGACGAGGCTCTCCCGGAGTATTCTCGGTGCGGACTGCCCTATGCGTTCAGTGGGATAGTTCCTACCATGCGGTCTCTCATCGGATATGACGAGGACTTCTACGAACATACAAACAGAATAGACCTCAAACTAGGGGTCACTGCGACAAGGATTCGCCCTGACCGCCGAGTACTAGAACTGAAGTCGCAAGATCAGCCCGCAGGTGAACTTCAGTATGATAGTCTCATTCTCACAACTGGCGCAAGTCCGACCACCCTTGCAGTTCCGGGGTCCACACTAAACGGTGTGTTTACGATCCGGACGATGAATGATGTGGAAGGACTCGCGAACTACCTCGGAGAATCAAAATCGAGAAAGGTTGCCATCATCGGCGCGGGTCTTATCGGTTCAGAAATGGCGGAGGCTTTGCTCGTCCGAGGAGTCGCAGTATTGCAAGCAGAGATAGTCCCAGAGATTCTCCCGGTCATTCTCGATCCTGACATGGCCTCCGTCGTTAGAGAGAAAGGAGAGGAACATGGTGTCGAATACCACCTCCAGTCGACTCTAGAGGAGATTCTCGGCGACAATGGAAGAGTCAGCGGAGTCCGAATCTCGAATCACACGTACAAGGTCGATGCTGTTATTGTGGCGGTTAGGGTTAGGCCGAACACGGAACTCGCGAAGGAAGCGGGCATATTGCTCGGTGAGTCGGGCGGGATTAAGGCCGACGAGAGAATGTTGACCTCAGCGGAGGGCGTCTATGCTGCTGGCGATTGCATCGAGACATTCGACCTCATTACGCGCAGACATGTGTTCTTCCAACTTGCCACTACGGCGGTCCGACAGTCGATGGTTGCAGGCATAAATGCTGCCGGAGGCGAAGCGCGATACCCGGGATCAACTGGCGTGACGACCGTGAAACTCTTCGGCCTCGAAGTAGCAACCCTCGGCCCAACAACCGCTATGGCCGAGAAGATCGGAATCACTCCGGTCTTTGTCAGAATAACGGGGTCCACGCGACTTTCCTACTATCCGGGTGGCAAGGACCTAACCGTGAAGCTGCTCGCTAATCCCTCGGACGGTAAGCTTCTCGGAGCTCAGCTCGTCGGCGAGGAGGGGGCGACGCTACGGGCAAACTTTGCGTCTATGGCAGCTCATCTAGGACTGACGGTTCAAGAGTTTGCTGAGATCGAGACCTGCTATTCTCCCCCGCTCGCGCCCGTCTGGGACCCTGTGACAATCGCTGCTCAAGCGCTCTTGAGGAAACTAAGACCACCCATCGCGAAGGCGAGTGCGACCGTTTCCAACAGTTGACTGAGCGCGTTGAAAGTTCTGATTTCTGACCCGATCGATGACGAGGGCGTCAAGATTCTCTCAGACGCAGGTTTTACGGTCGACAACCAGCCGGGGCTCGACAAACAGAAACTTGCTAGCATGATCAGCCAGTATGACGTGTTGATAGTTAGGGGTAGAACAAAGGTCGACGCCGGTCTGATTCTAAATTCTAAACTGAAGATTGTCGGACGAGCCGGCGTTGGCCTAGACAACATCGACCTTCAAGCGGCTAAAGAGAAAGGAATCACAGTTCTCAACACACCAAGCGCGCCTACAACCAGTGTTGCAGAACTGACCGTTGGACTGATGCTCTGCCTCCTGCGCAAGATCCCCTTTGCGGACCGGAGCATGAAGGAGGGCCAGTGGATAAAGAATCAGCTGATGGGCGAAGATTTGCAATCGAAAAGAATCGGTATTATCGGACGAGCTGGACGGATTGGCAACGAAGTTTCACGAATTCTAACTGTGGGATTCCAAGCGGACGTTCTCGGCTACGACGTCATCAGGCCTCGCGGCGTCCCTGGATTGAGCTATGAGATAACAGACTCGATCGATGATCTCCTACAGCGATGCGACATAGTGACAGTCCATGTTCCATACTCTCCCCAGACTCACCATCTGCTAAATGAGGCGCGGCTGAGAATAATGAGGAAGGGATCATACCTTGTAAACACTTCAAGGGGCGACATTGTCGAAGGGCAGGCTCTGCTCAGACTACTGAAGGAAGGGCACATCGCGGGCGCGGGGCTCGACGTGTTTCACTTGGAGCCTCCGGTGGATGATTGGGAGAAGGAACTTGTCAACCTTCCTAGTGGGACGACAGTCGTCACCTGCCACATCGGGGCGGAGACCCGGCAGGCCCAGAGACGAGCTAGCATGGAGATCGCAGAGAGAATCAAGGCTGAGGCTATCCGCATGCAATCAGTAGCCTGACTGGCTCCGGAAAAATCTGTCCGCAAAAGAGGACGCTTACTACTTTTCAGAGTAGAAAAGATAGAATTCTCTGTTGATAATGCTTCGAATCTACTAACTTCTCCTTTCTACTATCTTTTCTTTTTCTGTTAACTATTTTTTTCTGTTATCTTTCTCTCGACCCCCCCGGGGGTATGCCAAAACAAAAAAAGTCCTTCACACTTTTCACGAGACTTCGGGACCCAGTCCGTTCACAGGATCTTAGGGATATACCCGATTGATGAGACGCGGAAACGCGATCGCATCCCGGATATGCTCAAGCCTGCAGACCCATGAAACAACCCGTTCCAGTCCCATTCCGAATCCTGAGTGAGGGACGCTTCCAAACTTCCGTAGATCTAGGTACCATGCGTAGCTCTTCGGATCCAAACCCTCCTCTCTGATCCTCGCTATCAACGCATCGTAATCCTCGATCCTCTGTCCGCCGCCTGTGATCTCGCCGTAGCCTTCCGGAGCCAAGAGGTCAACCGATAACGTGACCTCGGGGTTCAATGGATCCGGCTTATGATAGAACGCCTTTGCCTTCTTCGGATACCGTGTAACAAAGAAGGGACGGTCAAAGTGTGTGGTCAGAATCTTCTCCTGCTCATACCCCAGATCATCACCCCATTTGATCCCCGATTTTTCTCCACCCATCATCTTGAAAGCATCGTCGTACGTGATTCTCGGAAACGGGGGCTTGACCTTCTCCAGATCCTCCCGCTTTCTCTCGAACAGAGCCAACTGTGTGCTCGTTCGCTCCAATAGCTGCCCAACAACATGGCTCAACATCTGCTCCTCAACCTCCATAATTCCGTCCAAGTCAACGTATGGGGCTTCTGCTTCGAGATGCCAGTATTCTGTGAGGTGCCTGCGCGTGCGGGATTTCTCCGCCCTGAACGATGGAGCGATAGTGTAGATCTCTCCCACGGCGGCGATCAACGCTTCAGCGTAGAGCTGCCAGCTCTGGGTAAGGTACGCCTTCTCGTCGAAATATTTCACTTCAAAGAGAGTCGCGCCGCCCTCAACAGCTGCTGATGTCAGAGTTGGAACCTGTACTTCCAGGTAATCGTGAGAGTCAAGCCACGAGCGAGCAGCCGAAAGTATGACCGCCCGGACCTTGAGAACTGCACGCATCTTGTCACTCCGGACAAACAGGTGTCTCTTATCCAGCAGGAAATCGGGTCCCTGAAACTGCTTCGCAATCGGAAACTCCTCCAGGGCCGCGGAGTCCACCCTGCCCGTGTGGACAACAATCTCCCTCCCTCCCGGAGCCCGGGGATCCGGTTTTACCTCGCCCTCAATCTGAATGCTCGACTCTACACGAGTTGAGAGAAAGAGATCAAAGACCTTAGCATCGACCTCGCCCTTCCTGACAGTACATTGCACAATACCCGAGCCGTCTCGAATGAAGAGAAAGACGATTCCGCCGCCGGATCGTTTGTTCTGGAGCCATCCACGGACCAGAACCTCTTTGCCGTCCAGGCTACCTGTGAGAACATCCTGGACCCGGACAGCTTCTTTCAACCAAACACACCAGATGAGCGCGCAGAAGGACGGGAATGGATTATTTAAGAATCCCAGAAACCAGTCTACGAGCGGGACGATTGTCAGACACTCAAGAGAAGACCACTAAGCGTCTAGCTGAACTCAAATCCTATCTGGAAAAGAAAGTCGCAGAACACCAGAACGAAATCCACGACCTACAATCATTCCTCGAAACAGTAGACAATATCCTAGCAGAGAAGAGCTATCGCCGAGTCCAACTACCGAAATCCATTCCAGAGACACCAGCCGCGATCGACCCGAATCCTCCCCAGACAATCAGAACGATCAGCGGAGTCCTACTCGCTGATATTTTCGTTGAAGGCCAAGACATTCGGATCGTTCCGTCGAAGGATATCAAGTTCGACGCAAACGCTCCACCCCTTCGATCATTCCTAGTCGGCAAAGTTCTCGAACCCCTGCACGTGAAGGACGAGGAATCTACAAGAAAGCAGGAGCTCTCGCCTGACCACGTTCTCTCATATGAGATAGATAGAGAAGCAAATGCTCTGAAACAAATCCACGTAAAGAACTATGGCGATGAGCGCAGACTCAACGAGCTAAAGAATGCGCTACGCTGGACTTTCAGAAGAATGTATGAAAAGACGATTGGGACGCAGTAGCGTTTCAGGATCCGCCGACTGAGCGATTCTGTAACTCGCTCATGGCAACCCCCGCGTAATCCACTCCGTAGGTTCTCTGCAGATAATCCCTCAAAGCCATAGCCGACCTAGCCTCCGAAATGAAACCCTCCTTGGGGAACTGGAAGCTCTGGGTTGAGCCGCAAGATTTGCACTTGGCTACCACGCTGTCATAGATCATCCCACCGCTTCGACCAAAATCGTGATCCACTGGTTCCAGGGGACCACCACAATGACACTGAGTCTTCAAGACCGTCGCGTAAGTAGCTTGTATCTCGCGGAAATGCCCGTCGGCATCCTGCATGAGCTGGCCCTTCAGCTGCGCATACTGTTGATCATGAGCTAGCTCAGGTCTATCCTGCTCGATCTTTCGGAGACCGAATGCAAGAAGATAGGCCATCGGGTTCTCTGGAGTAGCCATGAGAAGAGACCGTTAGACCATTTGAAAAGAGGAGATTGGTACCTTTGCCTCCGTGGACGGGTTCTAAGAATCCCCGGGTTGCTACTCTAAACCTCTCGAAAGTCCGAAACTAGGCTTGGCCTGTCGCGGAATTCCGCATCCTGACCTTTTCAGCGAGCAAACCTTAAGAAATGCCTTTTTCCAAGTACCTATGAATCCGAATTCAAAAAAGGTTTGAATGAAATGTCAGCACAAACAACCGGGGGAGTTCCCATCTATATCCTCAAGGAAGGGACGGGACGATCTACTGGAAAAGAAGCCCAGAGAAACAACATTACTGCCGCAAAAATAATCGCCGAAACAGTCAGAACGACTCTTGGTCCCAGGGGAATGGACAAGATGCTCGTCAGCACGATAGGCGATGTGACCATCACAAACGATGGCGCGACAATAATGAAAGAATTGGACGTTCAACACCCAGCGGCCAAGATGCTGGTAGAAGTCTCCAAGACCCAGGACGACGAAGTAGGAGACGGAACAACTACCGCTGTCCTACTGTCAGGAGAGTTGCTCGAAAAGGCCGAGAAACTCCTCGACAAAGATGTCCATCCTACGGTTATCGTTGACGGTTACAAGAAAGCGGCCGAGAAGGCGATCGAGATTCTAGACAAACTCTCGTTCCCCGTTACAGACAAAGACGATGCAACGCTCCGTCATGTAGCCATGACATCGATGTACAGCAAAGGAATAGTTGTAGCGAAGGAGCACTTCGCTGACATCGCTGTAAAGGCTGTCAAGCAAATTTCAGAGAAGGTCGACGGAAAAATCAAGGCGGACATTGATCTAATCAAAATCGTAAAGAAGTACGGTAAAGGTCTCGAAGAGACAGAACTCGTACGGGGAATCGTTATCGACAAGGAAATCTCTCATGCACAGATGCCGAAGAAAATAGAACTCGCCAAGATAGCTCTCCTCAACGCTAAACTGGAAAACGAGAAAACAGAATTCGACGCCAAGATCAACATCAACAATCCTGACCAGATGCACCTCTTCATCGAAGAAGAAGAGAAGATGTTGAAGGACATGGTCTCGCAGATCGAAAAGTCCGGCGCGAATGTCGTATTCTCAGAAAAGGGAATAGACGATGTTGCCTTACACTTCCTATCAAAGAGCGGAATCGCGGCCATCAAGAACGTCAGCAGCGGAGACCTCGAGAAATTAGCCAAAGCTACTGGAGGAAGAATACTCTCTAGCGTCAAAGAGCTCACCAAAGACGCTCTCGGCGAAGCCAAACTGATCGAGGAAATCAAGATTGGCGAAGACAAGCTCGTCTACGTACGCGACGCCAAGAATCCCAAGGCAGTCACAATCGTAGTCCGTGGAGGCACCGAACACGTGGTCGACGAGGCTGACAGATCTCTCCACGATGCGTTGTCCGTTGTAAGGAACGCGCTTGAAGATGGAAAGATCCTCGCAGGTGGAGGCGCTCCTGAAGCAGAACTTGCGAAGCGCCTAAGGGAATATGCTGTGAAGGTCGGTGGGCGGGAGCAGCTCGCAATTGAGGCTTTTGCCGAGGCGATGGAGGCAGTGCCTACGACCCTTGCAGAAAATGCCGGACTCGACCCTATCGACATACTCGTCGAACTAAGATCGAAGCATGAGAAGGCTGCCAATCCATGGTTCGGTGTCGATGTCTATTCCGGGGAAGTCAAGGACATGAAAAAGCTGAACGTCCTCGAACCGCTCAGAGTCAAGGCGCAAGTCGTAAAGTCGGCCTCAGAAGCTGCATCCATGATTCTCAGAATAGACGATGTAATAGCATCCAAAGGAGTCGACAAAGGCGGCCCAGGCGGCGGAAAGGGCGGTCCGGGTCTCGGCGGGGACGATGAGTACTAGACCACTCGACCCTGTCCCTCAATTGTTTGCCAACAGTCACGATTTTCGAGTCGACTCTACGCGTCTAGTAATCGCTTTCTAACGTTGTGCAGAATGTTCGGCGGAGTCCATACCGAGAATATTCGCACGTATCTTGGGGATGCAGCCTTCCTCAGAACTCGTGGGGACCCCTTCTCCAAGTACCCATTTACGAATGCCTCAACGTATCCCAGCAGAGCATTGTTAAATGGCAGCCAATAGTGGCCAGAGTAGAACAAGAATTCGGCGACATCCCAACTATAATCTCCATTGTACCGTGCCTGTTCTAGATCAACAAGGGTGACTTTGCCATCGCGATCGACAATGAAGTTCTCGGGTTTCGTGTCCCCTAAGGCTGCCTCTAGCTCGTGCGCGCTAGCCATCAGCAATCCTGCGGTGCGAGCTGCTTCTCTCTCCCGCTGGCCCGTTTGACTTGATTGGGCCAGCTTTACCAGAAGAGTAGATAGTCCGTCACCTGGAATGTATGAGAAGAGGATGCACCTCGACTTTGTGTCTGCGCCAAGAATCTCTGGGACCCTCAGTCCTCGTTTAGAAAGAAGATAGTTGAACGCGTACTCAGCCTCCATTCGTCGGCGGCCTGAGATTGAAAAGCGTACGCTGCCGAGCCCGTAGAGGCTGAGTGTGACCCACTTGAGTGATATCCAATTCGTGTACCGTTTGGCGACGAGCTTCTCACCATCAATGTTGACGAGAAATACGTCGTTGACGAAGCTTCCGATTCTCCTTATCGAAACGCGTCCGCTAGGCCGGTAGGTCCGGACAAGCTTCAGAATCTGATCAGTCTCTTCTGGAAAGCCTCGCTACCTCCTAACTGGCACTTGGCTGGCCCGGGACCAGTTCTCCTAAATATGCTGGATTGAACCGGACCTCGATTAGAGCGAATTGGGATCGAAACCTTCAGAGTCCCACAATCGCAGAAATTTTCTAATCTGCTCCCTAATATCGTTCCTACTATTCTTCATCGGCTCTCTACACTTTCTTTCGTACCTAGTGACCTATGCTGCTCGTCCGGGAGGCGCGCAATTAGGTGCCACTGCTCTCGAACTAGGCTTGACTAGCACGATTGTGATTTCGCTCGTAGCAATCCCGCTTGGCTACGCTTACATGTACTTCTTTGGAGGGTTTGTCTCAACTAGAGCAATCAAGCTCTATCTCTTGATCACTCGGGGAACACACATTGTAACATCGAAAGCGTCAGAGTTAGAGGCGATCAAAGCCGGAAGAGGGGTCAAGCTGACTCTCCAGCGACAGTTGACCTATTTCCCAATTATTCTCGCCGTTGTCATCTCTTTCGCGATCTATCTGTCCAAACACCGTTTACCGGTTGTCGAATCATTCGCGAAAACGTCCGATCTGGTCTCATTGATCACCGGAGACTATGTCTACTTGACGATGGTAGGGTCGCTAATGGTTCCAGTAGTCGCTCTTGCTCTACCCTACCTCGGGGGCTTGAGATTGCGGACAATAGACGTGGGTCCTTTTCACACGACGGTTTTGTCACTCGTGGTGGGCGTTTCTGGAGGTTTCACGTTTCTATACTCCATAGAGACGCAACCTACTATCACTCTTCTTATTCACTACTTGCTGTTGTTCATGGGAGTCTGTTGGTGCTTTGCAATTGGCTGCACCCTCGGAGCTGATCCAGCGAACCGGCAGATCGTCAGGAACGTACTGTCGGAGAAGACTTCGTCTAAGCTGATATCGTCTAAGATATGGCTTCAAAGTGCCCAGGGCCAGTTTAGAGAAGTGTAGGCCGTCTTCCGAGATACTGTTTTTATACGCTCAAGGGATGGAAAGCCCTTGGCATTCTTCTTGGACAGAGTTCCCACCGGCATCAAGGGCTTGGACGAGCTTCTAGGAGGAGGGTTTCCGGACGGACGATGTATTCTAGTAGTCGGGAGCCCCGGTTCAGGCAAGACTACCTTCGCCTTGCAATATCTCTACCACGGTGCAATACTGGGCGAAACGGGACTCTACGTGACTCTGGACGAACATCCCGATCATGTGAAGAGAAACCTTCAGTCATACGATTGGGACATCGATGGGATGGAGAAGAAAGGAAAACTGCTTTTCATCGACGCCAGCGGCTTGAGGAGAGCTGGAGTAGAAAGCAGCCGTCTATCACCGTATGGCGGGTCCCCAACTGACGTCTCCGACTTTACAGAACTTCTGAAGACCATCAACAAAGTTGTAGAGGGAGAGAATGTCCGGCGGATCGCTTTGGACCCCGTTACTTCTCTGATGCTCCGTTACGTGGAGGAACTGAAAAAGCGGAGGGCCACTGTCGCCTTTTTCGACGCTCTTGCAGATTCTGGTTGCACGTCTCTTATTACCAGCGAGTTGAAGACGTCGCTGATGGATAGACGATTTCAGCTGGAGGAATTCTTGTCTCAAGGAGTCGTCCTTCTCCACACTCTCTTTCACGAAGGGAATGTTGTCAGGGCGGTCCAGATAGAGAAGATGCGCGGAATATCTCACGACACACAAATTCGCCCATACCAGTTTGGCGTGACGGGAATAGAAGTATTCCCGAGAGACAAGGTATTCTAGCCGATCTACTTCCTCGGTTTCTTCGAATAGAATATTATCCCTTTGCCATCTTCGATCGTAAACAGCGCCCAGCCTTCTTGGTGTTTACGCGCTCTGAACTTTGCTATCCGGAGACGCCTCTTGCGACTTCCTGATTCTTCGAACGCTTCCATCTGGACGATGCAATCGGCCGTATCCTCGAGTTGGCGTTGAACAGTACCATCGACTCCTAGTCCCACAGTGAAAAATGCCTTGCCAGACAGTCCTTTCACTCTGGCGCTAACGGATTGGACAAAAGACACAATGCTCTCTGGCTTGGCCTTGGAGGCTAACGGAGTGAGCGAGTCGAAGTATAGGCTTCCGCCTTTGAACGAGGGCGAGGGCAGTGCAGACGTAATCTTGATACCAAGGGTGGTTAAGTCGCCAAGTGAGGGTATCGAGATCTTTTCTCTTGACTCTTGACCTGCCTCTGCAGAGTAACCGTCAACAAACGTTAGCAACCCATTCTGCTCATAGCCAGAGATGTCGAAACCCAGCGTCTTCATGTTTGCTCTGATATTGCTCGGGAAATCTCCAGTTGTTACAAATACGCAGGGTCTTCCGTTCCGTAGGTCTTCGGCCATTAATTGCTCCAGCAGGAGACTCTTTCCAGAACCTGTATTGCCCTCTACGGTTACGGCTGTTCCGCCGTTTAGTTCACCGCCGGTAAGGGTATTGAAATGGTCGAATGGGATGAGATAGCTCCTTCTCCGTTTTCTCCGATACAGTACGGCCCCACCAACGCCACCAGCCGCTCCGACTGCACCCACGATGAAATATGGCAGGAGATTCCATGGAAATGGAACGAACCCGGGTGGAACGACTCCGAAGGTTGCTTGACCATGGAGGCTGTATGCTACATTATTTTGACTGTCGATAATGTCGATCCAAACCTGATACGTTCCTTGTGTGGAGTTGCTGGGATATGGCCATGTTGCGATGAATTCGTACGGAGTTGTTGCAGTTGAAAGGACCATCGTCTCGTTTGTTGCTCCTCTAACTGGTAGGAGTTTCTGGTCGATGATGGTCATGTTCACTCTTCCGGGTGGCTGAACGTCAGTTATTCCAATCGCTGATACGACAAACAGTTTGACGACTACGAGGTTGTATGGAGGCGCTGCGTTGGTGTAGAAGTATTGGGGCGTATTCCCGGATCTATCTTGAATAGTGATCGTGTTTGATGGAAACAGGGTTTCGTAGCCAGACATCGGGATAACAACTAGAGATCGAGCCGAACTTGAGCCCCAATTCAGGGCAATTGCGGCGTTGCGCGGGACATTAATCGCCGAAACCTCGACTGCGATCGACGTCTGTTCTATGAGAGGTGTTGACGGGACATTGAGAGTTATGTTGACGTTTGTAAGTCCTGGGAAGATCCGTTGGGTGGAATTCGGCGCGGCATTCGTCCAACCAGCTGCTCCAGGAAGACGATAGCTGAAGGCCCCCATAACAGACACCACGAAGGACATCGGAACAGAAACATTCCCGGTCCAGCCTATCCACATGGAGATAGTCAAGGGCCCGTAGATTGTTGCCGAAGACTGCAGAGGTGTAGGAAGCCCAAACGGGATTGAAGCAGATGTGAGGTTAAGTGTACAGCTAGCACAAGTCCCTGAAGGACTAAGGAAGGCAAGAGTTCCGGGTGACGCTTGCGAAGGCGGTGCAGATCCCGACGAGGCGAGGTAGAAAACGCGTTTCGAAGTTGTGGGGACCCCATAGGCTTGTTGAGCAGTAAGCGTCAGGCAGACGATCAGAAGGAGCGCTAAGCCTAGGCGGGCCTTGCTCACGATTATCTCGCTAAGAGATTCTCCGATTCGAGTTAAAAGGCTCTACGAACGTTGAGTTCTCAAGAAAACGAGAGAATTGGGTGCCGTGGGTGAGGGAGCTGCTGGCTTATGCTTTCCCTATGCGGAAGACTGAGGTTCCGCAGTTAGGGCAGACGCCCTTGACGGCTGGCTTGCCGTTCTTGAGCGTCACGTTCTGTGGGTTCTTGATCTCTATGCTTGTCTTGCATTTTACGCAGTATGCTGTTGGCATTTCGTTCTCAACTGAGCGCGATTGAGCAGGGTGGAGGTATAAAACACTCACGCAGAAAGGCGAAGATCCCACGAGGGGTTACGTCGAACGGCTACCATTTCGAGCTAATTTTGGCTGACGAAGCTTAGAAGCTGTGTATCCCACCCAAACAATAGTGATTATGACGCGAATATGAGATATTACTCATAATATGAGAAGAATTGAGAATCGACAAAAACTCACGTTCTCGAGCGGGATTTCTTCATGAGGAGTAGTTCGAATGAAGAAGGCGCTCTCAAGAATCCCTCTTTGATCGACGCAGGAGTGAATCGTAAGCATCCTTCACTTGTCGCTGAATTGCGTAGTTGCGGAGCTTCTGAGACCAGGTCTGGTCGAACAGCTCTTTCAGGCTCAAGTTGCGCAGACGGTCCAAATCGGCTCTCTTCCCGTTCTCCATGAGTTCATTCACGAGGAGGCTAAACTCCTCGAAGCTCGGAGGCTCTTGACGCATTCCCTTCTCGCGTGCCTCTTTCTGACGCTCCTTCACCAGCCGCGAGGCTGCTCTCACCGACTTTTGAAGGAGGAGGTCAATTCTCTCGCCGAATCCATGTTGCATTCTAGTCTTCCCTTCGACCAATAGTGATTGTGCGCGTTCGTGGTTTGAGAGTCACGAGTTGCCCGACGTGAGAGCCGCGCAGTGAAGGTACAACGTCTCGCATTTGACTTTAGGGTCTTTTGGTGAAGATGATTGTCCCATTACGGAACGACAATCGTCTTGATAGCGGTCTTCGATGTCTTAGCGAGTTCCATCGCCCTCTCAGCGTCTCTGAGCTTGAAACGGTCTGACACCATGCTCTTCAAGTCCAGTTTCTTCTCAGAGACGAGCCTAACTGCTTCCGCTAACTCCGCTTCGACGCAAGAGTAGCTGGAGAGGAGTGTTATTTGGCGGGAGAAGAGTTCGCTCGCGTTCAGCTGATCTGAGGCTCCGTGGGAGGGAGCGCCGAAGAGGAGTATTCTGCCTCCTTTCCGTACTGAGCTGAAGGCTTGGTTGAGAGCTTTCTCGTTGCCGGTCGAGACTATCGCAAGGTCGATTCCCTCCCCTGTGACCTTCCTAACATGGGCCGGTACGTCTTCTGTGAGAGCGTTGATGGTCTCGTCAGCGCCGAGCTTCTCGCCGAGTTTGAGCCTTGCGTCGATTATGTCGCTACCGATTATTTTTCCCGTTGTTGCATGACGTAGGAGTTGAATCTGTGTGAGGCCTGTTGGTCCTAGGCCGACGACGAGGACGCTGTCTGCTTGCTGGACATAGGCTCTCCGTATTGCTCGGATGCAGCATGCGGTGGGTTCGATCATCGATCCTTCCTCGAAGGAGAGTTCTGGGGGCAGCGGGACTACTGCTCCCCTAACGACGTTGTATTGTGGGACTCGGAAGTATTCTGCGAAGCCGCATGGGTCGATGTTGGTTCTCTTGAATTCGTTGCAGAGGGTGAAGTCGCCCCTTGAACATTCTGAACAGTGATAGCAGGGAACGTGGTGGTGGGCTACTACCCGCTCGTCTTTCTTGTGATCGGTTACGTCGTTGGCGACCTTTTCGACTGTGCCGCTGACCTCGTGGCCTAGAATGCCGCCTGGGCCGAGCTGGCCTTCTATTTTTTCCAGATCTGTTCCGCAGATGCCGCTGGCTTCCATCCGGACGAGAATATCTCCTGCCTCTAGTTTCGGGATCTGGACCTCTCTAACTGCGACTCTTTTTGGGGCGTCGAGGAAGCACGCTAGCATGTATGTGGTAATTGTTGGGTTGTGATTTAATGGATTGCGGGGCGGATTGTACGTTATTCTCTAGGAAGAGTAGGTGAGCCATGTATAGCCGGAGCGTGTTGGCATGGTTTCAAGAGCG
>Ga0209588_1000108_pt1 | contig 25421 bp, 24 predicted proteins | sample Rivendell_Oct201_10_FD_188351 | JGI IMG/M metagenome (GOLD analysis project Ga0209588, IMG submission 188351) | Vadose zone soil microbial communities from the Eel River Critical Zone Observatory, Northern California, USA -... | ecosystem: Host-associated > Plants > Roots > Rhizosphere > Soil ...
TTACGAAATACTCTCGGAGAAACAGTCATGCTAACGATCGTGCCGCTTCTCAAACAGACCCTTCTGACTTACTCTGACAAGCCCGGCGAATTTCATCGAGAACTCCAGTTCTACTTCGGATTCGGAGCATTGACACTAGAAAGGATGATAGTCAAAGAACTCTTTCAGAAACTCAACCTCCACTATCCATCAAACAACGAACTCGACTTCGAAACCTCGATCGATCTCGCGAGAAATGATCTCGCCATGATTCAGAGAGGAGCCCCGAAAAAATGACCGTCCCAGTCAACCTCTTCGATATCCTAGTCGTCAATCAATTAGAGGCTCTCGGAACAACAAGGGAGGCTTAGGAATGGCTCGCAACAAGACCGGCATTGCGGAACTTGATGAGATGCTGCGAGGCGGATTCATGGATAAGGACGCAGTAATGATAGCGGGAAGTGCAGGTACCGGAAAGACTACGCTAGGTCTGGAGTATCTCGTGAACGGCGCAACCCAGTTCGGAGAACCCGGAATATACCTCACCTTTGAACAACTCCCTGACCAGATCTATCGAGATGCGGAAAACTTCGGCTGGAACCTGAGAAATCTGGAGGCTGAAGACAAGTTGAGAGTAGTGTGCACCAGCCCCGATCTACTCCTAGAGCCAGACGGCGAAGAGCAATTGCTTGGGGATACGATCAAAGAACTACGGCCGCGAAGAATGGTCATTGACTCTCTCAACCATCTGGAGATGTACGTCCCGCACGGAGATATTCGCAAGGAATCCTACCGGATACTCATGTACCTCAAGACACGGGGAATCAGCCCCCTCGTGATCTGGGAAGCCCAACAGGGACTGGACAGTTACGCTGTTACGCAAGCAGGCATGAGTTTCCTCGTTGACTGCATGCTTATCCTGAAGTTCGTTGAGATCGACTCGTCGATGAAGAAGGCTCTTGTGATAATGAAGATGAGAGGGAGCGACCATGACAAGCGCTTGAGAGAATATGAGATAACTGCTCACGGACTTAGAGTGCGGGCACCCTTCTCAGGATATGAGGGGATCATAACAGGCTCCCCGCACAGGTCGTTAACCGAAGAAGTCGCAGGAGCTTGGGACACCGCTTTCACAAAAACGAAACACAAGCAGTAACAGGAATCCAAAGTTTGATCTCTCCTAATACGACGAGGCGCATTGGAGTAATTCCTGTCCCGATATTTGTCGCGCTGATTGCGATCTTTGACGTGATGCTGCCGACCAGCGTAGCGGCAAGTGTAGCGTTCAACCCACTACTGGTTTTCGCGGCGTTACAGACCCTGTTCCTCTTTGGAACCTCGGTCGTGGTCGCCTACATTTCTCTGAAGAGTTATCTCTCAGGAGGTTCGCGGACTATTCTTCTGCTAGGTAGCGGGACTCTAGCCTGGGGTTCGGCAAGTATGGTAGCGGGCTGGTTGCTTAGCCCTCCGGGCGGACCAAACATTGCGGTGACAATTAGCAACTCAGGCGCCCTGTTCGCATCATTGTTCTACATCGCAAGCGCCACAACTACGATGGGTGCCAGTTCATCCAGAGACTCGAAGCGGCGCAAGTCAAAGTTGATTCTAGCCTACGGTGGCGCAGTCGGCTTCGTTACAGTACTCACAGTGTTCGCGCTTCTAGGCGCCACTCCCGCCTTTTTCGTTCCAGGAATCGGCTCTACAATATTGAGGCAGGTAGTTGTAGCGGCGGGGATCTTCATGTTCGGGGTGTCATCCATCCTCTTCATGAGGATGTATCATGGTTCGAGATCGGGGATCTTGTTCTGGTACTCGATGGCCCTAGCCTTAACCACTATAGGGTTAGCCGCATTCTACTTCGGTAGAACTGTGGGGGATCCAATCGCTTGGACCGGGAGAATAGCGATCTATCTCGGAGGAATATATTCCCTCATTGCAATCTGGTCCGCAATCCGAGGCTCCCACGGCAGCCCTACTGGTCCACAGTAACCTGCGTATCCCCCTTCTAGCATCTTCCGAAATTTTGTTAGTAATCACTTCTGGTGACTATCCAACGTGCACGGCCGTTATAAGCCGCGGCGAGAGATAGACCGATCGACGAGAAATGTGTCACGTCAAAATAGACCAAGAGAGAATAGAGCAAGCAACCACCAAGAACTGGCTTACGACAAACAACCTGAGACTGATTACTCGATAGGGGTCATCAGAGAATGGGTGATGTCTCCGTAGCCAGAGGCGCGACATCCAAGCTCGGCCAGGTCGACGGCGACCTAAGAGTCGGCCAAGAAGCAAGAATAGAACCAGAAGACAAGATAATCCAGGTAGCCGGACGAGTATCATGTGACGGAGACGCGGAGTTCCATGGAAGCCTATCGTGCACAGAGTTCTCTGCTCGCAATGGAAAAATCAGAATCGAGGGCAATCTACACGCCAAAGGCGAAGTGAAGGTCCAGGACGGACAGCTAGCGATCGACGGGTCTCTCGAAGCAACGACGGTTAGTGTCGACAAAGCCCTGAGGATAGGCGGGAACGCCCGGGCTGACGATTTTGATGTAGGAGGAGTCCTCGAGGTCAAGGGAACCATCTCCGGAAAGAAAGTGGACGTAGGCGGCTCATTCAAAGTCCAGGGAACAGCCGAAGTCGAAGAGATTGATGTGGGAGGCACCGTCGACATAGCAGGCCTGGTCAAGTCTGCCAAGCTCGATGTTGGAGGATTGGCTCGGATCGGTGGAGGAGAGGTCTCCAAGGACGTGGATGTCGGCGGCAGGTTCGAATCGACCAAGCCGCTAAAATTCTCAAAGATTGACGTGGGGGGTCTCGCAACACTCTTGGAAGGCGGAGAAGGGGGAGATGTTGATGTTGGAGGAAAATTCGAGAGCAAAGCCGATCTCTCGTTCAATTCATTGGACGTCGGAGGCATGGCGTCAATCACTGGGAACGGAAAGGGGGTTGAAGTGGATGTTGGAGGACTTTTGCGAGTCTCCGGAAGCCTCACACTCGAGAGAGACCTAGACATTGGGGGCAGAGCCTACATCGGTGCACTGCTTAGACTCGACTCGCTTGACGTAGGCGGCTCGATGGAGGCGGACCAGATAATCGCCCAGAAAAGCATCGAGGTGGGAGGAGACCTCAAAACGATTAAGGGAGCAAAAGGAGACACCGTTGAGCTGGGACACGGGTCCAGAGCAAGCGGCCCAATCGTCGCGCGCGAACTTCGCATCGGACATGGTGGCAAGGTCGAGGATGTTTACGCGGACAAGCTAGAGCTTGAGCACGGTTCTAGGGCGAGGAATCTCTACTTCAGAGAGGGCGTCATAGAAGCAGACGTCACGGTAGACGGCGAGGTACTTTACAGCGACACTATCAAGGTCTCAGGCAACGTAAGATTTGCAAAACCAGCTTCAAAGGTCAGCGAGCTACCCAAACCGCCTCTCTAAGAAATTGCAGCCCGCCAAACGGTCCCGCATGGACATCTACGCCGAGATACTGGAAGCTCTAAAACGAAAAGGACTGACCCGGATAACTAGAGTCTCCTACGCAGTTGGCCTACCCGTCGATCGGACCAAAAACTACCTCAAGGATCTATCCTCATCAGGGCTAGTCCTCACGCAAACAGGGGAAGACTCCGGATTCTCGATTACTCATCGAGGACTAGACTTTCTTGATGCTTACTGGAAATTGAAAGGATTCCTGGACTATATCGGCGGAGAATCGCAGGCATAGAAAGTTCGAGTCAAGAGAGGAAGTCTCCTCAAATCCGTTGAGTCGAAAAACAGAGCTAACTTTCGTTGAAGCTAGAAATTACTAGATAGTGTGTTCGGCCGAGCTCACAGGATCGATCTTAGCCACTTAGGAATGAGCATTGCCCTAAGCTACCGTTGAATTGTGACGCCTCGCTTCTTCGCCTTGGCTTCGAGCCTATGAAACGTCTCGAGGCTCACCCTGAGCAGGAACTTAGTGTTTGCCGAATATGGGAGCCTCCGAGTTGTAAGATTGTGCCTGAAGCCTTCAGTGCTTTTCTCGTCGGAAAATCAGACTAACCTGATACGTTTGGATGAGATTCTTGCACTAAAGAGCTAGGTACAACCTCACCGGCGTGAGACCTATCTTATTGAGGGTTTGCTTAGGCGACGTAGCTCTTGTATTCTCTCTCGAATTCGCGGACGATCTCGAACTTGGGAAGTCTCCGAGATCGACTCTCCCCGTGATGCTGGAAGGTGAGCTCAGGAAACATTACAGCCGGCCCATCTGTCGCCAGTCTTGTGGCCGGGTGGTCAGGTCCCAGGACCCGGGTGCATATTTGACGGGTCAACCGTCGTACTTCTCCTTCGTCAACATAACCTAACGTGTGCAAGTATTCGTGTAGAAGCGTGTAGAAGACGTACGCATTTAGGGTCTGGCGATCCTTCGCGATGTGCGTGACCTGGTCGAGGAGGCTTCTGTTCATCACGATGAAATTTGATCCCATCTGGTGGAAAGCGCCAATGTAATCAGGAAGATCAGCTAGACCAAGCATCAAGCCGGTCCGTCTCTTTCCTAGACTGGTCTTAACCGATTTCTTGACTAGCTGAAAGACTTCGGAGAAGTTGAAGCTCCTGTCCAGTCCCTCCGATACGCCAATGCCGGTTGATGGTGATTCGATGTCCAAAATTCTAACCACGAAGATGAGCTAGAGTTTTCCAAGACTAGTTTTCGCTTACCGGCTATTTAAGGACTGGATTCCTCGGGAACCAATCAAGGGGACACAGCTCGAATCACGTGACCAACGAGTGGAACACAGTAATCAGAGCGATTGAACGAGCCCTTCCATTCTACGAGTCGATCAGCGAAATAATCTCGATGGGCTTGGCCGGCCCAGTCAGGCGCAGGGCAATCCGTCAACTGGAAAAATACAGGAGAGATTGGATTCTAGACTCGGGCCCAGGTCCCGGGACGAGCAGTAGAGTGATGCTTGAAGATCGATTCGAGAACATAGTTGGGCTCGATCCATCCATAACACTTCTGCAACACTCGAAGAACATACTGGGGCCCAGCTTCTGCCCAGTAGTAGGTGTGGCAGAGAATCTTCCCTTTCGTTCCTACATCTTCTCCGGCATCCTCACGTGTTTTTCTTTCAGAGATGTTCGCGACAAAGGATTGAGCATGGAGGAGTTTGCCAGGGTGACGAATCAAGGAGGTCGACTGGAGATAGTAGATATTGGAAAGCCGGACGGCGCCTTTCGGCGAAACCTGATTAAGCTGTATGTTGTTGCGCTGATGCCGATCATTGCCAGATTCTTCATCGGCGGACGGACGACGGGGAATCCGTTTCGAATGATTGTTCCGACTTTTTACGGGCTAGCGACGAATCGTGCAGTGGCTAGATTGGCCGAGAAGGAATTCGGATCGGCCAGGCTTCACGAGTTTCTGCTAGGTGGTTTGGTAATAGTTGAGGCTACTCAAAACCACTCAAAGCCCTAGAGAGGTGCCTAGTCCCTGTTTCTCTAACTATGATACCGTTCGTCGTTTTTTGATATCAGCCCGCATCAGGTACGACCGGATGAAGACAGCAAGCATGGCTATGATTACCTTCTGCCTCAATCCATAGCCGATTCTGCGCGGCGGATTCCGCCCCCGAAGAACAGTCCGTCCGGCAGTGGCAGGTTAGGGCACATGCTAAATATCCGCTGAATTCGGCGTTTACGCGAAGCAACAATTGACGAGTTGGCTCACCCGAAGATCATGGGGATTTCTCATTATCTGCGCCTTGTCGATAGCGGTTCTCGTCTTAGTAGGCGGAGCAAGCGCTGCCACATATGAACCGCCCCCCAGTCAGAGTTCCTTCCCGCCGGTCTCAGTACCTCAATGGTTTGAACCTGCAAGCAACGGCTGGATGCTTACTGCAGCAACTCTCGTAGGCCTAATGAGTTTGCCTGGATTAGCGCTGTACTATGGAGGTCAAGCCAAGAAGAGATTCTCTCTGAATACCATGTTCATGGTGTTCTACGCGTATGCGGCAGTGCTTGTGGTCTGGTTAGTCGCTGGTTACAACTTCGGTTTTGGCCCAGCCGGATGGAAGATAGGCGTCTATGGCATTCTTGGAATTCCTTTCCCAACCCTGGCCGCGGGATTTGAGGGTGCTCAAGCCCTAATTGGACCCGCGCAGTACGCCCTCAACATACCGAATTCGAACATTGTCTTTTTCCAGTTTGTATTTGCCGCGATAACCCCTGGGCTCTTCGCCGGGGCCGTCATTGAGCGGATCAGATTCAAGGTATGGATGCTTTTTGTTCCTCTTTGGTCTCTCCTGGTCTACAGTCCGTTGGCGTATTGGATGTTCGCAGGTGGCTGGCTGAACCAACTCGGGGCAGTCGATTTCTCTGGTGGATATGTGATTCACCTTTCTGCTGGGATAACAGCCGTCGCCGCGGCTCTTGCTGTGGGCCCGAGACTGGCTTCTGATAGAAGGATGAAACCTAACAGCCTCATTTTCGTGCTGATTGGCACCGGAATCCTCTGGTTGGGCTGGAACGGTTTCAACGGAGGGGACCCCTACGGGAGCACGATTGATGCTTCAATTGCGGTTCTAAACACTGAGTTAGCTGCCGCAGCAAGCGTAATTACGTGGATGCTGATGGACATGAAATTCCAGCACAAGTCTTCGTTACTAGGAGCAATGACTGGAGCAGTCACAGGATTGGTGGCAATTACCCCCGCCGCGGGTTACGTGGATGGCTATGGTGCTCTTGTTATTGGCATCGCAGCCGGAATTACTCCTTGGGTTGCGATGTACAAGCTGATGCCAAAGCTGAAGCTGGATGATGCTCTGGGAGTGTTCTCGGGTCACGGGATCGCTGGACTCACAGGAGGCCTGCTTACCGGAATCTTGGCTAACCCGGCAGTAACCCAATACGTTGCGCCTGGCCTGACGGGCGCCTTGTTTGGCAACATTAACCAATTAGGCATACAGGCGTTCGCCGCGGCTGTTACCATCGTGTATGTCTTCATCGTCTCCTACGCGCTTCTGAAACTCATAGGTCGCTTCACTCCTTTGCAGGAAAGCCCAGAGACTCTGAAGATTGGCGACGCCGCTATCCATGGAGAAATAGGAATGGACTTGGAGGACGCATAGTACCCCGGGGGGTCTCAAGGGGACAACAGGTCCCGATCGTGAGGCCTGGGCTGTGAATAGACCCCCGCGCAGTAGTTAGCAGACCGGTGCCGCTTCCCATGGGCAGTTGATCAAGAATATTCGGAATTTGAGCTGTCGGCACGCCGAAGAAAAAAAGGTGTCTGGCAAAGCCCGACGCTTCGCCAGAATCTCGGTACAGTAAAAAAGAAAGGGGGTGGACTAGGCCCCTAGTTTAGGGACTCCTAGTACCTACGGTGCTTTTGATAACAGTCCCGACAATAGACTGGTCTTCCCTCTGTGGGCTGGAAGGGGACTTCCGTCTCCTTTCCACAGTCAGAGCAGACTACCTTGTGCATCGTGCGAGGACTGCCATACGAACTACGACTCATCGGCCTAGTACACCTCCTATTAGCGTGCACCAATACAGGAAAGCCACTAGCCTATAGACCTTAGGTACGCGAGCATCTCAATTCGTAGTGATTGGGTGCAATTTGAAGCAACTGGGCAGAGTCTTTCTCGACAAAGCGAGGGTTGACAGACAATTGATGAGCGTAAAAACGACTAAATTAGACCAGAAAAACCTCGTCTCTATGGACGGCTTAGAGGTTCAGAAGGCTCTCGATTCTTCTGTTGAACTCCAAATCACAGTAACAGGAAGAAAATCGGGACGAGAATTCTCTACACCGGTCTGGTTCGTTCGAGAAGGAAAGACAATCTACCTCATGCCAGTTAGAGGCTCGAAGAATCAATGGTACAAGAATGTCCTGAAGTCGAAGTCGAAGCGAATCAAGATCTCATCGGGGAAAGTATCACTCGAACTTGCGGCCAAACCTATCAACGATTCGAAACGAGTTGGATCCATAGCCGACAAGTTCAGGAAGAAGCACGGAGTAGCGGACGTCAAGAGATACTACGCGAGATTTGACGCCGCGGTAGAGTTGAATCTTCCCTAACAAACGGGTGTCAGAGAGAGATTCAGTTTCGAGCTTAGGCCAAGGATTTCAGAATGGCCAGGGCTTCGCCCACGTGTGCCGTTGCCCTGGTTTGGGATGAGAAGACATGTCTCACAATCCCTTGCTTGTCGATGACGAAGCTTACTCTTCCTGGGATCAGTCCGAAGGTTTTCTTGACACCGTAGGACTTCCTGACAGATCCATCCGAGTCGCTGACGAGTACGAACGGTAGTTTGTGTTCTGAAGCGAAGGCTTCATGGGACTTCTGGTTGTCGCTGCTTATTCCGATGACTTCTGCACCGAGGTTCTTGAATTCCTCGTATGAGTCTCGGAACTCACAAGCCTCTGCTGTACATCCCTTCGTGAAATCTTTCGGGTAGAAGTAGACGACGACATTTTTCTTTCCATGGAAATCTTCTAGACTGACGTACTCTCCTGTGCTAGTCTGGAGTCGAAATCCGGGGGCCGCGTTTCCTGCTGCTAGCACTCTTTCACTCTACTCCCTAGAACGCGTCGCATATCTCGGCGAGGGACGTCATCAGGCCGGGGTGTGAGAATGTGGTCTGTCTCGCTTGAAGCTACGAGTTCTGAAGTTCTAGCTGAATCCGGTCTTATCTGCGGGGTGTGGGTGTCGCCTTGCGATCTCTACTTCTTCAGAGTAGATTTTCTCGAGGTTCGACTGCTCGCTCGTGTGCTTCTTCCCGCGATGGAGGAATGAACGGTAATTTCTTGGGAATTCCTTCGCGACTACTACCTGTACGGATCGAGGTTCTGTATGTGTCATGCTGTTAGTGATGAACTGTGAATATATAAACGCATTGATGAACGTCTATATATCCCGCTCAGCGTGCTCGGGGAGCAGCCATAACCGCGTTCAAGCCCAGTCTCCGCTGAAGCTCAGAGACGTAGGCGGAGAGGACCTCGTTGTTGACGTGGTAGAAGCAGAACTGCCCTTGCTTCTCTCGCTCGACGACGTGTGCCGTAGCGAGCTCCTTCAGGTGATGAGAGACTGTGGGCTGCGAGACATCGAAGAAGGCATGGACGTCTGAGCAGTTCAATTTCCCCGTCATTGCTAGCTTCTGCAGTATGGCGCGACGCTGCGGGTCGGCTAGAGCTTTGCTGATACGATCGAAGTCCTCCGTCGCGAGCTTCATTAAGGTCAACTTCACCCAACGAAACTATTAACGTTTCGATATGCATCTATCCATTGCTTCGGTCAACTTAGCCAGAAGCGCTACGACCAGTCATATAGATAAACATCAATATGTTTATATCCTGTCCGTCCCATGTTTTGGGCATGATGACCAAAGATTCGACTAGAGGCAAAGTAATCCACCTTAACAACGGTGAGTTCGAGACTGAGGTGCTCAAGTCGAACGTCCCTGTCCTCGTAGACTTCTACGCGGACTGGTGTGGACCGTGCCACGCAATAGCGCCCACAATTGAAGCTCTATCGAACGAGTTCGAAGGCAAAGTGAAGTTCGTCAAAGTCGATGTGGATTCCAACCAAGACGTAGCGTCTAGTTACGAGATAATGAGCATACCCACGATAATGTTGTTCGAGAATGGCAAGGTCGAAGATAGTATCGTAGGAGCGTATCCTGCGACGGTCTACAAGCAGCACATCGAACGCGCGCTAAGTCACGGAAACTAACCACAGACAAATTATCCTTCGAGGCCTAGAAAACGGATCATTCATGTCCAATTTGCGGAGGACTGAGCCCATGCATTTATCCCGGGTCTGAGTCTGTCTCCTCGTTCAGATTTCACGATTGCCGGTATTGCGGATCTACCTGGAAAGAAGCTTCGCGTTTCGAATCTTCTCGGCTCGAACTACTCTAAGTTCTAGCGGACGAGTCGCCATAGGATCAGGATCGTTCCGATGATACCGATGAGCATTGAGCCGAGATAGTTTGCCAGAAGCAAGCCCAAAGGCCAAGCATAGTTGGTGAACCAGTCGCGCATGAACGGATTAGACTGGTACTCCGAAGACAAGGCCATGGCAAGGCCCAGTATAGCAAGGAACTGACCGATCACAACTATTCCAAAGGTTCTCCTGACAGTCTGAGATTGCTCGGCTACGACTTTTGGAGCGACTTTCTGTTGTTTCGGTCTTGGATCAGGAATCAGAAGAGAGCTCAGAGCTCCCAATGAGACAAAGATACCCGCGGTGAAGGCAGCCCAGCGCGTTCCCTCGGTAATTGCATCGTAGACCATAGGTAGGATTATTGACGCATAGGGACCCAGTCGGGTAACAAACGATGGGTCTATTCCTCCAGACAGGCCTGCATTGAAAGCGGTTATCAACAGGGCTTTCAGCGAGTCCGGAATCGCAGTCCCCGCTGCTGCCAGATTTGCTTGTCCCACGGCCGATATCTGAGCGACTAGCACGGCGCCTATAACCGCGATTCCGAAGGCAGAGCCGATTTGTCTGACCGTGTTGTTAGCTCCGGATCCGACTCCCGCCTTTTGCCAGGGTATACTCATCAACACGGTGCTCGTGACTTGGCTGATCGCTAGTCCGACGCCACTCCCGTAGATGACGAGGATTGGATAGAGGTAGTAGACAGGGTTTTGGACGCTGATGACCTGGGACAGGCTGAACAGCGCAACTGCCTCCAGAACCATGCCGGTGGTGATAACCCACTTGGGTCCGAACCGCGTCGCTAGAAGGCCGGCGATTGGTGCGAAGATGAACACCGAAATGGCCATTGGGAGGAATGTGAGACCAGCGTTGATCGCCGACAGTCCCTTAACAGTCTGCAAGAAGATTGAGACGACGAAGACCGCTCCAAACTCGCCCATAGCAACGATTGTGACGGTAAACAGTCCATATCGGAAACCCTTGTATTTCAGAAGGCCGAAATCAAAGAGAGGCACAAGCCCCTTCCTAGCGCGACGAATCTCGTAAGAAGTGAATATGCCCAGTAGAACTACTCCTGTGATTATGGAGACTAGAGGGAGCGATATCGGATTGGAGCTCGCCCACGAGAAGCCTCCGAGAGAGAAATCCGCGTTAGGGACGATCCAACCATAGGTCTGGGCTTCGATAAGGCCGAACAGAACGCTGGCGAGGCCAATGGTAATGAGGATCAGCCCCGGGTAGTCAGTCGTGTACTTCGGATCCCTGAATCTGGTCTCCTTGATAACGAGAGCTGCCCCGAGAAGAGCCACGGCCCCTATCGGGATGTTGATGAAAAACGCCCAGCGCCAAGTAACGTAGGTCGTAAAGTACCCACCTAGCACGGGACCTAGAACTGCAGCAGCCCCGGCGGTTGCACCCCAGATTCCGAAGGCTACTCCTCGAGCCTTGCCTGTGAACGTCGTGGTAAGGATCGACAGGGTGGAAGGAGAAGCCATCGCCGCTCCAAATCCTTGGAACACTCTGCCTATCAGCAGTTGGGACAGGTTTTGGGAGAATCCGTCGATGATGGACCCTACGACGAAGAGGGAGATTCCGGCCATGAAGATCAGTTTTCTCCCATACTCATCGCTCAATTTTCCCCATGTAAGCAGGAATGAGCCGAAGACGAGAGCGTAGAGTGATGTGATCCACTCGAGGTCTTTTAGTGAAATCTGGAAGTCGTTCTGGATCTTGACCTGAGCGACAATAACTATCGTAGCGTCAATGACGATGATTGCAAGGGAGAGGCTTAGAACGAGGAGAATGAGAAGCTGTTTCCTCTCGATCTTACCCGATTCTGATTGTGCAGTCTGGGCCGCAGACCCTTCCCAGTCTTGGCCTGACTCCTTACTCGGACGATTAGCTGACATAGACACCACTCCACTTTTCTAGAGGGTAATCAACTTCACTCTCAGAACAAGATCACGAGGTAGCGATTACCGCGTCTTCGAACTCCCGGAGAACTTCCACGGAATGCTTTCTCACATTCACGCCAAGCTGATAGCAGGTTAACCCCGCCGCCCGATAGCTCTCAACCTCTCGGATGTATTCTCGGGGATTGTCGAGCGGGCCGAATCTGCATCCATATGCGAATTCCTTCGAGACGCGATGTGCAGCGTTCCGTCCCTTCTCAATCTCCAAGACGAATCTGCGATAGTCTGCCGGTGTTTTCACTGCTTCTCCGCTTCGAGGTCCAGTTGGGGTCCAGCCGTCTCCCTTTTGTCCTGCGAGTCTTACAATGCGGTTGTTGCTCCAGCCGCCGAAGAGCATGGGAGGATAGGGCTTCTGGACAGGTTTGGGTTCAACAATGCTGTCTTGCACATTGTAGAATTTGCCCGAGTAGGTGACACTCTTCTGCGTCCAGGCTTCGGTCAGTAGCTGTAGAGCTTCGAGGAACTGGGCGTAGCGTTCCTTGTAGGGGTGCCATGTGCTGAACATTCGGAATTCTGGTTCAGCCCACCCCGCGCCTACTCCAACAATGATTCGGCCCTCGGAAGCATTGTCTAGGGTCGTTACTATCTTCGCGAACTGTAGAGGTGGTCGAAAAGTGATCGGCGTCACGCAGGTGCCTAGTCTTATGGTCGAAGTTTCACCAGCCAAATACGCCAGCATGATCCAAGAGTCCAGGAAATCTGGCTCCTCCTCAAACCAATAGTGATCGCTCAGTAGAAAATGATCAAAACCAGATTCTTCAGCTACTCTGGCGAACTCAACGATTTTCTTTGGCGTGTTGAAATTTGGAGCTATGACACCGAACTTCAAAGCTAGAATCCAGCTTGATACGAGTCCTAACTAAGCTTCAATTGGCCTGTTCTTGTTCCGTGGATTTCCATGCGTGTCCTCGCGTTTTCATATGCGAGCTGGACGAGTTGCTTTGCTGGGCCGAGATCTTCCGCTTTCTCAATCCTGAAGCTTACCCATCCGGCTTGTGGAGCGAACCGGTGAGGGATCGCTATTCCATTTTTCAGTGCGGTTGCTTGGTCACTCTTTGAGAGACGAATGTCGAGAAATGAGGGTCCGTGATGATGCATGAACTCTAGCCCTTCCACCTCGAACTCGGTTCCTCCAAAACGATGAGTTGCCGGAATCACACCTGGAAGTTGCAGTATCCAGGACTTCAACTCCTCGAAAAGCTTGTCCCGGTCTACCATGGTTACCCTAGATTCAATGATTAGATCCATGTATTTGTTGACCGACATCCGAGCTATGCTGGTCATTTTCATAGAGATTGTATATGACTAGATGACGGGTCGGAGACAAATAGAGCAGAGTGATTTCGTGGAAGAACCTTCGAAACTTACGATTCTGGGAATATCTGGTAGCGGGCGCAAAGGGTCCTACAACACCGCCCTGCTAGAGGGAGCGAAAGAGCTCTCCCACAAGACGCCACACTTGAGGTAGTTGACATCTCAAAACTACCATTGTACAACCAGGATCTCGAGCACGACCTTCCTGAGGCCGTAAAGGAACTCAAAAAGAAAATTCGCGGTGCAGACGCAATCCTGATCGCTACACCCGAACACAATTATTCTGTCACCGCTGTTCTGAAGAACGCCATCGAATGGGGCAACAGGCCGCCGAGAGACGCTTCCTGGAGCGGCAAACCCGCGGCCGTAATCAGCGCCTAAACAGGCCTCCGAGGAGGAGTAAGAGCCCAGCTACACTTGAGACAGATCATGATAGACCTAAACATGTACCCAATCAACAGGCCACTACTACTCGTAGCGAATGCCAGAGACAAGTTCGATGAAAACCTGAAGTTGATTGACGGAGAGAGTCTTCAGACTCTACGAGCGGTCCTCTCCAGCCTTGTAGAGTGGACGCGCAAGCTTCAGCGATGAGAGCTGGCCCTCGATTCCTTTGACGTTCGGAATCTCAGCTATCGTTTAATTCCTCTAAGTGTCGAGTATGTCTGAAGCCTGCTTGCGATGAACTGGGCATGCTCGTGGATGACAAGCCTATTATGAAAGTACCATTGCGATAAAACCTTCGAAGATTACGGAGGACAAGAAACATGTCTTTAGCTTTGAAGAACTACTTCCTTGCAACCGCAATAGTATTTCTTGCACTCGCGGCCTTCCCATCAGTCTTCGCCACAAGTACCACTAAGACAACCAATGGAGGGTTCAATCAACCGGGAAATATTCTGATCACTGACCAGTTCAACAATCGAGTCATCGAAATTGACCGTGCTGGCAATATTGTCTGGCAGTTCGGGAATGGACCTGGCGATCATTCGGCCAACGCGATTACCGGGACAAACGACGCCGAGCGCGTAGGCAGCCTCACTCTCATGTCAGGCACAGGCACCCCCGCGGGAACTACAACGTACTGCAAAGACGGCTGCTCCGACAACCGTGTTCTCTTGGTCGACCAGGCCGGCGGCATAGTCTGGCAATACGGTCAGTTCGGCGTGACCGGGTTTGGCCCGAACCAGCTGAACACTCCAGTCCAGAACACGTTCCTGCCGAACGGAAACGTGGTCATAACCGACCAGGGCAACGAGCGGATCATAGAAGTTCAACGGAGTGACAATTCCATAGTGTGGCAGTACGGTCAAAACGGCGTGGTTGGCATCGGTCCTAACCAGTTGAGCAATCCGAACGCAGCTGAGCTTCTCCCCAACGGCCACATACTCATCTCCGACGAGAACAACAACCGCGCCATTGAGGTAACTCACACCACCCCCAGCCGCATTGTCGCGACCTTCACTGCTCACGGAACCGTCAGCGGAGTCGCGTTCGCGAGTAGGCTAACTAACGGGGACACTTTGATCACAGACTCGAACAATGCCCGCATCGTTGAGGTAGACTCGAAAGACAACGTGGTCTGGCAATACTTCACCAACAATCGTTCCGGCAGCAATCCGGCGCCCCTGCCCACACGAGCAGTCAGACTGGCTAATGGTGACACCTTGATCAGCGATCAATTCAACGACCAAGTCATCGAGATCACAACCACCCCATCCCCCACGATCGTAGCCAGTTACGGCATAATCAACACGCCAGGCTTTAGTCCCAGCAACGCCACCGTGATGAACGCGCCTTACAGTGCCTACGTGATAGGCGACTACACTGGTCTAACAGTTCCATAACACCCTTCATCTTCCCCATTTTTTTTAGACCTCAGAGAGTTACGTAGTTCTGGTCAGCCGATCTGTTCGCTCCCGTCAATGTTTTGTCTCAGCGAGCACAAGGGGACCGTGCTCATGCAGATTCACGTTGTCGCGTAACGAGTTTCGAGCATTCCTCCTACTTGAATAAGACTAATGAACCCTAGAGAAGCGAAACGGCGCTGAGAGAAAAAATGGTAAACCGCAAACGATTGGCACTAACAGCACTAGTCGTCGCCATGTTCCTAGTAGCGATCCCTTCAACGGCTCCCCGCGTATACGCGGCCGCCACACCCTGCTCGCCAAAGTGTACAATAGCAATCTTATCCCCCGGATCAGGCGGAGCGCTGAACAAGAACCAAACTGTCAATCCGACCTTCCTGGTTTCATTCCTCGTCAAGAATTTCACTTTTGCGCAGCCAGGAACAACAAGCGACATCAACACGACAACGACAGGACCTAATGGGAAGCCGAACGAAGGCCACATTCATGTATTCGTCGACAATGCCTATGTTACGATCTGGACGAGCACAAATGGCATACCTCTTACTCTATCAGTCGGCACCCATACAGTAAGGCTGGACCTAGTGAATGATCTTCACCAAGAGTTCAATCCAGGAATCAATGCAACGACAACGGTGAACGTCATCGACCCGAACGCATCAATACAGTCAACCGCTAACACTGCTTCGAACAATGCCAGCAACGCCATGTACTACAGTCTCGGCGCTCTGATACTTTCCCTCGTAAGCGTCATTCTCGTCGCGTACGTAGCGTTCAAGCCGAAACCAAAACCATAGGGCCGCCCGACTTTGGGCACCCTCCCATTTTTTTCTCGACTTTCATTCCCTAGGTTAGCTCTCGCGTTGATCCTCGCGAGTCTTGCAATCGTTCCACTGACTCAGAACTCGCCGAGACCAGTTCTAGGCACTAATCCCACATTCTCCGCCACCGTAGTTGACAATGCCTACCAACCAGCTCGCATCAACGTCACTACAGGCACTCAAGTAGTCTGGACCTATTCGAGCACAGGCAAGGTGCAACATACCGTTACTTCAGCACCGAATACAAACACAACACAGGGAGGGACTCCTCTCATCAGCAGTGGACCGTTGAATCCGGGTCAGAGTTTTTCTTACACGTTTTACAAACATGGATTCTATCCGATACAGTGCGCCTTCCATCCGTTCATGAACGAATTGGTGAATGTGACTGGGTCGGATGTCCAGCCGCCTTCGCCACCCAACACAACGACCCCAACTGACTACACACCCTACGCAATCGGCGGAGCAATTGCTGGGGCGATCGTCATACTCTCAATTGCCCTATTCCTGAGGCGTCGGACCCCAAGAGCCAGAACCACTTAGCAGGTCAGGCCATTATGAAGCTAAACTCACAATCGCGAGTCTTCTAGATAGGCTGTTTCGCCAAAGAACTGCGAATCTTTTCAATCGTCTCAGGCGAGAGCCTAAGGGTTCTATGCTCGTCTCCTGCGTGAACCTCGACCAGTTTCATCATCTCGTCTACCGAGTGCGTGCCCTTCGCTTCGAACTCGCACTCCTTCAAGAGGAAATCCTTACACTTGAATTTGATCATGGAACTCTAGCCGAAATTGGCCGGAGGATGATAACGTTTGTCCGACTATCCGGCCTCCCAGGTGTCGCCGTTACTTGGCGAGAGGGTCCAGAAACGCTAGCTTCATCGGACATACGTCCGAGCGATTCTTAAGTACATCTGAATCAAAGCCGGAATACGGGTACTCTTGCAGATAGCCACAACCCAGCCCGAGAAGAACGTTCAGGAGGTCCGAGAATACGACCTGTCCCTCGATGTTGATTACACCGGCCTCAAGTACAGCGGGAAGGTAACGGTGGATATAGAATCCATCGGCGACGTGTCTCTCAACGCTGTAGGACAGCAGATCAACGGTGTCACGTCCGGTAGCAGAAAAGTGCCGTTCAAACATGACGGGAAGGTTCTAGCGATTCAGACCGGCAAGTTCTCAGGTCCTCTAGAAATCGAGTTCAACAGTAAGATCTCCGACAACTTTACCGGGTTCTACAAGGCTTCCTACGGAGACGGGTACATCCTCAGCACCCATCTTGAAGCAGTTCAAGCCCGGAAGGTCTTCCCTTGCCTGGACCACCCTGCCTACAAGGCAGTTTTCAGAGTGAAAGTACGAACTGACGCGAATCTCTCGGTCATCTCGAATATGCCCATCGAATCCGAAACAACCGAAGCGGGCAAGAAGACTGTCACATTCCAGAAGACGCCGAAAATGTCAACGTACCTCCTCTACCTCGGCGTCGGAAAATTCGTCCAAGAGAAGGGTCGACATGGAAAGACAGAACTGTACGCCGCCTACGCTGACCGGCCGACAGGAAAGATCAACACAGGATTCTCATTCGAAGCTACCCAGAAAGTCCTAGACTACTACGAGTCATACTTCGGCATCCCATTCCAGTTACCCAAGCTCCACAATGTAGCAGTCCCAGAGTTTGCCTATGGCGCGATGGAGAACTGGGGCGCCATAACATATCGCGAGATTCTGCTGCACGTGGACAAAGACACGAGCATCCGGGCAAAGAAATCGGTCGCTCACGTCATCGCCCATGAGATCGCTCATATGTGGTTCGGAGATCTTGTAACAATGAAATGGTGGGACGATCTCTGGCTGAACGAGAGCTTCGCCACATTCATGGACTACAAATCCACAGACCGGGCCTATCCGGACTGGAAGGTCTGGCAAGACTTCGTCAGAACATCCACCTCTGGCGCAATGGGCCGCGACTCATTGACCAAGACCCACCCGATCATGGCGAATGTCCATGACCCTGAAGAGATAGAGGAACTCTTCGACGAGATCAGCTACGGGAAAGGGGCGAGCATCCTACGGATGATAGAGGCTTACATTGGCTCAGAGAACTTCAAGCGAGGCGTGGCTCAGTATCTCCAGAAATTCCGCTACAGCAACGCTTCCGGCCACGATCTCTGGTCAAATCTCCAAGAAGCGTCAGGGACGGATGTAAGCCGAATAATGGAAGGCTGGATCAGCCAGGAAGGCTTTCCAGTCGTCAAGGTTTCGTTGACTGGGAATAAATTAGTGCTTGAGCAAGAGAGGTTCCTCCTGACTGGCGGAACCTCCAAGCAGATCTGGCCAATACCGGTCACGATGAATGTTGAAGGCAAGACGCAATCACTCTTGCTCGACAAGAAAAAGTCCGAGATCAACCTCGCAACAACCCCTAGGTCCATTAAACTAAACGTGGACCAGACAGGATTCTATGTTGTGCAATACGGGGGAAAGGGACTTCAAGATCTCGTGTGGAAGAGCAAACTCTCTCCCATCGACCGTTGGGGATTGATTAACGACGCGAAAGCTTTCCTCCTATCAGGACGCATATCATTCAAGGAATACCTCAGCCTAGTCGCGAAATACCAGAACGAGGAGGAGTATCTTCCCGCCATTGAAGTCTCCGACCAACTCTCATTCCTCTATCAGATCGCACCCTCAAAACTAATCGAGACTTCCCGCAAGTTCCATAGCGCCGGACTCAAAGTCTTCGAGAGTAAGAAGGACGACAATAGCATCACTCTCAAGGGCATCATCGCCGCCCGTCTCACGCTACTAGACGACGCCTACGCAAAGAAGGCCGGTTCGAAGTTCAAGGATCTAGCGATTGCCGAGCCAGACATGAAACGGTCAGTCGTCATGGGGTACGCTAGATCTTCAAACGATTATGACGGCCTAATCGGCAGCTACATGAAGAGCACGACCGACGAAGAACGACTAAGATTTCTGGAAGGAAGCGTCAGTTTCAAGAATCCTGAACTCATAGCAAAGACGTTAGACTTCGCGTTGAGTGGAAAAGTGAAGAGACAGGACGTTCGGAACGTGATCCTCTATGCCACGGCCAACCCGGATGCAAAAACTGCGGTCTGGCAGTGGTTCAAGAAGAACATGGCCAAATTAGAAAATATGTACGCCGGGACAGCCCAGTTCTCGATTATTCTGCGAGAATACCTCTCGACTGTCGGAGTTGGTCGCCTGGCTGAGATCGAGAAATTCTTCAGCGAGCATAAGGTCATCGGAGCGGACATCGCTCTGGAAAGATTGAGAATCTACGACCAGCTTGCAAAGAAGATCGGGTCAAGCACTTAGGATCTAGTTGCCAATTCTTGGATGGCTCGGCCGCTCCTCCGCTGTTCGGGAGACGGGGCACTAGGACTTGGTCAGTTAGCTAGGAAAGTAGTGCGGGGGGTGGGATTTGAACCCACGAACCCCTACGGGACGAGGTCCTGAGCTTCGCGTTTCTCAGCCGTCGTTGCTGCGGCTGAGTTCTCGCGCCTTTGACCTGGCTTGGCAACCCCCGCTAAGGGAGGGGATTTTCGAACTCGTCTGATAAAGCCTTCAAAGCCTTCCGATTCAACAATCACGACTCTCTGGTCGAGATTCGTGGTCTTGGTGCCCTTTTTCGTATTCTTCAATCACTCTGAGCCTCTTCTCCCATTCTTTCATTTGCAAGTCGCGGAGGACTGTGTCGAGTATCTGACAGGTGCTGTTGTGCAGTTCGGTCCATCGTTCGCGTCTTGAAGTCCTTGTTCGAATCAAGCATGATCTTCCTCGACTCAGCCAGGCTCTCGAGTGGCTCGGTTACAATCCGGGTCCGGACCCCGCCTTCTTCTATCGAATCCACATTCTCTGTCATGTCTAGAATCTCCCAAATTCGGCTCTTCAGAGACGACTGCTCTCTTTCGGGCCCGGCCTACTGTCTCGTTGTTCGACTCATCCTTCAAAGTACTCCTCCACAGCCGTAGCAGCCTGGCGCCGGTGCTGCTGAGCAGCCGCTTCTCTCCCTGATCTAAGGTCTTGTCCCTCGACCCTTCCTCGAGATTGTCGAGGCGCGATGGTCAGTCTTCGAATATTTGCAAGCAGTTCCTTGCGATCTAGCTCTTCTCCACGACTCTTCTGTGCCATATCTCTATCAACTCCTTTCAAGCGCCTTTCTTTTCATCAGGCGTCACGTCCCGTAGACTACGGCAAGACCCGAAAAACGCGTCAAGGCCAGTCTGCCCGATGCTCTATCCTAATGATCTAAGGCACTAAGTCCACAGCTAATCCTCCCAGCAAACGATGTCGTCCAAAACTCAGCCAACTACTGGGAACTGCGAGGCTAAGATGGTGAGACAGTCCATTTGACCCTGGACGTATTCTAGCGTCCGGGACAGACGGAAAAATACGTTTTCCGAAAGAGAAAAACCATTCTTAACACCCGCAGGGGGGCCCCCTCAAAAACCCCACAGACACAAGAAAGACTCTATTCTTCCAAGCTCTGAAAAGGGCCGCCCATCATCTCTGGACCGTGCAAGAAGGATAATAGAAAAAGGGGGTTTGTGTCCCAGGTGGGTCTCCAGAGGTTTCCTACTTCAATCGTTCAAGTATTATCTCTATCGTGGAGACGTTCCGTGCATCCTGGCCCTCACCGACAATCTCCGTGCCCAGGTTCACATGCTTTGACAAGCCGCCCTGGAAAAAGCGGTTATTCACCACTTCGGCCACATCAACGGCAGTGCTGATGGCTCTTCCACGAGCCTTTAGGCTCAGCTTCTTGGCACCCGTGTTATAGTGCATCATGACAGCCGTGGCATAGGCCATGATCGGCTTCTTACCGATCAGTATGGTGTCCGCTGGGATATCAGTTCTACGCACCGGGGCAGGAGCCCTCTCCGTCTTCCTTGGTTCTTCTGACAAGCAATTCACCTCCGACAGCGCGAGTACGATGTCCGGCAGAACGCTTCTAAGGCGGAAGACCCCTAAATAGCTATCTGAAACCCGATACCTCAACACAGCGCAGCGAGACCCGTTAAGGTGCACGCTCGCTCCTCGACCTAAGCGCTCGCTTGTTTTCAGCTTAGCGTAAACGAGCTCGAACCAAAATCCCCATCACGAAAACCTGATCCAATTACAATCCGGACTCGAGACGGTGATACAGTCTGTACCGAATTTCTCTCCTAAGATGTCCCGACGCGAGCACTGAAAATCCGAGTCCAAACCTAGGCTGGAAAATGTCTATTGATTCTGTAATCAAATCCCAGAAAAATCTTTCGCAGCCCGTTCAAATTAGCTGAACAGAGAGCTAATTGTTCCTTCCTTCTTGTTCAAATTTCAACGTTTATCTCCAACGGAAGCATAAGATATCCTCCTATGCCCAAGTTCATGCAGTCACTCGGAGAAGAAAACTACCACCGACTCCTCGCAGAGGCAAAAGCAAGAGACGTCACAGTACAAGCACTAATCCGCACCATCGTCGTCCCGGACTGGCTCAAAGCAGCCCCCGCAGGACAGGCAAACATTCAGAACACCTTAGCTCAACCCACAAGCCTCCTAGCCCGAACAGGCATCCTCACAGAGCAGGCCCGCAGACCATTCCTAAACACCACCCTCGGACGGGCTAGAACCTAGCCCCGCTCCTTTTTTCAGAATCCGAAGCTCGGCTAAGAACGCCAAGTTCTAGTCCTCAGTCCTGAGAGGCAGTGCTGACCATGCGCTTTCGGCGTCAGCTCAAGCTACGGGAGTCGTCCGCAGCTTCGGCCGAGCCGAATCGGAAAATTGCTCCGAGAAGCGCTCGTACATCTTCAACTCCTCAGTCCTCATCGGCTTGATCTTCTGCAACGCCTCTTCAAAGTGCCGCTTAGCCACTTTCAATCCCTTCGCACGCTTCTTCGCATCCTCCGGATCCTTAGCCTTGGAAATATGCTCCCGCAGAGCTAGCATCACACCAGTGTTAGCAAGAGACGCAATGTCCGCGCCGGTGTACCCATCCGTCTTCCTAGCCAAGTCATCCAAGTTCACATCGTCAGCCAAAGGAGTCTTACGAGTATGAATCTTGAAAATTTGCTTCCTCGCCTCCAGGTCTGGAGGTGGAACGAACAATAACCGGTCAAATCTTCCCGGTCTCAATAGTGCCGAGTCAATGATGTCCGGTCTGTTTGTAGCGGCTATGATTACTACGTTTCGAAGCTCCTCCAACCCATCCATCTCAGTCAAAAACTGGCTGATCACCCTTTCAGTCACGTGGGAATCACCCACGCTACTGCCCCGGGTCGGCGCGACAGAGTCAATCTCATCGAAGAATATGATGCACGGTGAGGCTTGCCGCGCCTTCCGGAAGACCTCACGGACCGCCTTCTCAGACTCTCCGACGAACTTGTTCAGAAGCTCCGGACCCTTTACACTGATGAAGTTAGACTCGCTCTCATGAGCCACTGCCTTCGCCAATAATGTCTTGCCAGTCCCCGGCGGACCATACAACAACAGACCCTTAGGCGGAGTCGCATTCAGCTGCGCAAACAGGTCCGGATACTTTAGCGGCCACTCCACAGCCTCGCGCAGCTCCTCCTTCACATCCTGCAGGCCACCTACCTGTTCCCAGGTCACGTCCGGAATCTCAACAAGCACCTCCCGCATCGCTGAAGGCTCAATCTCCTTCAGCGCGTCCTGAAAATCAGCCATCTTCACGATAATCTTGTTCAGGATATCTCCAGGAATGCTCTGCGCTTCGAGATTAATCTCGGGCAGAATCCTCCGCAAGGCCCTGATGGCCGCCTCCTTCGCCAACGACTCGAGATCGGCGCCGACAAAGCCATGCGTCACATCTGCCAGCTTCTTCAAGTCCACATCCTCGGCCAGCGGCATCCCTCGAGTGTGAATCTCTAACACTTCCAACCGGCCGTCACGATCTGGCACGCCAATCTCGATCTCACGGTCAAACCGGCCCGGCCGACGCAACGCCGGATCAATAGCGTTCGGACGATTCGTCGCCCCAATCACCACCACCTTTCCGCGCGACTGGAGACCGTCCATCAGGGACAAGAGCTGTGAGGTGACCCGTTTTTCTACCTCCCCAGTGACCTCCTCTCTCTTCGGCGCGATCGAATCAATTTCGTCGATGAATATGATCGAGGGAGCATTCTCCTGCGCTTCCTTGAATACGTCACGCAGCCTCTCCTCGCTCTCACCGTAGTACTTGCTCATGATCTCAGGTCCGCCGATGCTGAGAAAATTCGCATTGGTCTCGCTCGCAACCGCTCTCGCGAGCAGAGTCTTTCCCGTGCCCGGAGGTCCATGAAGCAGGACACCTTTCGGCGCTTCGACTCCAAGTCTCTCAAACAGCTCTGGATGTCTCAGCGGCAGCTCGATCATCTCTCGGATCTTCTGGATTACAGGCCGTAGCCCGCCGATGTCCTCGTAACTGATCTTGGGAATAGCACGGATCGGTTCCTTGACCTGCTCGCCGACAAGAACCTCGGTCCCCTCGGTGACGATCACAGCCTCCGCCGGAGGACTAGTATTCGTCACAACCAGGTTGACTGTCCGTCCCATGATATTGATCGGGACATAGTCTCCCCGCGACAGAACCCGACCCTCCAGGAGCTGGCTGAGATACTCTTCTCCACCGACAATCCGGAGCGGCTCCGTCGGAGCAAGCATCAGACGTTCCGCGATCTTCGCGTCGATCTTCCGAATAGTAACCTTGTCATCAATAGAGACCCCCGCATTGTTCCTAAGATAGCCGTCTATACGGACAATTCCCTTTCCATAATCCTGCTCGTGAGCTGGCCAGCACAGCGCGTTCGTCTTTCTCTTTCCAACGATCTGGACGACATCGCCTGAGGTAAGCCCAAGTTCTTGGACAACTTTCGGGTCTATTCGTGCTATTCCTCGACCAACGTCTCTCTGGAGAGCATCTGCGACTCGTAAAGTTGCCGTCTTCTCTGGCAAATTCGATCCCTAGAACAACTATCGAGTCTCGCTCGGCACGCTAATAAGTTCTACCAGATACTCATGGAATATGGCTCGCACGCTAGCCTACACTTTGGCCGACTAAGGTATGGGTTAATCGATCGGGTATCACCCTAGCTCCAACTGTACCAGTATCCGCGCCTCGTAGGTTGTCGTGCGATTTATACGCCGCCCAGCCATCTAGATAGTGGAACAGCCACGGAGACCAGTTTAGAAATTGTCTGAGGACGTGAAACGTATGGCCGACCTTCTGAAATCAGGGGCAACCATGCTCGCTGACGTCTGCCCGGAATGCGGAAACCCCCTATTCAGGGTCAAAGGCGATATTTTCTGCGCGAAATGCAACAAACCGGTGGTTTATGCCCGAGCGACCGGTCCCCAGGCCACGGTCTCCCAGAGCGTCCTTCTGGAGACGGTGGAACAGACGGTTGTCGGAAAGATTAGCGAGACAAACGCATTACTGAAACTTGAGAAAGACCCTGAGAAAATGGCGGTCTATAGCAACCTAGTTTTCGGCTGGCTCTCTACGCTGGAGAAGCTTCGTAGCCTCAGAGACTCCGACAGGGAATCATAATTCCAATAGATTCTCAGGCTTTAGCAGCCGGCCGCTCTCTAGGTCGGTCAGCTCAACAATTCGCCGCCTGCGTCTCGCTAGTACAATGGCGGCACCGGCCTGTTTGGCCAAGTCCAGGAGTTCTCTCTTCCTCTCTTTTCCAAGAAAGGAGCGTCCTGCCTTACACTCGACTAGTACAGAGCGGCCGTTTCGCAAGCATACAAGGTCTATTGGTTTAGACTGTGCGGCACGGACCACGAAGTATCCATTCCTCCTGAAGAGATCTCTGATCCGATACTCTAGTCGACGGCCGATCTCATAATTGGACAATGCAGGCTCACGGCAGCCAGTCGAGCCTTAAGAACTATGAGCGGGCTGAAACTAATCCATAGATCGCTTTCGTTCTTCAGGCTCACGTCGATAAGTGAGTAGGATGAAAATCGCGACAAACGCTGCTAATACTAGAATTGCACTGAAAGCTATCTGGTTGACAGACACGCTAACGAGACTGCCAAGTATCAGGAGTCCTAGAGTTAGTCCGAAAGACGCTATCGTGAGTTTCCCAAGATTGAGGAGCTGCACTCGCTTCCACTTCGTCACCCGCATTCTAGCCAGGGTTGAGAGATCATCGTTCCGTCCTTCCAACTGTTTGATGGTGTAGTCAAAGGTCAGGGTGGTGATCGAGGCTTCCATGAGGAAGATCACCACCATGAATTGCAAGAGAAGCACAGCACTGTCCGGCCCGGGCAGCCCGTAAAGGTCGCGAGCCACTTTTCCCCATACTATCAGTAGCAGCAAGCTCGCGGATGCCAGCCAGACTGCAACTTCGCTTCTTAGGAGCATGCCTCCCAACCCGATGATTGCCACTATTGCCGTTACGAGAGTTGATTGTTGACCAAGGGATGCTGGAGGAAGACTCAGAATAATCCATGGAGCGAGAAAGAGATAGTTGATCTTCAGAAGCGGCGTGACGATACTGGGAATGATGTCTAAGCGGCGGCTACGG
>Ga0209588_1000109_pt1 | contig 25324 bp, 21 predicted proteins | sample Rivendell_Oct201_10_FD_188351 | JGI IMG/M metagenome (GOLD analysis project Ga0209588, IMG submission 188351) | Vadose zone soil microbial communities from the Eel River Critical Zone Observatory, Northern California, USA -... | ecosystem: Host-associated > Plants > Roots > Rhizosphere > Soil ...
ACATTGTCTACAACAAGAGGTTTCCACGGAGCGATGGATCTCTATCCCGAGTCCCGTTCAGGACCTCTATCGTCAAGCGGGTCGGCCCAGACCTCTCTACCGTGCGCGACGTCTCGAACGTTTCCTCGGGACCCCCGCGAAGCTCTACTACAAGCGTGAGGATCTATCACCTACCGGGTCCCATAAGGTCAACACAGCCCTAGCACAGGCCTACTATGCGGCGGAGGAGGGTTGCGCCGGAGTCTCGACGGAGACAGGTGCAGGTCAGTGGGGGACAGCGCTTGCCTACGCGGCGAGCCTTCAGGGTTTGAAGTGTGTCATATTCTGGGTACGGTCAGTCTACGACTGGAAGCCGGATCGCCGCGCGCTAATGCAGCTGTATGGAGGCAAGGTCTTCGCATCACCGAGCCATGAGACAGCTGTAGGGCGGGACATACTAGCGAAGAACCCCGATCACGTGGGAAGCTTGGGCATCGCGGTTTCCGAGGGATTAGAATACGCTGAGAAGAACCCTGGCTACGCCTATTGTCTTGGGAGTGTTCTGAATCATGTTCTGATTCATCAGTCAATTATCGGATTGGAGACGATGAAACAGTTCGACATTATCGACGAGAAGCCGGATGTGATGATTGGTTGCCTTGGTGGGGGAAGTAACTTCGGAGGTTTCATTCTTCCGTTTGCGGGAGAGGTTGTCAAAGGGAAGAGAGAGTGCAGATTCCTCGCGGCCCAATCAGCGTCGGCACCCAATCTTTCCAAAGGTGAGTACCGGTACGATTTCGGAGATCACGCAGAGAAGACGCCCCTCCTGAAGATGTATACGCTCGGTCATCAATCGGACATGGATCCGATCAAAGCGGACGGGTTACGATATCATGCCGCAGCGCCCTTCATCAGCTATCTCAAGCATCTCGGAAGAATAGAATCCGTCGCGTATCCATCTGATGAAAAAGCCGTTTTTGAAGCAGCTAGGACCTTTGTCCAGGTCGAAGGCTTCTTACCTGCGCCTGAGTCTGCCTACGCTATCCGGGCTGCCATTGATGAGGCTCTCGAGTGTAAGCGGAAGAATCGGTCGGAAGTGATAGCCTTCAACATTACGGGACACGGATTTCTAGATCTCGCGGCTTACCAGGAGAAACTGAAATTCTAGATTTCCAGGTCTCACCGGACCTCGAATGTCGTGGTGCGGGGGGTGGGATTCGAACCCACGAAGGCCTACGCCACAGGATTTCTCCTGCGAGCCGGATCTTAAGTCAAGCCCCGTTCGATCCTGCGAACGGTCCTGCCCCTTTGACCTGAATCCCGCCACGATAGGACGAGGACCCGTGCATGGTCTCGGGAACCCCCGCATACAACATTCTGCCCGCCTCTTCGAGGCTCTTAATGATAATTCTCATCAGAGAGTTGCCTGCAGAAAACTATCTACTTGCAATGGACGCGTCGCCGGGGGTTCGCTTGAGATGGGGGTTGTTAGACCCGGAGCTTAGGGATTCTGACGCTGGCCAGCATGAGCATGAATCCCATTAGGATGAAGAGAATCCCTGAGGTCAAGTAGACGTTTGCGACCATTCCACTATAGGCGACTCTAGCGGTTGTAATGTACAGTGCTTCGGCCACAACTCCTGAGAGTAAGAGTATCACGCCGATGAGAAGTGTTAGCTTCCTCATACCGTTCCCTATGCTTTATTGGATTTTGAGCACTTAAGCCGTGTTTAACCCGAGACCGATGAGGATCGGAAATGGACGAACAACTCGTTGATGGTTCAGAATTCAAAAAAAAGAGATTGGCTCTGGCTTGTAACCAGAGCTTCATGGTAGGTAGTAGTCTAGTCTTGTTCTGCTTCTGTTGGGGTTATCGTCAGCTGCGTAAGCTTCTCGCCGCGTAGTACCGAGATGTTGACGTGTCTTCCGATGGCCTTGTCGTCTAAGACTCCTCGTAGGTCTGCGAGGGTCTCGACTGGTTTGCTGTCGAGTTTCACGACTACATCGCCTATGGCGAGGCCTGCTTTCTTAGCAGCGCTGTCCTGGTCGACGCCGTAGATGATTAGTCCTGCTGATTGGCCGATGTCTGATTGTTTTGATAGGTTCTCGGGAAGAGGTATTGTCTCTGCGGTTATGCCCATGTATGCGCGTTTGATTTTTCCGTCGTGTAGTAGTTTGTCGACGACTGTCTTGACTGTGTTGACTGGGACTGAGATTCCGCGGTTGTTGGCGTAGGCTGCGTTGATTCCGAGCATTCTACCCCTAGCGTCCACTATTGGGCCGCCTGAGTAGCCTGGGTTGAGTCGTGCGTCTGTGACTAGTACCTTGTCGAGTCCTCCGCCGCCCCACCATCTTCTGGTGCTGAACGCCGGATTCGTGACTATGCCTGAGGTTGCGCTTGGTTGTCTGCCGAAGGGGTTGGCGACTGCTAGGACGAATTGTCCGACTTTGAGTCCGTCGGAGTTGCCTTGTTCGATGGCTGTGAGGTTGTCCGAGTCTACTTTCAAGAGTGCGAGGTCCGAGTAGGGGTCCTTGCCCACTACTTTGGCTGTGTGTTTGGTTCCGTCGCTGAAGCCTACTTCGACTTCGCGCATTTCACCGATGACGTGGTTGCTGGTTACGATGTGTCCGTCTTTGCTCCAGACGGTGCCTGTGCCTCCTCTCCATCTTCCAGCTCCTACCTGGACGACGGATCGGGATACGCGCTCAGTAACTTCGACGATTGCGTCTGAGACTGATTCGAGAATTGCTGACGAACTTGTTTGTTTACTCATTTTTTCACCTTACCCCTATAGGGGTATGGTGGCCTATTTGTTGACCAGTCAGCACGGAATACCGGTCACAGTCTAGGCGAAATCCGTGCCAGGATAGTAGGCTATCTGCGACGCAGGGTGCTGTCTCCGTCGGGTTGGTGTGCCGTATAGTCCCGAAACGTGTCCGAGTAATTGGTGGGCAGCTTTGACCGCCTGACTAACCTCTCTTCCCTCAGCAACCTTCGCATCAATACTAAGGTAGCTGTCAGTGAATCTTGCATCGATCTGGACTCCGTCCTCTTCTGCGATCCATTTCAGAACTGTCCCCTCCTCATTCTGGGTGTATCCGAGCCATCGGAGTCCGCCGAACCATCGACCCTTCAACCCTGAAATTATCTGCTGAAGATCAACATCCCGGGGAAGAAGCGACTGAACAATTGGGATCGGTTGTAGGCTGGAGCCTAGGGGACGTGGAATAGTCTCGTTTCCCCTCCGGGTTATTCTGTAGCCCTCATCCACCTTCTCCAAGAGTCCCTCTTCTTCTAAACGATCGATAATCCTGGATAGTTTCTCTTGGTGCAGTCCTGTTAGTCGTTTCAAGCCGTCGAAGGTGAAGACAGTTAATCCCTCCTCCATTACCATCTGGAGGACTCCTGTATCCCTGGGAGTCAGGTTGCTCTCGTCGGAATCGTATGAGATTGAATCTGATCGGGAAGTGTCTAACTGTCTGGAAGTTGTCATCATTCAACCTGTCTCCACTCCGTGCTATATACTTAGTAGTCCATGTGAACTGAGTAGGTTGTGTTGACATTAGCGAGGCTAAAGTCGTCCCACGACGGCTAATGCATAGCCCATGACGTTTCGTTCTCTGCGGCCGTCCATCAAGGGTACAATCTTCTCAAATCCTCTGCGAGAGGCGTACTCATCATCGTGGGCGTAGAGGCCAATCGCAGATTGAGTCCGGCGAGGAGTCCAGTAAAGCCTGTCACTCCAAGCTCTGTCAAAGTCCTGATGCTGGTCGAGGCCTCTATCATCGGGTTTCTCGGATATTGGATTGCTAGTGAATATGTGTTTAACGCGTATTTCCACGATTATGTCGACCAGTTGCTCGGGACCCACGGAACCACGTTTACAGCCGCTCTCGGCCTAGGCATAGGTCTGGCGGGCTCGGCGGTCGCCGCAACCCTTTACAGAAACTTGCAGCATGCAAAGAGTCGTCTAGAAACGATAACCGCTCCAAAGATCAGAGGGGCCGTCGAGAAGATACTCTCAAGCTTGCCAACGGTTGAAGAGCATCAGCGAATCAGCGTCCCGAGAGCGCTCCCGTCATCTCCAGTCGCTTCACCGCCGCCGTCTCAAGTAACGTCTCCAGCTCCAGGCTCACTGGAAAAGGAAGAGCAGAAGCTTGACGTTCCGAAATCCTAGAGATTCTCTCCACGCAGTCGAGCGAGTTCGACCAATAATTCCCGTTCGCGCTTGTTCAACTCTCGCGGAATATCTACGTCCACCCTGACCAACTCATCTCCTCGGCCCCATCCTTCGACATGCGGGAAACCTTTTCCCTCTAGTCGGAAGACTGTCCCAGCCTTGGTCCCAGGCGGAATTTTCAGCTGAGCCTTTCCATCGATCGCCGGTACTTCCAGCTCTCCCCCTAGAGCCGCTTTGGGCATGCTGATCTTCGTCTCGTACAGAATGTTATCGCCTTCGCGTTTGAAGGAAGGGTGAGCCTTCAGATGGATTCTGACAAACAAGTCTCCGGCCCGTCCGCCCAGAGCAGCGTTTCCTTCTCCCCGCAGTCTCAAGCTCTGTCCTTCATCGGCTCCTGCGGGCACTTTGACCTGCAGCTTCGTTCTCTCCCTCGTGAGTCCGTTGCCGCCGCAGTTCTTGCACGGCTTATCGACCACCGTTCCAGCGCCGTTACATTTGGGACAGGTTGTTATCTGGATCATCTGTGCAAAACCTGATCGCCGGACTTGCTGTACCTGTCCTCGCCCGTAGCACGTCTTGCAGGTTTTCCGCTGGCTTCCAGGAGCGGCACCGGACCCGCCGCAGACACTGCACTGGGCCAGTCTGGGAACCTCTATCTCCCGGTTGGCTCCATGGGCTGCGTCGTCGAAACTGATCTCGAGGTCGTATGCTAGATCCTCGCCTCTTGAGGGTCGTTGTGGGGCTCCGAATCCTTGGAAGGTGCTGAATCCACCGAATCCCCGGAGGATCTGCTCGAATATGCCTCCTAGCCCGCCAATGTCGCGGAAGATTGAGTCGAAGTCTGCGCCGCGGAAAATGTCCTCAGCATTGTACCGTTCGTAGATTCCGGCTCGTCCGAACTGATCGTACTGGTTCCGCTTCTCGTCATCTGAAAGAATGGCGTACGCTTCAGAGATTTCTTTGAAGCGCTCCGTTGCCTCAGGCGCCTTGTTACGGTCTGGGTGGTATTGGAGTGCGAGTTTTCGATAGGCGGATTTTATCTCGTCTTTGCCGGCGCCCTTTGGAACTCCAAGAACGTCGTAGTAGTCTCGCTTGTCCATATCTCGTTCATTCTACTCGTTCTCTACCGGGAACCCTCGTCTTTTACTTCCCGATACTCGGCATCGACCACCTTGTCACCCTCTCCCGATGCCTGTGCTCCCGGCGGTGGTGGTGCCTGTTGCGCTTTCTCCTCACTTGGCTTTGAGGCGACCTTCTCATAGATCTCTGCACCAATCTTCTGTAGGGCTCTGCTCAGCTCGTCGCTGGCACTCTTGATCTTGTCAGGTTCCTTTCCAGCCAAAGCCGCCCGCAAGACGCCGGCTGCCTTGTCAATCGTCTGGACCTGCTCGCTGGTGATCTTGTCCTTCAACTCGTCCTTGGTCTTGTCCGCTGTGTAGAGCATGCTCTCCGCAGTATTCTGCAACTCAACCTCTTCCTTCTTCTTCCGGTCCTGTTCTGCGAAATCCTCCGCTTCTCTGACCATCTTCTCCTTGGATTCCTTCGAGAGCTTTGTCGACGCAGTGATCGTGATCTTGTTCTGCTTCCCCGTGCCCAAGTCCTTAGCGGTCACGTTGAGCATTCCGTTGGCGTCAATGTCGAAGGTAACTTCGATCTGAGGCACACCCATAGGCGCGGGCGGTATTCCGGTCAGATTGAACATTCCAAGGGATATGTTGTCCCCCGCCATAGCTCTCTCTCCCTGGAGAACATGTATTGTCACAGTGGTCTGAGAGTCTGCTGCGGTCGAGAAGACTTGACTGCGCTTTGTAGGAATTGTCGTGTTACGTTCCAGAATCTTCGTCGCGACTCCGCCTTTTGTTTCAACACCTAGAGATAATGGTGTCACGTCCAGTAGAAGTATGTCCTTGACCTCGCCGGCCAAGACCGCTCCTTGGATTGCTGCTCCGACTGCGACGCATTCCATCGGGTCAACGCCTCTCTCGGCAGGTTTTCCGATAAAATCCTCAACGAATTTGCGGACCAACGGCATACGGGTCTGGCCTCCAATCAGAATTATCCGGTCCACATCTTTCGCTTGGAGCTTCGCGTCCTCCAGCGTTCGGCGTAGGGGTGCCTCGACCTTGCGGACTATTGGGTAGGCGAGTTCTTCGAGCTTTGATCTTGTGAGTGTGAGGTGGAGGTGTTTTGGTCCGGAGTTGTCTGATGAGATGAAGGGTAGATCGATGTCAGTGGTTAGCAGTGTTGAGAGTTCGATCTTCGCCTTCTCCGCAGCCTCCTTCAGCCTGGTCATTGCTGACTGGTCATTCCGGAGGTTGATGCCCGTCTGGCGCTGGAACTCTGTGAGAAGATGATCGACGATTGCATTGTCGATGTCCGTGCCGCCTGTCTGCGTGTCGCCGCTCGTCGCTAGGACTTGGAAGACTCCTCCACCGAAATCCATCAGTGTAACATCGTGGGTCCCGCCTCCGAAGCTGAAGACCATGATTTTCATCTCCTTGTCCGTCTTATCCAGACCATAGGCGAGGCACGCTGCGGTTGGTTCGTTGATTATGCGGTCCACTTCGAAGCCCGCGATCTCACCCGCGTCCTTCGTTGCTTGGCGCTGGTTGTCGTTGAAGTGCGCCGGCACGGTGATGACCGCCTTCTTTATCGGTCGTCCGAGAAATGTTTCAGTGTCTCGTTTGATCTTCTGGAGTATGAACGCCGATATTTGTTGGGGAGTGTATTGTTTTCCGTAGACGGTGACCTTGTAGTCGCTTCCCATTTTCCGCTTGATTTCCTGAATTGTCCCCTCGGCGTTGGTGGCGGCCTGTCTCTTCGCCGGCTCGCCCACAATCATCTGGCCGTCCTTAGTGAATGCGACTACTGAGGGGAACATCTTCCCAGCGGCCGTCTGTCCTTCACCGCTCGGAATTACAAGGGGCCTACCGGCCTCCATTATCGCCGCAGCACTGTTTGTTGTCCCTAGGTCTATGCCTAGTATCTTCTCAGTCTCAGGCTTGCTCATTCTCTATCACCCTCACTCGATTCATTTTCCTCCCCTAGGTTCTTCCCTGCCACTTTAACTATGCTCGGACGTAGAACCCTTCCCTTCAACATGTATCCGGCCCGGACCTCTTCCAGCACTGTTCCTTCCTCCTCGTCAGAGACGACTCTTAGAGCGGCTTCGTGGTAATCCGGATTGAACTTTGACCCTGTCCCCGGAATCCTCTCTACCCCCTCTTTTGATAGGATGTTTTGAACCCGTTTCTGGATCATGCCCACTCCTTCCAACAAGACTGGGTTCTGTTTGGTCTCGCGAGCTTTTGAGAATGCCAGGTCCAGTTCGTCCTTTACTGTTAACAGATCTGACAGGAGGCGTTCATTGCTGAACTTCCTTACGTCTCCTATTTCTTTCTCGACCCTCCTTCTATAATTCTCAAAATCGGCTTGAAGATACTGGAGTCGGCGGAGCAGATCGTCGGATTTCTCCTTTTCCTGTTCTAGAGACTCTTCTAGCTGGGAGACCCGACTTGTGGTGTCAGGAGGCAACTCTTCCTCCGCTTCGCTGTCTTGGATGGTGGCTGTCTTCGACGGGTGATCGGCTGTGGTTTCCGGAACAGATCCGTTTTCTTTCTCATCCAAGATGTAGCTCACCAATGATCAACTCTTCCCAGCCCGTTTCAGTCCCACGTTATCTGGGTTGAGAGTCTAGGTGCTCGAGGAAAAATTAAACCTTCTGACACAGGAGTGCCGTGTGAACCCTTTCCACGTTTTCCCCTGAGGGCGTCATCAGAGTTACGCTTTCTTGATACGTGTCCTTGGAAACCTATGGTTCAGTGTGGGGAAAGATAGTCCTTGGGTCTGTTCAATCATCTGATTCCTCCAAAGGGTAAAGTCTGGATAACTTTCGACAAGGCAACCTTTGCAGAAGGAGAGGCGGTCGTAGGAAAGGTCAATGTTGATGCTCACGAATACATTCAGGGCGAAGGAATCCAGGTGGAAGCAAGGGTGTTCGAGACCTACCAAGAACCCGTGTGGGTAACGCTTCCCAACGGTCAGAGGATTCAGGAAATGCACCGTGCCGAAAACGTTCTGTTCTCCCGAGATGTCCAGGTGACTGGACCGTCCGACTTCGGCCAGGGTCACACCCAGACCTTCCCATTTAGCGTTGGAATGCCTCCCTGCCGCGCAACTCGAGGAGGAGCGGCGGTCGAGAATAGTCTCAAGGCTGTGCTAAAGTGCAAAGGTCGCCCCCACCTCACAGGTGGCACTCAGGTGCCGTTCGTCCCGGCAGGAAGTATGCCTCAACAGATGCCCGGATACATGCCAGGAGGATATCCTGTGCAACAGGGCTATGGACCGCCCGGATACAACCAGGGATACAATCCCAATCCAGCTTATGGTCAGCCGATGAATCCTGGCTACGGTCAACCCATGCCAGGATACGGGATGCCTCCCCAAGGTCAGATGCCTCAGCAACAGGTCGCGCAGGTCCGTTGCAAGTATTGCCAGGGTCTCATGAACCAGAACTCGGCCAATTGTCCCAACTGCGGGGCTCACCAGTAAACGAAATTACGGCCCTAAGGAAATTGTGTACGCTAGGCTTATCTTCGCCAATTCGACACCCATATTCGACTTGAGTGAGGTCGCTCTTCTCCCAGGCAATACCGTCGAGTGTGCCTGGTGCAAGGATCCCAAACCGATAATCGAGACTACGTGGTTCATGCCTGAACCCGGAGAGCGGTCCGTCCGCCTCTGCGGTTTCTGCTACGAGGAAGCTCGCAAACAGGTCCGACTATTGAGGTCCGTCAGGACCCACGGCGAATTCCCAGTAGAAGCAGCTTCCTAAAGCATCGCTAACGCTTTCAATACTTCCACATACCGCCCTAGGATACCTTCTGATCTCGGACATAGACGCTGCATTGGAAGCGGAAAGTCAGCCAGACCTCTGATCAGCAGTTAGAATTGCAAAACATTATGCCGTCGCGAAGAATAGGACCCTCGAGTCTGAGAAGCGCTTGCCTTCTGTGCCCAACGTTGTCGTTCTCGGTTGTGGAATGGGCGGTTTCACCGTATCCAACCTTGTTTCCAAACAGGTCGGTAGCTCTGCCATTGTCACAGTCGTAGAGCCGCGGGCGCTTCTTCCTTTTCCTCCAGCGTTTCAATGGCTAGTCTTCGGCTGGCGTCAGCCTGAGAAAATACAACGGGATCCGAAAGGTCTGAGCAAGAGAAAAAATGTTCGACTGGTCCGTGACAAGGTAGAGAAGGTCGATCTCAAAGGAAGAACCGTCAAGACCCAGTCTCAGACAATAAGCTACGACAAACTAGTAATTTCCCTTGGGGCCGAGTATGCCTTCGACCAAGTGCCTGGACTCGAGGCCTGCAGTCATAATGCCTACTCGATTGAAGGAGCTCTGAAACTCAGAGGGGCTGTCGACAACTTTAGCGGTGGTACGATCGCAATAGGGATATCACGACTTCCAATAAAATGTCCTCCAGCTCCCTATGAGCTGGCTTTTCTTTTAGAAGACTGGTTTCGGCGAGCGAAGAAAAAGGCTGAGATTCACTTCTTCACCCCTGAACTCCACCCGGTTCCTGCGGCAGGTAGTGTAATTGGCAAACAGGTCGAGAGACTCTTGAACAGTCGAGGGATCAAATATTTGCCGAAAACGAAACTGGCCAGAGTTAACGACGATAGGGTCGTCTTCGAGAACGGTTCCGAGTTGAAGTACGATATTCTCATCACAACTCCTCCACATCGTGCATCTCAAGTCGTAAAAGATGCAGGTCTGACAGACGATTCGGGTTGGATTCCTGTGAATCCCCACAACCTCGCAACTCGACACGAGGACGTGTTCGCCATAGGTGACGTCGCTTCAATCGAGACCCCTCACGGGCATGCGCCGTACTTGCCGAAGGCAGGGATCTTCGCACAAGGCCAGGGAGAGGTTGTCGCTAACAATCTAGCGGTATCGATAACCAAGAAGGGAGAGATGCGGCAGTGGAGCGGTGAAGGCTCCTGCTACTTGCAAGTTGCAAAGTCCGAAAGTGCTTTCCTCAAGGGAGCCTTTCTTTCTAATCCTCCCCGACTGGAGTTTCATCCTCCTCGCAGGAAATGGTTCATGGAGAAGTTGAGACTTGAGAAAGAATGGTTGAAGCCGTGAGACCTTTGCTAATCAGTTTCGATGCCTAGCTCTTTCGAACTTGCCCAGTCTGGAAGCGGCCATTTCGATAGTATGAGGCATCTTGGAGAAGGAGAAGCGCAGCTTGAGTCTGCCTTTGGATGCGAGATGGTAGAAGCTCGAGCCTGGTACCGCGCCTACTCCTATCTTTTTTATCAGATATTCCGCTAGCTTCCTATCGTCCTTGAAACCTGTTCGTCCAATGTCAGTCCAGACGTAGTAGGCGCCTTCCGGGACGGTGCAGGTGAAAGAGGCATTCTCCAGTGTCTCCAATAGCAATTTTCTGCTCTTCGCGTACAGGGTCCGGAGGTCCCGATAATAGGAGAGGGGGAGTTTCAGAGCGGCTATGCACGCTTCCTGCAGAGGTGTGGGTGCGCAGACCGTTAGAAAATCGTGGACCTTCCTTACCGCGCCTGTAAGTTTCTTCGGCGCGATTACATATCCTACTCGCCAGCCGGTGGCGCTGTAGGTTTTTGAAAATCCAGAAATCGTCATTGTGCGACTGTCCATGCCGTCTAGGCTTGCGATGCTGATGTGTTTCCTGTCGTCGTAGAGGATGTGTTCATAGATCTCGTCAGTGATCGCGAAGGCATCATAGTCTACGCATAGGTCTCGAATGAGTTCTAGCTCGTGACGAGTGAAGACCCTGCCTGTCGGATTGTGAGGAGTGTTGATTATGACCGCTTTGGTCTTTCTGGAGAAAGCTTCTTTCAGCTTCTCTTCTTCAATTTTGAAGCCAGGTTCTTCGAGCCCAACATACTTGCATTTCGCTCCTGAGAGAATCGAGTCTGGGCCATAATTTTCGTAGAAAGGCTCGAAGATTACGACCTCTTCACTTGGGTTTAGAAGAGCTAGAAGGGATGCTATCATGCCCTCGGTGGTACCACAAGTTACCGTAACATTGTCATCGGCATTGCATGGGACATGATTGAAAGTCGACATTTTCCGAGCAATAGCTTGTCTGAGGCGGGGGACTCCGTGAGTAGTTGAGTATTGATTGTAGCCGTCTCGGATAGCTTGCGAAGCGGCGATCTTCACTTTGTCTGGAGGGTCAAAATCAGGAAAACCTTGCGCCAGGTTTATCGCGTTGTGGGCTTGGCATAGCCTGGTCATCTCTCGTATTACGGATTCGGTGAAGCCCTCAGCTCTTCGGGATGGTCCCTTTCCCATATCCTACACGGAAGAAGTGACGCCTAGTAAGGGTTCTTCTATTTGTCTGATACAAAGTAGGTGGGGTCTAAATAAAGCCCAGTCACTTCAGGGATGAGTCGTTACGATGGCCTACTGTTCCGTCTTCTTGTACAGAGTACCGAGAAGAAAGTCAGAGGCCTTTGTACATGCTCTCAAACCTATCATGAAACTCTTCGAGGATGCCGGAGCCTTGTCCGACGAGCTACTACGACCTAAAGATACGACCGCCAAGTTCGGTGGAGCTAGCCTACCGTTAGCACTCGAGCTCTCGAGTGATGAAGAGCTCTGGATCGAGATCGCCAAGTTCAAGGATGACTCCCACATGAAAGAGGTCCATTCTCAAGTCGCTAAGAATCCCGACCTTGAGAAGCTCCACTCCAGATTCGATCTCCTCATCTCTGGGAAGCAGGTCTATCACGCAGAGTTCGAATCTCTGCGTCCCTAGCCATAGCCTCACTGTGGGAATCGAAAAACCTGTTCGGAACAGTCCCCACTTTCTATTGGACTCGAAGTGTTGGTAACACTACTCTGAAACTTCAGACTCTGCGAATGCTTGAATGAGATACATGGCAAGAACCGGCAAGAAGAGTCAGGCTTCAAAGAGACCGGTCAAGGCAAAGAAAGCTCCAGGCAAGGTCAGGACGAAGATACCAACCAATCGTACAAAAGCGTCACCTAAGGTCTCAACCAGAAAAACAACTTCAAGAACCGGACAACAGCAAAGTAGTGACACCACTTACATTTTCGTATGCACCAGACCCGGGTGTGGATATCGAATCCCACGCGAAGAGAAGGCTGAGTTAGGGTCAGTTCGCTTCGATCTCAAGTGTCCCAAGTGTCACCATAGGGAATTCAAGTGCCTAGGAAAGGGCGATCTCCCAGCAAGTTTCGAATTGCCTGTGCCCACAACCAACATCGACTTCGATAACATACGACCGGTAGACCTGGGATCAAACTAGAATTTCCGAGTCCCACTGTCGGACATTCTATCTGAGGAGAAGAAGGATCTCTTCTCCCTATTCTTCGAACAGAAAAATATCCAGACGAAGACTTAACAGAACCTTTCCTTCTTCGTCAACCAATGACTGTTAGTGAACTTTCTCCTGAAAAACTGAGATTGGAGTGTCCGCCCGACCAGGTCGGATGCGAGACCAGTGCCGAACTTGGTCCCGTAGATGGCATAATCGGACAAGACCGTGCCCTGAAGGCCCTGAAGTTCGGAGTCGAAATGAAAGGTAAAGGCTTCAACGTTTACGTTGCAGGTCCACCGATTACTGGAAAGAGACCTGCCGCTCGAAGCTTCCTCGAGAACATTGCGAAGACCCGTCCCGTTCCTCCTGACTGGGTCTATGTGAACAATTTTCAGAACCCGTACGAGCCGAAGGCGCTGAAGCTTCCGCCCGGGAAGGCTAGGGTGTTCCAGAAAGATCTCAAGAATCTTGTTGACCAGGCGAAGAGGGCTGTTCCTGCGGCTCTTCAGAGCGACGAGTTCGTTTCAAGAGGGAATGGCATTACGAAGAAGGCTGTCGCCGAACGAAACGCGATTCTCAGTGATCTGAACAAGCAAGCAGAGGTTCACGGATACACGGTCCGGATGACCCAGCTGGGCATCACAATAATCCCCGTTGTCGATGGTAAGACTGTGAGTCAGGAAGAATTCGATACTCTTCCCGCACGCACCAAGAAAAAGTACGATCAGAGCAGAGACACCGTCCGAGCTGCTCTTGACAAGGCAGGGAAAGACGTCAATGATCTGGACGCTAGGACCCTGGAGGAGCTGAAAAAACTCAGAGACGACTCGGTGCGCTACGCGATCGGCGGTCTGATGACCAGTCTCGTCTCCCGCTACGAAGGCATGCCAGACGTTGTCCAGCATCTCAACGAGCTCAGGGACGACATCATGGAGAATACTGAACTGTTCACTCCGGGAGGCGCTGACGAAAAACCGGACGCAACGAACGCGGAGCAACAGAGTCCCTTGGAGAAGAGTCTGCCTGAGTTCCTGTTTCGCCGATATGAGGTGAACGTTATAGTAGATAACTCAGAATCGAAAGGAGCTCCAGTAATATCGGAAGACAATCCTACAGTAACCAATCTGCTCGGCAAGTTCGAGAACGAATCACGATTCGGAGCGGTCACAACAGACTTCACCCTGATCAAGGGTGGCTCGATACACCGGGCTAACGGAGGCTATCTCATCCTTGGGGCCATTGAGCTGCTCAAGAACCAGTTCTCCTACGATGGCTTGAAGAGAGTTCTTCAGAGCGGAAGTATCCTCATCGAGGGGGCTGGAGAAAGGCTTGGGGTCGCCAGCACCAAGACTCTTGTCCCACAACCAATACCGTTGAATGTCAAAGTGATACTTGTCGGAGACCACGAAATCTATCAGGCATTGTATACTCAGGATCCTGACTTCGGGATCCTGTTCAAAGTCAAAGCTCACTTCGACGATTCCATCGAAAGGAATGACCAGAACCAGAAAACGTACGGCAGCTTCGTTCACTCTCTTTGTGAGAGAGAAGCGCTCAACCACTTGGAGGCACCGGCCCTCGCGAAAGTTGTAGAATACGGGTCTAGGCTAGCCGAAGACCAGACAAAGCTGTCGACGAAATTCCCCGAGATAGCCGATCTGGTTAGAGAAGCTAACTTCTACGCAGTACAAGACGGAGCCAAACTGGTCAAAGATGTTCACATCAAGAAAGCTCTCGACGAGAAAGTCTACCGCTCCAATCTTCTAGATGAGAAAGTAAAGGAGATGATTAAGCGAGGAATCATCCTCATTGACACGTCTGGTATACAAGTGGGACAGGTCAACGGCCTCTCCGTTATCAGCCTTGGAGATTTTGACTTTGGACAGCCCTCACGAATCACCGCAAGCCTTGGGCTTGGAAGGAGGGGAGTAATCGATATTGAACGTGAGTCTAGGATGGGCGGGCAAACGCACACTAAAGGCGTCCTCATCATCTCAGGCTATCTTGAGAACAAGTACGCCCATGATAAGCCGTTGAGCCTCTCGTGCAGGCTCGTGTTCGAACAAAGCTACGGTGGGGTGGATGGTGATAGTGCTTCCAGCACTGAACTATACGCGATACTATCGGCTCTATCAGAACTGCCGATCAAGCAGAACCTCGCCGTCACTGGCTCGGTAAATCAGAAAGGCGTGGTCCAGGCAATTGGCGGTGTCAACGAGAAGATAGAAGGTTTCTACAAGATTTGCAAAGCAAAGGGAATGAAAGGTGACGAGGGAGTCATGATCCCTAGAAGCAACGTCCAGCACCTAATGCTCAACGAGGAAGTTGTCGAAGCAGTCAGGCAAGGCAGATTCCACATCTATCCAATCAGTACCATTGACGAAGGCATAGAAGTCCTGACCGGTGTCAACGCAGGTCAGTTGAGGAGCGACGGAACCTTCGAGGCCGGCACAGTCCACTACAAAGCTAACAAGCGTCTAGCAGAGATGACCCAGAGGCTGGCGAGAATCGTGGAAAGCTCAAGATTCGAAGAGGTTGCTCCGTCAGAAGTCGAAGCGCTGGCCGAGCCTCACGGGAACCCCTGACCTTCTACTAGTCATGCTTCGATGGTTTTGCTCATTATGAAGTGATGGGACCGGCTGCATTAGCGGTTCCCATCCATTGAGAAATTTTTCAAGTCAACATGACGAGATAGACGAAAACTCTCCGAAAGTTATGCTGCAATACGGTTTGGAGCCGTGGTACTGGGGCACCACCAGCTGACAGGCAAGTAGCCTTCTTCACAAACCACAAAAATAACTAAACGGGCCAAAGATGAGAAAAACGGATCATATTCGCGGATTACCATCGAAGTTTTCGTTCTGAACGGGCGGGTTTTACTCTTTGCATCTTGCTGACTCATCGCCGTAAGAATGGGCCAGTCCTTTGGACAAAGCGTGGACTGCAGTAGTCTTAGTCGGGACCCCCCTTTTGGGGTCTCTTCCTGTGCCGGAGACATGCGCACAGGAACCAGGTAGAACTGGCACAATCTTGGCTGGAACTGGTACATGCCTAGGATTATCGAACCTTGCGTTCGGCGAATCTCTTTCACGTTCGAGTTCCCTGTTTATTTTTTGTTAACTATTCTAGACCCCCCCGGGGATATCGTTTTCTCGCGAGACGCCCCACAAGATCGTTGCAAAGACTGTCACGTTTAACTAGGACAGGGCGAGAACGAGCGCTTGCTGGTTTCTAATGGAAGCAGCTCAAACAACCCGACCTCTACCGCGAGAATCTACGCTAGTGCACTTCGAGATACCTGCCAACGAGCCGGAGAAGACAGCACGCTTCTACGAGCAACTCTTCAGCTGGAAGATTGCCAAGGTCCCGATGGGACCAATGGACTACTGGCTCATATCTCACAAAGACGCCGGTGAGAACGAGACCATGGGCGGAATGTACAAGAAGACCATGGGCGAAACAGGATTCCTCAACCATTTCAGCGTAGTAAACATCGACCAATCCCTAGCCAAGGCCACGAACCTCGGCGCGAAGGTTGTCAAAGGCAAGGAAGAAGTCCCGAACATCGGATGGTTCGCGATCCTCCAAGACCCAGACAACAACACTTTCGCACTGTTCCAAGCCTCAGGCCGAATGTAGACGGAACTCGCGTAACATCCACTATTCTTTTTTTCTTCATCTCGTAGCGGAGAGACAGGCCGATATCTACTCTGCTAGCACGAGCCGCTCGAATGAGAGTTCTCGAGAGAGACTTGCTAAGTTGACTGGCGAGTTACCGTCCGGCTTGGCGATCTTCTGTTCTGATGGAGGAACTTCGAGGTAGTCCGGTATGCGGGCCTTGATGCGTTCCGCGTAGGTTGGGATGGTCTCGTTCTGGTAGAAGACGCCTATCGGGATCTTGTCGCCCCACTCCCTCGACTTTTCGATTATCAGTGACATCTTCTTCTCGACGTCGTCCTCGCTCATCATTGGAGTAATCCTCCCATCATAGCCAGTAGGCTCGAGCTCGTACGGACGCGGTGTAGGCTTTTTCGTTGTCGGGTCTAACCGGTCTTCCCCGCCATACCATTCTTTCGTGTTGATGTCGTTGTACGTGGGACAGGGTTGCAGGATATCGACTAGTGCGAAACCCTTGTGGGCGACCGCTTTCTTAATTGTCTCTTTGAGATGTTTCGTGTTGTATGCGTAGGTTCTTGCTATGAAGGTGAAGCCTGCGGCAAGCGCGAGCATCATTGGATCGACATTGGTGTTGATATTGGGCATCGGCAGGGATTTCGTCTGCACTCCGAGGTGAAGTGTCGGCGAGGCTTGTCCCTTGGTCAGGCCGTAAACGCCATTGTCGTGTATGATGTAGGTCATGTCTATGTTTCTTCTGCCGGCATGGACGAAGTGGCCTACTCCGATTCCTAGACCGTCACCGTCGCCTCCAATGGCGATAACCTCTAGGTCCGGGTTGGCTAGTTTCGCGCCCTGCGCAAAGGGCAGCACTCTACCGTGTAATGTGTGGATTCCGGTCGCATTAGTGAAGTGTACGATCTTGCCAGAGCATCCTATTCCTGAGAAGAGGACTAGTTTGTTGATATCGATCGGTAGCTCTGTGAGCGCCATCTTCAGCCCGGCTTCTATTCCGAAGTCCCCGCATCCGGGACACCAGTCGTTGTGAACGTCGGTTCTGAGTTCGCTGAGTTTAAGCACCATGGGTTAACACTACTCTCCTGTTTTGTGATGGATTCGAGATTATCTGTCTGACGCCTTGGTAGATCTCGTCTTGGGACATGGGTCGGCCGTTGAACTTGAGAATCTTGTTCTCGATATCAATCATTGTCTTCTCAGCTATGACAGCAGCCATTTGACCAGAATAGTTCTGCTCGATATCGATCACGAGCTTAGCACCTGCCAACTTTTCCCTAACGATCTCAGTCGGGAAAGGGCTAGCCAGTCGTATCTGCAAAAATTCGACACCGATTCCATCCTTGTCAAGCATCCGCATCGCATCCAAAATAGCTCCCTTGGTTGAGCCCCAACTAACAATCGTAGCGTCAGCCTGTTTCTTATCCGACCGGAAGAGATTGAACTTCTCCTCCTCCGGAATGTCTCGCGCCGCAGTCTCCAACTTTGACATTCTCTTGTCCATCATCTTGATCCGATTGTCAGGGTCTTCCTCGATATGTCCCATTGTGTCGTGTTCGTCTCCGCTGTTCCAGAAACGATGTCCCGGCATCCCTAGCACTGCTCTTGGCGAGACGCCGTCGTCAGAGAACTCGAACCGGTGATATTCACCGTTGTTGGGAGCTTGGCCGTTGTTGATCAGTTTGCCTCTTTGGATTGGGACTGCGTCAGGCCGGAGTTGTGGAATGGTTGCGCTGTTGTTTGCGAGAGATTTGTCGATGAGGTGTATTGCTGGCATCTGGAATCGTTCTGCATAATTGAAGATTCTAGTCGCATCGTAGAAGCATTCTTCGATGTCGCCGGAGCATAGGACGATTCGGGGGAATTCTCCGTGGGACGCGCTGAGAACGAACTTCAGATCTCCTTGCTCGTGACGAGTGGGCTGTCCTGTTGATGGGCCTCCACGGGAGTATTGTGTTATGACGACCGGGACTTCGTTCATGCCTGCCCATCCGAGCCCTTCGACCATGAGCGAGAATCCGGGTCCGGAGGTTGATGTTGCAGACCTGGCTCCTGTTAAGGCCGAACCGGTTGCCATCGTGATTGCAGCTATCTCGTCCTCTGTCTGGGTTACGAGAATTGATCCCTTCTTTCCTGGTTGGCCGCCGTCGAGGAGATCGAAGTTTTCGTGGGACTCGATGAACTCGCTCTCATCAGCTGCTGGAGTGATGGGATAATAAGTCTGTACTCGGCAGCCTCCTACTATCTTGCCGAAGGCGACTGCTTCAGTGCCCATTATCAATAGTCTAGATTGATTTTGGACCGGTCTGAGCTGATAGGGGAAAGGCTGCGAGATCAAGCCCTTCGCGATATCGTAGGCCATTTTGGCTCCGATCTCGTTCATCCCGATTACCTTCTTTTTTGAGCCGAATGTCCGCTCAAGCGACTGGTCTAGGTAGTTGATGTCGAAACCTAGGATAGCGAGCGAGGCAGAGACCGATAATACGTTGATGATTCTCGAGACCTTGCTGAGCTGATGCTCTCCTATCTGAGCTGCAGTCTTTGAGATTATGTCGTTATAGGGTATCGGATAGAGGCTGACGTTTCTCCGTTTCGCCTCATCTAGGATTCCCGCAACAGTGGCTGGTATGTTCTGTTTCGCGAGTCTTGCTTTGATTCGAAGTACCACAGGGTTCTCGATCGTGTCGACCTTGTCAATCTCGATAGCGCTGAAACTGGGGTCATAGAGGATTCCACCCCCTGGGTTTACTTCATCAGCGTGTCTGATCAACGTCTCTGCATCGAACGTTGCCAGAAGGTTCACACTGTTTACATGAGAACGGATTCTTTCGCTGTTCACCCGGACCTCAAAATAGCTATGAGGTCCCTTGATGCTCGAATAGTATTCTCTGAGCCCGAAGGTCCAGAGACCGCCCAGTGCACAGGCTCCTGCAAAGATGTTTGCTGAAGAGTCGACCCCGCTGCCTTGCGGGCCGCCCGTCATCCATGATAGGTCGTTGACTTTCGAGGGAATGCTGCTCGTCGTTTAGCCCCCAGTCGCCCTTCCGTGGCCTACCGCACAATTGCAATCGCTGCTCTCACTACAGTATGGGCAGGCGCACTCACAATCGTCTATTACAGTTTCACAGTTCGGGCACATGTACCGTTCGCTTTCATCCAGCACATCTATCGCACTAAAAAGGTGCTAGTCTTCTCAATAAGCCTTTACGGAAGAATCGGTTCAGAATGCTCATTCCTAACTGTGGAGGTCGTTCTTTGTTTCAAATCCTAATTCTTAGTGCGACTGATGTGTCCTTTCTTGTCTGTAGCCAGTGGACGAACCGAATTAGTCGGTATTGAATACCGTATTTCGTCTTGAGAAGTGAGAACGCAAGCTTCGCCTCTCCCTCACCAGCAATGATGGCCTCTGCCTCGATCCAATCCCTCTTGGGGGTGCCTCTTCCGGTAGACGGTGCAATTCGGACGTGCGGGTCACGCCGAATTCTCTTCGCTTTCCCCGTGTCGGTGTTGGTCCTGACGTAGATGATTCCTTGATGTTCAACAAACCAGACCGGAGTTCGAACTGGGTCTCCATTCTTCCGATAGGTCTCAATAACGAGGTATCGTTCGGCGACAAGATCTGCAAGCTTCGCCTTGGGAGCGTCGACACCTGCTGGTTGAGTCGTATCTCGAGTCTCGATCCAGTTCTTGTTAGATCAGTTCAATATTCTCTTCGCTGAATCCAAGCTTAACGAGCTCATCCCTTGCCTTGGTCCGGTGATCTCCGTGGAGGACGATTCGCCTGTCCTCGACATCGCCGCCCGTGCCCAGCGCTTCCTTGAGCTTATGTGCAAGATCTCTCAGCGACGAGTCATCCTTGGAGAGTCTGTGGGGTTCGACTATGGTCACTTCTCTTCCGGAGCGATGATGAGCCTCCAGTCTTACTACGAAGTGTTCTGATTCCCTGTCGATGTGTTTCAGTATGTCTTCGAAGGTGAGATCTTCGCTACTCATTCAACCATTCCCTCTAAGCCTCAACCATCTGATGCGAGTGTTCGATCGTGTGATGGTAGTGTTCGGGTGGCATGAAAGACTGGAAAGCTCTGTCCACGACTTCGCTTAGCGCTGGGTGAATATGCATCATGTCCCTTATCGGCCTGTAAGTCTGTTCGGGCGTGTACATTAATGGGATTATCTCGTGTATTAGTGTTGAGGCTTCGGGGCCGATGATGTGGGCGCCTAGGATTCTCTCAGTGTCTGCTTCCACGATTACCTTGACGAAATAGTCCTTGACGTTCAGCGCTTCGCCCTTGGCAGTGTCCTCGTACTTGTGGTGGCCTATGAGCACTTTGTCCGTTCCATACTTTGCTACGGCTTCTTGTTCTTTCATTCCGACCCCGGCAATCTCAGGATAAGTGAAGATGGCATGTGGGACCGCGTGATAGTCTACCTTGACCTTTCTCTTTAGTATCGCGTTGTAGTAGACTATAGCCGACTCGTAGTTCGCAACATGTTTGAAGAGATACCTGCCGTCCGCATCTCCAAGCGCCCAAATGCCTGGCTGAGAGGTCTCCAGATATTCGTTGACCGCTATCCATCCATCGGGTGTTGTCTTTATTCCAGACTTTTCGGGGTGAAGAATGTCAGTTATCGGACCTCGTCCGCTTGCAATCATTATCTCACGCGCGGAAACGGTAAGAGTCTTTCCTGTCTTCCGATCCAACGCTTCCAGCTCTTTCAATCCAGAGGAGGTCTCTCGCACTGCCTTGACCTCGTGATTTGTCATAATGTTGATGTGTCGGCCCAGTACTTTCTTTGCGAGTTCGGAGACTTCAGGCTCTTCTTCCGGGACGAACTGAGGGTTTCTGCCGATAATCGTGACTTTGGAACCCATGCACGCGAAGAAGTGGCCGAATTCTGCTGCTATGTATCCGGCTCCTACGATCGCGATGCTTTCGGGTAATTGTTTCATTTTGAAAGCTGTGTCGCTGGTGTGATAGCTGATCTCGTCGAGGCCTTTGATGGGTGGGATGATGGTCTTGGAGCCTATGCAGAGGAAGATCATTCGCGACTTAATCTCAGTCCCACTGACCTTCATTGTGTAGGGTGCGATGAATTCCGCAGGTGCGTGGTAGTAGTCAATGTTCTTGGAATTAGATAGTCCTTCTCTTATCTGGTCGATGTCTTGATTGATCAGTCTCCGCATTCTCTCCATTACGAATTCGAAATTGATCTTTGTGATTTGGGTTTCAATGCCTAGGTCTCGGGCTTCTTCGATCTTTCTTACCAGCTCCGCAGGATAGAGCAGGATCTTGGACGGTATGCATCCGCGAGTTAGGCAGATTCCGCCGGGCTCGTCCTTGTCGACAACCGCGATACGAGTGTTAGGATTCTCTTGAATTAATGGATCGACGATGTTCATCGCTGATCCTGATCCTATGACGATAAGATCGTATTCCTTCATGCCGCCAACTATCGCCTGGAAGCACATAAGCATTGAACAGGAAACTTGGGGTCACAGTTGGAGCACGTTGTTTTCCTCTAGGTTATGAGCAGTCCTGACAGCCCAAGAGACTTGGGCAGAGATCGTTGGAGGAGCTTCTCACCCTAGTGCTGAATCTGATAGGAACTTTCGCGTTTGGCCTCAGCGGTGGAATACTGGCTGTAAAGAAACGAATGGATCTCTTCGGCGTCCTCGTGCTCAGCGTATCGACTGGTCTCGGCGGAGGAATCGTGAGAGACCTAATTCTGGGACATACGCCACCAGCAACCCTGACCGATTGGCGTTATCTTGGCATGGCCGGTTTGGCCGGGGTCCTAGTCTTCGTCTGGTACAATAGAATCGCGAATCATGGAACGTTCATAACGACTTTCGACGCAGTTGGGCTCAGCATCTTCACAGTCACCGGGACGGTCATCGCCCTCAATGCTGGATTGGGTCCTGCTCCTGCAGCCTTGCTCGGCATTCTTACTGGCGTGGGGGGTGGCGTGGTGAGAGATGTCTTGGCCGCGGAGATTCCGCTGATTTTTCGAAGCGAAGTCTATGCTGTCGCTTCGATGCTGGGAGCAGTAATAATCATAGTTGCTAGCCAAACCGGGTTCTCCGGGATTCCCTCGGAGATTCTTGCAGCCCTTGCGACTTTCATTCTGCGGATGGTGAGTGTCCAGAGAGGATGGAAGATTCCAGTTGCGAGACCGAAAATAGAAACTCGATAATACAGCCATGTTCATCCTCAGCGGTTTCAGGGTCGATAGTTTTCATGTGCTCCTGATTGTTGGGGTTGCTCATGCGATAACACTCTTCACGTCTGAGCATTCGAGGAATCTGCCGAGGTCCGAGGCTTCCTCCTTTATCCGCGCAGAAACGTCGCTCGAGATTCTGGAGAAGGGTGTAACGTGAACAGCGAGGATACCCTTGTTCTGTTCGTGGGACCAGATGCCTTGGGCTCTGCCATCCACTAAGAGGACCGGGGAGACCCATCCTTGATTGCGATAGATCTTTTTGTGGTTTCCTTGATCTACTATGTTTCTGTGAGACTTGTGTCCTAGGAGGAAGGAGTCGAAGTAGGGTAGAAGGCGTACGACTGGCTCGTCGAGCTCCGCCTTTTCTAGATCCGGTAGATCCGATTGGAGGATACTGGCCTTCCAGCTTTCAACGTCAACTTGGACAAGGTTCTCTGCCTCGCTCTGCCAGATCGGCCTTGCGTCACGCACATACATTCCAGCCCACAATGCAAAGTCCTGTAATGTTGTGGGTCCGAAGGCTCTGAGATACTTGACGAGTAGCTCCCGCTCGGCCTTTTCAACGGGCATGTCCCTCCAGTCTGGGATCCATTTATCAGCTCTGACATAGGTCGCTTCGTTTCCGTCTCCAGGTCCCGAAACTATAACGTCACGCGCGGCAATAACATGGAGGAGCCATCCAACCGGCAACAACGTTCCTCCGACCCTTACCCATGGTACAGGTCTCTTGTTTCCCCATCCTCCTCCAGCCTTCGACTTCAACTTGTAACCATGGGACTTGCTGAGTATCTCTGCAAGATCGGACCGTGTGCGCGGCTCCTCTAGGGCGCCTAGAACAGCATCTAGTAGTTCATCGAGTTTCTGTTGGGAACCGATGCGAGATTGAGCCTGGCGGAAGTGATAGGCTGCTCTCCGGGTCGTTCCTCTAACGAAGACCGCAAGCTGATAGGATGGAAGGAGAAACATTGTCCTCCTCATAGCCCACGCCCTCACTAGCGTGTGATCACTCCATATGGCTGAATTCACGTGACGGATTCTGGATCCTTTGACTCGTGCCCAGATCGACAGCTGAGCAGCAGATAGTACCTGGGATTGCGCACCGCCTATGTCTGCGAGAACCGAGGCCATGGAGGCTGAGGGCCGGTGTTTGGAGAGATGGTGATGGGAGAGCCTGAATGCGGCAACTTGTCTCCAAGAAACAGGAATAGGCTTCCGTTCTGTCAGATCGCCCATTGTTCTAGCCTAGCACCTTGTAGTGGACGACCAGATCAGGGCCGTACTTTGCAGTGTTGAGCAGCTTCAGTTTTACCCCATCTTTGACAAGCGGGCTTCCCATCCCTTCGACGAGGCTCACCGCTTTCTCTCCTCCAAGAATCCTAGGAGTGATAGCGACTGAGATCTCGTCTACGAGGCCATCACTCAGCATGCTCCAGTTCAGTGCGCCTCCCCCTTCCAAGAGAATCCTCCGGAGGCCGATTTTTCTCAGGGTCTGGAGGAGAATCCTAGCCGACACCAGCGGGCCTTTTCCGCAGATAACGACCTTCACGCCTCTGCTTTCAAGAATCTCGATTCTGTTCTTTGATGCTCTAGACGTTACGGCGACGATCGTAGGGATCTCTCTCGCTGTTCTGACTACGTAGGAGGTGAGCGGAGTCTGTGCGTAACTGTCAACAATAATTCTGTGGGGTCTATGATCTTTAGCAAACTTCACCGTGAGTTTTGGATCGTCTCGGAGCAATGTTCTCATTCCAACCATTATACCGTCGACTGAGGCTCTCAACCGGTGGACCCTTCGAAGGTCGCCAGGCGACGACATTCGAGAGTCGCCAGTGTAAGTGGCGATCTTTCCATCGAGGCTCATGGCTGCGTTGAGTATCACGTACGGGCGGGAATTCCAGCTGGCTGGCATCGCTAGTAGTCATCTGATTAGACTGTTGCCTAAAAGAGCGGTTCTGATCGGCGTCTGATTAATTAGCGGCGGGCGCGTACTGGAAGGTACTTCGTTGAAATCGTCAAGAGCCAAGATCGATAAGCATTCGGAAGATGTGTACCCGTGGGATCGTGCTAGGGGGCAAACGAACAAGTGCTGTTACTGCAAGGCCGATTGCGTCTGGATTGTCTGTAAGGAGTGTAGCGATCTGATCGCCCAGGGCAAGCCTCCTAAGACTCCGACTTATCGCCCGTCAAAGAAAGGCCTGATTCGTCGTCATACCTTCGGTGGCGAAGTTCGATGACAGAGGCCGTATCAGCGTCGACGAATATCCAGTCTCGCCGCGAACCGGAGTTCGGCATCAGTATTACGCCCTACAGCAATAGAGCGGATGATATTTTCAAGATAGCAAAGACAGCCGACGAAGTAGGCCTAGAGCTTATCGGTATTCAGGATCATCCGTACAACGGCAGCTTCCTTGATACCTGGACACTGATAAGCACCTTAGCGGCGTCCACTAGGAAAATCAGGTATTTTCCAGACGTTAGCGATCTACCGATGAGAGCACCTGCAATCTTGGCAAAATCCGTCGCCACACTGGACATCCTAACGAAAGGACGCATAGAATTAGGTCTGGGGACGGGTGCGTTCTGGGATGCTATCCAGTCATGGGGCGGGACTAGGAGAACTCCCAGGGAAGCTGTTGCAGCATACGAGGAAGCGCTACAGGTTATTCATCTCATCTGGAACTATGGCAAAGATCGTAGTCGTGTAAGTTTTCCCGGAAAATATTACCGGCTGGAAAATGCCCAAGCAGGTCCGAGCCCCTATCATCGGATAAGCATCTGGACTGGCGCGGTCGGGCCGCGTATGATGCGACTTATCGGCAGACTAACGGATGGCTGGGTTAGTCCGCTCAGTACCTACACGTCCAGCGACGAGATAAGGGGACGACAACGACTCATCGACGAGTCAGCAAAGAAGAACGGTAGATCACCAGAGTCGATCAGACGAATCGCTCAGGTTGTCGGCGTGATCGATGATCAGGAGCGG
>Ga0209588_1000110_pt1 | contig 25284 bp, 24 predicted proteins | sample Rivendell_Oct201_10_FD_188351 | JGI IMG/M metagenome (GOLD analysis project Ga0209588, IMG submission 188351) | Vadose zone soil microbial communities from the Eel River Critical Zone Observatory, Northern California, USA -... | ecosystem: Host-associated > Plants > Roots > Rhizosphere > Soil ...
CCCACGCGATCGCCCCCGACGCGAAGCTAGTACTGGTCGAAGGGAACCCCGCCGAGACTGAAGGCGTCCAAGGCTTTCCCAGCATGTTCAAGGGCGAAGCAATGGCTATCTCCCAGTTCCCCGGTTCGGTCATGAGCCAGAGCTTCGCAGTCACCGAACAGTCCTTCTGTGGCGGCTCAGTACTAACGGCTACGTGCGCGGCAGGTAACACGCAGATCGCCGCGTTCGATCAGGTCTACCAGCAGGCGGTTGCTAACCACGTAACCGTCTTCGGTTCCAGCGGCGACTCGGGCACGGCGAACGTGGAGCGGGCAGCTGGCGTTTCTGTTGGACCACTTCTTCCATTCCCCACTGTCAATTGGCCGTCTTCCGATCCGCTAGTTACATCGGCCGGAGGAACATGGCTCCAATCCGGCTGGAAGTGGAACCCGACAGTTACCACTGACACGTTCAACAGCTGCCTCGCCTCAGGAGCTCCCTTCAACACCTGCGCGGCCACATACCTCAACTTCAACACGGGCACAGGCCGTACGGAAGCCGTCTGGAAGGAGGACTGGGCACCAGTCGCCACGGGTGGCGGTCGGAGCACAATCTTCTCGACCCCCAGCTTCCAGTCTGGAATATCCGCCAGCCTCCTGCAAGGCAACCGTGGACTACCGGATCTCTCATGGAACTCAGCCATCGACGGTGGCGTTCTGGTATTCACAAGCTTCGCTGGCGCCCGTGTCGGATGGCACATCATCGGTGGAACAAGCGCCTCCTCTCCTCAGCTCGCCGCGCTAATCGCCCTGACCAACCAGCTCGCTGCCAGCAAGGGCAAGGGTCCAGTAGGCTACCTCAACCCGCTGCTCTACAAACTGCCATCTCGAGACTTCAGAGACATAGTGCCCCTAACCTTCGGTACAGGAGCAGGGGTCACCACTCTGGCGGACAATAGCGAGTTCGGAACAGGCATCCCAGGAATGGCCACCACGGCTGGGTGGGATCTTACCACCGGGTTCGGAACCCCCATCGCTGACAACTTTGTCCACGACCTCGCAGCAGTCCTCTGATTCTAGCTTCGACAATCGGCCCCCCCCGCGCGGCCGAACCCCCACTTTTTCTTAATACCCGCACAAAGTTAGTCGAAGCCCTCGGAAAAAGAAGGACGTTATCGTAGAAGCTTGGACTTGTAGGGTGACTGAGGTTCTTGGTCGGTAGGTCGTGCGGTCCACCCGGTCTGTAATGCCGCTCGGGCATCAAGTGGGAGTCCGATCCGACGCTCGGTTCCCTTCTGAGGACACGAGCAGACTCTAGGAGCCCTATCCCTTAGGGGTAGCCGCAAAGCAACTCTATTGAAATGCTAGTCAAGACGACAACAACACGCCCACTCGTGCACTCACATTATGCAAGAAAGCTGATCGAGAAGTGTTTTCCGCAGCTCCGGATTAGACATTCAAGGCAGATACTCACCGGCTGGGAGAACCTTGTACTGGAAGTAAATCGGGAGTACATCTTCCGGTTTCCTAAGTACAGAGAGACAGAGAAGCGTCTAAGAAACGAAATAGCATTCCTCCCAACTCTGCGCAGACACCTGTCCACGCAGGTCCCTGATTACGAGTTCGTCTGGAAGGGAGGAAGGAAGTATACCCGCTGGTTTGGCGGCTACCGCAAGATCAGCGGCGTCACTGTGCAGAGCCTACCCTTCAGATCGGAGTGGACTAAACCACTGGCCGTGCAGGTCGCGAGCTTCTTGAAGGAACTGCACAGCATCAGATTCAGGGATGCTCGATTCAGGGGCATGCCAAGGTACCCTGCTGAAGAATGGTTCAGAACCCTCAAACAACAATATCGCAAGATTCGCAGAATCGTTTATCCAGTGTTGGGTACTAGACTTCGGTCAAGGTCGGAGAAGTTCTGGCACAACCTTCTCTCAGAGTTCAGAGATGCAGATTTTGAGCCAACGCTGATACACGGAGACCTTGGAGGAGAGAATATCCTCTTCGACCCCAGCTCAGTCAGACTGACTGGAATTATAGACTGGAGCTACATGCAAATTAGCGACCCGGCACTCGAATTCGCGCACCTATTCATCTACAAATCCGAGCTTGGAGAGGAGGTTCTGAAACAGTATCGAATGCGAGAGTCGAGCTTCAAGAAGCGCGTTCAATGGTACATCGACTCAGAACCCTTCTATGATATCATGTGGGGCGTCAGTCATGACTGGGACAAACCTAAGAAAATGGGATTACACCAGCTCGCAAAAACGCTGGATGCATAGACTAGTAAGCATATTCAGAGAAAAGAGGACCCGATTCCTAACGTTGGACGCTTCGTACTCCACTTAAGGTCCTCCGCTTAAGACAGGATAATGTTGTCGGGTTGACATTCGAAGAAGGCCAGTCAGAACGATTGTCGAATGTCCGGAAACCGGCATTATCAAATGAGGACCGAAGCTCGTGGGTAAAATGCTGGAAGTGCGGAAAGTGGCTCCATTGTCGAAAGTGCCTGACACACCACCTTTACAACATACCACATAAGTGATCGAACGGTAAAAGTAGGGTCATCGGAAATTTGAAAGGTCTCGAACCACAACGAAAAAGTTGGCGGCCGGTCCGATCTTTCTGCAGTTTCCGTATTTCGAACAGAAATCGGCGGTCAATAGGGCATTCTGAAAGTCTTCAATTCGAGCCTTGAATAAGATGGACCATTTTGCCGATAATCCGTTCGTGTTTCCTCTCGTCGGCGTCGATCCACTCAAGAAGTAGCCTCGCTACTGGGTGAGATATTTTCACTGTGTCTCTGAGCGATTGTTCTCCCGCTTTGTCCTCTATCTGCAAGATCGCGTCGAGGAATTCTTTCTTTGGAACGTTCAGAGTAGGTTCGTGAGGTAGTTCGGTCCATGAGATGATCTGAGAAACAACATCAGCATGCCTCATGCTATCCGCAGCTATCATTCTGAGCAGAAGTTTGGAGTATTGATCATCAAACTTTACCGCTGATTCGAGGCACCTCTCCGAAGCCTTCAATTCCAATTCGAGTCTCTGTCGAAGAACCTCGACCACCTGTTTCTCCCTCTTCTGCGGTGTCTCTTCAAGCACCTTGCTGCCCCTGCTAGCAATTATTATTTGGTCAGCCGCTTCCATCAATTCCGGAATCCGCACCCCTTCTCTTACGCCACTGCGGACCCTTTGCAAGACCCTCTCTGCTAGAGCATCGATGGTACGGTCGACTTGAGCCGGTCGCGCGACCAGCCTCCCCCTCTTGCCCTTCAGGTACTGAACCACGGCAGCGGGAGTGGTGTTGAGCGCGGCGGCGATCTCTGTCACTCTAAGACCCTGTCGCTTTAGGCTCATCGCGAGACGTGCGCGAACGACTGGAATCATGTTTTCGCTTCGCACGCCTTCAGCGATAGTTCGCATGGCGTTAGAACACCAATGTGCTGTTATTAACAGTGTTAACGGCTTTTGTTAACGTCGATTGGCTTAAATGACGTATGTCATAACCTAGGGTTGCGTTGCGGCTTTGATAGATTACGCACAGCTCTTACTGCTGGGAGCCATTGCGGGGCTGACCATATTCCTAGGCCTGCCTATGGCACTAATGCCGAACGTCAGCCGGATGAAGAAGGGATTCCTCAACGCCCTCGCGATAGGAATTCTTGTATTCCTAATAATTGACGTGTTGTCCGCCGCCTGGCAGCCCACAAAACTCGCCGCGGTCGCAGGCTACACGGGAAAAGGTCCCACAACGGACGCGGTCATAGATCTTCTCGCCTTGTTCGGTGGACTAGGTCTGGGACTATTGGGACTAGCTCTCTACGAACAGAGGTACCTCAGAAGAATCATCTCAACCAGAAAGAAGCTGGCTGCCCGAGAAGAAAACAATGACAATCAGCAGGGAAAACCCAACCCGGTAGGTCCACAGGACAAAACACGGCAACAACACGGAGCTGAGATCTTCACTAGTCCTCGCCATCTTGCGACGATGATCGCTGTCGGCATTGGACTCCACAACTTCAGCGAAGGCTTAGCCATCGGCCAGTCCTACGCGTCAGGGGCAGTCGCGCTCGCGGTAGTCCTTATCGTCGGCTTCGGAGCCCACAACGCAACCGAAGGCTTTGGAATCGCAGGACCCCTAACGGGTATCTCAGAGAAACCCCAGATCTCGTTCCTTGCCAAGATGGGCATAATCGGCGGGAGTCCCACCTTCATCGGGACCCTCGTGGGCAGCGTCTGGGTGTCCCAACTAACCTACATCATGTTCCTGTCTCTAGCTGGCGGGGCTCTTATCTACGTCACATTGCTGATGTACAATACTGCGAGAAGAGAATCCAGAAACGATCTGTTAATGGTGGGATTATTCATCGGACTGCTAGCCGGATTTCTTACCGATTTGATAGTAACCTTGGGAGGGGCTTAGGGATGTTCCAGAACGGCAAGGTTCGTGAGGTTTCCAGTACGAAGCCGGTTGGCAACGAGGCTCATCCAGAGGACGACTAGGGCAAAGAACAGTCTAGGCTGAACGGCCTCAAAGTAGGTTCCGAGTCCTAGAAAACCTCCAAGATACGTTATCAATGCAAGAATTCCTAAATTCCTTGATAATCGTCCGATGGCTAGACTCTTTCCGTCTTGGCGAAACGCCACAGCGAACAACAATATTCCGATGATCCCGCAGATTGACCAAACATTTGCAGCGGAGCTGTGAAGGACCCCAGAGAGAGTTGAGCCCGTCCCAGGAGCATCTGTGTTGAACGCACCTATGATGATAAGTCCTACACCCGCGATTGAAAGCATGATCAAATCAACGCGGTAGAGAGTTGCAGTTCTCGCGTGGCCCCGTAACCCGGCCACAAGGGAGAAGAATGCGAGACCGAGAACGAAGAAACCTGCTCTCATCACGATGCCAAAGGGTCCGAGAGAGTATAGACTGATAGGGCCGAAGTTCGTTTCAGGTTCGATAACGTGAACAGTTACTAAAACAACCGCAAATACTACGGCCAACGAAAGAGTAATGGTGCCTTTTCCCGTGGCACTTTGACTGCCAGACTTGCCCATCTTCGAGACCAGGTGGTTTCGATACACTGAAAAAATCTTCGTCTTGTTTCAGAGAAACGGCTCGGACTAAGTTCGTTGCCCCATGATTGAAGAGTCAGATTGTATTCTCTGCAAAGTGCTCTCACTCACCCACCTGTAGCCTTTTCAATCAAACAACCTGCCACGAGACCATCAAGAGAGGTGAAATGATAGATATGAAAAAGTTCATCCCGTTAGCTATCTTCGCTATTCTCATCGTCCCAGCGTATGTAGTAGCTGCGAGATCCGACACTGGGTCCGGACCCAAACCCTCCATCGTTCTAGTCCACGGTGCATGGGCTGACGGATCGAGCTGGAGTGGAGTCATTCAACGTCTTCAAGAACAGGGCTACACGGTTTACGCACCTGCCAACCCACTGCGCGGCTTGACTTCTGACTCTGCGTACATAGCCAGCTTCCTCCAGACCATCAGCGGACCAATCATCCTCGTCGGACACTCGTACGGAGGCGCGGTCATCACCAACGCCGCAACCGGAAATCCGAACGTGAAAGCTCTCGTCTACATAGACGCCTTCGCGCCCGACCAAGGAGAATCCCTAGCATCACTCTCCAGCATTCCGCCCCCAGCCGGCCAGTCACCATCCTGTGTCTCGGGCAATCCCGCACAGGTCTTCAACTTCGTGCCATTGAAAGGCGGAGACGTTGATCTCTACATCAAACCGAGCCTCTTCCCGTCCTGCTTCGCAAACGACCTTCCTCCCAAAGAAGGAGCAGTCCTCGCATCGACCCAACGCCCGTTCGCTCTCAGTGCCTTTTCACAGCAATCTGGAGTGCCTGCGTGGAAGACAATCCGATCCTTCTACCTCGTTGGCACTATCGACAATGCCATTCCACCATTCGCACAATTGTTCATGGCTCAACGCGCCAACGCCACTATCGTCGAAGTCAGAGGCTCACACTTAGTGATGATCTCCCACCCCGAAGCCGTAGTGGACCTGATCAATCAGGCAGCACACCCCATGTCAGATAGCTCGAATGCGAACTCGGGACTTGCGCTCGCGCCCGCGAGTCTCTAGATACCCGCCAATCCCTGTCCAGGAAAAATCTCCATACGGTCTCACATCTCCGAAGATCTCGGTAGGGTGTGAGTATCCCGCTTTTTCTAAAGGGACGTCGCTAAAGTGAGCTCGACATTGCAGAAATGGTGACCATACAATTTTGCACTAGCGTTCTCATAGGATGACCAGTAGTCTATCTTGTCGTGCGCTGGTTCCTAGAAGGGCCGCGAGGTTCCTGGCCATGCGGTCGCGGAAACCGACTATAGTTGCCTAGAACATGAATGACAGGCTTAGGCTAAACCGGAAGGCGCTCCGCCCGAAGTCGTTCGGGTTCTTCCTCTTGAAGGGTCTAGGATGCCGCTCTATCGGTTGCCAGTCCAGTCTCACTACATCGAAACCGTCATCAAACTGAATAGATTCTCCAATCATTCTCTTTCTTCCTCACTATAGGACGGTCGAGGGCGACCCATATTGACTGGGGAAATGGCTACCCAGTCATGGGTCAGTATGATTTCACGAAAGATTCGAGAGGGTTAGATGTCCAGACTTCCATTTGTCAGCCTGGAGGAAAGCCCAGGAAGACTAGGAATAGGACTATGACGATGATAATTGCGAGACCGGGGAGGATGAGAATATACTTCGCGAGCATCTTGACACTTACTTTGAGGGGAGTCTTGTCTCCTTTTTCTCCTGTCAGCCATGAGGTGGCTAGAAGAAGTGCCCCAGTAATGGTTGTTACTGTTGTAGAGAGTGTCAGTCTTGTGCTGCAGGACGTCTGGTGTATTGGGCTGCAGCCTACTGTGAGAAGGAATATTCCAGTAAGAACCAACACCCAGCCAAGGAGGCCGATAACTGTCCTCCAACTCACAACAGGTTCAGGCTCGGTAGCCGACGCCTCCAGTGTTGCTCACTCTTTGAGCGCTGACGGTTTCAACTAAAGGCTAACCGTGTCTCGGCTGAGGATATTCCGGTTTCAATCCAAGAGTGAAACTCGGCCCTTATCCGATAATGCTTGAGTTGGAGCTTAGCTGTTTTCGCCGAGTTCTGGTACCATTCGACTGATGCGATCGAACAGTTCGTAGGCCGCAGTCACGGGAGAATCCGTCTCTTTTGGATCTGTAGGCTGTGACCAGACCAGAATCTCAATCGGTGAGAGTTGAATCCTGACTTGGAACTTGTTGTCCTCAGTAATCCAGTAGAGTGACAGCTCATCCGTCCCATTGGCGTATCCTACCCAGCGGAAATTCTTGAACCATCGACCCTTGATCTTTCCCAGCAGACTCTGGGAGTCTATTCCTGGCGGAAGCTGCCCTCGAATCACAGGCTCGCCATTGACGAGGTGTTGCGCCGCTTTGCGCGAATGTTTCAGCGTCCGGTATCCTTCTTCGGTCTTCGCGACAAGATTATTGTCTTCTAGTCGTCTGAGGATTCTTGTCAGCTTCTCCTGGTGCAGTCCGAGGCGTCTTTTGAGGCCCTGAAAAGTGTAGGTTGCGTCTGTCTCCGCCGACAGCATCTCCATCACGAGCGCCTGATCATCAACCCGTCTGGACTCGAATGGAGTAATGTCTGGAGAAGACAACTTCTTCACATCGACGAGGGAGAACTGGGGTATTTATTGACTGTGTGACTTCTCTAGCTGAATCGCTTCCTAGTTTCTGAGAGAGTCGAATCTACCTGGTGCTTCCATGCTTCGAACTCTGACGGGTCCTTCGGATAGTTCTGATAGAGATTGTTTAGCGTCTCCATCTGCTTCATAGTGTAAACCAATCCACGGAACGCCTTGTAGGATCCAAGTCCCAGGAATAGTTTCACCATCTTCCCCAGGGGCGAGAGATGCGGCATCTCACCGAGCGAAATCTCGGTAGCCTCCTTCCCTGACAGGAAGTGGCGCATTCCATAGTTAATCTCCTGGTTGTTCAGGGTCTGGAGATACATCCGGAACGCTTCCAGTCCTGCGGTCTTGCTTCCGTAGTGCTTTACGAAGTCTAGGTTGTATTGCCAGAGATTCTTCTCGCTGAAATCATTCTGTTCAACAGCACGTACTGCAGTCTCTCCAGCCAGGACCCCACCGATCAATCCTGGGCCAATCCCGCCTGCGCTAATTGGATTGGGGAACCAGGCGGTGTCGCCGCAGATCATGTAGCCATTAGCCACCAGACAATCGTTCTGGTGTCTCACGGAGACCTGCCAGCTTCCTGTAAGATTGCTATCATCGCTCAAGGGCGTCATCTCCTTGAAGCGATCATCGGTCGCGAGCCAGTCCTTCAAGAGTGCGCTCAACGGTTTCTGGCTTCTCTTCTGTTGAATTCCTAGACCGATGTTCACTTTGTCTTCGCTCTTCGGGAATAGCCATAGATATCCTCCCGGAGCCTTCTCCTGGTCAAGGTAGATGTCGCAGTGGAAGGGTTCGACCTCGACTCCATCCCTGAGTTTTGCGTTCAGCCGTGCTGTTGGCTCAATGTCATCTTTGTCGATCTCTTTCTCGATGTGACTTGGAATAGGCAGGTTTCTCCGAAGCTTCGTCGACATTCCCGACGTGTCAATAACGAGCTTCGTTCTCATCTCGAAAGGTTGGTTAATGGTCCCGCCCACAGTCTGTCCCTTGAGTCCCACGATCCGACCTGACTCTTCCACCAGATCCAGCGCCTGGACTCCTCCACGAAATTCCACTCCCGCCTTCAACGCGTCATCAAGCAGTCTCTTGCCAAACTTTGGTCGATCCAAAACATAGCCGGGTCCTTCGAATGGGACCCTGACCTTCATGTCCGGCGAGTAAACATATACCGCTGTGACCCGGTTCTCCATCTCGGGCTTTCCGTAGGTGACACCGAGGTGCTCGTTGAGGAATTTGATGTGATGCTCTCCAACCGCGTCTCCACAGACCCATCCGAGGGTAGTCTTCTTTCCGACCTCAGCCTCTGGGTTCCGGTCGAGTAGTAGAACGTCTACCTTGCCTTTCGACTTGATGGCTATTGTGGCGGCTGTCATGCAGCCGGCGATGCCTGCCCCTACTACGACTACGTCTCTCTCTTCCAACTTCAATCCTCTTGAAAGGCTCACTGCGGCTCTTCTCAAGCCGACTTTAGGTTTTCGCTCTCAACGATGACGATTAATGGTTAAGAGTTTATATTATCTGCGGACCGGTCGCTCTCGCGAAAAATCGGGAGGATGAGCTTGACAACCGCTTCAACCGCCAATGTCACTCGCCCGCCCTTCCTGGCTTTATGGCTGAGGACCATGCGCGTACCCTTCTTGCAAGCGACCTTTGTCCCAGTAGTTCTGGGGAGTGTAATTGCGTTTCAAGTGGCCCATATCTTCAACTTTGCGACATTCTTCCTTACTCTTCTTGGAGCCAGTCTCATCCAGATCGCCACCAACATGTTCAATGACTATTTCGATTTCAAGAGTGGAAACGATCTTCAAGTCAAACATCAGAACCCATTCGCAGGAGGCGGAAGAATACTGACCGCTGGACTAGTAAAACCGTCAACCCACATTCTCGTTGCCACAACGTGCCTTGTGCTGGGCAGCTTGATCGGACTCTACTTCATCTTCGCCCTGGCACTACCCTACCTGTTCATACTAGGGTTGATTGGAGTAATCTCCACCTATGCCTACGTTGGACCTCCATTCCGTCTCGCATATCGTGGAGTCGGAGAACTGATTGTCGGACTCAACTTTGGTCCGGTTATGACTCTCGGCGCGTATTATGTGCAGGCGCACAGCTTCGCAGTAGCGCCGCTACTCGCCTCAATTCCCGTTGGACTACTCATCGCCGCGGTGCTCTGGATCAACGAATTCCCAGACATGGACGCAGACAACGCGGTAGGAAAGAAAACTCTAGTCCTGAGACTCGGATACGCAAAATCCATCACCGTCTATGTCGGAATGGTCGTAACAGCGTACATACTCATAATCCTCTACGCCGTCCTCGAAATCTTCTCTCCAGGCATTACGAGCCTCACTTCGCTCATTGCACTGTTGAGTCTGCCCTTCGCCGCAAAAGCGATCAAGATTCTCCGGGCAAACTACAGGGACCCACACGCTATAATTCCCGCGAATGCTAACACGATATTTCTCCACCTATCCTTCGGAGTCTTGGCGATTCTGGGATTCGCCCTCGGGGCAGCTCTTGGACTCTAACTCTCTGTTGGCAGGTTCAGAATCCGTTAAATCTGTGGTCGGAGAACGACGCTTGACAACCACCTTGGCCTCTGGCACGACGAGCGCAGTCCAAAAACAGAAGCAGACTCTAGAGCAAGAGGTGTTCAAGCTAAAGCTTCAGTGGATGATAGCAAAAACCGATGACGAGAAACGGCGAATCAGCGAAGAGATACGACGACGAATCGGTTTCACCCCTTCGAAGGCTCAATAGATCGATAGATTCTCCTACCAGTTCTGAAAAATCCGCTCGACAGTCCTCTGTGGCATATTATTCAATCTGGAAGTAGGCATCAGCGACTATCCCGGATTCGAGATTGGATGAATCAACGACTTACTGTTCATGTCTCAACTGGTCTCGCATTCGGCCCCATCGGAATAATCTGGGCGTTTCTCCCGATCCACTTGCGCTCGCTCGGTGCCTCCTATCTTCTCATCGCACTCGTCTCACTGATTCCAGCGATCGAGACGATAGGACTCTCACCAGCATGGGGCGGCATTCTCGACAAGACCGGGAGAGGAAGCAAGATTCTACTCGTCTCACTTCTTGTACAAGGGGTCGGATTCTCAGTCTTCCCGTTCCTGAAGACCCCTGAAGAGTTTGTCCTCGTAGTGTCTCTGATGGGGCTCTTCTCATCAAGCTTCATTCCCGTCTACGGCGCAATGGCCACTCTGTCCAACCGACAGTATGGACGAGCAATCGGTGGATTCTGGACCGCTGCATTACTAGGCTATGCAACTGCAACACTCATTGGTGGAATCCTCTACCAGTATGAATCTGTCAACTCCCTCTTCCTCTTAGGGGCGACCTACGGCTACGTGGGTAGCCTCGTTGTATTATTCGCGCCAAGAGACGCGCTGACTGTGAAGAGATTTCTGGATATTTCCAGAGGCTATTGGGGGCTGTTGAAACAGAGGAACATCGCGATTCTCTGTCTGCTTTCCATAACTGTACTTGTCTCAACCTCGGCGTTCAACAGCTTCTTCACCGTATACCTAGTCGATGTTCTCAACGGGTCAAGGCTGACAGCTGGGCTCGCGGCCACGGGAACAACAGTTCTCGGTGTCTTTGCCTACCGGATAGTCGGGCCACTCAACGACAAGGTGGGAAGAAAACCAGTCTTCATGCTCGGCGCAGCAGGATACGTAGCATACTTCACGATCATATACTTCGTGACGAATGTCGTTGTTGTCACCGTTCTCTGGATTCTGCCAATTTATCCACTTGTACAATCGGCCGCGGCCGCGTTGATGTCAGACTATACTTCAGCGGCGGATCGCGGCAAAGGTCTCGGGCTACTAGAATCGGCGATCAGCCTTGGAGGAGGCCTGGGACCTCTGGCGGGAGGTTTGATCGCAGACGCCGCTCAGCTGCAAGCTGTCATCGTCTTCTCATTGGCCATTGCTCTCATCTCGGTTGCATCTTCTCAGATTTTGCTGAAAGAGAAACCGAAGGGCGCGACTCCGGACCCGATCCTATCGGGGATGTAGGTGTCGGGTCAACTCTCAGGCTATTTTGTAGATGAGCCAGTTGCGATCTTTGAAGTTGATGAGCCGATAGTCGCCTTTCAGCTTCTTTCCTTTGAGCAGCACGTGGTACTTTCGCGGCTCCCTCAGTTCAAGGATGTACGTGCCCTTATCCCAGACCTTGACGGTCCCGGCCCCATACTCTCCCTCTGGGATCGTCCCCTCGAAGTCAAAATAGCTCATTGGATGATCGGGCACCTGGACCGCCAGTCGTTTGATGCCTGGCTCTGTCGGTGGCCCCTTTGGGACCGCCCAGCTCTTCAGAACCCCATCAAGTTCAAGCCGGAAATCCCAGTGGAGTCGAGTGGCATCGTGTTCTTGAACCATGAAGCGAAGGCTTCGTGCCAAGGTGAGACTGTTTCTTTCTATGGTTGCTGGAACTTAGGCTTACCTAGATCATTCCCGAACTTCTCGACTCGAGTGAACAAGATCGTTGATAGTATCGCACAACCGAGAGCTCCGATAACGTATGCCGCAACCCCTACGTTGGGGTCAAGAAACAAGACCAGGTTGCTGGCTGGTCCAAAACCGGCTGCTCCGCAAATTGAGACGAATGGAAGATACCTGTAAGATTTCAGAGGACCGAAAAGATATGATCCTACCCTAAGCATGAGTAGACCGAGTCCTTGTGATAACGCGAGATATGAGATAATGAAAGGGATCAACGCAGAAGCTCCGATTCCGATGGCAGAAGATACGAATGGATTCAACTCCACGATCTGCGGATTTGTCGAGAGAACGATTAGGGTAAGATACACGTCTGCGGCGACGAGCGCGAGTGGAACGGTGAATATCCAACCATCACGTCGAGAGAGTAGGCTACGGAGTTCGTCGAAGTCAACATTTACGATCCATAGCCCGAGAGTCGTCGATACGATCCCGACAATCGCGATCAATGACGCACCTAATTCATTGTCCTGAAAGAGCCCAGGAGTGAGAACTGTGAAAGATGATATCAGCTGGCTAGAGAGAATCCAGTAGAGCCCGGACCCTATCAGCAGAAGGCTTGCTCCGGGAGGAATTCGGGACTCTGTCATCTTCACACTTCAAACCGCCTTTTCTCTCGTCCTTGCCTTCACTGGGGTAGCGACCTCGATAGCCTTCGCCGCTCTGCTATTGAGAAATCGCATTCCGATGGACGACAGAAATGAGCTAACCAGAGTTGTAAGCCCAGCGACAGGAAACAGTATTTGCGAAGCTACTCCAAGGCCGGCACCCTCACTGGCGACAATGAAGGAGAATTCTCCCCGTGGCAGCATTGAGACTCCGACCTTGCGGGCCTGACTTTTCGCCGAGGAGAGCTTTGCACCAGTCCAGCATCCCCAGTATTTCCCAAGGATTGCGGTCCCGATGACTGCGAGTATCGGAAGAGTAAGCGTCAGGACTGCTCCCATGTTGATGAGTGTCCCCATTGAGACGAAAAATAGGACGATGAATAGATCCTTTACGGGTCCAACCTTGTCTAGCACGAACCTGGCCTGTTTTCCTCTTATCATCAGTCCCATCAGGAAAGCGCCTACAGCTGGAGAAAATCCGAGGAAGGATGAGACCAGTGCGAAGATGAATCCGAAGGACAGGGCGAGTAGAAACGCAGTTTCCTTGTATTCCTGATCACTCTGGGTCACACGATCAATAATCCTCGGCGCTATCTTCCAGCCGAAGGCGAAGATGACAGCCACTAGGAGTATTCCTTTGGCGACCAATAGGGCGAGGTCGCTCGATGCTACTTGATTGCTGGCCGCTGCAAGGCCTGGTAGCAGCAGGAGGATGAAGACCGTCGCGAAGTCTTCAATGACTGATGCCGTTATGACCATTTGAGACTCTTTTGCATGGAAACTCTTTGACTCGAGGAGTATCTTGCTCATTATCGCAGTACTCGTTGTAGCAACGACCGCGCCGACGAACACTGCTTCGATTGTGCTAAGACCAACAAGTAGCGCTACTCCGAAGACAGAGACGAAACTGATCGTGAGTTCCACTACTGCCAGTATGAAACTGTCCGGTCCGATCTTCCGAATCTCTAATGGGTCAAGTTCTAGTCCGACGGTAAAGAGGAGGAGGACGATTCCGAGAGAGGCTAGCAGATTTATTGTTCCGAGGTCTTGTATCAATCCGAGTCCGAAAGGTCCGATAATTATTCCCGCGATAAGTTGGCCCAGCACCACGGGTTGTTTTAGTTTTGAGAAGATGAAGCTGAAACCGAATGCTGCGGAAATTGCTAGTCCGAGATTCAGCAGAAGAGAGAATTCAGGTGTCGCAGCCAAAGAACAACCCGTTTACAGACGAATTGATCTGGAATCCTCGGTTGTTCCAGTTTAACGAAGTGACCCCTGAGTGCCAGTCCTCCGGTTCCAATTGTCTGTAAGTTCGTCCGACTGAGCTGTCTGGGACGGACGCGTTATGGCCAATGACGGGATTAGCAGCTCCAGTGGGGTTATGCGGACCGGGGGAGCATTCTTTCTGTTTCTAGGACTTAGGAAGAACTATCTCTATTCTGGGCCAGCAAGGATCACATTGCCTATAATGGATTCTTGACATTTCTTCTGTTAGGCAGATTATTCTATATTTGGACAAGGCTAACAGAACAGCCGTTTCGCTGGATCTTGGAGGATATAAGGCGAGTAGAATTTTTTTCTCTAGAATAGTAGGCCACGATTATATTCGCGAGACATAGCTGAAACTAAACTGAGACTTAGTTTCAGAGACGATTAGCTCGGCGACTGTCCAAGAACTGTTCCGGCAAGGCGAGAAAAACACAGAGGGCTCTAAGATTCTAAACCCAGCACTCTTCTCAAGGACCACCTCCCCACCGAAATCCCGAGAAGAAATAGGCGAACTGGCAAAACACCTCGCGTACAGCGTAGTCACAGGCTACATTGAACACGACCGCGGACACCTTGACAAGTCCGCTGAATCATTCTTCCAAGTATACCTTCACCTGTTTACAAAAGTGAGCCCTCTAAGGGCGCGGAGAGCCGCAGAACTCTACGTAGAAGCCCTAGTGAAACAAGACGAGGTCGAGAACTTCCCAGGACACTCGCCAGACCAGATAATCAATGATCCCACATGGGGCGACCTCAGAAAGATCCTCTTGGAGTTCTCCAGAACATTAGGCATCCCCGATTCTTACGCGGACGAAACAACCAACTACTACAAGTATCATGGCGTGAGAGACAGCCGCTACCTCGCTCACTGTCTAGAGTCTGAGAATATCTTCATGACCGAAGCCATCGGAAACGACTACTGGTCAAAAATCCTGGGACCCCTTCTCATACTTCTAACTGAGTGTCATGACAAGCATGACATGATTGGTCTTGAAACCGGGATCGAATTCGCCACGAAATACTACGAAATTGTTCTAAAAGCGAAATCCTCCCAGCCTCAGAAGACCCCCTCGCTAACGGCCTAAGAGAACCACCATCGAACAGGATTCTCGGTCTTGCATTGGAGAGGTACAGTTATACGGAATGATCGGACCTGAACGTCTAGCTCATAGCGGTGACTTTCTTCCGGATTTCCGGAACCTGCTTCCCTAGCTCGTCGACAATCTCTAGGTCGAACATGTTCTCAAAAGTGGACATTGTCTTCTGGTCGTGAGCCTTGGAGTTCATTACGAATATCGCTGTAATCTTATCGGAGATCATCAACTCCAGAGCCTGACGGACCAGAGAATAAGTTCTCTCAGGTCCTAGGGTGAAGACAAAGTGTGTGATACTGTCGAATATGATTGTAAAGAACGATCCAGCGTAGGCCTCAATGGTCTTGTTCATTGCGTCGAGCGTTAGAGAAGTGTCATACGAGGGCAGCAAAACTAGATTCTCATTCTCCACCTTAGGATATGAGACTCTAGACGTCAGTACGAAAATCTTTGCAGCAGGTTGTCTCTGCGCCAGTGAATAGACGGGGCGACCTTTGCGCGTGAAGACCACTGTTCTTTCGAAGTTGGACGCGGCCTCCGCAAGTATGGACTTCAGAATCTGGTCGTGGTCAGACTGGGGATCGAATTCAAAGAGCAGTTTCTTTCCCGCGATCTCTTGGTGAGACAATCCAACTGTCCTTGAGAGAGTGTCCATCGATTCTGAGAGGTCAAGGGTTCGGATCTTGCTCTCCAGCTGAGCGAGGGACGGTTCTTCACCACGGAAGACTGTTGAGTCGAATGCTATGAGCACGTGCAAAGAGTGATCCGGACTGGTCCATCGGGGGTTTGTCAGGTGCTGAACGAATTTTTGGAGAGGGCGAATAGTGAAATCATCATAGTCGAGGATGACACTGAGACCTTCATTGCCCAATGTTCTTGCTTCGAGAAGGAGTTCATGGACGAGGTCAAGAGGGGTATCGTCAAGTGTTCCTTTGTTTGGATAGATGCTTCCTAGAGTTGTAAGCCTAAGAGAACCTTTCAGCGTATATTTCGTAACGTCGATTCCTTGACGGGAAAGACCCTCTCTGATAACGCCTTCATCATCATGATGGAAGTAGATCACTCGGTTGTGTTGACTCACTCCATCAATGATGTATTTCGAGATTGGACCAAATTTTTCGGCTCCTGTACCATGGAGCAAGATTGTCTGATCAGAGTGAGAGGCTGTGGGAGAAGACTCAAGTGAAGGCACAACCCCCAGAAACGATTTCAGAAACGTTGGTTTGCGGAAGGCCCGAACGGCGACAATTATCAGAATTACGGACAGAAGATCTGATGGTCCCTGAATGCTGAAGCCGAACGACGATAGGGCACTAGCAAAAAGCAAAGTGGTACCAATAACGCTGAAAGCCGAGGCAAAGATTCGCAACGCTACTCGGACATCTTTGTCTTTTAACTGAGATCGAAGCCGAGAGAGAACAGCAAAGGGATAGATCGTGAAACCCGACACAAGTGATGCTCCGATGGCTAGCGCGAGTTGACCGAATGTTGCTGAAGGCACCCTGATGCCTTCAACGACAAACGTCACCTGAATATTATCTGTAGAGATTGCAGCGGGGTCTGTCCATGCAACAACGATTCCGAGGACAATAGGCACGAGATAAATGGCGTACAAGAGGAATATTGGTCGAAACGGGCCCGACAGAATCCTCCTTAGCGACAGAGGTTCTGGATACAAGTACAATTTTGTAGCGACATAACCCCATATCGCCGCGATAGAAGCTCCTGAAGTTAGGATGGACTGAAGCGCCAACCGCATCCAAATTGGCTGTGGGGCGGCGATGAGAGTTAGGTCTCCAGCGGGGAAGGCGAGAAACGAGAGATAAATTGCCACGAAATAATTCTTGTAAGATTGGAAATACGACTGCGAATCCGTAAGCAGAGAGCGTATCATTACAGCGTCCGCTAAGATTGAAATGACGTCAAGAGTAGCGTCTACGTATGGTACCGTGTTCCCTGGCCTCTAGGCAAGACGTATCCCAGCGTCTACAGTAGCTGGCGTGATACCCTCCTTGCGGAGGCAACACTATTACAAACTGGTTTGAATGACGTTACTCGCGGAGCGGCTAGTAAGTGACAGTCTAGGCAACGTCGGGAAGACCCAGAGACTTTGAAGCTGTCTTGAGGTCTCTCATACGGCTTCGAATAGTGACTTCAGAGACACCCGCGGCTTTCGCTAGGTCACGCTGCATTACCATGGAGCCCCGTATTCTTGCTGCGAGGTCCAACGCTGCAGCTGCCAACCCGTCGGGGTCCTTTCCCACGTTCACCCTGAGTCTGATTGCCTCTCGCAGAATCTTTCCGGCAAGCATCTCAGTCTGAGAGTCGGCGCCAGCGCGGGAAGCAATCTTCGAGACCCGTTTGAGTGGATCTTCAATCGCCATAGTCACGTCCAAAGATCGGACTAGGGCTCTGTAGTAGTGAGCGAGCAATTTCCGGCTCATGCCTGAAGCTTTTGCGATCTCGCTCAGAGACCGCGGCACATCCGTGAGTCTGCAAGCGGCATATGTTGAGGCTGCTACCATTCCGTTTATTGGGCGTCCTCTGACCAAGCCTTTGTTGAGGGCTCGCCTGTACATCAGCGCGGCTCGTTCTGTCACGACTTCAGGGAGGTTTAGGCGACCGGATAGTCCTCTTAGCTGGCTCATGGCACGGGATAGGTTTCTCGCCATGGACGACCCGGCGGAGGCGCGTAGCTGAGTCCGTCTGAGCCGCCAGAGCTGGAGCCTTTCGTCGGCGTTAAGGTTCCGGTTTGAGGCTTGGGCTCTCGAGATTATTGTGGATAGGTTCTTGTCGAATGCGGAGAATCTTCCAGGCGGTCCTGACTGGCTTTCAAGTAGTCCCTCCTCGGTGCGTCGTGGAACTGGAGCCGCATAATTCTCTGATGGGTCTGACAATACGAAGCCACAGTTGGTGCAGATGACTTCGCCGGTTTCAGCGTCTCGTACAAGGCTGGGGCTTCCACAGTTGGGACAGACATAGTGTCCGACTTCGTCACGGGGCCTGGTCTTCCGACTGCTCATCATTCGTCCCTGGACGGGATAGGTCTGGGTAGTCTGCGTGGTCTGGGCTGACGCGAGTTGGTCCTTTTCCTGAGTAACAGTGGAGGCGCCCGCCATCTCTACTAATCTATATGGCATAGGGCCCAAATGAAGCTTGTTACTGCTCGGAGAAACCGGTCAAGGTTGGCCCCCGAATACATCCCTGGTAGGTGCAATATTGGTCGGCGTGGGCGGGCCATGCGACTCACCATAGGAGTGGTACTTATCGGACTATCGATAATCCTCGAAATATTCGTCCTAAAACCATCAAATCACCTCGTCCGCCTGGGGCTAGCCTTCCCCTTCTATGTCGGAATCTTAGCCTGCCTGGAAGGTTCGATGTCATTCTGTGTCTTGCATGCGGCTAGAGGTACCTATGACCTGCAAGAGCCCCGAGGATTTGCGACAAAGACTTCAGGCACCTTGCAGAAGGTTGGATCCGAGGACTGGAAGAAGCTGGACCGTAGGAAGGCTTTGCGGATGCACCTTGAGGCTTTGAGCGGCGCCGTCCTGTTGGCTTTGCTACTTGCCCTTACCTAGGTGGGCTCCGATCGTCGGGGGTCTCCTTCGAGACGGGTCGGCGGAGAATTTGTCCATGGGAAAACTTGGCTTCCTGTCTAGGGCTAGCTCTGACAGTAGTTCTCCGATTAGAGGCGCAAATTTGAATCCGTGCCCTGAGAAACCGTAGCCGTACACAACTTCTGGATGGATTGGGTCAATGTCCAAAACAAAATCAGAGTTTTCAGTCATATCGTAAAGACAGACCTTGGTATGGATAACTTCGCCGTCGGCCAGGTCTGGCGCAAACTTGCGGCACACTTCTCTGCATTCCTGGATCTGCTCTTCGTCGACGGACCTGTCCGCTTTCTCTGGGTCAACCGGATCGTTCAATTCTTTTGGTGAGACTTTGACGCCGTCAATTCCGGCCGCGGGTAGGCCATAGTGCTTGTCGGTGAAAAATACAGGGCAGGTTCTTGGCCGAAACAGATCTAGACTCTTCCTAGGTTTGAAGTAGATGAGTTGTTGTCGGGTCGGGATCATTGAGGTTAGCTTTGGATTCAGGAGACTGTTGGACCAGGGTCCAATCGTTATGATGAGTTTGTGAAATCGTATATTCTGGCCGTCAGCAGTTTCCACTGAATGGTGATCCCCGAAGATCAGTCTTCGAGCCTGTCCCTTGCGAATCTCGACTCCGTGTTTCTCCGTCAAGGAGCTGAGAACAGAGAGCGCCTTGGAGGCAAGCAGGACCCCTCCGTGCGGGTCGAAGAATCCTTTCTCGGCTCTAAACTGCGGAAAGCGCTTCTTGAGTTCCTCTGCGCCAAGTTGTTCAGCTCCAAGTTTCATATTTGAAAGGGTTCGGTAGCTGGCTTCGTTGAAGCCGTTCGCGCTCTCGTCCTCTCCTTGAAGCATGAGGAGACCGGTTGGAAGCAGAAGTTCTTCTCCCAATTCTCTTCCTAGTCTGTTCCAGAGTTTGAGGCTCTTAACTGCCATTTTTGTGTAAAGTTCGTCGTTGCCGTAGGAGTACCGGAAGACCCTGTTGACATCGTTGGAGCTGCAGTAGTCGTTTCCTATTCCGTACCGGTCGAGGATGAGAACTTTGGAATCACCAGCCTTGGTTATTGAGTAGGCGGTTGCAAGTCCCATGATGCCACCGCCTAGAATGCATATGTCGGTGTTGACTACCAATGGATATCCTCGGCAGACCGGTCTCCTAACCTGCTCAATCTAACCGGGAGGACCCGTGTTCTTAGCTCCCGGATCCGGAGTTACCTGGGCCCGCAGGGGCCCGCGTCTCCTGTAGAGAAAGCCAATGAGTGCCAATGCCAGTGAGATTAGCAATGGCCATCCGACGAACGAAAGCATGATTATTGAGATTGCTAGAGAGATCCACGGGAACAACTTCTTTGCACCCTTGATCTTGAGGAGCTTGATCCCTGAGCTGGACCCAATAATGTACACGAGTATTGCGGCGCCGCTGGGAATCAACAGTTCGGTTTTCAAGGGAACATCGAACGCATAGAAGAGCAACAGTGTGATCCAGGAGAGTCCGAGCAGCAGCATTAGTGACCGGTCTGGGACCTGGCTCTTGGCATTGACACGGTCAAGTAACCTTGGTAGTCCTCCGTCTTTGGCGGTGGCGTAGATGACGCGGGAGATGCCGGTGGTATACGCGTTCATTGTTCCGAAAATGATGATTACGGCAAGGATCGCCGTCCCCACCGCGCCGTAGATTCCGAGAGCGTTGGAGAGTATCACTGCAAATGGAGCGACGCTTCCCGCAGCAGTGTAGGCCTTGGTCCCGATGGTCGCAACAGCCACCGATATGTAGAGTAGACCGATAACTGTCACGCTGAAGAGAATACTTCGGTGGAAGTCCTTTTCCGGGTTTTTGAACTCCTCGGCAACATTAGACACGTTCTCATAACCCAGGTATGACCAGAAGATCAGCGCAGCGCTAACTCCGATCGGGACAAGGCCGTTGGGGAAGAAGGGAGTAAAATTGGCAGGATCCACGGAGGGCGCGGACGCGACCACTGCTGTGATCAAAAGCCCCACGATAGCAATTATGACGGCGAGCTGTACTCTACTGCTGACAACGATTCCTCGATAGTTGACCAAGAATGCTCCAAGCGTCAGAATCCCAGCTATCAGGAAGATCTCAGTTCTTGTCAAGGGAAACGCATATGCCAAGTATGAGGCCGCGATCACCGTTACAACAGGGGCTCCCGTGACGTACCATAGAATGAACAACCAGCCTACAGCGTTCGCCGCCCCTGGACCGAGACTCTCGCGGGCAAAGGAGTAGACTCCTCCAGATTCGGGTTTTCGTGCCGATAGGCTTGCGAACGTGTAGGCAAGTGGATAGCTGATGAGTGATAGCGCAACCCACGCAACTAGCGAAGCGGGCCCGGCTATCTGGGCCGCCAGTCCGGGAAGGACGAGGACTCCTGACCCGAGAACTGAGCTCATGTAGAGAGCAACGGCATAGCGCATCGTCATTGCCTTGCGAAGAACCGGGTTAGGCGCCGACATGTCTAGAGGCAGACTCTGCGCGGGACTAGCGCATGATAAGCCCTACTCGCGAGAACCCGAGAAAAAACAATGGTTCCTGGGATAGTAGTGTTAGTGTTTGCGAGTCGCAAGCGCGACTCCCGCAAACATTAGGATGGCTCCCAAAACCGTAAGGATGGTCACACCTTCTCCGAGCAACACTATTCCACCGACTAGACTTACTAACGGGACAATATAGAGCTGGATTGAGAGCCTAGACACTGATCGGTTCCCAATAAGCAGGTAAAGGATCACATTCGCGACCACTGTACTCAGAAGTGCCAAGTAGATGACCGACAACCAGGTTATCGTGGAAAGTTGTTGGATTTGAGTGATGAAGTTCACGGTGATCAAAGGCAGTGTGAATGCGGTGCCGATCAGGGCGACCCATACCGCGGTGGGAAGCGCTCCGTACGCCTTCACTAGAGGTTTTGAGCCTACCGCGAATACTGAATACATGAAGGCTGAGAAAACAACGGCTAGCGGACCTGTTATTTCTCGAAAGTTCAATCCCGCGTTCAAAGAAAGCACTACCGCCCCGGTCATGGCTGCTGCCAGTGCTAGAGTGAGTCTTCTCCCGATCTTCTCCTTGAGGAACAATGCCGAAAGCACCACGACGAAGATGGGTCCGAGTGAGATGAGTAGACCCGCAAGACCAGCGGATACGATGGTCTCAGCATAGTTCAGCGATAGATGATATCCAGTGACACTCGCTAGGGACACGACAAGGATTCTAGGAATATGGTGCCTCTGAACGGGTTGCTTTGGCTTACCGTAGAAAGGCGCGAGAGTTAGAAAACCGGCGGAAGCGATGAGCCAGCGCAGTATTGTCAAATTGACCGGGCTTAATTGGAAATCTGCCGTCCTTATCGCGACAAAGGCAAGCCCCCAAATCACGCCCAAAATGACTACTAGAATGTTGGTGAAGAGTCGATGATCCCTGAGGGATCTGCGATCCGTTTCGGTTTCGAGTACTGTCTCCGAAGTCATTGGATGGCCTCCCCTCTCTTGCTACGTGCTAGTTGGGTCCGACTGAGCCTTGTTCTCTAGCGACAACAAAGTCTTCTTCCGCTTCAGTCCCCACGCATAGCCGCGCAGACTTCCATCTTTCCCGATCACTCTGTGGCACGGGATCACTATCGCAACAGGGTTTGTCGCACAAGCCCTAGCTACTGCCCTCGTCGCTTGAGGCTCTCCTAGAGAGGTGGCTATGTTGCTGTAGGTCGCCGTCTGCCCATAGGGAATCGACTGTATCTCCTTCCACACCTTCCACTGAAACGCAGTAGCCTGAACGTCTAACGGTAGGTACCTTGGAAATTCGTGTCCGTCGAAATATGATAGAAGCGCTTCTGTCCATTTCCTCATACCCGCATCGTCTCGGTGAATGTCCGCTGCATAGTAGTCCTCTCTGAGCGCTGCCTCGACCGCTTCATCAGATGCGCCCATGCAGACCGCGCATGCGCCACGTTCTGTGGCCGCCAGAAGGACGCGTCCTATGCGAGAATCAACTATTGCGTAGTGAATGAGTAGGCCTTCTCCACCTCGTCGAAATATTCCTGGGCTGACTCCGAATTGGGGAGGAGTCTTCTCATAGAGCCGGCTCTTGGAAGTGAAGCCTGCGTTGTAGAGGGAATTGGTCACCGTCTCTCCATTCGTCAAAGAACGTTTCACCTTCTCGAGACGACGTGCCTCAACGTATTGTCTTGGAGAAATGCCGAGTATTCTCTTGAAGGTCCGCTGGAAATGAAAGGTGCTTAGACCTGCTTGACGGCTAAGATTCTCAAGAGTGAGTTTTTCGTCGAGATTTGCCTCAACGTATCTGCAGGTGCTCTGGATTAGCTCGGCCCTAGCAGAGGGCGTAGCATCCCGAGGATGGCAGCGTTTGCAGGCTCGGAATCCAGATCTTTCTGCTTCATCAGGCTGTGAGAAGAACACAACTTGTTCTATGTTCGGGTGTCGGGCTGGGCATGATGGTTTGCAGTAGATTCCGGTGGAGCGGACGGCAAAAACGAAGAGTCCATCCCTAGTTTCATCTCTCTCAACCACCGCTCTCCATTTGTCTGTGATCGCAGCAATGCCCGGCTGGGTTTTCTGCAACCGGTGCAGGTCGGAATTTGGGGGTTGGGCCGTCAGCATGGGAAGATGATCGGCTGGATTGAATAAGTAGTTTGACTCCAAATCTTGCTCTCAAACTAGGAGATCATGAACGAACCGAAAACTATCCTTAGAGGAAACTGTAGTATTCTAATCATGCGAATTTAAGGGAATTGGAATTTTTTGCGAGCAGAACGGTAGGCGGCTCTTTTCTATCACAAGCCTCGAACACGTACTCCCAAGAGAATGTCTCGGAATCCTGTCAATTCGTCTAGGAAACTATTGTTTGGAGGGATACTCCTCTTCGCTATCGTCGGCTTTGCTTCGATTTCCGCGACACTTGTCAAAGTTTCACTCTCGGCGGTAGTTTTGGTCCTTGTCGCTTTCGCGGAAGCTGGGCTGATAATTCTGGGACTCATTCTGGTCCAGAATGGGCATGAAGGCTCAGTCGGGACGCCCGAGAACGTCTAGCCAATCATGAGCGCGATGATTGATGCATGAGGGGTAAGACTTAATCCTCCGTCATGACTATTTCTAGGTAGAGCGTATGAAGTATACCTGTCCCTATTGTGATTCAGCTTTCCTGCAGTTCATAGAGTCAGAGGAGCAGTTGAGGGATCATATGTTGAAGGCTCATGGTCGAGAGCTGAGTTTCGCAGGCAAGTCGTTGGGAGAAATGCCTGTTCGGAGCGAAGAGGACAGGGCAAGATAGGCCACTCAAGATTCGGTATTTTTTAGAGAATATTCTTTTCAAATGGCCCTCGTCCGATTAAGACATGGAATTTGCCAGAGTGGTTCGGAAGAGGAGGATGATACGTGCTTTCAAACCTATTCCAGTCCCAGAGGCTAAGATTCGTCGAATACTAGAATTGGCTCAGCATTATCCCAGCGCTGGCTTCAGCCAAGGAGTGGCATTCATCCTCGTCACGGAGCCCGAAAGAATCCGCAGACTCCAGGACCAGAACCGTCTCCGTGGAGATGCACCTGCACTGGTCATTCCTTGCGTGAGCGAGAAGCTTTACCACGACAGATACCATGAGCCTGATAAGATTAGGCAGGATGGGACAGAGATCGACTGGCCAATACCTTACTGGTATTTCGATGCGGGATGCGCCTCCCTCCTAGTGCTACTCGCTGCGGTCGACGAAGGATTGTCGGCGTACCTTGCCGGTGCTTTTCGGCCCGACCTTCTGAGAAGAGAGTTAGAGATTCCAGATCATTTTGTCCCGGTCGGCGTAATTTCCATCGGATATCCTGATCTTGAGAGGCACATTCCATCTCCATCACTCAATCGTGGAAGACGCCCCACTGGCGACGTTGTTCACTCTCAACATTGGTGACCACAAACACCGAGAAGCCTTAATTCAACCAGCGAAAATAGTAATCTGTTGGTCGTTCTAGGTGCAAGAAGCCCTTGTAAAAGCACGAGACCAGATCAATCTCAACCCCGACGATCTTCCCGGTTCATGGTACAACGTTCTAGCTGATCTGCCCGGCGAGTTTCCGAAACCAAAAGATCCGGAAGACGGACCGTCAAGACTCGAATATCTCTCGAGAGTTCTTCTGAAACATTGTCTACAACAAGAGGTTTCCACGGAGCGATGGATCTCTATCCCGAGTCCCGTTCAGGACCTCTATCGTCAAGCGGGTCGGCCCAGACCTCTCTACCGTGCGCGACGTCTCGAACGTTTCCTTGGGACCCCCGCGAAACTCTACTACAAGCGTGAGGATCTGTCACCCACCGGGTCCCATAAGGTCAACACAGCCCTGGCACAGGCCTACTATGCGGCTGAGGAGGGTTGCGCCGGCGTCTCGACGGAGACAGGTGCAGGTCAGTGGGGGACAGCGCTTGCCTACGCGGCGAGCCTTCAGGGTTTGAAGTGTGTCATATTCTGGGTACGGTCAGTCTACGACTGGAA
>Ga0209588_1000111_pt1 | contig 25167 bp, 26 predicted proteins | sample Rivendell_Oct201_10_FD_188351 | JGI IMG/M metagenome (GOLD analysis project Ga0209588, IMG submission 188351) | Vadose zone soil microbial communities from the Eel River Critical Zone Observatory, Northern California, USA -... | ecosystem: Host-associated > Plants > Roots > Rhizosphere > Soil ...
TTTTTCGATCGCTTCTCGCGTGAATCGCTCGGGCGACCAACTCTTTGCCGGTACCTGTTTCACCACAAATCAGCACCGTTGTATTGGTCGGAGCGACACGCGCAACATCGGCAATTACCTGCCGGAATTTGCTGCATCGATTCTGGAGTGCAGTACTCGGACGACTTGGATCCCTTCTTGCGCGAGCAGCCATGGACCCAGTTCCCACAGCTCGTGCTCGTCCTTCCACTGGAGCAGTTCCTTTGAAGTTAGAGCATCCCGGTATCCGCAAAAGTATCCAAAACGCGTGAGAATTCTCTTCGTCGCCGCCAACCCTAGCGTACAATCAATTCACGGCGGAGGAGCCCCATTGCGTCCGCATCAAGCAGCAGCATTCTTCGATGCTTCCACCGAATCGTGCCTTCGGCCCGATTAAATCTGAGGAGATCCAGCAACGGAGATTCTCGTAGCGCCATAGGAAACCTTGGGCCCGAAGGTAAAGAAGTCGTACTCCGAGTTCGATGCGCTAAGCGATCGCGTGAGGCGATTCTGATTAGTAGAAGACATAGATGCTGGGGCGGCTAGAGGGCGATGCGACACAGCTCGGAATATTTCGTTTTCACATATCCGATGAAGTCGTCGTCTCGCAGGCCGTGGCCGCAGACGCGCTCGACCAGTTCCTCGGCGTCGTAGCGCGAACCGTGCGAGTGGATCTTCTCGCGTAGCCAGTGTGTGACGACCTTCAGCTCTCCGCGCTCGATCCGCTCGTCGAGATCGGTCACCTCGCGCCGGAGCGCAGCGAACAGGCTCGCCGAGTAGAGATTGCCCAGCGTGTACGTCGGGAAGTAGCCGAAGTCACCCGTGGACCAGTGAATGTCCTGCAGGACTCCGTCGGTGTCGTGCGGCGGTGTCACCCCGAGCAGCTCCGTCATTCGCCGGTTCCACTCGCGTGGCAGCTCCTCGAGCGGGAGCTGATCGTGGATCAACAGCAGCTCGATCTCGTACCGGAGCACGATGTGCAGGTTGTAGGTCACCTCGTCGGCAAAGCCGCGGATCAGCGAGGGCCCGACTCGGTTGATCGCCCCATAGAAGCCCTCGGCGGAGACGTCGCCCAGGCTCTGCGGAAAGTGTTGCTGCAGCACCGGGAAGAATCTCCGCCAGAATGGTCGGCTTCGACCGATGAGGTTCTCCCACAGCCGCGATTGCGACTCGTGGAGCCCCGCCGAGGGTGCGGCGGCGAGCGGGGTGCGGTAGTGCGCCTCGGAGAAGCCCTGCTCGTACAGCCCGTGCCCGCCCTCGTGGATCGACGCGAACACCGCTGGCGAGAGCTGACCCTCGTCGATCCGGGTGGTGAGCCGCACGTCACGCGGGTGGGTTCCGCCGCTGAACGGGTGAATGCTCTGGTCCAGCCGGCCGGCACCGAAGTCGAAGCCCATCTCCTCGAGCAGCCGTAGGGCGAACCGCCACTGCGCACCGGCCTCGAAGCGCCGCCCCGAGAGCACGTCCTCGGGGTGCCGGGCGCTCGCCAGCGCGCGCACCATCGGCACGAGACGCTCCTTCAGCCGCGCGAACACCGGGGTCAGCCGCGCCACCGTCATCCCCGGCTCGTAGCCGTCGAGCAGCGCGTCGTATCGCTCGCCCGAGTGGCCGATCGCGTCGGCCTGCTGCCGACGCAGCTCGAGCAGCGTCTTCAAGGCCGGAGCGAACAATGCGAACGATCTCGCCCGTCGGGCGGCCCGCCACGCCGAGAGTCCGCGCGACTGCGCCTCGGCCAGTGCGCACACCAGGCTCTGCGGCACCCTCACCGACCGGTCCCGCTCGCGCGAGAGCACCCGCACCATCGCGCGCTGATCGTCCTCGAGCGGTCCCAGTTTGGAGCGCTCGAGTAGTTCACCCAGCGCGGGGTCCACCAGTCGCTCGTGGAAGAGGCCCTGGATCGCCGCGAGCTGATGGGACCGGGCGTCCTCGCCTTTCGGCGGCAGATACGTCTGCTCATCCCACGTCGCCAGGCCGATGAGCCCGGAGAGATCCTTCAGCTCGTGCATCCGTGCGAGCAGCGCGTCGAAGCCCATCCGCGCGTTCTACTCCGCGCACGCCCCGCAAGCCCAGCTTCTCGGGCTAGAGCCATGCTACAAGGGCCGCGCTGTGCGTTGGATAATCGTGCCGTTCGCAACGCTCTCCACGGTGTGCAGCCGTGGCGCCACGGTGCCGACCGCCAGATCGGAGCTCACGCCCGCACCCGCTCTCGTTCTGGTCAATGCCAAAATCTTCACGGCGGACCCCGCACACCCGTATGCCGAAGCGCTCGCGATCGAGGAGGGGCGCTTCACCGCGATCGGAACGACCGCGGAGGTGCGCCGTTTGGTCAGCCCGGCGATACGCATCGTCGATGTCGGCGGGCGACTCGTGACGCCGGGGCTGATCGAGGCCCACGCGCACTTCGACATGCCACTGCCCGGGCGCCCCATCACGCTGCCAGATTTTCCGTACCCTGGGCCGGACACGAATGAGACTTTGGCCGGTGTGGCGAAGGTCGCCCGGGCGGGTCCAGGCTGGATCTGGGGCATGACCGATGCCGTGTTCAACGATCCGCGGAACTGGCGTCATGCGCTCGATGCCGTCGCGCCCAACAATCCGGTCATGTTGGTAGGTTTTAGCTTCCACGCGATGCTGCTGAACTCGCGCGCGCTCGAAGCGCTTGGCATCACTGACGGCATCGCCGATCCGATCGGCGGCCACTGGGGACGAGACGCATCGGGCCGGCTCAACGGCCAAGCCGACGAAGCGGCGGTAACGATCGTGAGCCGGCGCGCCATGCCGGCCGATCCGGGTGCGAGCCTGGAAGCGAAGACCCTGCGCCAGGGCGCCGCCGCGTATGCGCGCTGGGGTGTAACGACGGTGCATCACATGGCAGACGAATTGCCGCTCATGTCGGTGCGCGCGGCGCTGGAGCGCGGCAATCTGCCGATCAAGTGGACCGTCTACGCCTGGGCATTGCCGCAAGTCGCGATTGCGGATGCATGGCGTGAAGTCGACACCGATGGGGGCGTCTGGCCCCCGCGCACGCGGTTGGGCGGACTAAAATGGATTCTCGACGGCAGCCCGCTGGAGCGCGGTGCGTTCCTGCTCGAGGATTACACCGATCGGCCAGGATGGCGGGGCCACTCGAACTATTCCGAGACGCAATTGCGCGAGATTCTCTCCGGCGCGCTCACGAGGCGACACCAAGTGGCGCTGCACACCGTCGGTGACGCCGAGGCGGACCTGCTGATCCGGATCATGGGCGAGCTGGCGCCGGCCACGCGCTGGCGGAGCGTCCGCGTGCGCATCGAGCATGGCGATGGAATCTTTGGCGAGCGGCTCACACGCGTGGCGGCGCTCGGAGCCGTGCTCGACCAGCAGCCCATTCATGCGAAGGGGCTGAAGGTCGAAGGCGGCCAATTGATTCAGGACGCGCGCTTGGGCGTCCGGGCGGATCAGTTCACGCCGCTGCGGAGTCTGCTCGCTGCCGGCATTCCGTTGGCGTTGTCTTCCGACTCGAACAATGCTGATGACACCGCCAGCCCGTTTCTCAACATCATGATTGCAGTGAGCTATCCGCGACGTCCCGATCAGGCCATCACACGTGAGCAGGCGTTGACAGCGTACACCGCAGGCGGTGCCTATGCGGAGCGCGAGGAAGCGCACAAGGGAAGGATCATCCGCGGCATGGCCGCCGATCTGGCGGTGCTGTCGCAGGACATTCTGACCGCGCCGTTGGAGGCGTTGCCAGCGACAACCTCCCTGTTGACCGTCGTCGATGGATCGATTGTCTATGCGGACGGACCGTTCGCAGCGCTGGGAGCAACCCCGCACCCTTGATGGATCTACGTTACCGCCTCTTGATTGTTCGGGTGACCTGGGTTCCAGGGTCGGTTCGGATAAAGACACCCTCTCCCCCGTCTTTGGTCAGCACGAAATCCCAGTGCCCTACTCCTGATGTCATTATGCCCGTGCAATCGGCCTCCAAAGTGTAAGTTCCGTTAAAGACAGACCGGGTGATCTCGCCGTTCCTGCTCTGGGTTTCCCTTGTTGATAAAGCGCCTTTTCCATCAACCATCAGCACGCCGACGATAATGCGAGCCTCATAACCTTCAAACCCGATTGCCCTGCCGGTCATCAGATAGTCCCCATTGAGGGTGCTGAGCGAGCATTCCTCTTCGGCCCACGCTGAGTGCGCGATGCTGGCCAGGACAACAACAAACGTCTTCATTGCGAGCTTTGATCTCATCGAATCTCCTCGGTCTTCGTTTTTGGGACTCCGGCTCCCAGAACGTAGAAACGAGAAGTAGGGCAGTTTTCTATCATCGGGCTGCAGCCGGAGGGCCAGTTCACCGGTGCTGCCCGTTACGGCCTGAAGGCGTAAATGCGATTATCGGCGGCGACGAAGATTCGGCCCTTTGCCACGATGGGGGTCTGGAATCGTCGGACGTTACCCATCGCCTCGGAAGCACCTCCACCTGCGAAGACCACTTGCCCTGTGTCGCCGTCAAAGCCTCGCAAACGATTGTCGCCTTCCGCCCCCACTGACCACACGATGGTATTCGCCCGCCCGTCGGTCGTGGTGACGATCGGAGCCCCGGCTCCATTCTGGGTGGCGCACCACGCAGTGATAAATGACGGAGGGCTACTGCTCACCCTGATTGCGACAAGGTCTCCTGCCGAGGCGCCTGGGCAATTCGTTCCTCGACCTTTGAACACCACGTAGCTTCCCTGCAGTGTCGTGTAAGCCGCCGCCGCAGTGATGATTTCATCCGTTGTCACCGTGGCGCTGAAGAGTCCCCCCGCGCTCTGGCCACCGAGATTGTTCGGATCGAGCAGATAGGCGTTCCTGTTCTTACCGAGGGCCACGACGAAGCTTGCTGGAACCGGGCCGGGCAACGTGAACAAGACAGGTGCAACTCCTCCCAAATCCAGGTCGGTGTCATCCAGGTATTTCCAGTCGTTGGGCGTGAAGTAACTGGCGGGCTGCACGTTGAAGACCGGGCCGGGACCCAACTTGAGAATGGCTTCACCGTCTTGCCAAATCGTTGTCCCGGAAGTGTTCCCGGTGGCAATGAACAAGGAGCTTCCATCCGACGCGACTCCGCTCGGCCCCCAGACGCCACCGCCCCGCGCCCGAGTGTGCCACGCTCCGACGGAGGAGGGATTCGCGAGCGGCATACCGAGCACCCACCCGTGGTAAGTCCCGCAGTCACCCCAGAGGCCACCATAGGGGACGTACAGCGTTCGGTTGAGTAACGCGAGAGCCCCACGTTGGTTTTGCACAGCGGAATCGAATTGCACTGGCGAAGTGACAACCGCCGAAACATCCACCGGCCAGCCCGGGCGAATGCTCGAGTCATCGATCGAAAGTCCAAACACGAGATGTTTCTTGGTCACGCCCTGGTCGGGCGTTGTCATTGCATCGACAAAGAGTGTCCGTGTTTCTAGGTCGATGACGGGAGTCCCGGTGATTCCGAGCAGATTGATGTTGCCGCAGGGGAGGTGTGCGAGTGGGACGGGCGCTCCAAGATTTCGCTGCCAAACGACGGAACCGGTTGCCGCATCCAACGCGTAGACGATGTTCTGTTCGGTTGCGGCGAAAATGAGATCTTGCCTGCCGGGGCCGTTGTCGAGGAACAACGGCTGTGCGTATGTGGGTCCTTGGATTGTTGCGTTGAATGCAGGATCTAGATGCATTCCTCCGGCAGCGGTCCTGGTGAGAGCGGATTCGACATACACACCGTCTCGCGAGGGATGGTTGTGGTGCTCGAGAACGGAGACACCGGCATCAATTCCCGTGTTGCCGCCGCCATCCGGGTCTCCCGAATAGTTCAACGACGGTTTGCAACCCGTTGTACCGACGGCCACCAGCGCCAGTGAAATGGTCGCCGGAAGGAATCTCTCGAGCATGCGCAATTCTCTGGCCAGCTCCGAGGAGCGGTCAAACGACACCGGGAGAATAGCCCCGTCGCCTGTTGCACGTGTTTTCGTGGGTCAGATTTGAACCTCAGTGAGAATGTATTTCTTCGTTCGGCCTGTTGATCTGCCGTGCTCAACCCACCTGACATCACAGAGGATCCTGCGCGACTGCTGAACATCGAAACGGCAGTTTCGCGGAGCCACCGAACGGCCCAGCGCTTCTCTCCTTCTCGGTTAGCCGAGGTCCCGGAAGCACGGCCCCCCTGGCCAAGTTAGGTTTCAGTCATCATTCCTTAGGAGCACGACGTCGGACTCTCCCTCGGTTCCCCGCGACACTCGAACGTCCCAGGGCCGGCAGCAGATGGGACAGTCCTCCACGTATTGCTCAGACGCAGGTCCAGTCTCTTCTACAGAAATTTCCACTTGCTCCCCACAGTAAGGGCAACTCAGGTTTCGCTCTTCGGCGGATGCCATGGGGCTACCAGATATCGCACTGCCTTTCGGGCGAAATGCGCTTTTCAGCAACACCTCGGGCACTGAGAACATCGCGACCGGGGGCAGTTCGCTCTTTTTCAACACCACCGGCACCTTCAACACTGCCAGCGGCTCCAATGCGCTTCGGATCAATCAAATGGTCAGCTCTTGACAACGGGCGAGTTGTCAACCTAGGCCGTTTACGACGCTATCAAGGGGGTAACAACATGCGTACGATAGTACTTTGCGTCGTGGTCCTCGCCGTCGCCGCACCCGCGGGTTTCGCCCGGGCCGCGTGCACGCCGTTCTACAACCAGGCCGAATTCGAAGCCTTCAACCAGGCCGAGGGCAAGCAGCTGCAGGGCGTCGAGACGTTCGAAGAGTCGAACATCCCCCCAGGGGGGAAACAAAATCTGCCGGCTCCGCTAGATCGGAACCCAAACACGGTGACCGGCTTCGGTTTCCCCAGTGGGCTTGAGCAGCAGAACCTTGTCATTTGGGACAACGTAACCCCGGGACCCAACCCGCCCGACCTCAACCCTTCGGGAAGCGACTTCGCCCTCTACGTCATCGGTCAAGGTTTCTTCGGCGCGACGAGCAAGAAGGTAGGTGGGGATCTCTTCATCAAATTCATCCAGGCGAGCTTGGACCTGGTCTTCCCCGCTCCTCAGTCCAGCGGCGTCGGCCTCGAGCTGTCCTGGTTCTTTCTTCGGGCCGGCTGGCACGTCAGCATCTATGACGGGCTGAACCAGACTATCGGGCTGTTCGAGTTCCCTGGGCCGCCAGGCCCCGAGCCCGAAACGGCCTTTTTCGGTGTCTGGTGCGACCAACCGATTGGGCGGATTAACGTCTACGACGACTCGGGCCCCTGGCCCAACGCGATCGATAACGTCGAAATGTGGATGTAGAAGCGAAACGAATAGCGCCGTGCGTGGCCCATTGGTTTCCGGAAGGGTGGCCCTGAGTGTTGCAGTCGTCGGGATTCGCGTAATCCTGGATCGGAGCGGGAGTCCTCGGCAACGCAGACGCTTCTTCGAGCAATCGCCCTTAGGAAGGAATGCTGCGCAGGATTCAGGAGCGCACGGCGACGGTCGAGCGCAGCATGCTTGAAGCGCTCCGGTCCTACCCAACGCGCCTTTCATCGCTCCTATCCTACCCGGAATGAGCACACCTCTGGACACGATACATGCGCATACGTGTGCTGACCATTGCCTCTTGTCCAGCCGCGCCTCTCGGATATCGTCACCCATGGAGGTTGCAAGATGAAGCTGCGGCTTTTTTTGATTCTCGTGACAGTGGCAGGATCGGGGTACCTTCTTTACCAGAACCGCGGCGACCGTCGGTTCGCCATCGGCGCTGTCGTGGCATCGTCACTCGGCCTGGTTCTACAGCTGAACTTGATCGCCCTGCACGCGCATTACGTGCGGACCCTCGTCTGGACCGCTATCGCAGTCTGCGCTGGGCTGATCTGGAATCGCGAGCAGGCGAAGATTTCGTCAACGGTGGCTGCGGCAGTGGTCTTCGCCGCGGCAATACCGGTAGCGCTCTCGCTGCAGCTGCTGCGGTAGCGCTTAGTTTCGCTAGAACCGCCCCGACGAACCCAGTGCAGAGGTGATTCCGCTGGCGGTTGGCGACAACTTTGGTGCGCCCGTGGTGCGGACTTCCCCGGATCGTCCGTGGGCGTTGTCTGGCGCGGAACAACTTCCCAGGCGAAACGCCAACGACGGTGGCAGCCAACGTCTACCGTCAGGTCAGCTTCCGCCCTCGCGGCGGTGGGCATCCTCGAAGAACAAGTCCTTCCAGCTCGCCGGCCTGCTTTTGATGCGACCGACGCGGTACATGAAGTCGGCGGTCCGCTGCACCCGGTGGGGCGTGAGGGTGAAGACGATGCGTGGATCCTCGAGAATCGCGAGGATCTCCTCAACGCCCTCGGAGCCGCCCGCCATCCGCTGGTAGGTGGCCGCCGCTGCCCGCTTGTCCCGGTTGAGGATGTTGACGGCCTCCTCCAGCGCCTCGACGAAGGCCCGGTAGTTCTTCGGGTTCTCATCGTGGAAGCTCACGCGCGTCCAAATCACGTTCAGCGTCGCGGGCCCGCCGAGCACGTCGTAGGTGGAGAGGATGGAATGCAGCGGCGGCTTTGCGGTCTCCCGCTCCATGAAGGGAGGTGAAGAAAAGTGGGCGGTGATCCCGCCCTTGCCGGAGAGGAGCGCGATCGCCGCGTCCGGGTGGGCCATCCCGATGGTAAGCGGGTCGAGCTTCTCGTAGGCGGAGTCGCCGAACTCGCGGGCAGCGGCCATTTGCAGTGCGATCGCCTGGTTCGAGATCTTCACTGCGGTAACGGCGATCTTGTCCTGCGGGCCGAAGTCACGGATGGACTTCACCTTTGGCCCTGAGACGACAAGCTCGTTGGGAATGTCGCCGAGCGCGACTACCCCGCGTACGGCGGCGGGCGTGCCCTGGGTCTTTGCCCAGAGCATGACGAGCGATGGAACGCCGCCGGCGGCGAAGTCGAGCTTGCCGCCGAGCAGCGCGTCGTTGATTGCGTTGACGGCGCCGAGTCTCGACCAGACCACTTCGAGCTTGGCCAGTCCGGCCTTGGCCGCGTGCTTCTCGACCAACTTCTGGTCGCGCATGATCATCAGCGGCAGGAAGGCGAGGCCGTACTGTTCGGCGATGCGGATCTCGGCGGTCTCCGCCCAGGCGCCGCTGGGGGCGAGGAGCAGCATCACCGCAGCGAGCTTGCGCAGGAACGTGGTCCTCATCGAGAGCCCGTGTGTATTCGCCTTCACTGCGCGCGTCTAGCCCCGGGACGATTAGACTGGAACTGCTAGCGGCTGATCCTTTGCACCCATGATCAAAAGCCAGAAGATGATCGGCAACTCCCCGAGAGTCAGCTTGCTCGCAAACCTGGAAACGATATGCACGTAACGTGGGAAGAGTAGTGGAGTAACGCTGTCAGCGACATACCCGAAACACGCGATGATTAGTAAAACGCCTAGAATTCGTGGCAGGAAACCCGATCTGAATACAAGGATCCCAAACGGAACGAGCCAAAGACCCCAAAAGATCTGCGGGACAACAACTCCATAGTGATGCAGATCGAGGAACAGCATGGCCATCGCGTCTCTCTGGGGTTTGTCCAATACCGACAGAAAATCCGCACCGCGGACGAGTGTCAGGGCGGCGATCTCGTTCAGGACATTCAGCAATGAGATGGGGATAGAAACGAGCATTAGGGTTAGCATGAGCGAAGCGTGCGTCTTGTTGACCCCAGAGAGCAACAGGTACAGGGCCCTGACCACGAAGATAAATCCGATAAACCCGGTCAGTTCGGCCACGATGCAGATGCGGAAAACAAATTCAGAAGCCGCGATCTTGTTGGCGGTAGCCGTGGCATCGCCGGACACGACAAAGTGAGAAGGAACATACAAGAGGCTAAAGGCACCGGGTATGGACACCAATACGTACAGCAATCCTGCGAGTCTTGCCGTCTTCTTGGTTGAATTCATCATCCCTCCTCTGACTTCTGGCGCATAAGATATGGGGGTACGCTTCAAACCGGCCTGCTATTTCACCTCCGGAGTCGGTACCGTTGTAGACGAGCTCGTGCGGCCCGTCGCACGCCTCGAACGACGTCGAGCAGGGCACGCGTCACGCGGTGATCGAAAGATGCTGCTGTCGAAGGCCGAGGCTGCCCCGCGTGCTGGTGATCGATCTCCAGATCACGCTCGATTGACGAAACAGCTGACGCTCTCGGCGTCTCCCGAACCACCGTGCAGCGCGACTGGGCCCTGGCGAGGGCGTGGCTGTTCCAGCGCCTCCGCTGACGGATCAATCAAGAACGAGCTCAGAACGTGATGGAAGAAGCATCCCAGGTCTCCGCCTCGGCCTACCTGATAAAACCGTTCCATCTGGAAGACCTGGTGGCAACGGTCAGCAAAGTCTGCAGCAACGCGGCATGAGTTAGCCTAGCGACACTGGTTCTCGCTCGGTCGAGTAGGTTGTCACAGTGATCAAGGCGTACGGACCACCGTCCTTTCACCAAAGAACCACCTTCTACGCCGCGTGAGTTCCAAGCCGTGTCAAAAACTCGACACCGGTCCAGCGGCTCGACTCAGATCGAAGCTTGCATCGGTCTGTGTGCATCCTTAAATACGCTCGAGCGAGTTTCCGAAATGCTCGATGAAACAGTCTCGCTCGATCATCTATCTGCCGAACTGGATAAGAGTGTACTGGACGCTGAGGAGTTTATTTGCCGCTTCAAAGATCTGGCCGCCAGGCTCGCCCTGGTCGACACGGACGACAGCCTTCAACCCCTCAAAGAGACCGAATCGCTGATCTTTTCGTACCGGGACATCGCGCGGCGTGTAGCCTATCACGTGAGAAAAGGCTCTATATCGCCGGAGGAAGAATCGGCACTCCTGGGCCTCATCGCGTGGGCCGGACGGCAGATTCGACGGGCAACGCTAATGCTAAGGCGACAGTTTTTCCGGCTGGACGACATGGTGGGCAAATAGATCGAGTCGTTTTCCATTTCATAGGCTCGCAACTTCTGGGACGAGGAGCGAGTGAGACTTTGGCTGGGGGCGCGAGGCGACGGTGGCAGGAATTCTCCTGATCGACGACGACTCAGAGGAGAAATAGCGCTGGGTGGATCGACTGCAAACCTTTTGCGTTGCCGAAGAGCAGGGTGCCTAATCCAGTCTATTGTGGCTTGGTCCTCATCGAAGCACGAAGGTGCGGTGTAAGAAGTCCGTGCCACCTCATTCCTCTCGCCACCCCACATTTAAATCAATCGTGGCGCCGGTTGGTGGCATGGACTGATCGGCGCCAGATGGTATCCGGTTTGGGCGCTCGTTTGTTCCGCCTACCAGTTTGTCAGTAGCATCGAGGGATGCCCGCGGGCGCAAATCCCTATTGGTGCTCTCGCCATCCCGCGTCGCCCGCCGCCTGGGAGTGCATCGGTTGCGGCAATCTGCTCTGCCCAGACTGCGCCGAGGGGGGAGTTCTCGGAAACACGCACTACGTCAGCTGCTCCCTTTGCCGAGGCGCCACCCGCGAGCTGATGGTTCCTGGCGCGCTCCAGAGTTTTCCGCGCCGCTTGGTCGGGGCCTTAAGCCTACCGGTGGGGCCGTTCACCTTGGGCTCGGGGGTCGCCATGTGGGCCTTATTTTGGGCCTTCCGTCACGCGGAGGGGTGGGCCCGGGCGGGCTGGGTTTTCGCGGCGATCGCGCCGCTGTTCTGGGCGACGTTCTTCTCCACCTTGCGCGCATCTGCTCACGGCGGCGCCCAAGTGCCGACGGAAGCGATGCAGCACGTGGTAAAGCCGGCCGCCGGGGCCTCGGCCGCCACCGCCTTGCTCGCCGCGGTCTGGTGGGCGTTGGGAATCAGCGGGCCGTGGCTGATGGTGATGGTTTGCGCCACCGCCCCCTCCGTGCTCTTAGGCCTTGCGGTGGAGAGCTCCTTGGCATCCGCCTTCTCCCCGGCGCAGATTTGGCAACGGGTTCGAGCGCTGGGGCAGGACTATGCGATCCTCGCGGGGGTGTTTTTCCTGGTCGGATTGCTCGCTCACGCCTGGCAGCGCTCGGCCGCCTTCGCGCGACAGAACGAGCTCGGTCCCTTTGGTCCCTTCTTCGACGCCCTGATGCTGTACGCGCTGTTGGTTCTCGGACGGGTGCTCGGTCTTTTGCTGGCGTCGCGGGGAGATGCCATTGGCTATCCGCTTCCACCGGGAGAGCTGATCCCTGCTCTGCCCGGGGCCACGCCGCGAGGCGCGCTCCCGCCGAAAAACGAGCCCCCGCCCCGAAAACGGCCCGCATTCATCGATCTCGACGAGTGAAGATCCGGCGCTGAAGTTACCGTACGAGCTGGCAAAGACGGTGTGGCCGCTATTCTGCCGGCTTCCAGGTCGAGTCCGGATTGTACTCGGTTATCGCTCTCGCCAGCTTCGCCGTCTTGGGCCCGAGGTCCTTTTCATACACAGCGTCATCTTGGTTGACGATGAACGTCATCACCCCGGATGAACGATACTCGATGGGATAGGCGACGAAGGCGACCTCGTTGCTCATCTTGCCGTCGGAGGTGTCGCTCTTCGCCGCGGACGCATTTTTGCCTTGCTTGGTCAGAATACGAAAATAGTAGCCGTGGAAAGAAACCCGGGTTTTGTTCTGGCTGGTCGGACGGCTGTTGCTCGTACTTGCCAGCAGCGTGCGGATGGAGCCTTGCGCTCCCTGGGGGTACTGACCGACGGAGTCGGCGCCTTCCGGCTGCCTTTCCGCCAGGGCGAGCGAGTGACAGACGTAAATCGCGGTAGCTTCGTTCTCGCCGATTCGCCGAAACAAGACTTCCATCGCACCGGCCCTTGAGTCGAAGCGCCAGGCATCATTCGTTGAAACGAGCGGAACTGGGAAGGGCCAGTTCTCCGCGCCGATATACAAAACAGTGTTTCCGTCGGGCTCTCCGACCAAGCGATGCATCTGACGATATTTCTGAATGAACAACTCGCGTTCGGCCTTGTTCTCCAATTCGTCATCCAAGGAGCTGAGCTCTTTCCCCGCTCCGAGGATCTTTGTGATCGCACGCTCATCGTTACTTTGGACGGCCACAACAAGAGCGCGGGTTGCTTCTTCGGCAGACGCAAAGGTCTTCTGGTGCGACGCCTGAGCCAGAGCAGCTCCAGGGAACCCCGCCAGCAGAGGCGCGAATATAGCGAACGCAACCGCTGTGACTTGCTTTCGTCCAAGATATGTTTCGAACCTGATATTCATACCGGGCATGTTTTCTTCTCCGTATCGGCCGTTCGCGTTGTCGTTACCGGTTCCCATCACCTGTGACCTCCACCACCGTGCCCTCCGCCGCCGCCGCGGAACCCTCCGCCGCCGCCATGGAACCCTCCTCCGCCACCTCCGAAGCTCGACTGTCCGCGGGAGGAGAAGCCCCTGGCCGTGCCGCCGTGGTTAAAACCGCTGAAGGCTCCCGACTGCGTACCGGGCTGCATGTGTGGTGCCGCCCCGGCAGCGCCGCCCCCGCCGATGCCCCTGCCAGCGCCGCCGCCGTGAAACCCTCCGCCGCCGGCAACGCCTCCGCCATGGAACCCTTCGCCGCCGTGAATGCCTCCGCCGCCGCGAAAGCCTCCGCCGCCATGGAAGTTGTTGCGATTCTCGAAAGTCCTACTGTGGGAAATATAGGTATTGTGGTTGTAGATGATGTTGTGGCGGTGCCAATCGGTGTCCCAGTGGTGCCATCCCCAGCCGAAGCCGCCGAAGACGCCGATCCCAAAGCCTAACCCAAACGAAATTCCGGGACCGACAGCGTAGAGCCCTCCATACGGAGCCCAGCCGGGATAGATCGCGAGGGGCGGCCCATACACCAACCAAGGATCGTATACCGGCACGTAAACGACCTGAGGGTTCGCCGGTTGAATGACGATTTCCTGTCCCTGAGTCGTTACCGTCTGCTGCGGCGTGCTCTTCAAGTTTCCCGCCTTCTGCGCTTCCTGACGCATCACCTGAACAGCGTTGAGTACGTCCTGCTCTTGGTTGACGTAGGCGTCCCCTAGCTGTGAGGTCCAGGAAAGATTCTGGTCCATGTTTGCAAGGACTGAAGGAAATTGCGTGAGAGCCTTTACGCTTGGATCCCAGGATTGCTTATCTACCTCCTGGCCCAATTGCTCTCCCTTTAAGTCGGGGTGTTGATGCATCCATCGCTCTGCTTCGACAATTTCGGTTGGATACGTCGACGCTGCCAGAATCTGCCCAACCAACGAGTCTGGGTACAAGGCGATCGGTGCCACGAGCTGCTTCAACTGTGCAGTCGTCTCTTGCGGTGCAGTCGTTTGCTGCGCGGCCTGGGTCGGCAGCGGCTGCGCACTGGCCACATCCTCGGTCTGCGTGTGCGCGCAGTTGGCCAGTATTGGGGCAATGGCGAGCACTGCTAGGGTGGTGAGGCGAATTCTCATGAGCTCCATATGTCCTCGGGTATTTTGGGCAGCTCCTGATCGATCCGCCCTTTCAAACCCCTAGTGGAGACTGCGCTGGCAGTGGAACGTTACGGACGCCGCGGCGGTGCACTCGGGGACGAACCCTTGCGATGGAGCAGGATGGCCAGATCTGTCCACGCTTTGTCCATCAGCAGTCTCGCGTCGCGCTTCTCGTCAGGATCCGCACGGTGAGCTGCCACTCCCGGTGAGCCACGCGATTTCTTGAGGAGATGCAGGTGGGTGCTGGTTTACGATTGAGATTCACATCGGCTCATGGGATGCGGAGGATTCAATGAGCAGCCCCGTTTACGCCCTCAACCTGTTCAACATCACGAACAAGGAAGAATATCTGGCCTATTCGCGAAGATCGGCCAAAGAGGTGCAGGCCCACGGTGGCCGGGTCCTCGCGCTCGGCCGGTTCCGCGAGAGCGCGGCGGGCCAGCTCGAGCCGCGCTCGATCCTCATCCTCGTCGAATGGGCCTCGAAGGAGGCCTTCGACAGCTATTGCAACGATCCGAGGCTTGCCGATCTGCATCCGCATCGCGTGAAAGGCACTGACGACTACATCTGGCATCTCTTCGACAAGCTCGAGGATCTGCGGCCAGTCCTGAAGTGACGCTGGGAACACTACCAATTCCTTTACGACATCGTTGCATCACTCCATCGCGCCGGGGGATTAGGCTGTGCCCGGTTTCACCGTCCAGGAAGCGCCGGACGGCACGAAGGGAGGCTCCGGCGATCGCCTACGGCTTCTGAACCGCAGCCGTGCGGTGGCTGGAGTTTGCGATTTGCGTGGCGTAGCGGTTGCGCCATGGAGGCTTTTGCAGACGCGCCCCAGATTCTCTACACGAATGATGCGGTGGTTCTCCCTCTTGGCATTGGCGACGGCCGCGGGTTTCGCCGGCCGGCACTTCGTAGTCGTAGGGGTGCAGCCCAACGGAATAATACTGATACCGACCGGGCAGGCGCTGACGCCGGCCGGCGAGCACATCGAGGTCAACGATCGGCCCCTCGGGATGGTGCTGAACCCTGCTGGCAACCTGCTCGCCGTCGTGACGGGCAGCAACTTCAACCCGCGAGCGCTGCACATCATTGATGTGAATGCGAGGGCGCTGCTGCAGACGATCCCGATCGCCAACAGCTTCGTGGGGATAGCGTTTAGCCCGGCGGGGGACAGGATCTACGTGGGCGGCGGGGCGAGCAACGACGTCAAGATCTTCTCCGCGGTGATCGACACTGCGACGCGCGAGATCGTCAGCCGGATTCCCGTCGGAACTTTCCCCTACACGGTCTTGGCGTCGGCCGACGGCTCGAAGGTGTACGTCAGCAACTGGGGTGGCAAGATCCCAGGCCCCGACGATTTCACCGACGGAATGTTCCCGGTCGTGGTCGACAGGCGAACCGGAATTCCGGTCAGCGGGACGATCTCGGTGATCGATACGAGCCGGAACCTCGTCGTGAGGACGATCGACGTGGGACTCCATCCGACCGGAATGGCCCTCGGCCCCGACGGCAATCGCGTGTACGTCACGAATGCGAACAGCGACACGGTCTCGGTCATCGATACGGCAACGGACACCCTGACGAACACTCTTCACGTCGGTCGGACTCACGAGGGGCGCGTACCCGTGCTGGGCAGCGCGCCGAACGCCGTGGCCGTCAGCTCGGACGGAAGGACGTTGTTCGTCGCCAATGCGGCGGAGAACGCCGTCGCCGTCGTTGAGGCCGATGCGAAGGCGGCGGAACGCGACGAGGACGGCGATCGCGATAAGCAAGGGGACGAGGGCAGTGCAGTCCGCGGCCTGATTCCCACCGGATGGTATCCGACCGCCGTGGCGCTGGACGCGGGCGGACGGCGGCTCTTCATCGCGAGCGGCTATGGATTTGGATCAATCGCTCCGACCGACCCGCCCGACGGGGGGCGGAGCTACCAGGACCGGAAGGGAGTCGTGTCGATCCTGGAAGTGCCCGGCCGCCGCGAGTTGGAGCACTTCACCCGTCAGGTGCGCAGGAACAACCGGAGGTTGCCCGCGCTCGGCGACGACCAGCGGGACGACGACGGCGACGCGCCAGGCGCGAGCCCGATCCCGATGCACCTCGGGCAGGCCTCCCCGATCAGGCACGTCTTCTACATCATCAAGGAGAACCGCACCTATGACCAGGTGTTCGGAGACATGACGCAGGGGCACGGCGATCCGTCGCTCGTGCTGTTCGGGCGCGACGTGTCGCCGAACCACCACGCGCTTGCGGAGCAGTTCGTGCTGCTCGACAACTACTACGGGCCGGGAGATCAGTCCGCGCTCGGCCACCGCTGGGTTTTGCAGGCGTATCCCAGCACCTGGGTGCACAAATATGGGAACGCGCGCAATAACCAGAGCCCGATGCTGCTCGGTCCAACCGACGCCATCTACGACAACGCAAAAGCGAGCGGGCTCTCCGTGCGCGCGTATGGCGAGCGCGGACTGAACACGATCGAACCGCCGACCGCGACCTGGACGGACATCTTTGAGGATTGGAAGCACGGAACGCACTTCGTCAGCATCGCGCCGCAAGCGGTCATCGTGGGCCTCCGCGACATTTACAATCCGAGCTATCCGGCGGCCGAGAGCCGCGTTCCCGATCAGCTTCGCGCCGACACCTTCCTGCAGGAGTTTGCCCAGTTCGAGCAGAATGGGAACCTTCCCGACCTGGTGATCCTGCTGCTGTACGACGATCACACCGAGGGCACCAGCCCCGGCTTCCCCACGCCGCGGGCAATGGTCGCGGACAACGACCTGGCGCTCGGCCGGATCGTCGAAGCGATCTCCAGGAGCCGGTACTGGCACGAGTCGGCCATCTTCGTGACCGAGGACGATTCGCAGGACGGCCTCGATCACATCGACGGGCACCGCACGGTGGGGTTCGTGATCAGCCCCTACGCGAGGCATGGTGTCGTCGACAGCCACCTCTACACGATCATCAACATGTACCGGACGATCGAGCAGATCCTGGGGTTGGCACCGCTCAACCAGTTCGACCTCGCGGCAGAACCGATGTTCACCTCGTTCACGCGCAGACCGGACCTCACGCCGTACACCGCGCGGCCGAATCAGATCCCGCTGAACGAAATGAATCCCGGGCTGGCGGGACTCACGGGCTTGCAGCGCGAACTGGCCGAGTTCTCGATGACGATCGACAGCTCGGAGCCGGACTCGGCGCCGGCCGACCTGCTGAACCGGGCGATCTGGCACTCGGTCAAGGGATTCGACACGCCCTACAACTACGGCAGACCGGTTAAACGCGGAGGTCCCGCGTCACTATCGTTGCTCGAGCTGGCAGGATTCTAGGCGCGGCTCTTCGGTCATCTTGACGGTCCAGCCCTCTTCGGCGGCCCGTTTCGCCAATTTGACCCTGGCGTTCAAGTCTTTGATTCGACTCAGAGATCGGACGTGTCTCTCCCCGATCCTGTCCCGGGACGGATACTGCCACGGTACAAATGCGGCGCGTCATCCCCGTCTTGATTGTGTGGGTAGTGCTCGGACTCGTATTCTGGGGCAGTTTCATGTTTTTCAACCGGCCCGACGCGCGTCGTTCCAATGGGCATGATGGTGCTTGGATTGGCTGCTCCTGCAGCCGCGAAACGAATAGCGCGGTGCGTGGCCCATTGGTTTCCGGAACGGTGGCCCTGAGTGTAGTGGTCGTCGGGATTTCGCGTGATCCTGGATCGGAGTAGGGGTCCTCGGCATCGCAGGCGAAACCCCAGTGGGCCCTCCAGGATTCGAACCTGGGACCAATCGGTTATGAGCGCGGAATTTGCTCAATCCATTGAATGCCAACGCGTTTTGCCGAGTGGTAATCCGTTGGAATTTCAGGAGAGGGCAGAGCTGCTGGGTGTCCAGGCAGTGCCAGTAAATCCATCGATCACCGATCGTTTTGGTACCTATTTGGTACCAAGCTTACCGATAGGGCAGCTCTTCACCGTCAAGGACGTGGCGCAGCGATGGGCCGTGTGCACTGCGACGATTTACTCGCTGGCGAAGAGCGGAAGTGTTGAGACCCTGCGCATCGGCAACTCAATCCGATTCACGGAGATCACCGTCGCTGCCTACGAGCAAACTCGAATCGGTGCAAAGCCAGAGCGTCATCCTGGGTGAGACGGGGAGCGCTGAGTACGAATTCGGAGCGAGTGAGGCTTGTGCGGTGACTCAGTAGCAATGCATGGACCCGAGCAGTCCACCGATCAGCGGATTCATTCGCCGAGCGTGTACGGACAGGGTGCGAAGCCAGGTAACATGAACCGGATCCCCCAAGGCGCCGCTGCGGCTGACTATATTTGGACAGACCAGTCCGAAGGCAGAGCTCAGTTGCGGATTTCGAAAGGGCCGAGGTCGACTTCGTGAGCCGTGCTTCCAGTGCAACTCTCCGCGCCTTGGCAACGAACAGTAGTCACGTCGAACACCCACCAAGCCATGAGGTGCCCCTGTCCCACAACATTGGCCGGCAACCTAAAGCTTGCGCTTGAGCCCATCAAACGAACGTCACCGTAGCTGGCCAAGATCCTTGCATCCAACAGGAAGCCAGCCCTGACTTGCGGAAGTCCTTCAAAGTTGAAGACACCAGGAGGCGGAGAGAACTCGACCACCACTTCGTCCTGCGGATGAGCGATTCGCCCCGTGGGCGAACGCAGCGAGGCGCTCGCCGGAATTAGGAAGTCTCCGAATTCTCCCTCAATTTGCATCGAACTGTCAGAAAGCAGCACCGTGTGTCGTCCGTCAGCACTGGGCGGAAGCTCGGCTCCGAGCGGAAGATAACCCCCTGGCTCACGGCAACCGATGGGTTGCCCCTCCGCGTAGTATACGGGACCACCACCAGGCTCCCAGCGCAGCGCCACTCCATTGACGGTGGCGCTCACTGAAGTCACAGCGTGGCATTCGCCCTCGTGGTGGAGCAAGACTGCAAAGGGAATTACTTCTTCACCCGAAACGGTAGTGATGCCCAGCATTGAGCTGGCTACCAATTTCTTGTGCGCGAGGTCCTTCAGGGTTGTCCCACCGCAACCGCCGCACCCCGCAAGTATTGCGCATGCCAGCAGCCTGATTGCTGCGCACGATGAGACTCTGGGCTCCATCTCTGCAGATGGATGAAGCAAGTGCTATGCCCAATGAACTGGTCTGGTCGCGCTGCAACTGATTGCGGCTGTTTCGCGCGTGGCCCGCTTGGCCTGACACACCAATCGCGCGACATTTGTGTCTCACTTGGCTTTGTTCACGAAATGGGGATCGAAACGCCTTTGAGACGCGTGCGCACCAGGGCTGGTGCAGGCAGGGGCGAGGGCAATTTTCATAGCCAACGGCGGGGTGTTCCTGCGAATTCAGAGACGAACGTGAGAGGGGATTGTTTGTTGCCTAGGCAGAATCGATCCGGCTTAGCGAGCAATTGGCCGTCGGGCATGGTGGTAGATGCGAAGGACTCGTAGCTCTTTCGGCAGGCGCTGGTAATAGAGTCGTAACGGCGGAACCGGCCAACTTCGTACCAGTTGTCCGTTGTAGAGCCGATGCTCTGGGCCATCGAATTCCCCAGCAGCCAGTCGGTCGACGAGCGCGAACACTCGGTCGGCGAGGCTGCCGCGGCTCTTGGATTATCCTTCGCGATGTGCTCCACGCACGTCTGAAGGTCCGCGCGGTCCTTCGGTGCGAAGACGATTCTCAACGCTTCAGTGCCCTGCCTATCGCGCGGCGCACTTTCTGCGTTGACTCGCCCTCTCCCCGGTCGATCGCTTGAAGTGCCTCCACGAGACCCGCTTCCTCTTCGGGAGTCAGCGTCGGAGTCTCATCAACCGCTTCGACGACGTAACGGCCCGCGGGAAGCGAGCGAAGCTCCTGCGGGACATCTTTGCCGTTCCACTTTAGGACTCGCGACATGAGGCAAGAATAACCAAAGCGGCATGTTTGGACCAGAGATGCTCATTGGGCGACGCTCGCTCGGCTTACAGATACCTCGCCACGAACGGGCTCGGCCTGCGTAGGTCTTCGGGGACTTCGGGGTTGTCGTAAATGAACTCTCGCAAGTTCGTCTTCGTCATCGTGTCGGAAGGCATGTACATGAGTGCTTTCTCCCAAGCACCCTTTGACTTGTCGAAGTCACCAAGATCGAAATAAACGCCGCCGAGATTGTTCCAGGTCTCGTTGAGATGAAATTTGTCGGTCACTGGATAGTTCTCGATGGCCTTCTCGTAAGCGGCTGCGTCTTTGAGCCGACCGTTCTGCCGGTGGTGGAGCCCGAAGAGGTAGTGAGTTCGCGGGTGGTTTGGGTTCGCCTCGAGCGCCCGGTGGAGGTATTCGAGGTAGCGCGTCTCCGATTTCAACGAGTACGCGATTTCATACCGGGCGAGCACCTCGGCGGTTTCGCCAACTTTTTCCCTGGCTTGATCCAACCACTTCACCGCGGCTTCGAAGTTCCCGTCCTCAACGGCGCACATCGCTTCGGTGACCTCGTGCAAAATTATCTTGCAACAAGACTTGTACTTCCTGCCCGAGGCGCATGGACAGAGATCGTAGCTGTCTGGGATCAGGGCCATCGCCAAGCGGTGAGCGCCTGGCTCCTCGGATTCAGCAACAGCCCGCTGTTTTCCGGAGCGGAATCGCGCGAAGCTCTCATTGAGCGGACCTAGGATCGGATCAAGGTAGGGCAGCGGGATGACCTCCGGGACAATCCCGAAATCCGCCGCGATCCCTTTCAAGATGTCCTCGACCGGATCTTCCCTAGGGATGAGCAGCTTCTTGGGCCATCTCTTGCTCTGCTTTCGGGCGTGCTTGAACAGGTCGGCGAACTCTCCCGCAAGTTGCCCAGGATCGAGCGACAAGAGCCTTGGACCGGACAGTCCGGACGCAGAGGAACGGGAGATGCCGGCCCTTCTCGGAGCAGGCAAGGGCGCAGTCCCCTCACACCTGAGTGCGGCACGCCGATTGAGCTTGGACGTGCCTCGCGATCCTATGGTTCACGTCACCATTCGGGTCGGCCGCGAGGTCCGCGTGCTCGTCGGCGTGCGAGTCTGGCGATCGCGCGATTAGCTCCCTAACGACGTCACCCAACGCGGGCCGTTTCGAGTCACGAATCTGGCTCGGACGATGATCGATTTGGCGGCCGTGCTGGATAACTCGTGGCTGCGAGCGGCGCTGGATTCGGCTCTGCGGCAACGGCGAAGCTACCAAGACTGGGTGTACCGAATTATGGGCGAACGGATTGCTGGGCACAGCGGCGTGGCGCGCCTGCGGGCGTTGCTCGATGAGTATCAGCGGGGAGAGGAAGTACCCGACAGCGCGCTCGAGTCGTTCGCGATGGAGTTGGGCATCGCCACCGGCCGTCGGCCGAGGCTGCACTGGAACATTTTCGAGGACGAAGACTCCAACGCTCCGCAGTTTCGGCTTCGTCGATCTAATTGACCAGCCGCTCCTCCTACCGGTTACCTTCGAGACACTTTTGGAGCTCTTCGGTCATCCTCCAACCGCACTCCCCACTCAGCTGGCGTTCGCAGATGGCAGTCCGATAGCAGTCATACTGTCGATTATAGATGCAGATTGATGCGGCACCTTCGGTGTTGGTGCACAACTCGCTGGAGCATCCACCGATGTAGCAGAAGCCGAATTCACGAAGTTCCTTGCCGGTGTCTGTACCGCGTTGGCCGGTCCGTCCGCAGCTGGTCAGAGCCGTGCAAACCATGGCCACAATTAAGGCGGAATGACGCATTCTTCTCTCCAGTCGATTCCTCGACGTCATGCAACCTATGGACCGAATGCCCTTTGCAGCGACCTGCTGTAACCGGCCTAAAAGCTTGACCTATCTTGCAGCTCGGGCCCGAAAAAGCTCGGTTCGGGCTCGAATTTCTCATGCGAGTTGACGAAAAACGTAGCGTTCGTTCGCGAGAGAACCGCGAACCAGTAATCGAGGCGCTGAGTGACGAGAGCCGAAGATTTGCGCGTTGCCCATGGGTGGCAGCCGAGGTGGGCGCAAGGAATGCGCGGCGGGAGCTTCTCTTCCCAGCAGCCGACGGGAAACGGCGCTCATCTCACACTAATCTCAAAGCAGTTGTGAAGCGGACCCTCGTCCGAGCCGGGCTGATCGAGAAGTACGTTCTGCACTGTCGAGTCTGGAAGTGCGGCGATCGCGAAGAGGCGGCGGCGTCAGCCTCAAAGAGATGCCCGAAGTGCAATCTGCCACTCTGGTCCAAAACAATTCCCCGAGATGTTGGCTTCCACGGGCTGCGCCACTCGACCGCGACACTTCTGCTCAAGGCCAAAGTTCCGTACGCCATCGTCCAGCGGATCATGCGCCATCGGGACCCGCGGCTAACGACGGAGACCTACGGTCACCTCGAAGTGGATGACATGCGAATCGCACTGGACGAGCTCGCCGAACGCAGCGCGCCGGCGTCCACTGAGCCACTCGCAGCAGCTTCAGATCGCGAAAGTTTTGGTGCCTATTTGGTACCAAGTCAGCCGGAGTCGGGTGAGCGCGCTCGAGCACGCGCCGCTAAGTCCGGGCACCCACTGGGGAAACCCAGTGGGCCCTCCAGGATTCGAACCTGGGACCAATCGGTTATGAGTCCAATCCCGAGAGCGTCCAGCGGTTCGCAGCGGCTGCTAAATCTTCGTTTTCTCTCGGAACGGAGGGGCCCACCCAGTCCAACCCTTCGCAACGAAATGGAGAGATTCGCAAGAAGTTTGTCCCCTCCTTGTCCCCGACTTTTCGCGGGATCACGGTAGGCGCGGACCACCTGCTCAGTGTGCGAGAGGCAGCGGCCAGGCTCGGCGTCAGCACCGCGACCGTGTACAAGCTCTGCGAGCGCGGTGAGCTGCCCCAGGTCCGGGTGAGCAACACGATCCGCATCGCTCCGACGGACTTAGTGGACTTCATCGCTCGCGGTTGGCGTCGCTGAAACCGAGCCTTGAAGCGAGGCGATTCCGACGCGGGTGGCCCTAATGGGCTCAGTGGCCCCGTCCCTCCTGCCGGGATTCGAACCCTGTTTCGGCAATGAACTCAAACATGCGACGGCGCACGCCTTTTCGCCGATTCGCTTTGCTGGACGGCGGTTTGGGTCGAAACAGGTTATCTACGTTAAGCCTCGTGAGAGTCCGTCAGTCGACCTGAATTCTGGAGACATACTGGAGACACGAGCGAGTCTGAAATAGGAGCGATGGCGCGACTTTTCAGTGCACGCGGTCTCGTCGATCTCTACCTGGAACTCCTCCTGCGCGCGGACGCTTTGACTGGCGTTTTCGACGGCCGGACGGTGACGTCGCCCTAGAGAGGTCAACCCAGCAAACTACCGAGGCGCGCCAGCTGCCATCCGTAGGCCATCAACCAGCGCGCCGCCGGTGTGGGCCCGCCCGCTTCTGCGACCGGCCTGCGCGCTCGACCGCAGCGCGGGTCTCGATTCGATACTCCAGGTCCCAATCCGACACTACCTCAAGCACACAAGGGACCTGCCGACCACTCGCTGGAGTTGGACTCTTTCTCGTGGCCCGCTTCGTGGAAGGGCCGCTCGGCGTGGCCGGGGGCGAGCACTCGGGGGCAGGCGAGCCCGCGTCGGCGTACGAGCGGTTCGCAGGCGCCGCTCGCCGGCCACTCACAGGCAAGTGGCGCCGCCGAGAGCCGGAGCGCACCGTGCTGCACGCCACCGTCCGTGCTCACCTGCGAACGTTCCTCGAGGAAGCGCGGGCGCGCACTGACGAGGGCGCGGGCCTGCCCCGGTTCGTGGAGGCGGAGTTCGAGCGCTACCTCGCCTGCGGAATCCTCGCTCACGGTTTCGCGCGCGTGCGCTGCGGAGGGTGTGGCGATGAGCTGCTGGTCGCGTTTTCCTGCAAAGGACGCGGTTTCTGCCCGTCCTGCACCACGCGGCGGATGGACGACACGGCGGCGCGCCTGGTGGATGGGGTGCTACCACGCGTGCCGGTGCGGCAGTGGGTCTTGTCGCTGCCGCGGTGGGCGCGGTGGCTCCTGGCGCGCGACCCGAGGCTGGCAGGCCGGACGCTGGAAGTGGCGCTGCGAGCGATCTTCGCGAGCCTGCGCAGGCGGGCGCGGCGCGAGGGAGTGCGCGACGCGCGCGCGGGCGCGGTCACCTTCGTGCAGCGGTTCGGCGGGGCCCTCAACCTCAACGTCCACTTCCACTGCGTGGTGCCCGACGGAGTCTTTGCTCGCGAGGAGAGCACGGTGCGCTTCGTGCCGCTCGGAGCGCCGCCCGATGAGGAGGTGGAAGCAATCCTCCGGCGCGTCGTGGTCCGGCTGCGGCGACTGCTACGTCCGCGGGCCGAGAGGATGGACTTGGAGCCACCCGACGCGTTGGCAAACGCGCAGGCGGAAGCGTTGCTGCTCCTGTCTGCCGCGCCCCAGGAACCGCCGCGCCGCAAGCAGCACTCGGCCTTCCTGGAAGGCTTCTCCCTGCACGCCGGGGCGCACCTGCACGCCAACGACCGCGAGGCTCTGGAGCGGCTCTGCGCCTATGGGGCCCGCCCGCCGCTGTCGCTGGAGCGCCTGGCCGCGCTGCCCGATGGACGCCTGGCGTACCGACTCAAGCGCCCGCTCCGAGACGGCCGCGAGGTGTTGGTGCTGCAGCCGACGGAGCTGTTGCGCCGGCTGGCGACGCTGGTGCCGCCTCGCCGCCACCACCTGGTCCGCTTCCACGGAGTTTTCGCACCCAACGCGTCCTGGCGCGGAGCAATCGTGCCCCGCCCGCCGGAAGGAGAAGCACGGTGTGCTGGCGCGCCGTCAGAAGAGCCCGTACTGCCGCCCGGGCCCGGCGAGTCGAAGGCAGCGGC